>Ga0272448_1000282_pt1 | contig 80247 bp, 53 predicted proteins | sample YNPCB0191_FD_202220 | JGI IMG/M metagenome (GOLD analysis project Ga0272448, IMG submission 202220) | Hot spring sediment microbial communities from Yellowstone National Park, WY, United States - YNP-CB-019-1 | ecosystem: Environmental > Aquatic > Thermal springs > Hot (42-90C) > Sediment...
CGAGATCGGAGGGTCTCGGGAGAGGAACACGCTGACACACTAGAACGGGTGTACGTTTTGGTGCGCTTGACGAGGAAAATACGCCAATGTGCTAATTATTGGGCACAAAGTGGGGCGTATCTAGTGTTCGAGGCGAGAATTATGCAATCGCCTCAATAATACAGTTGGATGCAAGATAAGGAGAACGCACAATGGAATGCCCACAATGCCATTATGTCCTGGAGCCCTTCGAGCAGGCATGCCCGCGATGCACGCGGCGAGGCGCCGTACCCAAAACGGCACCGGCTGGTCTGCGCGTCACCCCGGCCCCTGCCTCCTGCCCGTCGTCTTCCGGTGAAACGCCGGGAAACGCGTTTCGCATCCATCCCGGCTTCCGGCATCAGCTCATCACGATCATCGCTCTCAGCCTGATCGGCCTGCTGGTTGGCAGCATGTTTATCTGGATGTCGTTCAACGTGCAATATGTCTGGGTCAATGGTATCCGGATGAATAGTCCGCATCCCCTTCCGAGCTACACTCCTGCGTGCTGTCAGGTCTTTGGCGTGTTAGCGATTATATTCAATGTCTGGGGGCTCTATTCTGCCTTGCGCCAGGTTTGGCGGGCCTCCGCCGTGCTGCATTACACCCATCCAATGCCGGCGCTGGTGACCATCACCGCGAAGGGAAATTGGGAACCGCGAAATTATCGACCTGTACTGGCGACCATACAGCCCGCAAATCCGGCTGTCATCTCATTTCGCACGGTTATCGATATGCCGGTTTACCTGGGTGAATATGTCCTCCCCGGCGAACCCTTGACCCAATATGCCGATACCTCCTGTGAGCTCTACCTTTCAACCGATCCCGATGATCCGGTGGTCTTTTGTGTGGAGGGGAAGTGCTGGTGTTCGAGAAAGGATTTCAGGGGTTCCCGCACATGAAGTGATCGTCACTTGATAGCCCATGAGTACATGTTATGGTACAATACTCATATAAAGGGGATGCATTATGCCTGTGTTACGCACGTATACTGTCGTGCTTGAACGGAATGAAGACGGAGGGTACACTGTCACAGTGCCGGCGTTGAGAGGATGCGTGACCCAAGGTCATTCCATTGCCGAAGCCGTGACCCGTATCCAGGAAGCGATTTCCTGCCATATTGAAGGTCTCACCAGTTTACATCTCCCGATCCCGCTTGATTGCAAAAATATCCAGATCGATGTCGATACATTATGTGAAGCATTGGTGATGAAAGTGACTGTGCCTGTCTCCGAGGAAGGAGAGAAGGTTGCCTAGAAAACCTCGCTGCACCGGACGTGAAGCTATTTCGGCATTGAAACAGCTTGGTTTTAAAGAAGTCCGAAGCCAAGGTAGCCATTTTACGCTCTACAATTCCCAAACCGGAGCAATCTGTACAGTGCCCGTTCATGCCGGCGAAATCCTTGCTCCCAAAACCCTCCAGAGTATCCTTGACCAGGCGGGCATCAACTTGGAGGAGTTCCAAAACGCATTATGAATAGCCTGCCATCGGTAGGTCGTGAATCCTGCATCCTGCATCCAATATCTACCTCCCCATCGCCTTCCCCAACACCGATACCTCCGCACCTTTCGATGCCGATAATCCCAGGTACTCTAGCCCGGTGGCGGCGACGGTGGTGATGGGGGTGGGGGTGCTGATGACCTGGCTTGCCTTTACGCCGGGGCCGAGGGCGAGGAGCCAGACGCGGCGGCAGCCTTCGTCGGCGCCGGTGTCGGTGTAGAAGTCGCTGTGGTGGATGAAACCCATGCCGCCGGGCCGGTCCAGTTCGCGGCCATGGTCGGGCAGAATAAGCATCAGTGTCTGCCCCTTGTAGGCCTCCAGTTCCTGCGCCGCCTGCCAGAGCCGCCAGGTGAGCGCATCGGTGCGCGAGATGGCATCCACGTAGCGCGACCAGGAGCCGTAGTGCGCGCAATCGATCTCGCCGTACATCACGGTGATTACCGGCGGGGCGAACTGCTTCATGCAGGTGATGGCGCAGTCGGTGAGGAAGGCGTCGTGGCTGGTGGTGCCGGCGCCGGCTTTCCACGCGGCGTATTGCCTGTCCAGGAAGGCCCGCGCGGCCTCCGAGCGCAGGCCACCGCGGGCGATGACGCTGGTGGAGCGCGCCAGCTTGGCGCACTCCGCCGCTGCCTGCAGTTCCGCCTGCGCCGACCCGCTGGCCCCCGCGGCGCGCATCAACCCGTCCATCTTCTCGGCAGTGGCGCGCGGGATGGTCGGCGGCTCGATGATATTGGCGGCGTAGTCCACCCCGTACCCCGCGGCCCGGCTCTCCCCGGTCTTCGCCAGGATCGAGGCATAGACGAACGCCCACGCCGCGGTGTCCGGCGCCCTCTTCGCCTTGCGGTAGATCTCGAAGAGGCTGGGGTGGGCCACCGGGCGCGACCAGTCCAGATCATCCCACTCCCAGTGCCCGGTCACCACCGACCCGGCGCTGTTCGGGTGCACCACCTTGTGCTCAACGCGCATGTTGGTGAAGAGCGTCCCCCGCGGCACCATTTCGTTCCACAGGTGCGGGATGAACCGGTGCTGCGGATCATCAATCGCTTCGCTACTCCGCGTGCCGCCACCGAAGAGGACGATGATGAGCTTTGGGGCAGGCGCGGCGAAGGCGGTCTGGCAGAGTAGCATAGCCACAAATATGATTACTGGCAGTATGAGCTTATTGAGCATGGTAATGTCTTCCTTTGCCAGATTCAGCAGCACCAGTTTTGGGGACTGACATCGAAACTCCAGCGATTGTATATGATAACATTCCCCTGTTTACACTCCGGTGTGTTGCCAGGGAGTTTCGGTGTCTGTCCCCAAAACTCTATTATAGTGCCGGCTGCATAAACGGCTATCATTCGGAAGCGAGGCTCTCATAGGGTTTCGGGGACAGACACCTAAACTCCCAATAAATTCACCTATATATAGAGTAACAACCGACAGCATCCCTGCTCACCGGAGTTTCGATGTCAGTCCCCGAAACCGGCGCATCTCTACCTTCTATAAGGCCCTATCACCTTCACGTTCCATTCACCCGCATCTACCGCAATGAAGAGTTCGCCGGTTTTGTCCTTCACCTCTCCCTGGTAGACGCTCAGCCTGGCATCTTTACTCCGGGTGTCATCGCGTGTGGTGGGCACCGAGGCGTGGAAGGCGATGCCGTCTGGTGCGGTGAGCTGCAGGTGGATGGGGCCGAATTGCTTCCAGAGCGAGGCCGGATGCACCACGTAGGCCAACTGGTAGCTCGACGGCGCTTTAGTGTCCAGGTAGGTATACTGCTGGTAGGTGACGGTGAGCGTCTGGGTGGATTTCGCCGGGAATTTGACGGTGAAGTGCAGCAGGTTCATCGGCGCATAGGTGAAGATGACCGGCAGATTCTGCAGGATGGTCTTGCAGGCGGCCTTTTCCGCCTCGGTGATATTCGCCTGCGAATCGAGGTAATCCACCCGCGCATAGACGGTCGGATCGAACTCTGCCGCATGGGGGTCGGTGGCATTGAGCGTCATCTCGCGAGGCCGAACTTTGCCGGTGGGCAGGTCGAGCGCACGGTCGCGCACATCCCCGCCCCAGGCGGTGAAGACCTGCTCGTACGACATTCCCTTTTTCGGCGCCAATTTGGTGGCAAGTTGCGCCAGGTACTGTGTCGCTTTCTGCTCCCCCATCGCCTGCAGCGGGCCGAGGTTCGCAGTGGCAAGCTTTGCCAGTTCAGGGTCTTCGAGATTGATGATCGGATACTCACTCGGAGCAGGGAAAATCCGTGCATCTTCCGGCCTGAATTGCACGTATCGCAGTTGAGGCAAGGGATCCTCCGCCACCGGCTGCTCCACGGGCATGATCGGATATTCTGCCAGCAATGCGGCATCCTGCGCGCGCCAGTGGAGCTTGCCGGTCAGGTAATTGAGCAGTTCCTGCTTCGCCTGCGGGGGATGATTCGCTTCGCGCAGCACAGCGATCAACCGGCGCAGCTCAGGATTGCCGGCAATCGCCTCCTCGATGGTCGCCCGCGCCTGCTGGCGGATGATGCCGTAGATCGTCGCACTGGAGATCACTGTCCACGGCACCTCCTGGTTCAGGATGGGTGGCGCACCTGGGCCACCCGGCGGCAGGCCGGCCACCGATTTGAGATTGATATGCACCTCGGGCGCCGGATACATCGCCGGCGGCGAAAAGATGCCGCGGAGAATGGGAAAGCCGCAATCCAGCACGATCTCCTGCCCGGTGGGGTTTTCAATGGTATACGCGGCGGTGACGGTGGCCAGCGGGGCATCGGAACTATGCCGGTACCCTGGTGCGGCTATCAGCTCGATGGTCAGGTCTTCGTTCAGCACCCGCAACCGCGCTTCCCGTGCCGGCTGCAGCGAGGGGTCCAGTCGCGCGATCACCCCTTTCGTCGCCGAATCACCGGCCGGATACTGCATCACAAACGGCCCCAGGTTTGCCCACGACATGCTTGAAAATACCAGCAGCATTCCGAACAGCGTCACACCATGCCATAAATATCTCATCAGTTCCACCTCCCGTGTTCTTCTCCCTTATACGATGCAACCGCTGGAGATGTTACACGTATTTTGTATTAAATAGCTGATGAGGATAAGCGCAATCGCCCTACCTTCGCGCCTTCGCATTGACAGAAGCCGTCGCACGACCCTATTATCCGAATAGTCAATCACCGGCCTGCCGGTTGCTCACCGGTGCCAATAGCACGGAGGTTCCGACCATGAAGGTTCTCGCTCCCTGGCGCGCGCTGCTCCTCACCGCGCTCCTCGTCCTCGCCGGCCTGGCGCATGCCCAGGGGGCGCCGATCGGCACAGTGAAAGGCACCGTGCAATATGAGGGTGGGCTTCCCTTCACAGCCACTCTCTACTTCACTTCCACAGCCTCGGATGGCGAGAGTTCCGTCAATCCTGCCGACGATGGGTCCTTTACGCGGATATTGAAGGCCGGGAAATGGCGGCTGCATATCTACGGCGATATCAGGATCGACCAGCCGCTCACCGTCACGGCGAATCACACGACACCGGTGAATCTGATATTAAAGCGGACAGGCGGCGTCGTGTTGACGCTGATGACGGCGGCACAGCGCAAAGTGCAGGAACCGGACATCGAGCTCGCCTATGAGTGGACCGGCAAGGATGGGAAAATTCGTGACGGCTACAGGGAATACCAGCTTGCGGATGGCCGGTTCTGGCTCCCAGAGGTGCCGGCGGATATCAAAGCATTGCATATTCGGGTCCGGCGGGGAGAGAAACAGGTGGTCGTGACGACCATGTGGTGGAATTATACCACCCCCGATCCCACGCGTGCTGTGACCATGACTGTTCCCGCGCTGTGCAACGTTGCCATCCGCATCTGTGATGCCCAGGGACATCCGCTGCCCAATACCCGCTTGCCCTTTGCGATGCTCACACTCCCACCCATCAACGAGGAAACGCCTCCATCCTCATTGACCTATTCGCGCATAGCGTCGGGGGAAGCGAGCGACATCCCGCTGCGCGATCCGATGACGGATGCCGAGGGGAAGCTGACCTTCGGATTATTGGGAGAAGGGAAGCCGTACCGGCTCGTGGTGCGCAGTGCTACGGCCACCGGCGGCACGCAGGTCTTCGCCATCAACGCCAACGGGAAAGCCGACCCGCCTGACTATCGCCTGTCGCCGGTGACGCGTGATGTACAGCAGCGGGTGTTCACCCCTACCGGCACGCCGGCGATCCACCAGGCCATGCGCATGAGCTACTGTTGGAACGGGGTGATGTCCCTGCGCGATGCCGTGACGGATGCCCACGGCGATGTCACCTGGACGGCAATCCCCCCGGCGCCCGCCATGGTCTGGGGCGCTGGCATCCCGGTGGGTGAACTCCCGCCCGATGCCGTCACCGTGCGCGCACCACTGCCGGCCCCGCCAGTGCGGCAAGATGCCGACGAGTATAGGTTCGCCTTCACCTTCCCGCAGGACGCTGGGCAAATCGCCGGGTATGCCTTCCGGGGATTCGACCTGTACGTGGAGCCCAAAGGAGGAGACCCCGCGATCGGCTACGGCAGTATCAAACCGGCACAGCCGGGTGAGCAGCCGAAGACGATGGTCAGCCTTTACGGTTACGGTTGTCCCGGCAGGCCGGTGCAGATGCTGATGTGGACGGATACCATCCCGCCCCGGTATGCGGTGCTGACGGATTTCTATCTGCCGATCCAGGAGATCGACATCTTCCGTGATGGAAGCTGCGGCGTATTACAACTGCCCGCGAGCAATCCCCTGGTGGTGCGTTTACGATTCCAGTCACCGGACGGTCAACCGCTACCGGCAATCAACCCGTTCCGCATTCTGCCTGATGACGAGCAACTGGCACACCAACTTGACCGCCCAGCGGAAGGTGATTTACCGAACCAGTTCACCTTCGAACCCGACGAGAACGACTATGGTCGATTTCCGGAACCACATGCACTGGGGAACGGGGTCTACGAAATGTCGCTCCCCGGGCCGGGCACCTATCGCCTGTGCATTGACCGGTACCCGCTCGACGCGCCGGCCCTTCGCTTCACTGTCGAGCCTGGCGCCGACTCGATCACCCTCACCATGCCTGAGCCGCTTGCCGTGGTGCCCCCGGGCACGCAAGTGTATTGCCTCCCGCTGACCTCGCCAACGACGCCGGAGATCTTCACCGCGTCGTCCGGCGCCGACAAAGTGCCCATCTTTGCGGAAAGGAAGGATCTGCTGGCCTACTGGTATCGCGCAACCCCGGATACGCTCACCCTCTGGCTGGCATCCGACAAGTCGCAGACCGCGCGCACGCTCCCCCTCCGCAGTGTGACACTCACGGTAAAGGCAAAGGCGAACCCGGTGCGTATCTACGGCCGGCATGAGCCGCTCTTGCTGCTTCCGCTGCTGCCCTCACCGGACAACCCGCCGGTGGAGAGCCGTCGCGAGCATACGGACGCACACCTGCTGTCCACGCCGCTCACACTCGACGTGCCGGCGCATCTCCATCTCTGGCCGGGTGAGTATGTTATTTATACTCGCTACGATATGAGACCACTCGCGTCGTTCACGCTGTCCGCCACCAACCCGGCGGATACCATTACCGTCGAATTGCCGGAGGAGCGAGAATTTGACGCATTAATGCCGGCAATAATGCCGGCAATGTTGTCACGACCGATTACACTGCAATTGCCGAAAGAGGCGCGCATGCCGTCCGTCCCATTGCTGGTGGCCGATAACACGGGTGCATACCAGGAGCGATTCTGGCCGAATACCGGGAACAAGCCCCGGACGCTCTCCCTCCATATCCCAATCGTCGTGAAATCCCTGACGCTCCAATGGCTGGGGGGCGGCGTGATTCGTGGGATCGACGTCTCGAAACGACCGACAATTATGCTGGGTGCTAACTCCGATTATCAATTCGTCAGCCATGTCGCGACCGATGATTTTGACGTGCCCGATTGGCAGCCCGGTGTGCCTTGCGCCGGCATAATCACGCAAGCTGATGGCACTCCGTATATCAAAGAGATCGATGTCTCAACACCGGCCGGACTGCACGCAAAGATTACCGCCGATGCCCGTGGGCACTTCACCATTCCCGGCGTGCTGCCAGGCATCTTGCTGTTCACCTCGGCAGACGGGCAATACATCGGTCAGGTGACCATTCCGGAGGCAGGGAAGACGGATATTGCACTGACCATCCCGGCAAAGGCGACACAGGTTGGCGAGACCGCGTCCCACCCACTCTGGTGGCTTCACGATAATGGCCCTGTTGCCTTCTTCCCTGCCAAATCTACTACGCGCTACGACTTATTATCGAAGGGAGGGTGGGTCTGGGAATTGCGCGATGAGCAGCATGGGAAAAGTGCCGCGTTATGCAACACGACTGAGTCACTTTTCACTGATGCGCCCATCGGCCCTTCGCTCACAATCATCCTCCCCTACGTGCCCGCTATGTCCTTGCCCGGCGGGATTACACTGGCAGGCCTGAAGAGTTATGCCGGTGCCAGCATGTCTGTTGCTGAGCCGGAGTGGACGGTGAACCCCATGCTCAAAACCGTGAGCACCAGGTTGTACGGCATCCCGTCCGGCGACTATCAGGTGCATATCCTGACCGAGAATGAGATCATCAGCCATCCTGTGACCATTACATCGGCGGGCGGCTGCCTCAACCTGATGGGAAATGGTGCGCGATGAATATCGCAATTTGGTCGCAGAGATCAAATCTATGGAGGTTCTGGTCATGAAGGTTCTTGCTCCCTGGCGAATGCACAGGAGGGGGCAATCGGCAACGTGACCGTCACGCCGGCAGGCGGTTTTCTGCACCTGGCACTTCCTGCTAACTGTAAGAAGGTGTTGACCGGTCTGTAGTCTGTTGCCTATGAACCTGGCGGTTCATCTATGCGTATGAAAACGGATGGTATGAAAGACACGTGGCGCTGGATATGCTGAGATGAATTGCCTGGAGCGCGAACCTCCTGGTGAGCAGATCATAGATGTGGTGGCGATACTATAATCCGCTCACCAGGAGGTTCGCGCTCCAGGCGTATCCATACTCTCCTCTGTCGCGTACGGGGGTAGGGGACAGCCCGACTAATGACGGCACCAATGCGCTCGTGCAAGTAAGGGCTATTTTTGAGCATGAGCATGAGTAAGAGCATGAGCATGAAATGGTTGACAGGAGACTTGGGGCCGGGGTATATTGGCCGGTACCGGCACAACCTTATTCCCGCTGCCCGAGGAGCACGAGATGACATCACGCGAACGTATCCGTACTATTATCAGTGGCCAGGCTGCTGACCGTTGTGGGTTCTGGCTCGGTATGCCGCTTGGCGAAACCTGGGCGATTTATCACCAGTACTTCGGCACCTCCACCGAGGAAGAGCTCCGCGTGAAGCTGGGCGATGATATGCGCTGGATCTGCCCGCAGTTCTTCGCCGATATGTACCAGGATCCGCGCGGGTATGCGATGTTCGACACCGGCGTCAAGAAGATTGCCCACGGCACCGCCGGGCCGTTTTCCAACTGCGAAGACGTGCAGGAGGTAGAGGATTTCCCCTGGCCGAACCCCGACTACCTGCATTTCGATGCCTGCCTCGAGGCGCTGCGGAATGCCGGCGATGTCTACCGCGCCAGCGGCTTCTGGACCTGCTTCTACCACAACGTGATGGATTTCTTCGGCATGGAAGACTATCTGGTGAAGATGTATACCCACCCGGAGGTCGTGCATGCGGTCACGAATAAGATCTGCGAGTTCTACTACGAGGCCAACGAGCGGTTCTTCGCGCAGGCCGGCGACCTGGTGGACGGCTTCTTCTTCGGCAACGACTTCGGCACCCAGTTGAACCTCATCTGCGGGCCGGAACAGTTCGACGAATTCATCATGCCGTGGTTCCGCCGCTTCACCGACCAGGGGCACCGCCATGGCCTGCAGGTGCTGCTGCACTCCTGCGGCTCCATCTTCCGCGTCATCGACCGCCTTATCGACGCCGGCGTGGACTGCCTGCACCCGTTGCAGGCGCTGGCTGCGGACATGGACGCCGAGACGCTGGCCCGCCACTTCAAAGGCCGCATCGCCTTCCTGGGCGGCATCGACACGCAGGACCTGCTGGTGCACGCCACCCCCGCGGAGATCAAGGCGGAGGTGCGCCGGGTGCGTGACCTACTCGGTCCCAACCTGATCATCAGCCCCAGCCACGAAGCGATCCTGCCCAACGTCCCGCCCGCCAACGTCGCGGCGATGGCCGAAGCGGTGCAGGAGGCATGCGTCGTCTGAACCGTGATGCACTTGGTTTGAGGATTGAAGGATCGATCGTTCACAAAATTCCTCCCATAGCCTATGGGAGGAATTTTGGCGTTTTCTGGCTGGCTGAGAAAAGGCATCATCCGGCACAGGAGGTAATATTAAGGCTGTGTAGAATAACATAATCATCGGAGGGCCGGATTTATGAGCCATCATACGATACGCATGCTGTTGGTTGGTGTGTTGGTGCTGCTGTGCCTCACCCCGCTTTTCGCGGGTGCCAAATCCGATGCGCTGGCGAAGGATGCGGTGACCGGGCTCACGGCGGACCAGGCGGTGAAGCTTGGCTTGCAGAAATACACTGATCTATACTGGAAGAAGACGAAGGATGACTCGACACCCGGCATATGCGATGGATTCGATCGCTTCCGGCGGCTCCGTCGTTATGTGAACGACCGGGCGGTCGTCAAACGCACGAAGGCGCAGCAGCAAGCTATCGAGGAAGCCCGCGCCCTCTGTGCAGAGATCGGCGCGGCCTATGTCAGCGTGGATGAAGCAGCCTGCGGCGGCGGCACGATTCACCAGGTTGATTATGCCTCGGAGATGGCGGAGGTAGAAATCTACGTGGGCAAGCTTATCCTCGCCATGGAGAAGCCGAAAACCAGCGCCCCCGGCCGCGCGGCAGCGACGAAAACACTCGCCTCCCTCATCGCCGGCCTCGGGAAACTCCCCGGGCCGTATACTGATATGCCTGAGTATGCGCAACAGTGGAAGGAACTGCACCACGAGGCCATCACGAAATTGCGTACAGCACTCCCCAAACTGCGGCACCTCATCGCCACCGTTCCCGATAACGGCGCCAGCGCCCTGGCGCGCTTTGCGCGGGAGGCGAGTCAAGCGGTGGACGACTCATCGCATAATTCTCCACGTTAGGCACGGTAAGTAATCGCCGCTCGTGCAGGGAAGCCAATCCGTCTCCGCGTGTCCGGATACGCCCCTTCCTGATATCGCTATGTACAATTCGTCGATTATGTGCCTTGGTGATTCGTGCCCCGTGTATTACCATTGTTCTGGGTGATCGAGCAGGTTGGTGCGGCACAGGGAGGTGCACATGACGCGCGCATGGATGATCTTTGGGCTCTGTCTGGGGTGCTGGTTCGTGGTGTATCTCGGCCTGCTGTGGCAGACACCGGGGGCAGGGCAGGAGAAGCCGCCGGCCAACGGGCTGCTTGGGCCGATTCCCGTTCCCGCGGACAATCCACAGACGCCGGCGAAGATTGCGCTGGGGCGGCAGTTGTTCTTTGAGGGACGCCTCTCATCCGACGGCACTGTCAGTTGCGCGAGTTGCCATGAGCCGGCGCATGCCTGGGCAGATACCACGCCGGTGTCCGCCGGGGTGGCGCACCAGCTCGGGACGCGCAATACCCCGTCGATCATCAACCAGGCATACATTGTACCGCAATTCTGGGATGGCCGCGCGTTGCACCTGGAGAAGCAGGCCGTCGGACCGGTGCAGAATCCCATCGAGATGGACCTGACCGCCGCCCAACTGGAATTCCGCCTGAACCACATCCCTGGCTATGCGGCGCAGTTCCAGGCCGTCTTCGGCGAAGCGGCGACTATCGACAACCTGGCGAAGGCCATCGCCTCCTTCGAGCGCACCATCCTCTCTACCAACACCCGCTACGACCGCTACCTGCGCGGCAACCGCACCGCGCTGAACGAGTCCGCAGTGCGCGGCATGCGACTCTTCACCGGCAAGGCCAACTGCATCGCCTGCCACAGCGGTCCCGCCTTCAGCGATTCCTCCTTCCACAACCTCGGCGTCGGCTACAAAGATGGCAATTTTGCCGATGTGGGACGCTTTGACGTGACGAAAGACCCCAACGATACGGGAGCCTTTAAAACCCCCATGCTGCGCAACGTGGCAGATACCGCCCCGTACATGCACGACGGCTCGGAGAAGACGCTGGCGGACGTCATCGCCTTCTACAATCGCGGCGGCAACCCCAACCCGCACCTCGACCGCGACATCAAGCCGCTCAACCTCAACCTGCAAGAACAGCAAGACCTCCTCGCCTTCCTCACCGCCCTCAGCGGCCCGTACCCGGTCATCACCGCCCCACCGCTGCCCAACCCGGAGATCACCGCCCAGCAGTTGACGCGGTTGATGGAGGGGGAGAAGAAGTAAAAATAACCTTGTAGATATGGGTATAATGTGTTATCATTTTCAATGAAATGTAATCAGCGGAGATAGTCATGGTTCGTACCCAAATCCAGCTAACCGAACGGCAGGCGAGAGAGTTGAAGTCGGTCGCTCATCGACAGGGAGTCTCTGTTGCCGAGTTGATTCGTCGTGCGGTCGACAAAGCATTGACCGCTGATATCATCCCTGACCGAGAGGAAATTCGACGACGGGCACGCCAGGCGGTGGGACGCTTTTCCGATACAGTGACCGATGTAGCGGAACATCATGACGACTATCTGGCTGAGGCATTCGGCGCATGACGATCTTTATCGATACATCAGCCTTCTGTGCGATATTGACGAAGACGGACGAGCAACATGCCGATGCTACCGCAGTCTGGGATGTATTACTTGCGTACGATGACACTAAACTGGTCACCTCGAATTATATCATCATCGAAACTTGCGCACTTCTGCAAAAACGCCTGGGAATGGCCGCTGTCGAATTGTTTACACGTGATATCCTCCCGGCCATCACCGTATTATGGGTAGATGAATCTATACATTCAGCCGCTCTCGAAGCTTTTCTATTGAGCGGAAGAAGCGGTCCAAGTCTGGTGGATTGCTCTTCCTTTGCATTGATGCATGCACATAGCATCACGAAGACGTTAGCATATGACAGGCATTTTCAGTCACATGGATTTCGTCGGATAAGATGAAGATATTAACCCGTCGAATTCGACGTGATTCGAATATTTGCCAGTCTGAACAGACTATACCTCCATACCAGGTTGCATATTGATGATCACCCAATCCCTTGACCGCATCACCGTCCGTTTACGCGAAGCGCATGATCTCCGTTTCCTCGCAGACCTGGGCGAGGTTTTCTGCGTCTTTGACGAGCAGGACTCGGGGAATCTCTGCTTTGGCGTCGAGGCGGGTGGGGAGCGGTTGTTTGTCAAGTATGCGGGCGCGAAGCCGATCGAGTATGCCGGGGAGCCGGAAGATGCGGTGGAGCGGCTGCGGCAGGCGATGCCGCTGTATCAGGCGCTGCGCCACCCGGGGCTCATTGAGCTGCGCGATCACTTCCCGGTGGGCGCGGGGTATGCCGCGGTCTTTACCTGGTTTGCAGGTGAATCGCTGCATGCGCATTGGGCGTTCACGCCGGCAGAGAAATACACGCATCCGGATTCGCCATCATACCGGCATAAGATGCTGCCGCTCTCCCGTCGCCTGGACTCGCTGGAGGCCATCTTCGCCTTTCAGGCGCATGTGTCCGCACAGGGTTACGTGGCGATTGATTTTTACGACGGCAGCATCCTCTATGACTTCATGCATCATCACACGAAAATCTGCGACATCGACGTCTACGCCTCGCAGCCGTACATCAACACCATGGGCCGCTTGTGGGGATCGACCCGCTTCATGTCTCCCGAAGAATTCGAACTCGGCGCCGTCATCGATGAGGTCACCAATGTCTACACCATGGGCGCCACCGCCTTCGCTCTCCTCGGCGGTGAGCGCGACCGCTCCTACGAGAAATGGGACGGTGGTGCAGCGTTGTTTGAGGTGGCCTGCAAAGCCGTCGCCCCCGAACGGGGCCGGCGCTATCCCTCGATAGACGCATTTCGGCAGGCGTGGCAGGAAGCGCGTTTGATGCATGGTTGACGATGCAAGAGATCAGGTATCGAGAATAGTGGTAGGCCGCGCCCACCGTGGCGCGTTGGTGGAAGCCTGGGACCCGTGGTCGACAACTCCGTTTCCTGTTTCGAGCTGGCGACCACGGAGACGAGCCTTCCGCCAACGCGCCACGGTGGGCGCGGCTTACCTCCGATAACGAAACCGGCGACTCTCAAACATGAGCAATCACATTTTGCTTACACGAAACCGAATGACTCCCGCACCCTCACGCCGCTTCCAACTTCGCCCTCGCCTCACGTTCCATATTGATATAGAGCTCACCGCTCACATCGACGGCCACCTGGTTGATGGTGCCGCCGGTGAAGGCGAACGGCGCCGTGTAGTCGGCGGTGACGGTGGAACCGCCGGAACGGCCGACATACAGTTCGCTGCCGAGTCCGAACTTGCCGGGTTGCGTCTTCATCTGCATCGATCCCACCGCTTTGTCGTTGATATACAGAGTGAGGGTGCCATGGGCGACGCCCGGCGGGTCCTCCCCCTGCTTCTCGAAATCGGCGGAGAGGATCTGATTTTGCCCGGTGGGGATGTCGATATTGGATACGACATGCTGCTCGAACATGCCGACGAAGTTGTAGACATAATGGAGCTTGCGGTCTTTCACATAGAGCGCATGACCGCCAAAGCGCATCCCCTGCGAGAAGAGGACGCCGTGGGCATCCGGGTCAGTGATATCGACCACCGCGCCAATGACGAACGAGCGGTTTCGCGTGTTGACCGCCACGCTTTCCGGGATACGGGCGGTGTGCGGGAAATAGACATACCGGTTCCGCGGTTGAGTTGGCTGGGGTCGTTGTTCCAGCATAATCTCGACCGGCGTGCGATCATCCAGCGGCAACGCGTGGTATGTTCCGGCCTCAAGGTGCCAGTAATCGATGAGTTCCCGCAGTTTCTTCGGTTCCTGCTCCGCCAGGTTGTGGCACTCCGAGCGGTCGACTTCCTGATGATACAACTCCCAGGTATCATCCTCGAAGTGTCCCCAGCCGGAGAGCGTCGGGTGGGTGGTCATCGCCTTCCACCCCTCGTGATAGATCCCGCGCGAACCGAGCATGGTATAAAACTGGGTGGTGCGGTGCGAGGGGGCGTTAGCGTCTTCGAAGGAGTAGCGCATGCTGACGCCTTCGATGGGCGACTGGGTGTAGCCTTTGATCGTGTCCGGCGGAGTGATGCCCAGGCAATCCAGCACGGTCGGCACGATATCGATGGCGTGGTGATATTGTTGGCGAATCTCGCCGTGCGCCTGGATGCCGTTCGGCCAGGAGAAGATGCAGGCATCACTGGTGCCTCCGCAGTAACTGCTGTAGCGCTTCCACATTTTGAACGGCGTATTGAAGGCCATCGCCCAGCCGTTGCAATAGTGGTTATAGGTGGCGGGGGTGCCCAATTGATCGAGCATCTTCAGGTTCTCTTCGATGCTGTCCGGGATGCCGTTGAAGAATTTGTTCTCGTTGACCGAGCCGTACGGCCCACCTTCGCCGCTCGCCCCATTATCGGAGACGACGATGATCAGCGTGTTCGCCAACTCGCCGCTCTCTTCCAGATGTTGGAGAATGCGGCCAATATGGTGGTCGCAATGGCTCAAAAAGCCGGCATATACCTCCGCCATGCGACAGAACAGGCGCTTCTCGTCATCGGACAGGCTATCCCACGGCGGCGTATAATCGGTCTCGGGGAACGGCTTGCCATCCGGTCCGGTGCGCGTCTGCGGGGTGCCGATGGGATTGATAGGCGGCAGTTCAGTATTCTGCGGCACCAGCCCCATGGCTTTCTGGCGCGTCAGTGTCTCTTCGCGGAGGCGCTCATAGCCCATGTCGAATTTGCCTTTGTACTTATCCGCCCATTCGCGCCATACCTGGTGGGGGGCATGGGCGCAGCCCGGCGCAAAGTACATGAAGAACGGCTTCTCCGGCGCAATCTGCTTGGCATCGCGGATGAATTCAATGGCCTTGTCGGTGAGATCCTCGGTGAGGTGATAGCCCTCTTCCGGCGTTTTCGGCGGATCGATCGGATGGTTGTCGTACATCAAATCCGGATACCACTGGTTCGTCTCGCCCCCCATGAAGCCGTAGAAGCGCTCAAAGCCACGATCCAGCGGCCAGGTGCGTTTACTCGCCGCCGCATCTTCCTCTTCTTCCGGGGTCAGATGCCACTTCCCCATCACGTAAGTGTTATAACCATTCGCGACCAGCATCTCGGAGAGCATGCCATTTTCAAATGGAATACGCCCGCTCGATGAGGGAAAGCCCGTCGCCCCTTCGGTGATGCAGGCCATGCTGTTTGAGGTATGATTGCGTCCGGTGAGCAGGCAGGACCGTGTGGGTGAACAGAGAGCGGTGGTATGCCACTGCGCATACCGCAAACCGTGTTGTGCGAGCCGATCGATATTGGGTGTTTCAATAGGCCCACCATAACAGGACATGGCGGAGAATCCCACATCATCCAGCACAATATACAATACATTTGGGGCACCATCCCGCGCTCTCGGCGCTTCATATGGCCCCCAGTCCGGCTTCGAATCCCGGACATCAAGATTGACCACTCCATGGAAGGGTTTGGGCATACCGTGCTCCTTTTGCACACCATCGTTAGGTTATTTATCTAATGCGGGCTTCACCCGCAAACTAACGGCACATATGGGAAGGATGGGAGTGATGGGAAAATGGGATGGCGTGTAGCGATATCCATCAGCAGATCTTTCCCATCTTTCCTATCACTCCCATCCTTCGCATCTCTCCCATCAACAACGTGTTTTTCGTAGAGGTTGGTACTGTTAGCCTACTCTCCCTCGCCCGGATGCGCCGGGAGAACCGGGGGATGAGGGGTCCTGAGGATATACACGCTGAAGATGAACACCCACAGTGGGAAGAGCAATAATATCCATTCCTGGCTGCGAATGCCGAGTAAGAGGATCACCGCGAACAGCACACCGAGCCAGGCCAGCCAGCGGGGAATCAATTCCACCCGCCGGGTGAGCATGCTGGTCGAAATCATGAATACCCCCGCCATCCTGGCGCCGTAGACGTAGGCGAGCGTATTGCTCATTGCCCGGCCAAAGAGAAAAGTCTCGACATCGACCGGATTACTCGCATTGGTAATGCTGGTCACCAAGCTGCCGGCGATCCCCGCGGCCACAAACAACATCGCGATGAATAACAACCCGCTGCCCAGGATGACCGTGGCAAAGAAGCGGTCCTCGCGGTTTCCGATGTAATCACGAATTACCCCGATGAACCAGAGAAAGGCGATGCCGGCGAAGGGCAGCAGATTGAGCCCGATGATAAGTGAGCGCGAGACCGTGATGTCGGTGCGTTCGCTCAACACCTCGCTCAATGTGCCCGGCATGGCATGCCGGATCAGCACGATACTCAGTGTGAACAAGATGGCGAAGATAAGGCCGGCATAGGCTGCAGCATGCGGTGCTGCCGGGGGTATGGCAATGGGTGGCTCCTGCTTCGGCATAACGTACCCTCTATCCTTAATAACGGTAAGTCGTGGCCACAAACGGCCCGCTCAACACGACATCATAACTAAAACGCGAGGTGCCTTCCCCAGTCACATAGTTATACGAAAGCCAGCGCCAGCCGGCATCGAGCGCCCATTGCGCAGAAAGGTTGTACTGGGCGGTGACGATCACATTCCACGTGAAGTCGGAGGTGTCACCGGTCTGAAAGCCCCCGAGATCTCCGCGCAGACTGCCTGCCCAGCGCGGCGAAAATCTCTGGGTGACTCTGGCCCCAACAAAGGGTTCGGTCCAATTCTTCCCCCCGCTGCGTCCTGCCCCCGTCGCCCCGGTGAGCCCAAGATGAATCGCAGTATAGCGCAGACCACCCAGCACTTCCATACGCGTGGATTGCGGACAACCCGGCGTTGACACACCCAGCGTATAGGTGCCGGCGATTTCCGCGATGCCGGTCTCCGGGTTGATGGTCAGCGTACCGAGCCGGGTTGCCCGGGATTGCTCAAGGTTGACATACATGACGTCGACGATGAGCGTCCAGGGGAGCTTGGTATTCTCGTAATGCCCGGCGAAACCACCTTCGAAGTCTTTGATCAGGGTATGCCAGGTGTCCGAGACGCTGGTATCCACGTTGAACGGTATCCCTCGGACGGTCACCGTGCCATGTTGTCCGGGCACCCAGAGGTAGAGGGTCAGCGATTGTACGCGCTGGTTCTCCACCGGCATTGTCGACAGGTTATATTGGCCTTGTCCATCTGCCGCGGTGGCGCAGAAGGCCAGGAATAGGATCATCCCGCAGGACCACCAATACTTCATCAGCTCTCCCTCGCAATAGCCTCTTCGGCTTCTCGTACAGGTGTATCGTTTGTTGACATAGTGCCACGTAGCCGCATCCCTTTATGGGTGCGCGACTCTAGTGCCCGTTCTCAATCGGCTATTTCTCCGCACCTGACCTATGTTCGCGCACCCGTAAAGGGATGCGGCTACGCGGGTGCAAGACCGGCAGGTGTGTGGCCGGATCGCGGCACCCATGTTCATCCGTTTGGTTGCCCACAACGGGCATCGATGATTCCGCTGGCATCCGGTTGAGTTGGATCTGCACCAGCGTTGGGCATTGACAGCGCAACTCCAGTTATCGGTCATGCTATCGGTTTCGAACTACCACGAATGGTCGTGTGCAAAAGGGAGTTTCACTGTCAGTGCCCGAAACCGATGCATCTCCCGACATAGCTGCATTTCCCGTACTTGTTTTACCTTTTGCCTTTTTCCTTCGTTACGCCGCCTCATCCAGATCCTGCTTCCCCTTCTTTTCCTCCGGGCGCATGAAGGCTTTCACCTTTTGCGCCATCTCACGCAGGTTGCGGAGGACGGCACCGTTGACGGTGTTGTCGGGGTAGCTGCCGTCCAGGCGGCGCTCGCCGGCAGATTTGCCGGTAAGCAAGGTGATGCCTTCGTCGATGGTGGCGATGGGGTAAATATGGAACTGGCCCTGGCGCACGGCCTCCACCACGTCCTCGCGCAGCATCAGGTGCTTCGCATTGCTCTGCGGGATCATCACCCCCTGCTTGCCGGTAAGGCCGGTGAGGCGGCAGACGTCAAAGTAGCCTTCCACCTTCTCGTTCACCCCGCCGATGGCCTGCACCTGACCTTGCTGGTTCACCGAGCCGGTCACCGCCAGGTCCTGGCGCAGCGGGAAGCCGGAAAGGCTGGAGAGCAGCGCGTACAACTCGGCGGAGGAGGCGCTGTCGCCCTCAATCTCGTCATATTCCTGCTCGAAGGTGACGGTGGCGGAGAGCGCCATCGGCACATCGGTGGCGTATTTTGCGCCCAGGTAGCCGGCGAGGATCATCGTGCCTTTGGTATAGATACGCCCGGCCAGTTTCGCCTCGCGGTCGATATTCACCACGCCGGCATCCCCGATATGCGTGCGTGCGGTGATGCGCGACGGTTTGCCAAAGGCGTAATCTCCCAGCGAGAGCACGGCCAGCCCGTTGAGCTGTCCGACTACATCGCCTGCGGTGGAGATGAGCAGCGTGCCCTCGGCGATCATCTCCTGCAGGATCTGTTGCACCTGATCCGCACGGTAGACTTTCTCGTCGATGGCCCTTTTCACATCATCGCCCGTGACCATGTCGTGCCCGCTTTTCGCCGCCCAGAAGCAGGATTGCCGGATGAGGTCAGCGATATCGCCAAACTTGGTGTCCAGCTTCTGCTGGTGTTCCACCAGCCGTGAGGCGTGATCGATGACCCGCGCGACGCCGGAGGGGTCGAACGGCTTCAGCTTCTCTTCCTTGCACACGGTGGCAATGAACTGCGCATACTGCTCGGTGGTCTGCGGGGTGCGCGGCATGTGCGTGGCGAAATCCACCTTCACCTTGAAGAGCTCGCGGAAGTCCGGGTCGTAGAAAAAGAGCAGGTAATAGAGCATCGGATCGCCAAGCAGCACCACTTTGATATTCAGCGGAATCGGCTCCGGCTCCAGCGTCTTGGTGGCAAACAGGCCGTAGGACTCCGCCAGCGATTCGATCTCGACCACCTTGTTTTTCAGCGCACGGATCAACCCTTCATAGGCCAGCGGCTGCCGCAGCACATCGCGCACATCCACCATCAGGTAGCCGCCGTTGGCCTTGTGCAGCAGGCCGCCTTTGATCATGCGGAAGTTGGTGACCAGCGTGCCGAACTGTCCCTGATGCTCGATGCGCCCGATGAGGTTGTGGTAGTTCGGGTTGCGCACCAGGATGACCGGCGCGCCTTTCGCGCCGCAGTTATCGACGATGAGATTGACGCGGTACTGGTCGAAGGAGAGTTGCGGGCGGCCCATCATCAACGCCATCGGTCCCTGCTCCGCCTGCATCTGCTCCAACTGCTTCACCTGTTTGATGGTATCCACGTTCTCCAGGATATCTTTCTGAATATCGTCCAGCAGCTTGATGATCGCATCGAACTGGTGATAGCGCTCTTTGAGTTCGTCGATGAGGTGGCCGATGGCGTTGGCCACTGTCTGCCGATCCAGTTCACTGCTGCGCTCACGCCCGCTGCGATTTTGCTGCTGCACCTGGCGCATGGCCTCGCGCATCTTCTGTTGCACGTCTTCCTGGGCCGCCTCCAGCGTCTTGCGCGTGGCTTCATCCAGCTTCTCGATCTGATCAGGGGAGAGCAGGTTGCCGTTCTGCACCGGCACAATCAGCAGCCCCTGCGGCGTCTGCACCAGCGCCAGCCCCTTCGTGCGCGCGTACTCGTCAACCTTCTGCAACACCACCTGGTTTTGTTTCTGCACATCCTCGCGCAACTGCTCCTGCTGCTTGCTGTACTCCGCGCCCTCAAAGGCCCGCTCCACTTCGGCACGAATCTCGTCCACCAGTTTATCCATGTCGTCGTGAAAGACGCAGCCGGTACCGGCGGGCAAACACAATGCGCGCGGATTATCCGGGTTGTCGAAGTTATTCACGTAGAGCCAGTCGTCCGGGACCGGGCGCGTGCTGGCTTCTCGCTCAAGGAACTTCTGGATAGTGGTCGTTTTCCCGGTGCCGGTCGGCCCCAATGCGAACATGTGGTAACCATCATTGGCGATATCGATGCCAAACGCCACCGCGCGCATCGCCCGCTCCTGCCCGATGATCTCCTCCAACTGCGGCAACTCGTCCGTGCTGCGGAAGGTGAAGGTGCCGGGATCACACGCATTGCAGACCTGCTCAGCGGTCAATTCGCTCACTTGCTCTGCCATCTTGTCCCCCTGCTCCACCTAACCCGGGGGTCAGGTGTTTCCCCATGTGGTTTCCATCTTCCCATCGTATGGAGCAGCAACCCGAGCAGATGGCATGGACTCTCGACAACGGCATGCTGCTGTGTGGGGAGGGTGACACGGTGAGGGCAGGGGGTCAGGTAGGGTGAGGGGGAATGGTGAGTAGGGATGCACCAGTTTTGGGGACTGACATCGAAACTCCGGTTTGCAAGTATATTACCGGTTTCGAAGAGAGTGATTGGTTGAGGGCAGCAGGGAGTTTCGGTGTCTGTCCCCAAAACTCTATTATAGCATCGGTTGCGGAAACGACCGTATTTCGGGAACAGGGCGCTTATAGGGTTTCGGGGACAGACACCGAAACTCCTTATAGCTCTCCACCCGTCATATATTTCGCAACCGGCAGCATATCCAATAACCGGAGTTTCGATGTCAGTCCCCGAAACCGGTGATTCTCACTCACCTGATCTTTGTGTGAAGAAAGCGGTACTATGCCACGTGACCTTCCCCTGGGCAATGGGGTGATGCTGGTGAACTTTGATGGATGCTACCAACTGCGCGACCTGTACTGGCCGCGGGTGGGGGAGGACAACCACACCGCGGGGCATCCCTTTCGCTTTGGCGTGTGGGTGGCAGGCGCCTTTCGCTGGGTGAGCGATGCGGGGTGGCAGCGCTCGCTGGATTATCAGCGGGATACGCTGGTGACGGATGTGCACCTGGCGCATCCCGACTTGCAGCTCTCGCTAGCTTGCCGGGATATCGTCGATTTTCACGAGAACCTGTACCTGCGCCGGATCGCCGTACGCAACCTGGCGAGCGCACCGCGCGAGGTGCGGCTGTTTTTCACGCAGGACTTCCATATCGCCGCACACGCCGTCGGCGATTCCGCCTATTATGAGCCGGAGCGCCGGGCTGTCTTCCACTACAAAGGCCTGCACTGGTTCATGATTAACTGCGCGAAGGAGCACGACGGACAGTGGGAGTTGGGCATCGACCAATGGGCGGTGGGCATCAAGGAGGGGCTGGGGCTGGAGGGCACCTGGCGCGATGCGGAGGATGGGCAGCTCTCCGGCCATGCCGTGGCACAGGGGAGCGTGGATTCCACCGTGGCGCTGCAGCTCCAGGTGCCGGCAGGCGGCGAGGCGATCGGCTGGTACTGGATTGCCGCCGGGGCGGATTTCCGCGAGGTAACGCGCATCAATCGCATGGTGCGGGAGCGCGGGCCGGGCACGTTCCTGCATCGCACGGACTACTACTGGCGGCTATGGGTAGCCAAAGAGGCGGAGCCGCTGGCGGCATTGCCCGCGCCGCTCTGCCACTGCTACCGGCGCAGCCTGCTTATCATGCGCACGCAGGTCGACAACGGTGGGGCCATCCTGGCGGCCAACGACTACGACGTGGCACGTTACTACAATGACACCTACTCCTACATGTGGCCGCGCGATGGCGCGCTTGCTGCCGCCGCGTTTACCGACACCGGGCACCGGGAAGCATCCCGGCGCTTCTTCGAATTCTGCCACCAGGTCATCACGCCGGAAGGCTACCTGCTGCATAAATACAACCCGGATGGCTCGCTGGCCTCCTCGTGGCTGGGGTGGTATTACCACAATGAGAAGGAACTGCCGGTGCAGGAGGATGAGACGGCGTTGGTACTCTGGGCGCTGTGGCGGCACTTCCAGCATTTCCGCGATGTGGAGTTCATCAAGCCGCTCTTCCGCGGGCTCATCGTGCGCGCGGCGAACTGGATGCTGGCGTTCCGCGATGTAAACGGCCTGCCTTTGCCCTCCTGGGATCTCTGGGAAGAGCGCCAGGGCATCTCCGCGTGGACGGTGGGGGCGGTATGGGGTGGCCTGCAGGCAGCGGGGCACTTCGCCGCGGCGTTCGGCGAATTCGCCCTGGCCGAGGGTTATTACCGGGCGGCGGCGGAGATGCGCACCGCTGCCGAACGCCACCTCTGGGTGCCGGAGATCGGCTGTTTCGCCCGCCTGCTGACGCCGACACCGGAGGGTGGATATATCGCAGACCACACCGTAGAGAGCTCGCTCATCGGCCTCTGGTATTTCGGTATGTTCCCCGCCGATGACCCGCGGATGGCGCATGCGATGCAGGCGATTCGCCGGCAACTCTGGGTGAACACGCCGGTGGGCGGCATTGCGCGCTACCAGGACGACCTCTATGGCCGTGTGCCGGCGGACTATGCCGGCCTGCCCGGCAACCCGTGGTTCGTCTGCACCCTCTGGCTCGCGCAATGGTATATCGCCATCGCGCGCACCACAGAGGAGCTGGCCCCGGCACTGGAACTGCTGCACTGGGCGGCGACCCACGCCCTCCCCAGCGGGGTGATGCCCGAACAGGCCAATCCCTTCACCGGCGCTCCCCTCTCCGTCAGCCCCCTCACCTGGAGCCACGCCACCTATATCCTCGCCGCACGCGAATACCTGGCGAAAGTGCATGGCGAGAAGCGCTATACGGACTCGCAGCCGATGGAGCAGGGATGCGAGGGGTGAGATCCTGTGTGGGGGTGTGGGAGTTTGGGAGTGCTGGGCGGGCGTGATTCGCGAATACGGGCGCTGTGGTTTTCATCGTCAGTTTCGGGTTATCGTTCGTAATGCAGTAGCCGCCACCTTATCGAATACGTTGAGTTGAGGCACAGTCGGATGAATATACTCCTCACCTGGTCACGGGCACTATCGACGACGCACCCGTAAGGAGTTATGGCTATGATGCTATGCCATCAACCCAACCCAATCGACGATCAAGGGAGATAACTACAACAGAATACCTACAGGCGTATGGGAGTATGAGCAAACTCCCATACCCCCACACCCCCATACTCCCACACCAACTATAGGGTTGGCGATACAGGAGGCGCACACTTATATACTCACCTCTTCCCCGATCCCCTCGAAAAGCACCGTGCTGAGGTAGCGCTCGGCGGCGTCGGGGAGGACGACGACGATGGTTTTTCCGGCGAATTCCGGAAGGCGGGCCAGGCGATCGGCCACGGCCATGGCGGCGCCGCAGGAGATGCCGGCAAGCAGGCCTTCCTCACGAGCCAGGCGGCGGGCATAGTTGACCGCGGTGGCGCTGTCCACCGTCTCAATGCGGTCCACCAGCGAGAGGTCGAGTACGGCAGGCACGAAGCCGGCGCCGATGCCCTGGATTTTATGCGGGCCGGGTTTGAGCTCTTCCCCATGGCGGGTTTGCGTGAGCACCGGGGATTCCGCCGGCTCCACCGCCACCGAGATGATCGGCTTGCCTTTCGTCTGCTTGATGTAGCGGGAGACGCCGGTGATAGTGCCGCCGGTGCCGACGCCGGATACCAGCACATCCACCTGTCCATCGGTATCCTCCCAGATTTCCGGACCGGTGGTCTGCTCGTGGATGGCCGGGTTGGCGGGATTGTTGAACTGCTGGGGCATGAAGTAGCGGTCCGGGTCAGACGCCCGGATCTCTTCGGCTTTCGCGATGGCGCCTTTCATCCCCTTCGCGCCTTCCGTGAGCACCAGTTTGGCGCCGAGGGCCGCCAGCACCCGGCGGCGCTCGATGCTCATCGTCTCTGGCATGGTCAGCGTCACGGGATATTTGCGTGCGGCGCCCACAAAGGCCAGCGCAATGCCGGTGTTGCCGCTGGTCGGCTCGATGATCTCCTTGCCAGGCCCCAGCAGGCCGCGCTGCTCAGCATCCCAGATCATCGCCGCCCCGATGCGGCACTTGACGGAAAAGGACGGATTGCGCCCCTCCACCTTTGCGTAAACCGTCGCCTGCGCTCCCTGCGTGATGTGATTGATGCGCACCAGCGGTGTGCGCCCGATGCTCAACGAATTATCCTCGAACCAGTGTGTCATCTCCGCTCCTTTCTACTATCCCGGTCAGAATACTAGGTTTTATATACCGTCATCTTAGCGCGCCCGCTGTCCCTTGTCAATACATTGTGTCATATTTCACCACAAGGGCATGGCCGGCTCGGTTGGCAGAGGTTCGGTGACTGCCTTCGCGGCAAAGCCCGTCTGAGATCGAGATGAACAGGTAGCGATTGGCACACCGGTCTGATCGAGAATGCTCGGTGAAGGCTGTCACCGCATATTTGCAGCCGGTCTTGTCAACGCGGTGACAGCCTTGACCGGGCGTTCTTAATCAATCCGGAGTGCCGGTCGTTGCCTTGTTTGCTCTATTTCAACCGGGCACTACCGCGAAGGCAGCCACCGAACCCCCCACTCAATTTGCCTCCATCACAGACACCGCTTCCTGAAACGCGCTGGGGGTGACGCGCACGGCACCATCAAAGGGGCCGTCAAGGTCCCAGATCGTCAGCAGGCTGAAGGAGATCATGGCCGCCAGCGCGCCGGTTTTCACGAGTTGCTGCGGCAGCGATTCCGTGCGAAAGAGCGCGCTGAGTCCCACGGTGAGCACGCCGCCAAAGATCAGGATGGCCCACAGCAAGCCGGGAAGCTGGAGTTTTGCGCGGAACAACCGGTAACGGCGATACTCTGTCACGTGCGTATACGTGGTGAGCACATGGTCATGGAGCACTTCATCCGGGAGCGCCTTCGGGGGCAAGTTGCTCACGATGCCCCACATATGATCCACCAGGTGCCACGCGCGTATGCTGGATTGCCGGTGGGCCATCGCCGGCCATTCATCCTGCGTCATCACCGTGACATACTCCCGGCAGTCCCGGCGCAGCTCTCCACGCAACGGTTGCGGCAATGATTCGGCGAGACGATAGAGGTTGGTAAGCGCATCCGCTTCACGTTCGACGGTGGTGTTTGTCTCATCGAACTTGGACCACACGGCAAAGATCATGAACGCCAGCAGCACCCCGTAAATGCCCCCGATAATGGTGACCGTATACGTTTCGACATCCTCGGTGCCGCAGAAGGCCTTCCATGAAACCCGACTCTTCCGCAGCAGCAGCACCAGCAGAATGGATGCTGCCACGCTCAGGAATACTACCGTAATCGCCATGACCCAGGTTAACAACTGTGCCTCCATGTCACCTCACCCTCCGGTCCCTTCCCGACGATGAAAAGGGGAGAAGGTGAACACCAGTGTATGCCACCGCACCGGTACCCCACATACCTGGAACTCAACAGTCATCAGACGCGGAGAGGGTTTGTCGAGCATTTATGACACGTGAGGTGCGCCATCTTCCCGCGGTGCGAGAGAACACTTATGCCGGCTAACTCGATACTGAAGAATCATAAACTTCGCCCTCTGCTTCCTCGGCGGGAGGAATAGCGCCGGGAAGCTGGAAGAATGTAGAGCAGGTAGTCCAATCCAGCAGGATAAATGAAAGCGGGGGAACGCGTATGCTTGATGAACTGCAACAAATTGGTGAACGCATCCGGGGGCTGCGGGAGATTGCGGACGTGTCGGCGGAGACGCTCGCCGCATATCTGGAGATCCCATTAGCGACGTTCGCGGCGTATGAGAATGGCGAGGCTGATATCCCGGTCAGCGTGCTCTATAAGCTCGCCCAGTATTTCCACGTCGAGTTCAGTGTCCTGCTGACCGGCGAAGAACCGCGCCTGCACGTCTATTCCGTCGTGCGCAACGGGCATGGCATCAACGTCGACCGCCGGCAGGAATATGCGCACCTGAACCTGGCGGCGAATTTCGTGGACAAAAAAGCAGAGCCCTTCCTGGTAACTGTGGATCCGGAATCCGAAGATACGCCGTTCGCACTGAACTCCCACCCCGGCCAGGAATTCAACTATGTGTTGAAAGGCACGGTGAAAATTGTCATCGGCAAGTACGAGGTGGTGCTCCATGAAGGCGATGCCCTCTACTTCAATTCCGGCTACGCCCACGGCATGAAAGCCGTCGGCCCTGAACCCGCACAATTTTTAGCGATCATTTGCTGAAGATTCAGGATGCAGGATGCAAGGGGTTGGCGGGTGGAAACTCGTGAGTATCATGGGTTTCACGCCAGGACGCAAAAATGATCATGCATCCCGCTTCCGTTGATAAGCCTTGAATCCTGAATCATGAATCCTGAATCTCATTTTTCGAGGTAGGTCTGGTATGTTTGAACAATACGTCTCCCGAACTACATTTACATCCTACGACGACTTCAAGGCGAATTTCCGCATCAACGTGCCGGAGAATTTCAACTTCGGGTACGATGTTGTCGACCGGCTTGCACAGGAGCGCCCTGACCAGCCTGCACTGGTCTGGTGCGATGAAGCGGGCCGGGAGGCCACGTTTACCTTTGCGGAGATCAAGTATTACAGCGATAAGACGGCCAATTATTTGCAGTCGCTGGGCATCGGCAAAGGCGATCCGGTGATGCTGATCCTCAAGCGCCGGTATCAGTTCTGGTTCTGCCTCATCGCCCTGCACAAACTGGGCGCCATCGCCATCCCGGCGACCCACCTGCTGAAGAAAAAAGACCTGGTCTACCGCACCAACGCTGCGGACATCAAGGCGATCATCGCCGTGAACGAGGAGATGCTGCTGGCGGAGGTTGATGCGGCCGCGCCGGATTCGCCGACCCTGCAGCACCGCATCGTCATCGAAGGGACGCGCGACGGCTGGCTCGATTTCGACGCGGGGCTGGAGGCGGCCTCCGCCGAGTTCACCCGTCCCACCGGCAAGGCGATGACGCGCAACGAGGACATGATGCTCCTCTACTTCACCTCCGGCACCACCGGCATGCCGAAGATGGTGGCGCACAACTTCACCTATCCGCTGGGGCACATCCTCACCGCGAAGTACTGGCAGAACGTCTTCGACGGCGGCCTGCACCTCACCGTGGCCGACACCGGCTGGGCGAAAGCAGCCTGGGGTAAGGTCTATGGGCAGTGGTTGTGCCGCACGGCGATTTTCGTCTATGACTACGAGCGCTTCAAACCGGCCGAGCTGATGCAGGTGGTCGCCAAGCACCGTGTCACCACCTTCTGCGCCCCGCCGACCATCTACCGCTTCCTCATCAAGGAAGACCTGTCGCAATACGACCTCTCCGCGCTGAAATACTGCGTCGTCGCCGGCGAGCCCCTGAACCCGGAAGTCTATAATGCCTTCTACAAGGCCACCGGCCTCAAGCTGATGGAAGGGTTTGGCCAGACGGAGATGACCGTCTGCATCGCCACTTATCCGTGGATGGACCCGAAGCCCGGTTCCATGGGCCGCCCCTCCCCCGGCTATTGCATCGACCTGGTCAACGACCAGGGTGAACCGTGCGAGGTCGGCGAGGAAGGGCAGATCGTCATTCACACCGATCAGCACCGCCCGGTAGGCCTCTTCGACGGCTATTATCGCGACCCCGTGCTGACGGCGAAGACCTGGCATGACGGGCTTTACTCCACCGGCGACATGGCCTGGCGCGATGAGGACGGCTACTACTGGTTCGTGGGCCGTGCCGACGACCTCATCAAAACCTCAGGTTATCGCGTCGGCCCCTTCGAGGTGGAGAGCGCGCTCATCGAGCACCCGGCGGTGATGGAATGTGCCGTCACCGGCGTGCCCGACCCGGACCGCGGCCAGGTGATCAAGGCCACCGTGGTGCTGGCCAAAGGCTACGCAGCCGGCGACGCCCTGGTGACCGAGTTGCAGAACCATGTGAAGCATGCCACCGCCCCCTACAAATACCCCCGCATCATCGAGTTCGTCCCCGAACTCCCCAAAACCATCAGCGGCAAAATCCGCCGCGTGGAGATCCGCGAGGGAGATGAGAAGCCGGTGGGGGCGTAAGTAGTCACTGTGTCAAATATAGTCACTGTTTGGAACAGGGCGAGAGCCCGGCCAGATCAACCTGTATGAATAGTAAAGCCCCACCTGCAAAGGTGGGGCTTATTTTTCGCTTTGACTTTTGCCTGCTCTTACCCCTGCCCCAACTCCTGCAAAATACTCACACACGCCGTCATCGGGTCCGCCGCCTGCGTGATGGGGCGGCCTACAACGATGTAGTCGGCGCCGGCTGCCATGGCGGCGCGGGGGGTGGCGACGCGGCGCTGGTCGTCGCTCACCATGGCGGGGCGGATGCCGGGGGTGACCACTTTGAAATCCGGGCCGCAGGCGGCTTTGATGGCCGGGGCTTCGTTCACTGAGGCGACCACGCCGTCCAGGCCGGCGTCCTGCGTGAGGCGGGCCAGCGCTACCACCTGCTCCTCCACGCTGCGCGTGCAGCCGGTGCTCTCGCGCAACTCCTCCGCGCTGAGGCTGGTGAGCACAGTGACGCCGATGACCAGGGGCCGCGGCAGCCCGGAATCCATCGCCGCTTCATCCGCCGCTTCGCGCGCGGCCTGCATCATGCGCAGCCCGCCGGAGGCATGCACATTGAGCATGGCGGCGCCCGTGCGCACGGCGGCCGCCGTGGCCTTCGCCACAGTGTTGGGGATGTCGTGGAATTTGCCGTCCAGGAAGACCGGCAGGCCGAGGGCGCGCAGCTCGGAAACGATGCCCGGCCCGGCATGCATGAGCATCTCCAGCCCCACTTTCATCCAGGGTTGGAGCGGGGCAAGCTGCTGCGCCATGGCGAGCGCTTCACAGGCGTCCGAATAGTCCAGTGCGACGATTAACTGTGTACCAGGGGGTGTTGTGTGTTCCATTGATAATTCCTGTCTGTTGAGATGGTCAATACACCCCCGCGTCTGGCGCCGGCAAGCGGGAATGCGCCGTCCGGCAGGCAGCCTTGTTCGTCAACGGGGGGTGGAATATTTTCATTGCGCACCGGCTGCGGCGGTTTCGCCTGCCAGGTGGGCCCGAAATACGGCGTGCAGAGCACCGCGATGATGATCGAGATGCGCAGGGCATCGCGCGGCAGCATATCGGCGAAGGAGCGCGTGCCAACCAGCATGCTCCAGCCGAAGATCAGCGGCAGGGCGATCAGCGAGGCCAGGAAATGATTGTCACTGATGGCATACCCGATGAAATTCGCCACCATGCCCCCCAGCCACAGGATGAGCATCCAGAGGATCATGGCGGCATCGAAACCAGGGAAGAGCTGCAGGTAGGCCAGCGTGCCGCCCAGCACCGCCGCGTAGATGAGCAAATACGCCCCGGACCAGACGATGGTCATCAACACGCTCACGCCGGAGAGCGGGGTATTCTTGTACTCCCGCGCCAGGTCCATCGCATCTTCGCCCTGGGCGAAGACGAGCGAGACACACAGCACCAGGAGGCCCACCAGCAGCAATGCTCGTAATAGATTTCGTGTTGTCATCCGTTTGATACCTCGCGGCTCTCCTTCTTGATTCGGGGGCGGGGGCACACTTCCCTGTTTCAATATACCCGATTCCGCGGTTAGTTTTACAACATAGAGATGTAGAAAAAAGTAAGGGGTGAGTGGTAGGCAATTGATGGTGCCGCGTGAGAATCCGGGCGGGTGCTCGGTACGAATGGCCGTACTGCTCATGTAACCTTCCCAACGAACAACGGTCGGGACGCGGCATGCCGCGTCCCGACCGTTCCTTACGCCCTTTCGCGTCTCAATGTTTTTAGTCGTTCTTTTTCAGATCCCCGGTGAGCGGTAACGTCAGCGTGGTGGCCATGTCCCCGCGGCGCACGCGGAGCATGACGCCGTGCTTGGCGCTGGCCATCTGCTTGCTCAGTGTCGTCCAGAAATCCTCTGCGGTGGTCACATCATCGAAGCCCACGCGCTGGATGACATCGCCGGGCTGGAAGCCGGCATCCTCGGCGGGGCTGCCCGGCTGTACTTTACTCACCAGCACGCCGGTGGTGATTTCCAGGCGCATGCGAGCGGCTATATCCGGGGTGAGCGTCTGCACCGCGAAGCCCACCTTCTGTTCGTCAACCGAGGCCCGTTTACTATTCTCGGGCTGAATCGAGCCCACGGTCACGGTGATCGTCTGCTCTTTACGGTCGCGGATGACCCTCAACGTCACTTTCGTGCCCGGTTTCGTGCGCTCCACCAGATTGACGAACTGGTCGGCATCGGTGATCTTGGTGCCATCGTATTCCGTGATGACATCTTCGGCCTGCATGTTGGCTTTATCCGCCGCCTGGCCTTTCAGCACGCTGTCCACCAGCACGCCGGCATTCACGCCGTATTGCTCCTTCATGGTGTCATCGAGCGACTTCACGACGATGCCCAGACGCCCGCGCTCAAACGAATGCCCGGCGACCAGCGTCTCAATGATCTGTTTGGTGTAGTCGTTCACCGGAATGGCGAAGCCGATGCCCACGCTGCCGGCGCTGGAACCGGGGCTGTAGATCATGAAGTTGATGCCGATCACTTCGCCGCGATCGTTCACCAACGCGCCGCCGCTGTTGCCCGGGTTGATGGAAGCGTCCGTCTGCAGCAGATCGCGGAAGCGGTTCTGATCATCCGGCGCATAGAGCTGCCGGCCTGTGGCGCTGATGACGCCCACCGTCATGGTGGTGGCCAGGTTGAACGGGTTGCCGAACGCGATAGCCCAGTCGCCGACTTTCACGGTTTTGGCATCGCCCAGTGTCGCCACGGGGTAGTCACCCTTCTCCAGAATGCGGACGATGGCCAGGTCCGTGCGCGGGTCCGCCTGCACCACTTCTGCCGGCAGTTTCTTATCCGAGCCGGAAAGCTGTACGGTCACTTTCGTGGCATTCGCCACCACGTGCGAGTTCGTCAGCACGATGCCTTCTCTGCGGATGATGACGCCGGAGCCGGAGGCCCGCACCATGCGCGGAGTGCTGGGCGTCGACGGACTGCCGAAGAAGTAGTCGAACGGATTGCTGTTCGTATTCTCTTCCTGCATCTGCGAGGTGATGGAAACGATGGCCGGTGCGACTTTGGCATGGATTATGCGGAATCCGGCCTGCGAGGCTTCCATGGCGCTCAATGCCTCATTGTCAGAGATGGCCAGCACAGGGAGGGCAAACAGAAACAACAGCAGGGGGACGAGCAAATAGGTCAGGCGAAAGGTCGTAAGCGCACCTCGATTTGGGAACATCACTTTTCCTCCTCAGACTCAGTCGATTTTAGGTGGGTTTCTGGAGGCCCGGGCCTTTGACAGCGGGTCGTGGTGGCGCGCTTTGTTACGTCATTTGCGACGACGCCTATCGTCACCAATTCGTCTACATTTCCCATCCACCGGAAATCCCACCGTGATGGATTTCTGGGGCATTTACCCCAAATTATCCCCTCTATACCCATGAACTTTGCAGGTAAAACAGCCGGATGTCCCTGTTGGGAGCGTCCGAAGGCATAAAATTTCCGGGCAGCATTTCAAGCTGAAAAGTAGCAAATACAGGCGTGAGACTGCATCTCTCCCTCACCCCCGGCCCCTCTCCCAGAGGTAGAGGGGAGAGCGACATAAGTAACATTTGCTGTATATGTATAATACCCATCATATGTGTAACACCCCTCTACCTCTGGGAGAGGGGCCGGGGGTGAGGGACGATCATAGTGCCTACTGCGCGATCCGCATGATCATTCCCGTGGCTTCTGCGAGCAGGGTACCGTCAGCCAACCGTGCTTCCGCCGCGGTCAGGAAGGCACGGCCACGCTCGCCAGTGATCCAGCCGCGCACTTCGATGGCTTCCCCCACTGGAGCGGGACGGCGGTAGCGCACCTCCAGCCTGGCGGTCGCGGCGGGGGCTTCAATGCGCACCCAGACGTAGCGCGCCATGATCTCGTCCAGCAGTGTCGCCACAATGCCACCATGGAGCACCCCCTGGTAGCCCTGGTACTCCGCCGGCGCAATGAAGGTGGCGGCGTACGCCTCGCCTTCCTGGCGGAAGGTCAATTTCAAGCCAAAGGGGTTCGTTGGCCCACACGCAAAGCACATATTGTCTGCAATGAAATCCATGGCTATCCACTTTCTGGTCAGCAAAATCCCTCTAGCTGGTAGAGATGCACCGGTTTCGGGGACTGACATCGAAACTCCGGTTGCTGAGTATGCTGCTGGTTTCTGAATAGCGAGAACGGTAGGAATCTATACGGAGTTTCGGTGTCTGTCCCCGAAACCCTATAAGAGCTCCCGTTCCCGAAATACGATTACGATCATATATGGTGTCGGAAACCGGAAACTATGATAGAGTTTTGGGGACAGACACCGAAACTCCCACTCGATAAGCCAATACGCAGGATTGGAAACCGGCAGCATGTCTACCCACTGGAGTTTCGATGTCAGTCCCCAAAACTGGTGCATACTCACCAGCCTTTTCACTCGCTCTGAATCCACCAAGTTCAGAGTATAGCACGTCAACCGGCACGGGAGTAGCCATGGCCATGTGTGAAGCATGCAACAAATCCTGTGGCAGGCCAGCCATTACTTCCTTATAGTATAATGAGCTTGTTCCGGGAACATTTGCCGGGCGAATGCCGTCTTATTATATGGCATGATATCCGTGCCAAGCTGGCACATACTTTTTTGAGCCGGTCAAAACTAATTTCACAGCATACAATCCATCACGTCTGACTCGATTGACTCGACTGACTCGATTGAAATCAGCATGACCGGCTCAATAACATGGGGTGAAGCATGATGCGCTATTGGTCCATTCTCACGTTGTTCATCCTCTCACTGCTTCCGGCCTTTGCGGAGGAAACGGGGCTGCGGCAGATCACGCAAACGGTCTTCAACCGCGAGGGGAAAGCTGCGGCGCGGGCGGAAGTGTCCGCTAGCTATGCCTGGAATGGGGAATGGCATCTCCTGCACGCGGCCGCGGATGGCGCCGGCACGGTGGTCTGGAAGGACGTGCCGCCGGTGCGGGTCATCGTGTGGGGGCCGGGGGTGCCGGCCGGGGTGATCCCGGCGGACGCCGTCACCGTCACCGCTCCACTGCCCGCGCCACAGCCGGAGAAAGGCTCCTTCGTCGAGTTCACCATCACCAATGCCGGTCCGCCGCCGGTGCCCTTCCGCTGGTATCTCGCCACGCGGGGGCAGGCGCAGGAATGGATATGGAAGAACCCCGACGGCAAGAACCCTGCGCCGAAATACACGCTTTCCCCGTATGATAGCCAGCCGGGTACACCGCTGTCGATGCTCATTGTGGCCAACACCACCCCGCTGCGCGGCGTCGCGTTGAACGGCGTCTACCTCCCCTATGCCGGCGACCAGGTGCTGCATATGAACCTGGCCTTGCAGGAGATGGTCTCGACGCTCACCTGGCGTTTCATCGGATCGGACGGTAAGCCGCTGCACGGGCTCAGCCGGGTGAAGATCATTCCAGTGAAGCTGGCCGGCAATCTACCGCAATTCCCGCTCGATGATCCCCGTCGCGACCCGGTGCTCTACCCGACCGCCGAGGAGCAACCGGACGGCAGCTATCGCTTCACCACTCTCTACCCCGGCACCTACCGGTTGCAGGTCGATCTCTTTGACGATGTCACGCCGCCGCTGCCGCAATTCCTGCTGGAGGTGACGCCCGGCATGCATACACGGGAGATTCCGCTCCCTGCCCCGCTCTTCACCGTGCCGGCGGGCACCGAGGTGAGCTACCTGCCGCTGCACGCCCCGGCCATCTACCGGCGGCTGGTTGCCGGCGCGCAGGCGCGCGCCATGCCGGTCTTCGGCCCCACCTCCGCCTTGCTGGCAGCCTGGTATCCGCAGACGCCGAACACGCTGGCGTATTACAAATTCAGCGAAAACGGCAAAGCGACGATGACCCGGTTGCCGCTGCGCTCCACCTTCCTGGCTCCGAAATATGTCGACGGCAGAGCGTACACCGGCCCGCTCCACCTGCTCCCGCTCTTCCCCGGCAGCCGAAACGGCTATCCCGCCTACGCGATGAGCGGCAGCCACCTGGCCCTGCGCCCGGATGAACAACTCATCAGCCTTGACCGTACCGGCGGCTATCATGCCGACCTGTGGCCGGGGAAATACCTGGCCGTGGGGGATGTCGGGATGATGATGCATCCGGAATACCGCGTGGAAGGCAAGCCGGATTTCCGCGCGGTAATCGATGTGCCGGCGACCGGCCCGGCGGTGCCTGTGCCGGTCGTCCCCCGCCCGCAGGCAGCGCGCAGGGACCGACCGATGACGCAAGTAGTGCTGAATTTCCCGGAGGCAAACTACGAGGCATGGCGGAAGAGCGGCGCACGCTTCATGGTCTTCACTTTCGACAACGATCCCGAGTGCAGCTACCTGGTCGCCGCCGACATCTTCCAGAACATCAAATATGGCGCGAATCAAATCAATATCCCCATCGAGGCCGGCAAGTTGCGCATCCGCTGGCTGGGCGTCGGCGCCATCCCGGAGGTGGCCATCCCCAAAGCGGACGCGGGGAAGCCGGCAATGGTGACGCTGCCGAACTGGGAGAAAGGCGCACAGCTCTCCGCGCAGGCGCTCCGTGCGGAGGGCACCCCGTATGCCAACCAGCAATTGCGTATCGTCCGCCGCCTGAACGCCATGGGACGTGCTCCGTGGTTGCTGGTTGACGAGAACTATGTCGGCTCCCACTTCGGCCCGCCAGCGGAAGAAGAGGTGCAAATGACCACCGATGCGCGCGGCGTCTTCACGCTTAACGGCGCCCCGACGGGCGATCTGCTGGTCGCGCTGAACACGGATGGGCAAAATCCGGAGGGCTGGATCGTCAACATGCCGGCTGTGGGGCTGGGCACCATCCTGCAGGCCAACAGCCGGCCTGTACAGATCGAGAACTGGTGGTGGGGCTATGACCGCATCTGCTGGTGGCTCCCGGACGGCGGCCAACCGGTGCTGATCACCGGACGCTGCCACAACCTGCCCACCGGCGATGGCTGGCTGTGGGACCTCTCGGCGCGCGAGGCGTGGACGACGGCGGTGCGCTGCCACCTGCAACCCGGCGTGAATCAACTGTCCATCGACAATGGCGGCCCTGCGCTGGGCATCCTCTTCCCGCTGGATCCCGCCGACCCCATCTTACCGGGGGACATCACCCTGCGCGGGCAAGGCGCGCTGGCCGGGCTGAATGTCCATATCAACAAGAACGACTGGCAGCCCAGCCCCATGCTCGGGCTCATCACCGGCCAGGTCATCGCCCCGCCGGGCAAATACCAGTTGCGCGTCGACACCCCGCGCGGCCCGGTGGAAGCCCCGGTAACGGTCTGTGAAGACGGCGCGGTGGTGCGGTTGGCCTTTCCACAAGGCAAAAAGTAACAAAGGCAAAATAAGGAGTAGAGGGTAAGCCGCCTGGCGTTGTCGCGCTAAAGTCCGGGTGGGTACTGAGCCCACCCAGGGTCTCGCCCTGGGCTGTCGAATGGTCGCACCTTCAGGGCTCAACGGATGGGTGAAACAATCTACGTGACCATAAAACGAACAAATTATCTGCGCAATCTGCGTAATCAGCGGTTCCTAAAAAAGGAGAAGAGGATCATGCGAGGATGGATGTGTCTGCTGGGGATAGTGTTGGCGCTGGCGGTGGGCGCGCAGGAAGACGGGCGCCGGGTGGTGCAGACGATCTTCGGCACGGATGGCAAACCGGCGGCGAATGTGACGGTGCATGCGTGCTACAGCCGGCAGGGGAAGGTGCAGATCGACACCGCGACGGCGGATGGCAATGGCCAGGTGGTGTGGACACACCTGCCGCCGACCCACGTCATCATCTGGGGCGATGATGTGCCCGCGGGGCTGCTGGGGCCGACGGAGACGCAGGTGACCGCACCGCTCCCGCCCATCAGCGTGCCGGACGGCAAATACCTTGAGCAAAAATGCCGTTTCGTCATCACCAATCCGGGCACACAGCCGGCCACCTTCACCTGGATGCAGAACCGCACCGGCAACACTCAGCAGAAAACGGAGTATACGCCGGGCGGCGAGGGGGCCAGCCTCACCGTGCTGGCGAGCCTGGGCGGCGGCAGTGGCCCGGTGATGCCGATGAGTCTGCTCGTTTTCTCCGATACCGTGCCGCCGCGGCTGGCCTCCTTTAGCAACTTCTACCTGCCCTACCCGGAGGACGACAAGCCGCTGCAGTGCGACCTCACGCTGCACGACGGTGCGGCGCTGCATGGGCGCTTCACCACGCCGGAGGGCAAACTGCTCCCGGGGGTGAGCCGCCTGCAGGTGCTGCCGGGCCGCGTGGCGAGCGACATCCCCTTCCTGGAGAGCCGCGAGGTCCCGGAGGCCCGTCCGCAGGTGATCCCGGCGCCTGACGGCTCCTTCACCGTGACGGCGCTGCAGCCGGGCCGCTACCAACTGGCGGTGGACCTGTATGATGAGAGCACGCCGCCGCCCCCGCAATGCCTGCTGGAACTGCAACCGGGGATGCAGGAGAAGACCATTGTCCTGCCCGCACCGCTGTGCGTGCTGCCCGCCGGCACGGAAGTGAGCTGGCTCACCTGGAACGCCCCGGCGAACACCCGGCGCCTGCGCGTGGCCGCCTGTGCGCCGGAGATGCCGGTCTATGGCCCGTACGAACAGCTCCTTGCCGTTTGGTATCTCAAGGCGCCGAATGCGCTCGCCTTCTGGAAGCCCGCGTCGGAGGGACCCCTGCACATCTGGACGCTGCGCTCGGTGCTCTTCTCCACGGAGAAGCCGCGGGAGTCAGTACTGCGTGCACTGCTGCCACCCAACCGGGATGAGTGGAATATCTGGGGCAACCAGAATATCTTCGCCCGTTCCGATGCGGTGGACACCATACTTGGCGGACGCCTGGACCTGTGGCCGGGCACGTATCTCGTGAAGAATAACTATGGCTCTGACCTCTCGACGGTGACGGTACCAGAGGACGGCAATGCCGTGATCACCCTGCCCGAACCTCGCCCGCCGCAACCGAGCAACAGAGCGCAACCACCAGTGAAAGCGCCGGGGGTGGATGTCAGCGGCATCCTGCTGGATCTCTACGGAAAGCCCTGGGCCAACCAGATAGTACGGGTGGTGCCATTGAACTCGATGGGGTATGAAGCTCCCGTGCAGGCCAGCACGGATGCCAACGGCCACTTCACCATCCACGGGGTCGCACCCGGCCAACACAACCTGTTCACCGACAGCAACAACAACCAGCACGGCTGGGGGGTCACTGTGCCTGCGGGCGGGATCACCGATTTGCGCTTGCAACCGCGTCCACAACCTGTTCAGCTCGGTATCGGTGCGGGGGGGTTCTCGTGTCCCGCTGTGAAGTGGTGTATCCCCGACGACGGCACCCCACAACGAATTAGCGGCTGTGACGATGATCTGTCTATGGGCTTGGGATGGCTTTGGTGCATCGATACCGATGGCCGGGGGAATATCCTGCGTTTTCACGTCGTACCGGGAGCGCAATCCCTCTCCGACCACTACCCCGACCTGCCGCTGGGCATCCTCTTCCCGCTGACCGCGGACGGGCAATTGCCGGGCCAGGTAACGCTGACCGGACAGAGGCGCCTGCAGGGGATGACCATCACCTGCACCCCACGCTGGTTCCCCTCCACCGCCCTGGGCCTGGTGGTCGGCCAGCTCTCCGCCGTTCCCCCGGGCACCTATCGCGTCTGCGTGGATACCCCGCACGGCACCGTGGAGGCGCCGGTGGAGGTGAAGGAGTATGGCGGGTGTGTGCGGTTTGACGGAAAAGGTCAGAAGTAAAGGGAAGAATAAGAAGTGAACGGTTGTATTATACGGATTGTGCTAACTGATGCGTCCAACTCCGCCATGCCGTAAACAGCATGGCTACAGGATCAAGCCGGGTAAACCCGGCTCACCGTATACCCGTCCAGAGCGCGCTTTAGCGTGCTTGATCTGGTAGCCATGCCCTTTAGGGCGTGGCGGCGTGGGATGACACAATCCGTATACTCACGCCAAAGACCGAAAAATGCTCTGCTCTCATCAGCAACTCCCGGTGTGGGCAGAGCAGATCCTCGGATTCTGCTGCGATCAAGCCTATCCCACCGGGTCACCGAAGTGCAGCCGCCACGGCACTACGGTGCAGTAGCATCCTGCGTACACACCCCGTAATTGACCCCGTAGTCCATCGCGATCAGCACCATGGCGGCTTCAGTTCCGGGCGGTCGTCGGTTATCATGACCATGTTGAGCGATGTTTCAGTGATGTGAGGCTGGACATCGGAACGAGCCTGAAAGGAGACTTGCGATGAGAACATGGTTTTTAGCCGCGGCGATCACGATGGCCGTGTTATCCCCATTGAGCGCGGTGCATGCCCGGGACAAGGCGGATAAGCAGGACAATGCGCGCGCCAGTGAGACGCATCAAACGGAGCGGAGTGCGAATTCAACACCGGCCCCGGCTCCGCGCCCCACTCCGAACAACAACTTCGACCGCCAGCCGGCGCCGAATCCGGGAACTCACCCGAATCTCCCGATGCCGGCACCCAGGCCGACAGTGCAGCCCGGGCAAGGTCAGCCCCTGCATGTATCCGGCCAGATCATCCAGGCTCCCCGGCGGGATCAGCCCCTGCATGTGTCCGGTCGTATCATCCCGGCTCCCAGACCGGAGATCCAGTATCCGGACCCGCGCCCGATCGTGCCGCCCCGGCCCAGACCGGACGCGCATTCGATTGTACCGCCGCACCCGCAGCCGGATCATCATGACGGACCGGGCCATGTCGTCCTGCCGCCGCGCCCGGATCATCATGACGGACCGGATCACGTCATCCTGCCTCCGCACCCGGAGCATCATGATGTGGTGATCAGGGACGTGCATCATCCGCGCGGTCGCTTCCATTCCGACCCGGCAGTGGTCGCCAGCGTGATCATCTCGGCCCTGATCATCGCCGAGGCGAATCGTCCGGCGTGCCCACCGCCCGATCCGATTACCTACGCCAGGCAGCGAGGCACCTATTACTCCTGCCGCGATGAAGCGCTGGCGAACTTCAAGGCGCGATTTGTTGGGATCTATACCAATGACTTTGCCTGTGAGCCGAAAGTACGCCCGGCCTACATCCCGAAAGAGATCACCTTTGGCGAGCAGACGGTCTACATCGTCTATTGCCCGCAGTATCATTCGTATGGATTCTGGGACCCGGCCAACGCCGACAACTGGATTCGCTACAGCGTCTGGGAGGATGATACGATGGTGGATCAACTGATGCTGCGCAACTACTACCTGTATCCGACCGAATAATACCGGTGTCCGGCAGGGAGGCGACGGCAGCTATGCAATGGACGGAGAGGCAGCGTCGGGTGAGCCAATGGAGTGGCCCACCCGACGCGTTACACCGTAGCCCGCTTCTCCGGCACCACGGTGCTTGACGCGGTCAGGGCTTCTGCGGTTTCATAAGGTTAAGATTAACGGTTTTTCACCACGAAGGCACAAAGAACACGAAAGGAGTCTTTCTCTTGCATGAGGAGAGGCAGACCGAAAAAACGCTTGCGGTAATGAATTGGTCTCATGCACCCGGCATGACCGACCGGTCTGACCGGTAGGCAAATCTCAATATTATCCTTTTGTGTTCTTCGTGTCTTTGTGGTGCAAAATATCGATAATTCCGGCGGGAGGTGTTGCCAGATGAAGCTGATGATTGTTGAAGACGATGATATCAACCGCAATGATTTGCGCAGCGAATTCAACAAGTTGGAGGACGTGCAGGTGGTGGGGGCCTTCCGCACCGGCGAAGAAGCGCTGGAGGCGTGCCGGCAGCAGTTGCCGGAAGTGATCCTGATGGATGTACAACTGCCGCCGGGCGGAATGAATGGGATCGAGACCGCGGTGGCCATCCGCCGCGAATTTCCCCGCTGCCCGGTCGTCTTTTACTCCATCGAGAAGAAGAGTGACTATTTCCGCGCCTTCCGGCGTGCGCAGTTCCGCACCCACTACGCCTATGTGTACAAGCTCCACTACCTCTACCCCGCGCGCATCCTGCCGCTGCTGACGAACGCGATTCAAGGGTTCAGCTTCATCGACCCGGCGATGGAGGAAGAAATTGAAGAAGACCTGATGGTGGACCGGCAGAAGCCTCGGCTGGAAAAACACGAGGAAGCCGTGGCGCGCCTGCTGGCGCGGGGACTCTCCAACGAGCAGATCGCGCAGAAGCTGGGGTACACCAACAGCCGCGCCATCAGCCGCATCAACGGGGCGATTTACACGGCGCTCGGGCTGCGCGAGAGCGACATCGACGAAGGCACGGCCCGCGTGCGCGCGGCGCTGATCATGCGCGAGGGGCGCCTGCTGGAGTGGGATGACGACGGCGAGGTGACAATACAGGACGGGGCCGGCGCCGCCGTGCGATGGGAGAAGTAGCATATGGATCTCACCTCGTACCTGACCTGTGGTTTGCTGGCGCTCTTCCTCGCCAATGTGGCCTTGCTGAGCTGGCTGCTGGTGACGATTGTGCTGCACTGGGAACGACAGAACCCGGTCGGGTGGCTGGTGAACGTGACCCTGTTGGTCTGCATCGTGCTGCTGGTCAACGACACGCATCTCGTGCGCTCCTTCATCAACACCCACCCCAGCTACATCCCGCCCATCCAGGCGGTGTTCCCGGGTCTCATCATCCCGTATGTCTGGTACCTGGCCACGCTGGCCTACGGGGTGCCGGAGGGCACGCGGCCCTGGCGCGCCGGCGGTTTCTGGCTCACCGCGTTCCTGGCGGTGCTGCTGGTGATCCTCTTCACCGGGACGAATGTGCTGGCGTTCGTGCATCTGCAGCCCTATTATCTCGCGCACCGGATCGGGCCGTTCTCGCGGGCGATGCTGGCCCTCTGGCCGTTTTTCGGCATGCTCTGCGGACTGCTCGCCTTCCGAGTGCTGCGCGGCATCACCGGCATCCCGGGCTCAAAGGTCAGTGCCTCCGCGGATGAGATCCGGCAAGTGCGCCGGATGCTTCAGTTGATCTCGCACGGCATCCTGCTCGGGAATCTGCTGCTCTGGGCGATGCTGGTGTATGATCCGCATCAGCAGCAGGACGGCGGGCAGGCGCTGTTGCTCGGGTTTATGGCCATCGTTACGGCCTGTGTGCTGGTGCTCGGGCACCTGGTAATCCATTTCGAGATCTTCACCGGTCACCACCTTCCGCGCCGCGACTTTCGCCAGTACTGGCAGCGCGCGATCGCCTTGACCATCCCGCTATGCGTGCTGATGTCCTTGAGCGTGGTCATCAAGACCCATAAGACGTCCGTGCTGCTGCTGCTGGTGGTCACCGCCTCCATCTACTTCGCCATCATCGCCGCGCGCTCGTACGCCGCACGGCAGCGGGAGATGGCCTCCCTGCGCCCGTTCTTCGTCAATCAGCACCTTTTTGATACCCTGATGCTCTCTGCCGCCCATGCCGATACCCAGCAGGAGACCTGTGCGAATATCTTCGCCCACCTGTGTACGGATGCGCTGCACACCGAGGTGGGCTATCTCATCGCCACCGGCGCGTTCTCGCCGTTCATCACCGCGCCGCTGGCCCAGCCGCGCGGCGCCATGCCTGACAATACGCCGGACTTGCTGCCTCGCTGCCGACAGCTCGGGGCTTCGGCGTGCATCCCACTGGAGCCCAATCGGAACGATGGCGCGAAGTGGGCGGTGCCGCTGTGGAACGGGGAGCAGCTCATCGGCGTCCTGCTCCTCGGCGATAACCGGCAGCACGACGTCTACACCCGCGAAGAGATTACGCTGGCAGCGGCCAGCAGCGCGTTGCTGCTCGATCAACTGGCGGGCACACGCAAGGCGCAGCAACTGATTGATGCCCTGCGGCAGAAGATCGCCGATCAGCAGGTGATCGATCTGCGTCCGCGGCGCGTGCTGCATGATGACATCGCCAACCACCTGATCCTGCTGCTGCGCCAGGTGAACAGCGCCCAGCCGGACGACCCGGCGTTCAAACCGATGGTGCTGGAGCAGCTCCAGGCCATCCTCACCGAGGTCGGCGATCTGCTGGCGGCAATGCCCAAAGGCCTGCCCTCTGAGATTGCCTCGCTGGGCCTGGTCGCCGCCCTGCGGCTGATGATCGAAGATTATTACGAGGAAGAGTTCAACGAGGTGGTCTGGCAGGTGGATGCGGCGGCGGAGGCCGCCGCGCGGGCGCTGCCGCCGATGGTGGCCGAAGTCGTCTACCACGCGACGCGCGAAGCCGTCCGCAACGCAGCGAAATATGCCCGCGGCGACGACCCGCAGCGCGCGCTGCAACTCACCATCGCCGTGCGCTCCCGCGACGGGCTGGAGGTGGTGATCGAGGATAACGGCGCCGGCCTGCATGCCAACGGCCATGCCACCCCCAGCACCCGCCAGGGTATGGCTATGCACAGCGCCATGATGGCCCTCTACGGCGGCACCCTCATCCCGGACAGCTTGCCCAACCAGTACACCCGCATCACCCTGCACCTGCCGGCGTCGGCCTGTGTGGCGACGACGACGGAAGCGGTGCCCGGCATCGCGGGATGAGGCGCCGGCTCTCCCGGCACCCCGTCACCGACTTGGGTGTGCCTGCTGTGACCGCTATCCAGAGCGTGTCCCAAACGTCGTTTACGTTGGGATGGGAGGTATGGGAGGAATATGGGAAATGGGGAATTATATGCTGTAATCCCATTCCTCCCATACTGCTCATCCCAGCGAAATCACATTTGGGACAGCCTCTATCTGGGCTGCGGCCCTTTGACCACCGGCAGGTCCGGAATGGCGCTGTACATATTCCAGGATCCCTCGAAGAGGCGTACATTCGGATAGCCCAGGACGTGCCGCAGCATGACGAACTCCACGCTCGCTTCCCGGCTCGTGCCGCAGTAGAGGATGATGGTATCCGTTTTCGTGATGCCTTTGGCATCGTAGATCGCCTGAATGTCAGCCAGCGGCTTGTACTGATGCTTGTTGTTCGGGTCCATAATGGACGGCCACGGGATATTGATGGCGCCGGGAATATGGCCGTTGCGCTGCCAGGTATTGACATCGCCGGCATACGCTTCGGGTGGCCGCGCGTCGATGAATTTGACATTCGGGTTCGTGAGCGCGGCACGCACCATGGCCAGGTCGGCGCCAATGGTGCGGTTTTCCCGTACCGTCAACGGTCCGGGTTGATAGCTGGGATACTGCTGCGCCACCGGCAGATTTGCCGCCTTATACGCAGACCACCCGCCATTCATGAAGGCCACCTGCGGGTAGCCGAGTTTGTTCAACACATACGCCACCATGGTAGCGCCCGGCGTATTGTCGCCATCCGAGTAAATCACCACGGTTTGCCCGTCACGCACCCCGGCGCGCATCATCAAGTCGCGCAGCATATTGATCGGCAGATACTGCACCGGGAAGCCCAGTTGCGGTCCCCGCACGGTGCTGTCCGCCATATGCACGGCGTTCGGCACATGCCCGATAAAATACTCATGCACATCCAGCCGCACATCCAGAATGCGGACATTCGGATCAGTGGCATGTTGCGCCACCCAGGCCGGCGTCACCAGGGTGATTTGCGTTTCCGCCCACCCGCCCAGCGCGGCAGCCAGCAGGCAGCCCACAAGAAACAACACACGTCGCATAGACACCTCCATCCTTTGCACTGGTGCATATTCGCTTCAGCATATGGCAGTTCAGCCACCCTGGTGAGTCAGCGTATCCGACAAATATGTATCATGTATGAAGAGTGGCATCTGCATGCGAAAAGTCAATCCGGTGATCGATGCAGCGATAATGGTTTTACTCATGTAACCGGCTGCCGTGATCAATAACCAGCAGGAGGTATCAAGCAATTGACCGAATTATTGCTGCAAAGGATATCCGCTACCGGGAGGTTGCTATGAAACACTGGTACACCCTATTCCTGCTCCTTGCCGGCCTCTTCGTGATGCAGGCCGCCCGGGCAGAAGAAGCCACCGCCGTCATGACTCGCAAGATTCTACTGCCGGATGGCAAACCGGCAGCAGGGGTCAAGGTCATCTTCCGAACCATTTCCCGTTCGCAAGAGCGCCTGTTGCAAGAAGCCGAGGTGACCACCGATGCGGATGGCGTAGCGGCAAAAGAGATGACCTACGAGAAATTAACCGTCCCCATGCCCACGCCACAGTATGGCTATCTGATCGTCGATGCCCCGGGATATGCGCTGGCATTCGGGCAGTTTCAGATCGCACAAACCGATGAATCGCAACCGGCAACCGTCTATTTCCCGCTGACGCTGACCCCTGCGTACGAAGAGATGGGCACCGTCGTTGATGCAGCGAGTAACGCACCGATCGCCGGCGCCACCGTGTCAGTCATGGCCTTCGGTAGCAATCCTCTCAATGGCCGGATGCTGATTAATGTACCGAACGCGGGTATGCAGACTCCGGCGATGACTGCCGTCAGCGGCATCGATGGCACCTTCCACTTGCGCGGTGTCACCACGGAATTTGCCCCGAAGAGCTTTCGCTTCAACGGCAAAGTCGACGAAGCGAAGATCGGTCGTCTCAATGAGATGGCACAGCGGCGTGGTTTCCGAGACAATCGTACGACCGCGAAAGCCAGTGCATCGCTGACCGCCAGTGCGAAAGTTGGCGGGAAAGTCTATTCCGGTGGCCTGGCCAGCTATACCTTCGGTTCCACCTTGCCGAATCCGCCGAAACTCGTGCTCGCATTGTCCCCCGCGGTGGCGGTCTCCGGTCATGTGGTACATGCGCTCACGCGCAAACCGCTGTCCGGCGTCACGGTCACGCTTTATGGAGACCCCTCGACGGCAGTGAAATCGCTCTCCACAGCGACAACGGATGCAACGGGCACCTACACCTTCCCCACTGTGCCCGGCGTGCGCCAGCTTTTCGCCGTGGCCACCTGCCCGGATTTCGGCGATGGGTACATCCGCATCTATCCGCACACTGAAATGGGGAGCGCCGAGAAACCGCTGAGCGAAGACGCGACCGCCGCGGATATCGCCCTGCGTCCCATGACCACCATCAGTGGCAAGATCGTCGATGAAGTCACCGGCAAATCGCCCGTGACGGAAATGCACATCAGCGCCATCTATTCCGAGGGATACGATGATGGGTCCATCGCCGTCGGACGCCGGGGCGCGAACACCACCGCCGCCCTGGATGGTACCTTCACACTGCGCATCCCGGTCGGCATCAGCACTGCCTACGTCACCGGCACCGGCTACCGCACGCACTTTGCGCTCGATGTCACGCCAGGCAACTTTCCCTGCCGCGAGTACAAAGTGCAGCATGAGCAAGGCATCTTCATCAAATTCAACACCGCAGATCCGCAAAAACTACAGCGCGTCGGAATTCAAGTGCGCAAAGCCCCGGATGCCCCACCGGTCAATACCGGGGGCAACATCGACAAACAGGGCTACTGGTATATGTATCCGAACTTTCTGGGCAATGACCCGATCACCGAGGTCGAAATCCGCCTTATCAACAGCAATAACGAAGAAGTCCTCCCCTGGACGAAAATCACCCGGGATCCGAAGGTCTGGCCACTGGTGATTACCATACCATAACGTGAAAACGGTCAGACCGGCCTGGCCTTAGCTTGCTGCAACGCCTCGGTGTTCTTCGCTACTAAGGCTTGCGGGGAGCACTCCTGTGCCCGTGCGCTCTCCACGTTCTTCATGGCGTTATCATCCGTGCCGGTCTGGCGGGGTCAATCTGCATGATGTCGTACAAGCTATCAATACTTCCTGTGGCGGATCGTAACCCTTTGAAGGGATATGGACGTTGAGAGGGAATATAATCTGGAGCAGAGGGTGTGTAGACTATGGCAATGCTTCTTCACGAGGTTTATGATCCAATACTTAAGCAGGAGTTGGTGCGAAGCTCGCATTTTCCACGCCTTCGCTACATGGGATCCAAATTTAAAGTCATTCCTTACCTGACAAGCATCCTCGCTCGACTCAATTTCGAAACGGCCCTTGATGCATTCTGTGGAAGTTGTGTCGTCGGATACGCGATGAAAGAAATGGGAAAGCAGGTGACAGCGAATGATTTCTTGCATTTCCCTGCGACGGTTGCGCGTGCGGTCATCGAGAATCCTGGTGTGGCGCTTACAGCCGATGATATAAACCATCTCCTCTCTGAAAGTGCCGATGGCCGCCATTTCATCCAGGATACTTTCCACGGGTTATATTTTTCGGATGAAGACCATGCCTTCCTTGATAGCATCTGGTCACATATCGAGTCGATGCCCGTGTATAAGCGTGAACTTGCCATCGCTTCGTTGTGCCTGGCTGTATCACGGAAACAACCGCGCGGTGTGTTCACCATCACCGATCTTCGGTACGATGATGGGCGAAAAAATTTGCACCGCTCTCTACGCGAACTCTTCTTAATCGCAGTCCATGATTATCATCGCGTTATTTTTGATAACGGTAAGCAGAATAACGCGATCTGCCAGGATGTCTTTACGATTGATCCCGCTGGATATGATCTGGTCTACTTTGATCCGCCGTATGTCCCATTACACGATGATAATGATTACATCAAACGGTATCACTTCCTGGAAGGATTATCCGTATACTGGGCAGGCCAACGTATTATGGAACACACGGCAACGAAAAAAATCGAGAAAAAGTTTACGCCATTCGCATACAAACGTACGATTAGGCAGGCGCTACGCGAGTTAATATCCCTATTTCGAAATAGCATCATCATCCTCTCGTATAGCTCGAATGCATATCCGGAAGAACAGGAATTATACGATATATTGCATGAAGAAAAGAATGATATCGAAGTATTCGCAGTTCCTCATTCTTATTCTTTTGGAACGCATGCCACCGCACTTCGGCGTCAGGTGAATGAATATATTTTTGTCGCACGGTAATGAAATGATTGATCTCAGCTTCGCAGAATTTGTTGATTCCTTGACCGATTTCAGTGCAATTGTTCGTGAAGACCAGCAGATGCGGTTGCTCATCGATCGAATCATCGCTGATTTGCATGAGCTTGGAGAGCTGAACCAAGAATCGTTAGCACGTTATATTGAGCGGAACCCGCAGGCTGTTCCGGTGCTGGCAATGTGTGCCGGCCTTGGTCAGGAGCAACTGAAGAATCAACTGAAGCATCGCCTGGGCACCTCTGGCTGGACCGTATTGGCGAAAACGCGAGCAGGGGATTTGGTCACGTTCCTCAATACGGATTTCGGTCTTATAGCGCAATTGCAAGAACAGTTACATAGGCAATGGAACATTAACGATGTTTTGATGGAACGCCATCTCTGGTCACGCCGAAGAGCTGTTAGTGCCGTAGGACGTGGACGAAACCTTGAGGATGAGGTTGAGGCTGTGGTCGAACGTATCGGTCTGACATATGTGATGCGCACCACTTTCATAGGACGAGGAGGAGCTTCCGCCCCGTGTGATCTGGCTATCCCCGCCGGTGGAGAGAACGCAAGAATTGTTGTTGCGATTAAAAGCTTTAATTCCACAGGCAGCAAATTATCGGACGCTGTTCGCGAGATCGAGAAGATGACCGAGGTGCGAACACCGAATCTATATATCTTCGCCGTCATTGATGGGATCGGTTGGAAAAGCAGGCAAAGCGATCTGCAAAAGATATATACGATTGCGCAAAATCAATACATCGATGGATTATACAACCTGAATTCGCTCGCCAACTTTGAGCGCGATCTTATCGACGCCGCGGTACGTCTTAACCTGCTCAACCGCTGATGTAGCTACTCCGTTATTGGGACTATGGCACCATTGTCGAGTATTGAGACAAATAGCGTCGACATCTATTTTACTCCTTGCCTTTCTCCGTATAATAACTGAACATGCGATACTCCACCTTCGCCGCCGTCAGCACCTCTTTGCCGTCTTTCTCCGAGATCTCATAGCAAATGCGCTTGGTCCAGTTGCCGTGCGCGTCGTAGACGTAGTCGCCATATTGCTGCCGAACCATCTTGCCGTTAATAAGGCCGGCAGTGCGCTGCAGGGCGCCTTCGGGGGTGAAGAGCAGATAGGCTTTGTTGGAGACGGTGCCGTGCTCATCGAATTGCCGGCTCTCCGTCACGTCTCCCTGTGCGTTATACCGGGTCCAGGCGCTTTTGTTGGGGCTTGTGGCGTTGCTTATGTTGAGGATGGTTCCCTCTGCGCCGTTCGGGCGATAGGTGAAGCGATGGGCGAGGATGAAGTCCGAGGTGTCTTTGGATTTGTCGACCTTCCAGGTTTGCTCCGCCACACGCCCCAGGCCATCGAAGGTGTTGGCGATGCCCATGTCGATGGCTTGATTCTCATCCGTGCTTGCCCCTTGCAAGCTCAGGTGGCTGTGCATTGCGCTCATGCGCCCCTGGTCATCGTAGGTATAGGTGGCCTCGGTGAGCAGTTTGGTGTCCCCGGCCTCCTCCCCCTCGCGGCGCAGTTGCAGTGTGCGCTCCTGCTTTGCCAGGCGCCCCTTGTCATCATAGTTATTGGTATTGGTGATGTGCAGCTTCCCTTGCAGGTATTGCACTTCATCGGTCACATAGCCGTGCGTATCGAATACAGCGGTGCCGGTCAGTGTGCGTTTGGATTCCACGCCGTATTTGAACGTGGCCTCTTCTCCGCGCATGGCCTGCACCGGGCCATGCAGCGCGTAGTGCTGGAGGTCGGTCATGCCGGTCGGCGAGGGTAGTTTCAACCCGAATGGGCTGAGCCACCAGATCACGGATGCCAGGGCCATAATCGGCCAGTGCATATCGAAGATGTTGAGCATTGCGTCGCCTCCTGGTAGGTTTTCCCTCACCCCCAGTTCCCTCTCCCAGGGGTAGAGGGGGAGAGCCTTGATCGTAAAATAATTCTCTGACTCGAATTGCAGTACCGCTAGTCCCCTCTATCCCGACGAGTCGGGAGGCAGGGGGTGAGGGAGAGTGCTTATCAGTTATTCCCCTTCGTCAAATCCACCCGATACCGGCACTTCTCCCGCTCCCCGCGCAGGTACATGTCGCAGTCCTCGGGCAGGCGCACGATTTCCACCAGGGTGGCGCCCAGGCGCTCGCAGGTGCGGCGGGAGGGGTAATTATCGGGGTTGGCGGTGATCCAGAGCTCGGTGAAGCCGTGGGCGCGCGCCAGCGGGAAGAGCAGGCGGCAGGCGCGCTCGGCAAAATGATGGCCGCGGAAGGCCGGGACGACGGCGTAGCCGATGTGCCCGGCATACAGGGTCAGGTTGCGCGTGTGGCCGATACGCAGGTTGATATGTCCGGCCACCTCTCCCCCGACGCGCATCGTAAACTCATATGTCGGCGCCCAGCCGGAGACCGGGTTGATGGGGAGACAGCGCTCCAGCACGAGAGACAGCTCACCGTCTCGCAGCTCGCCGGGATGCAAGAATTGAAACGCTTCCAGATCGGACATCGCCAGCTTCCTTCCCTACCTCGTCCCCCTTTTCCCGACATGTCGCGAGAAGGGGGGGTACGTGTGTGTATATCTTCGCCTTGCAAGCACATGTTCCTTTCACCATCTGTCGTGCGGTTCTGCCAGCACTACCTTCCCCCCTTGACGCATGTTTGAAAAAGACTACAATGTTTATTATCGTCCATCGTAATCACTGGAGGATCTGCCATGCGTATTGTCGCTTCTGTTTTTCGCATCGCGCTCGTATGCGCGCTCATTGCCGTGACGGCCTGGCCAGCACTCGCTGCCTATGACCTGACGCTGAAGTGCTGGTGGAAATTCGACGAGGGTACCGGCACTACCGTCCTCGATACCTCACGGCAGGGGAATAAAGGCACGCTGACCGCAGCGGGCTGGGTGAAGGGGAAGACCGGCAACGCCTTGAGCTTCGACGGCCTCACCGGCTCCCTCACCTGCCCGAGTGTCGCCGGGATGCCAACCGGTGGCGCAGCTTTCACCGTGGCCGCCTGGGTGAAAGTGCCCAAGGCGCAAGCCACGCGTGCCTGGGTGCTGCTGCTGGGCGCGGAAGGGGCGGGGGCGCACTACTGGGTGCTCGGACAAGACAACACGCTGCAACTGGGTGTATGGAACGGCAACAAGGTTTCGACACCGCTGCCGGTCGGTCAGTGGGTACACATCGCCGCCGTGTACGACGAGAAGAACCTGACCGGCTACCTGAACGGCAAGGCCTTCGGCAGCACACCGGTCACCTTTGACCTGCGTGCCCCGAAAGATGCGGCGACGCCAAACATCCCGCTCACGCTGGCGCAAGGCCACTGCGGCGAAGGCTATTTCGCCGGCATGCTGGACGACTTTCGCCTCTACCACCGCGACCTGTCCGCCGAGGAGGTGAAAAACCTGGTGCAGAGCACGAGCGGCGAGATCGACCTTTTCGCCTGCGCCGGGCTCACGGAGACGCAGATCCTGCCCAGTCAACCGGCCTCGACCGAGCATCCCTATTGGACGCGCAGTAATAGTTGGGGAGCCGACAAAGGGTTTGATGATGGGCTTTCGACCACGGTAGACCTTACAAACTCGCATTGTTTCCGCAGCAAAGCCGCTTTTTTAACGGCTGGTGCCACTGCCGTACCCGGGCAGGAAACGCATAATGATACGTATCCCTATCTCGCCTTCACCGGCAAGAGTATTCATGCTACATCGTGCGAGCTCACCCAACAGTCGTTTCTGATCAACTTCAGTAATGCCGACCGTGCGCGCATCGATACGCAATGGGCACTGACCGGCAGCTTGCTGATGGCCGGGCGGGGTATCGAAGGTCCTGGGGCAGGAAACCGCCATACCGCAAAATGCCTGGTGATCGTGAAAGATACCGGTGGAAATACCCTGCTGACATTGACAATGTTTGACGGTACCCATTGGGGCAATGGCGCCTATATCAACGTGGCAACCACGGGAGATCCGGTAGTTCTGGCAGAAGATGCTGCTGGTCCGATCTGTGCTGCCCCGAATGTCAGTGTATTCACGCAGAGCTTTCAGCCCTTCTCACTGGTCTTCAAAAGCGGGCAAGTCACGCTAACCTATGGCACAAAGACACAGACACTCCCCATTGATCCGGCCGCGAATTGGAAATCCCCGGCAACTATCGAGTTCAAGGCGGACTCACAGGCCTATGGCACGGAAATCGCCATCGGCGACCCGATATTCGCGCCGATGTGAGGATAATCTATGCTTTCGGAATGAATCCCCGGAGTGTAACTTGTTACGTCCCGGGGATTCGGCTGTTTCAGTGCTTTGTTCGAGAGGAGGGTTACTCGTCGTGGCGAAACGATAGCAGGCTGATTTTAATCAAACACAGAAGGGGTAACGGATGTCGGTAACAGAAACAGCAGGCATCGAAGCGATCGATCGTGAGTTGATGGGCATCGCAGCGGGGGCGAACGAAGCGAAGGAGATGCTGACGCGGTTTGAGGCGGAAGTGGCGTTCGCGCAGCGGTTGGGTGAGGCACACCCGGAGCAGCAGGTGGAGTGGGACGGGCTGATCCTTGACGCCCTGCGCCTGGTGAAGGAGGCCGTGGCGGCGGAAGGCAGCATCAGCGCCGCGGTGGCTGCGGCGGAAGCGATCATGGCGCCCATCGGCGCGGCGGCGAAGGAATATACCGTCTATTGCGCCGGCCATGCGCATATCGATATGAACTGGATGTGGAACTGGCCGGAAACGGTGGCGCTGGTGAACGACACCTTCACCACGGTGAACCAGTTGATGGAAGAATTTCCCACGTTCCATTACTCGCAGAGTCAGACCAGCGTCTACCAGATCCTCAAGGACTACCTGCCCTGGCAGCTCGAGATGGTGAAGCGGCGCGTGGCGGAAGGGCGCTGGGAGATCACCGCCAACCACTGGGTGGAAGGGGAGAAGAACCTGGCCTCCGGCGAAGCCCTCTGCCGCCAGGTGCTCTACACCAAACGTTTCTTCAAGCAGGAATTCGGCCTGCCCTATGACGCCATCACCATCGACTTCGAGCCGGACACCTTTGGACATGCGCATACCATCCCCGGCATCATCGCCGGCGGCGGCGTGAAGCACTACTACTTCTGCCGCACCGGCCCTGGTCCGCACCTCTTCTGGTGGCAGGGGAAAGACGGGTCGCGCGTGCTGGCCTTCGATGACCTGCGCAAGTGGTATAACAACTGGCTCGACCCGCGCATCACCCAGCACCTCCTCGATTTCGAAAAGGAGACCGGGCTGAAGGATTACCTCTTCGTCTACGGCGTGGGCGATCATGGCGGCGGGCCCACGCGCATGGACATCCGCATGGGGATGAAGATGAACGCGTGGCCGATCTTCCCCAACGTGAAGCTCAGCAGCATCGCGGACTTCTTCGCCGCCGTCGAGCCGAAGGCGGGGCACTTGCCGGTGATCGATGCGGAGATGAATTTCATCTTCGAGGGATGCTACACCGCGCAGAGCAATCTGAAGCGCGCCAACCGCCGCAGCGAGTGCGCGGTGACCGAGGCGGAGACCTTCGCCGTGCTGGGCAAGGGGGCACTTGGCATGCCGTATCCCGCGCAGGCGCTGTTCACCGCCTGGCGCCATACCATGTTCAACCAGTTCCACGACATCCTGCCCGGCTCATGCACGCACAATTCCGCCGAATATGCGCAGGGGCTCTTCCAGGAGATCATGGCGCAGACGAGTATGGTGAAAACGCATACGCTGCGCAGCATCGCCGCACAGGTGAACACCAGTGCATGCAGCATACAGGCCCCGTTGCGCCCGCGCGATCTGTGTACGCGCGCCGGGCAGGGGCTGGGGGCCGGCTTCGGCGATATCGAGCGTGATGGCGCCGTCTCCCGGCGCAGCGCCGGCGCGGCGGGTTGCGACCCCTTCGTCATCTTCAACCCCAATCCCTGGCCGCGCACCGAGGTGGTCACCGCGCGCATTTGGAACCGCGCCTACGAGAAGAACGAACTGGTGGTGAAGGATGACACCGGCAGCCTGCTGCCCGTGCAATACCTGGAGACCCACCCGTACTGGTGGATGGAGCACGAATATATCGATGTCGCCTTCCCGGTCACCGTCCCCGCGCTCGGATATCGCGCGTATGCTGTCGCGCGCTCGCCCCTCGCCGGGCAATTGACGCCGGCGCCGGCCTGTTCGGCCGCCATCGCGGGCATCAGCAAGAAGGGGGTGGAAGGCTGCCCCAGCTACACCAGCGCTGTGCGCGGCATCTTGGAGAATGCCTATCTGCGCGTGGAGGTCGAGCAGGCCTCCGGCGCCATTGTCCATCTCATCGACAAGCGCACCGGCATCGACCTGGTGCCGGAAGGGAAGCGCCTCGGACTGTTGGAATACGTGCTGGAATCCCCGGCGGGGATGTCCGCGTGGCATCTCGGCCAGCCATTGCATACGGTGCCGTTCACCGAGGACGGCATGCTGGAGGTCCGGCAACCCGGGCCCTACCTGGGCATCCTCCGCTCCAAGCGCACCTACCAGGACAGCACCTTCACCGTGGATATTGCCCTGGCCGCCGATGCACAGCAGGTGGAATTCACGCTGGAGATCAACTGGCTGGAGCGCGGCACGCCGGAGACCGGCATGCCCACCATGCGGATCGCCTTCCCGCTGGCAGTGAGCGACGGCGTCGCTGCGTTTGAATGCCCGAATGGCCACGTGACGCGCCCGATGAGCGGGAGCCGGGTGCCAGCGCAGAAGTGGGTGGACATCACCGGCGCACATCCGGCCACCGATGACCCGGTGGGCGCCACGCTGCTCAACGACTGCACCTACGGCTACAGCGTGCACGAGCACACCATCTACGCCTCGCTGTTGCGCAGCAGCTACGATCCCGACCCGCTGCCGGAGATGGGGGCGCATACCTTCCGCTTCGCCCTCCGCCCGCACGTCGGCGCGTGGACGCCCTCCGACGCCACCCGCGCCGGCCTGGCCTTCAATCTGCCGATGAGCGTGCTGAACGCCACCGAACAGACGGGCACCCTGCCCGCCAGCCAGGCCTTCGCGGAGATCCTCACCGCGAACGTGATGATCAGCAGCCTGAAGAAAGCGGAAGATAGCGACGCGCTCATCGTACGCCTCTACGAGATGGACGGCAAAGCCGGCACCGCGCAGGTGCGCCTGCACGACTCCCTGGCCCCGGCCAACGCCCCGGCCATCGAGACCGACCTGCTCGAACAGCCGCTGGCGACCAACACCGCCGACCTCCGCGACGGCGTGCTGAACGTCACCATTCCTGCGTTCGGCACGGTGACGGTGAAGATCGGGTGATGAAGTAGGATAGATTGGGAGTAATATAGAAGCCGGTAAAGCCTGAAAGGCTGACAATTCGATAGCCCAGGGTGGAGCAAAGCGGAACCCTGGGAAGGCGTGCCGATCCATATTTCCTGCCAGCCCTGAAGGGGCGGTATTCCCATAGACGTACTTCAGGGTTGGCGGATCTTTTATACCTACCACAACCCAGGGTTCCGCTGCGCTCCACCCTGGGCTATCGAATCGCCGCCCCATTCGGGGCTTACTGGCTTGCGTCTTTCGATTCTCGCCCCTTCGGGCTTCAACGGGTAGAATAATGTAAAAACGGCGCCCCGATCAATACCGGGGCGCCGTTTCTTAAATCCGAAGGACCCAATCTCTTTTCGTGCCCTTCATGTCTTTGTGGTGAAATCCTTACACCAGGCTGGCAACCAGGTCGCCGCACTCATCGGTGGGGATGGCGCCGGCGCCGAGGTGGGGGATTTTCCCGCTTTCCAATGCCTTGATGATGGCGTCTTCCACGTCTTTCGCGGCGACTTTTTCACCGAGGAAATCGAGCATCATCGACGCGGCGTTGATGGTGGCCAGCGGGTTGATGACGTTTTTGCCGGTGTATTTCGGCGCGCTGCCGTGGATCGGCTCAAACATCGACACGCCGTGCGGGTTGATATTGCCGGAGGCGGCGATGCCCATGCCGCCTTGCGTCATGGCGCCGAGGTCGGTGATGATGTCGCCGAACATGTTCGTGGTGACGATAACATCGAACCACTCCGGATTCTTCACCATCCACATGCAGCAGGCATCCACATAGGCGTGATCCTGCGTGACTTCCGGATATTCCTTGCCCACTTCCTTGAAGACGCGCTGCCAGAGGTCATGGCCGTAGGTGAGCACGTTCGACTTGTCCACCAGCGTGAGTTTCTTGCGTGGGCGGGTCATGGCGAGGTCATAGGCATAGCGCACCGCGCGCTCGACGCCGGAGCGGGTATAGATGGCCACCTGGGTCGCCACTTCATTCGGCTGGCCCTTGTGGGTGAAGCCGCCGGTGCCGACGTACATGTCCTCGGTGTTCTCGCGCACTACGATATAGTCGATGTCCGCCGGGCCTTTATCCTTCAGCGGGGTATACACATTCGGATACAATTTGACCGGGCGGAGATTAATATACTGATCGAGCCCGAAGCGCAGACCGAGCAGCAACTGGTGCTCGATGATGCCCGCTTTCACATCGGGATGTCCCACCGCGCCCAGGTAGATGGCATCGAAGCCTTGCATGATCTCTACGGCATTGCTGGGCATCACTTCGCCGGTGGCAAGAAAACGATCACCGCCCCAGTCGAAGGTTTCATACGCGAACTGGATGTTGTACTTCTTCGCCACCGCATCCAGCACTTTCAAGCCTTCACGAATCACTTCCGGTCCGATACCATCGCCCGGAATCACTGCAATTTTATACGCCACAACTGTTTCCTCCATCTGGGGTTACTGAGAATTAACCTATTGTACTCTTTTTTGTATTCACCTGGCAACCGTTACCCGAACCGCCGCTTGTGCAACGGTCTAGGGTTCGTTACCGGACGTGAAGGGGATTCAGGATGCAGGATTCAGGATTCAAGGACCAGATGCGGAAGGCTTGCCTCTTTATCCCAACCGTGATCCACTTGATTGGAGGATTACAGGATTTGTTCTCCGCTCACCCATTTGAAATTATGTCATCTGGGTGCGGATATGGTCATCAAGGAAATCCGTGAATCATGATTTAGATCATGATTTAGATAGGGAGGTGACCGAATACTGCTATCCCTTTCATGCCACAGTGGTCACCCAGCATGGGTGACCCAATCCTGAATCCTGAATCCTGAATCCTGAATCCTGAATCCTGAATCCTGAATCCTGAATCCTGAGCTGGCGTCCTCTACTTAGATGAAGCCAATCCGATACACTGCTGCCACCCAGCGAGACTTTGATCTTGTTGCGATCTTTGTTATAGTAATAGCGTCCGCGCTCCGCGGCAGATATTCTTGTGTAAGGGATCTTGATGCCGAAACCGATTATTGCCATCACCGCCGGTCGTCAAAACCATTATACCCCGCAACGCCAGGTGCAGACGGTGACCGTCGGGTGCGACATTGATTATCCCACCGCCGTGCTGCGCTCGGGTGGCGCGCCGGTGTTGCTGCCGTTTCTCGCCGACGCGGAGTCGATTCGCGCCGTGCTGAAAACGACCGGGGGCGTGTTGCTCTCCGGCGGCGGGGACGTCATCCCGCACGCCTTCGGCGAAGAACCGCACCCGCGCAGTAAATATCACGACCCGATCCGCGACGAGATGGAGTTTCTGGTGGCGCGCGAGGCCATCGCGCTCAATCTCCCCATCCTCGGCATCTGCCGCGGCCTGCAGGTGTTGAATGTGGCGCTGGGCGGCAGCCTCATCCAGGATGTCCCCAGCCAGGTGCCCAACGCGATCAAGCACGAGTCGCAGGGACTGGACGTGGTGCTGCTGCACACGGTGGACCTCGAAGCCGACTCGTTGCTCGCGCGCGTCATGGGGACCAACTCGCTCGCCGTGAATAGCTGGCATCACCAGGCGGTGAAGGAACTCGGCCAGGGGCTCCGCGCCACCGCCCGCGCCCGCGACGGCATCATCGAAGGCCTGGAAGCCGCCGATGGCCGCCCCCTCCTCGCCGTGCAATTCCACCCGGAAGAATGCATCAATGCCTACCCACAGTTTCAGCGATTGTTTGACTGGCTGGTGGAGATGGCAGCCGCACAGGTGGAGTCGGTGTAACGGCGCTCCCCTCACCCCCAGCCCCCATAGGCGTTACATTATTGGTAAGCGCCTGTTGATGTTTGCCTCCGTTCAGGCACCTCCGTAGCCGCATCCCTTTACGGGTGCGCCGCATTTAGGTCAGGTCGGATGAATATTGTCTGGTCATTGGTCACGGGCACTATCGACGACGCACCCGTAAAGGGATGCGGCTACGGCACCAGACTTCCACCCTGAGATGATCGGAGATGAGGCGCTAACCCTAACATGACGCCTATGGGGGCCGGGGGTGAGGGGGAGACCCGCCTACAAACACGGATGCCCGCGACGGTCAACCGTCGCGGGCATCCGTGTGTCACGCAGACATGTCCGTTTACTTCACCTGCAATGCCTGCACACGGCCATCGGCCAGGGCGGCGATGAGCCGGGTGTCGAACCAGGTGAGGCCGGCGATATCCTGCGAGAGCTGCTGCTGGGCCTTCAGCGTGCCGTCAGCGGCGAAGACCTGCAACCCGCCGCCCCAGTAGCCGACCGCGGTAAGGCCGTTGCCGGTGGCGACGAACTTCGGCACGCGGTATGGCAACAGGCTCTTCTTCACCGCATCCGGCACTGCCGGCGACGTGAAGGGATGCAGGGCCGCGGCGTCTTTCGCCTCGGTCTGGCTGAGCACTTTGCCGGTCGCGTCGATGGTGGAGGCGGAGCCGTCCAGCGTCTTCACGGTCAGTTTGCCGGCGGCGGCTTCCAGGCCGGTGGCGCGGTCGGGCAGGCTCACCTGCCAGGCCACCGCGGCTTTCGGCAGCACTGTCTCTTTCGTCGCCGGGGTAACGCCGGCGACAGCCGGGAGTTTGAACGGAGTCAGCGGGTCGAGGCACGCCATGGCCTCGAACAGCGAACCGACGGCCTCACTCATCCCGGCATCATCATACGCGATGACGGTGATGGACTCAGTGCCCTGGCGGACAGCGCTGCGCTGCCAGGCGAGCATGCCGCGCCCGGTGCCGGGCATCATCCCCTTCACCGGCTGATACGGCAGCACTTTCATCTCACCGATGCCCTTGATGAGCGGATTGTCGTCCGGGGAGCCAATGAGGATGGATGGGCCGGGTACATCGTACCCGCCGGGGCCAGCCCAGGTGCTGTTGCGCTTCATGGCCGCATAGGTATCCTTCATCCGGGCATCCAGCCAGTCGTCATGCCCTTCCGGCTCCGGCTTGTTCATCTCCGCTGCGGTGACGACGTTGCAGCGTACGCCCCACGGTTTCAGCGCGTCCATGATGCGGTCGACAGCGGCGGTGTCAAAGTCGCTGGTGCCCTTGATGAGCGTCACCTGATGATAGGTGCGGAAGAAACTGGCGATATGCTGGCGATCATCCCCCAGCACCACCGCGCGCCAGGTGGCGCCGCCCAGTGCGCCGCACTGGGCGGGCGGCTGGTAGGTCACGGTGGCGGTACCGGCCTTGCCGGAGAGCAGTTCGGTCACCGTCAACGTCCACTTGCCGGCCGGATCGTTCACCGCCAGCGGCAGTACGATCTTGCAGTTCCCCTGCTCGGTGGCGCGGTAGAGGTCATAGCGGACGGCCCCCAGCGGGTCGGTCAGCGTGATCTCCAGCGGCGCGGAGCCGTAGAGCGGCAGGTTCTTCTCGTCCACCAGGGTGGCGGTCGTCTGCAGCGTCACCGGCTCTTTAGCCTGCGTATAATCGGTGTGCACGGCCAGCGGGGCGAGGATCATGCCGCCAATGGGGCGCGCGGTGCGCGCGAAGACGCGCATGCCGCCGGCGCCAAAGCGGAAGGTGCCTTTCGTCCCGCCCTTCAGCTCGCTCACTGCGCCGCCGCGCACGGCATCATAGATCGGGCGGCCATCGTTGGGCAGGGTGATGGTGGCGGTGACGGCCTTGATGGCGTTCATCGCCTTCTCATCGGTAGGATCCGGGGTGGCGTTCACCGCGAAGAGATACTCGATGTCGCCCGCTGCCTGGCGGGTGGCGAAGACGGTGGGCACATTGCAATCCAGCACCGGCTTCACGCCGGCGGCGGCCAACTTGGGCAGCAGCGCTTTGGCCACCGGTTCGGCCATGCGCATCCAGTCGGCGGTGTTGTTGGCTTTCTTGCCGAATTCGGCGAACTTGGCCATGTACGCCTTGTCCATGGCCATACCCAGCTTCTGCGCGCCTTTCACGGTCACCGTGCTGTCATCGGTGAGCAGCACCGTGCCGCCGGCGGCGATATACGCTTCCAGCGCGCGCAGGACATTCGGCTCGAGGTAGCTGACGCCCGGCAGGATGAGCGCCTTGTAGCGGGTGACCGCTGAGCCGTCCAGCAGGTCCTCTTCCACCGCCAACGTCAGCGGGATATGCATCAGCTTACCGGCGATGAAGCAGGCGAAGTTCTTCTGGCTGAGATGGCCGCCGCCACCGCCGCCGAAGACGGAGTTTTGGAATTCCTCCGGCTGATTTTCCGCATTGGAGAGGGAGAAGAGCACCGCGGCTTCCGGCTGTGTCGCCGGCATGGTGGTGAAGATGGTGCCCAGGCGGGTCATCACCTTGTTCGACTCCACCACGCCGTCGGCCGTGTTCGGCAGGCCGGCGGGGTTCTGCATGGTGGTGCCCGGATGCGTGCCCATCCCCTGCAGGTTGCTCATAAAGGACAGGTACTGCTCCATGCGCATACGATCAGAGGGCAGGTTGCCCCAGCTCGGCAGGTACCAGTACGGCTTCTCGGTATCGCGGATGCGCGCGCCGAAATCGCTGAACCAGATGGTGTTCAGGTAGGTCAAGCCCCAATCGTCATAACCGCCGTGCCCGCTGACGATGGGCAGACTGCGCACCACGTTGAAATAGTAGCCGTCGCTGTAGGCGGTCCAGCCGTAGACGCTCTGCGTGATGGAGAGGAAGTCCGGTTTCACCTGGCTGACGCCGAACTTGGCGAATTGCCAGGCGGCGTCCATGAAGCCTTCACGCCAGCGCGCCTCATCGAGCCAGCGCTTGACGGAGGCGGGGTCTTTGCTGTTCAGGTCGCAATACTGCGGCGCCTCGGTGCCGTAGGCCGCCTTGTAGGAGCGATCCTGCGGGGGCAGATTATAGGGGGTGCCTTTGCCGGTCTTCGGGTGCGTCATCCAGCTCAGACCCGGCTCATCGTAGAAATGGATGCCCAGGCAGTTCGGCAGCGTACGGTCGCGCAGGGCGGCGCGCGCCACGCGGGCCTCACCCCCGCCCAGCACGTAGGGGTCGGACCAGTCGCATTCAAGGCGCAGGTCCATCTGGTGCCCGCCGCTCATAGTGCAGCACGGCATATAGTCAAGACCGCCGCGAATGTTGAAATCGTGATCGAAACCGCCGTAATGCGCGTAAAGCAGGTTGTAGCCCATGCTGTCTTCGCCAAGGATGGGGGTGTCCGCGCCTTTCACATTGGCGCCCCAGTCGAGGATCTTGAACGGGCTTTTGCGCAGGTGGGTATAGAGCTCGAATTTCGTCTGCGCGGTGGCGCCGTTGTAGGCGATGTCCACCGTGTAGTTGCCCGGGCGCAGCAGCCAGCCGTTCAAGTGCAGGTGCTCGCTGGCACTGGCCGTGGCGGCCTCTAACGGAAAGACGAGGGTGACCTTGCTGGCATCGGCGCCGGTGGCGGTCAGGGTGAGGTCACCCGCCGGCATCGGCTCTTCCGCCGTGCGCACCACCGTCAAGTCGATCTGCTCGTTGGTCTGGTAGGCCACCCGGCCCAACGGCAGTAATGCCTGTAATTTGGTCTCCGCCAACGCCGGCAGCGTCGCCAGCATGCTGACCGCCAATCCCAGCAGCCACAGGAAGGGTCGTAATCTACCCATAAGACGCTCCTTATACAATAGTCAGGATATTCAGTCGGGGGTATCTCACCGGAGAGTATATGGGTGTGTCGGGATTCTGTCTAGATGGTGTGTTGTAGATTAGCTACCCAACCTGATCCGGATGATTTGCGTCCCTTTTCATCGGGTTAATGCCGATAATCGACAGGCAATATGCCGCTTGACCGCCGCTGTATTTTCCGTTACCGTATCGGTAACTTGATGGAGGGCGAGATGACGGGAAAAGAACGTTTTTGTCGTGCGTTGGCCGGGATGCCGGTCGACCGGGTGCCACGCTGGGATCTTGAGTTTCATCTCTTCGATGCACTCGGCCCGGCGCCGCTGGTGCTGGGGTACGCCTTCGCCGCGCTGGATGCCGCGGCACAGGAACGCGCACTCCGGCAGAACGCGGAGACGATGATCACTGTGTGCCGAGAGATCGGCGCCGATGCACTGACCGCGCCGAATGGCTACTGGGAAACGGCGCCCGGGCATCCCGCCTATTACTGGCTGCCCGACGGGGCACGGCAGCGGCAGGTGACGGTGTTGCGTGAACTGGCCGGGGACGAACTGGCGCTGGTCTATGGGGCCAGCTCCACGGTGATGCCTCCGCTCAGTGACGCCTATGCGCAGTTCTGCTATCAGCTTTATGATGCCCCGGAAGAGGTGGATGCGGCTGCCCGGCAGACGCTGGCATCAGGTCTCGCTGCGGCCCGTGCAGCGCGGGATCTCGGAGTCGATGCGGTGCTCAATGCCTGTGATATCGCCGATAACCACGGCGTCTTCTTCTCTCCACCCCAGTTGGCGCGCTTCTGGATGCCGTATCTGTGTGAGTGGGCAGCGGCGATGCGGGAGCTTGGCGTGTATGCCATCCTGCATTCCGATGGTAATCTCACGGATATCCTGGATCAACTCGCCGACTCCGGCCTGCACGGTCTGCAGGCCATCGACCCGATTGCCGGCATGGATATCGCCGCCACGGCTGCCCGTGTGGGCGACCGGCTCACCCTGTGCGGCAATATCGACTGCGGGCTGTTGCTCACCGGCACTCCGGAGGAGGTATATCGCGTCACGCGGGCCACGGTGCTGGCCTGCCGGGAGCGGCGCTTTGTCCTCGGCTCCTCCAATGCCGTCCAGCAGGAAGTGCCGGTCGAGAACTACCGCGCGCTCATCGCGGCATGGCAAGCCTGCGTCGATGCTCCTGCTGTGCCACGGGACTGATCTGTGTCAGCGATGGGGTAATAATTGTATGCGCTTCACCCACGGTCGCCTCCAGTTGGCGTTGAGACGGCTGTACGCTAAACACACCCCACGCTCCTTGACAGAGTGAGATTTATTTGCGTATACTGACAACACCATGACTGGCTTTATCCAGATGAATACGAAAACTGACGTGAAACGATCCGGCGGGTGACCGCGTGGATTTCTCTTCACGCATCCCCGCCGCAGGAAGTTTACTCCCTGCGGCTTTTTTTGTATCTGGCGCGTCATGCCGAGACAACTGAATATACAATTGAATATGCAACAGCGATTTCAACCGGCACGGCAATAGTGCCGTGCAGATCGAAACCGAAAGGGGAAACCAGTGAGCGAACATCGTGCCTTGAACGAATGGGTTGCCGAGATGGCCCAGATGTGCCAGCCGGACCAAATCGTGTGGATTGACGGCTCCGAAGAGGAGAAAGAGCGTCTCACGCGCGAAGCGATTGAGACCGGTGAACTGACCGAACTCGACCAGGAGAAATGGCCGGGCTGCACATATCATCGAACCGCCATCAATGATGTTGCGCGCACGGAAGACCTGACCTTCATCTGCACCACGCTGCGCGAAGATGCCGGGCCGACCAATAACTGGATGTCGCCGGAAGAAGGCTATCGCCGCTCCGGAGAGATCTTCCAGGGGGCGATGAAGGGGCGCACCATGTATGTGATCCCCTTCTCCATGGGACCGGTCGGGTCGCCGTTCAGCAAGATCGGCGTTGAACTGACTGACAGCATCTACGTGGTGCTGAATATGCGCATTATGACGCACATCGGCGCGGCGGTGCTGAAGCAACTGGGCACCGGCGGGCAGTTCACCCGCTGCCTGCACAGCAAGGCTGACCTGGATATCAAGCGCCGGCTCATCCTGCATTTCCCCGAAGATAATACCATCTGGAGCGTGGGCTCCGGCTACGGCGGCAACGTGCTGCTGGGCAAAAAGTGTCTGGCGCTGCGCATCGCCAGCTATCTGAGCAAGAAGGAAGGCTGGCTCGCCGAGCACATGCTCATCATGGGCATCGAAGACCCGGAAGGCCGCATCGAATACGTCGCCGCCGCCTTCCCCAGCGCGTGTGGTAAAACCAACCTCGCCATGCTGGTGCCCCCCGAGGGGCTGAAGGTGAAGGGGTATCGCATCTGGACCGTCGGCGATGACATCGCCTGGATGCGCATCGACACCGATGGCCGGCTGTGGGCCATCAATCCGGAGTCCGGCTTCTTCGGCGTCGCCCCCGGCACCAGCCTGAAGAGCAACCCCAACATGATGAAGACCATCGCGAAGAACACCATCTTCACCAACGTGGTGCTCACCCCCGATGGCGATGTCTGGTGGGAAGGCATGGGCACCCCGCCGCCCGCGCAGGGCACCGACTGGCAGGGGCGCCCCTGGACGCCGGATTTGAAGGACGACAACGGCAAAGCCATCGTTGGCGCGCACCCGAACAGCCGCTTCACCGTGCCGCTGCGCCAGTGCCCGTCGTCCTCCTTCCGCACCCAGCACCACCATGGCGTGCCGATTTCCGCCATCATCTTCGGTGGCCGTCGCGCCCGCCTGGCCCCGCTGGTCTATGAGAGCTTCGACTGGGAACACGGCGTTTACGTCGGGGCCACCATGGCCTCCGAGCGCACCGCCGCGCAGTTCGGCGCGCTGGGCGAAGTGCGCCGCGACCCGATGGCCATGCTGCCTTTCTGCGGCTACCACATGGGCGACTACTTTGAGCACTGGCTGGAGATGGGGCGGCGCATGAGCAACCCGCCGAAGATCTTCCATGTCAACTGGTTCCGCCAGGATGCCGAGGGCAAGTTCATGTGGCCGGGCTTCGGCGAGAACCTGCGCGTGCTGGAGTGGATCCTCGACCGCTGCCGCGGCGAAGCCGATGCGCAGGAGACGCCCATCGGGTATGTCCCGACCTCGACCGGCCTCGACCTCACCGGCCTGGAAGACGAAGTCACCAGCGGAACGATGCGCGCGCTGCTCGCGGTCAATCGCGAGGACTGGAAAGAAGAACTCGGCCTCATTGAAGGCTTCTTCCATCAGTTTGATGGCCGCTTCCCGAAGGAAATGTGGGAGCAGCATGAGGCGCTGCGCATGCGCCTGGAAGCGCCGATGCACCTGAAGCGCCCGGGCAGCGAATTGCGTTCGCTGGCGATAGAGCTCAACGAGACGATCGAGCGCGAGAACGAAAATGTGTATGCCATGCTCTCCGGGCTGGGTCATCGGTTGTATTTCCCGAAAGGCATCCTCGCGCAGAGCGCGGAGGCCAAGGAGAAGGCGAAGAAGTATGATGCCACCATCGGCATCGCCTACGACGGCGGCAAGCCGATGGCGTTGGAGTCGGTGATGCACTACTTCAACGGCCTCACCCCCGGCGAGGCGCTCACCTACGCCCCGGCGACCGGGCGTGCCGATCTGCGCAAAGCCTGGCGCGACGGGCTGCTGGCGAAGAACCCGAGCCTGGCCGGCAAGAGCTTCAGCATGCCCATCGTCACCAGTGGCGTCACCCATGCGCTGGGCATCGTCGGCGACCTCTTCGTCGATCCCGGCGATATGCTGCTGCTGCCGGATAAGTTCTGGGAGAACTACGAACTGCTCTTCGGCGTGCGCCTGGGCGCGCAGATCGCCACCTACCCGTTCTTCAACGAGGAGGGCGGCTTCAACGTGGAGGCGCTCCGCCAGTCGCTGGCCACCCGCGCGAACAGTGGGAAGACGATCCTCATCCTGAACTTCCCCAACAACCCGACCGGCTACAGCATCACGAAGGCGGAAGCCGACGCGGTGGTGGCGGTGCTGCGCGATGCGGCGGAGGCGGGCTGCAACCTGGTGGTCGTCTCTGACGATGCCTACTTCGGCCTCTTCTACGGCGAGGACACGCTGCCGGAATCCCTCTTCGCGAAGATCGCCGGGCTGCACGAGCGCATCCTGGCGGTAAAGGTGGACGGCCCGACGAAGGAAGACTATGCCTGGGGCTTCCGCACCGGCATGCTCACCTTCAGCGCGAAGGCGAGCATGAGCGCGGACACGCTCTACGCCGCGCTGGAGAAGAAGGCGGCGGGCGCTATCCGCAGCGCCATCTCCAACTGTTCGCACCCAGCGCAAAGCATCCTGGCGAAGGCCATGGCGGACGACAGCTTCACCGCTGAGTGCGCCGCCAAGCGCGAGATCCTGGAAGCCCGCGCGCGCAAAACGCAGGAAGTGCTGGCCAACCCGTGCTTCGCCGGTCTCTGGGACGCCTACCCGTTCAACGCCGGCTACTTCATGTTGCTGAAGCTGAACGGCCTCGATGCGGAGAAATACCGCAAGCACCTGCTGGAGAAATACGGCGTGGGCGTGATCGCCGACGGCGCCCACGACATCCGCGTCGCCTTCTCCGCGGTGGACGTTGAGCAAATCCCCGCCCTCTTCGACCTGCTGGCCGAGGCGGCTCGTGAGCTGCAGGGGGAGCGTCTGGGACAGCCGGCGTAAGCACCGAGAAAATATGGTAAACTGATGGGGCACCTGAGGAATCGGGTGCCCCTTTCCGTGTATGCGCAGTGTCTGGAAACAAGCTCAGATAGGAGAGTAACCATGAAAGACTACCTGGTGATATATGAGCATGAGGCTGATAGCTGGAGCGCCTATGTCCCCGATATGCCTGGATGTGTGGCGGCAGGAGATTCCAAGGACGAAGTGTCTCAGCTTATTCGCGAAGCGCTCGAATTTCATATCGAAGGATTACGAAGGGCCGGTCTTCCCATTCCAGAACCGAAAGCCGATGCGGAACGCGTGCGCGTAGCGGCATAGCGGTGTTTCCAATTGTAGGTGTCTGGTTATTCGGAGACAGCATACGGATTCTTTGTTCGCACAAACGTAAATCCGTATGCTGTCCCCGAATAAAGCAGGCGCGGGGCGACAGACGTACGCTTATCCCGGGAAATCTGCTCTTCTGCCAGAGGTCTGGCTACCTGGTCAGTAATGACATGGGATGGGAGGGCAGAAGTCAGCCGAGGCCATAGTACCTTCGATGAAGGGAAGGGCTGAACCACAGACGACAAGGCACCAGTCTGTGAACGCTCCCACGTCATGGGACAGAATACCAGGCAACTGGCCTTCGTGCTGGCAAAGGCGGGTGAAGCCCGCCGGGATCGGCCCAAGGGTTCAAACGGGGGGAGTCATTAAGCGACAGGGCACCTTGGCCCGGCAAGCCGGGCTTGCAGTCTGTGGAACCGCCGGATGCGGACCCGCATGTCCGGTGGTGTGGGAGGAGGGGCCGGCGCCGGCCCCTCCTCCCCGATTGTATCATTATCGGACGGATCGGATATGGCAGACTTGTCGGCATGTCAGTCTTTCAATTCTAAAAAAAGGCTGGGGTAATCTGTCGAAAAAAGCCAATCTGTAGTACGATGATACGTGATGAACTTGACCGATTATCAACTGATTGAACCGGTCAGCGCCGATGTGATTCTCGCGCTGGTCAGACATGCATTCGGAGAGCGGGTGCGGATACTGCGCTGCGACCCGATCACCCATGTGCAGTTCAATACCGTGTACGATATCCAGCTGGCCGATCCGGCAGTACGGGCCATCCTCCGCATTGCCCCACCATCGTCGAAACCGCTCTTCAGCTTCGAGCGCACGATGATGTCGGCAGAGCAGCGGATCGGTGACATCATCCGCGCTGCGGGCGTCCCGATTCCCCCCATTCTCGCCTTCGATGGCTCCAGGACGATCATTGACCGGGACTTCATCTTTGTCGAATACGTCGATTCCGTGCCGATGAGCGATGCCACCGTGCCGACAGCGGCGAAACCGGCCTTGCAGCGTGAGCTGGGCGTCTATACCGCCCGGATACATGGGATCGCCGGTGCCCGCTTCGGGTGGCCGATGGCCGATGGCTCGATCCGCGGCAGTGAACGCTGGTCGGAGGTGATCTACGGGCTGTTCGATGAATTATGCCTGCGCTGTGTCAACGCAAGTCTCCTGAGTGCTACGGCGGCAACCGCCCTCCTGCGGACAACCGCTGCGCACCGTCCCCTCTTCGATAGCTGCACGGAACCGCGATTGGTGCACAATGACCTGTGGGAGCCGAACGTGCTGGTGGTGGATCATGGCGACAGCTTCCATATCGTAGCCATCATCGATGCCGACCGCGCCATGTTCGCTGACCGTGAATTCGATTTTGTGCTCTGGAGTCAAGACCCACACTTCCTGGATGGCTACGGCACGCCGCTCAACTCCGCCCCCGAGGCTGTTCTGCGACGGCAATTCTATTCCCTCTGTATGTCCATGTTCTGCACCTGGGCCTATGGCGTGCAAATCAACAAGCCTGATCTCCTGGCCGGTTGTAAGTCAGGGATGGAGGCGGAACTGGTGCAACTCCTTCTTGATGCCAGTTGTGAGTAGTCGTTATTCGGGGACAGCATCAATACTGTTGCTTTTGCACTACCTGTGAGCATGATCGGCTAGTCGGTCCGAGCGTAATCACCTGCCACAACAGTATTCAGGGACAGCATACGGATTCTTTGTTCGCACAATTTAATTCGGGGACGCTATACGGATTTTACGTTTGCGCGAACAAAGAATCCGTATAGCGTCCCCAGGAGTTGAGTTGGCGGCGCTGGGGGAATTAGCCGTTGCCGCCGAAGCCCCGCGCGGTTGGGTGCGCGGCAGCGCGGACGTGAACTTTACGGCCTATGACTGGGTCGACGGCCGATTGCGCACGCTCTACCTGCTCAATATTGATTACTGGAGCGGTGCCCCCTCCGCGCCCGCGCACCTGCTTTTCGGCGGCGATACCTTCCCCCTCGACGTCCCTGCCGGCGCCATCACTCCCATCACCCTCGCCTCCCACCTCGCCGTGCAGCCGCTGACTCCTGATGCCGATGTCCTCGACATTACCGACACCCACCTCACCATCCAATCCGATGCCGGCACCACCCTGCGCCTCTTCCATCCTGGCCGTCCAGTGCGCAAGGTACAAGTGCCGACCGGCGGCGTACAGCAGGTGAGGATATTGCCATAATTCATGCGCTTGCTCATGTGTAAAAACGGGGCGAGACACAGTTTGTTGCGTATGCGTAAGCATCATCCCATGTGCCGGGGCACACGCATCGGGACAATCAGAGAAACCGATGGGGCATCCGAGGAATCGGGTGCCCCTTTTTTATGCCTCGTGAAATATCCCCCCAGAGAGCGAAAGTCCGGTTATCTGTCAGCATTCAGCTTCTTGCGCCGGATGGGTGGCGGTGCGGTGGACTGGCGGATAATGAGTTCCGTCGGCAACACGATCTGTTGATGGCCTCGCGGCAGTTGTCCGGTCAATTGCCCGACCATCAGGTGAGCCGCTTCGCGGCCCACGTCCTTCAAAGGCAGGCGGACGGAGGTGAGCCGGTGGCCAAAGACATTCGTCAGCGATTCCGTATCATCGAACCCAATCAGGCTGATGTCCTCGGGTACCTGCCATCCCGCCTGTTGCAGCAGATACTGGATCTGGATGGCCATGGGATCATTCATGGCGAGAATTGCCGTTACCTTCGGATGCGCGGTTAACATTGCCAGCAGCGGTGAGTCCTGCGGATGGGTACGGGCTGATGGCGGGAGCAGGTGGTGCCCGGGGGCCACATCAAATTGCACGGCCTGGTTTACAAAGAGCACCGCATGTTGATCCGGATCGAGGCCGTTGTCATGCATGGCCTGGCACATCCCCGCATACCGGGCAGAGAAGGGGTGTGATAACTCCGGATTAAAAAAGTGTAGCAGGTCGCGATGTCCGAGCTCCAGCAAGTGGCGTGTCGCCTGATAAGCGCCGGCATAATCGTCCGTCAGCACGGACGGGATCTCCGGCATCGGATAGATGAGGCTGATGATCGGACGATCGGCGAAACCCGGCATTGCGCGCAACTGGGCGATGATATCGATGAACACCTGCCCCCCGAGATGGCCGATGATGCCATCAATGCCTCCGCGCTCAAAGATGGGCGGGAAAGGCATCCGGGCCGCGTGCCTCGGATCATAGAAGGAGACCAGCGCGAATCCCGCTTCCATCAAATAGTCCATTACCCCGGCATGCAACTGCGCGAAGTACATCGCCTCGTGAAAATTCGGCGGCAGCAACAGGCAGACGGCGCGATTCAGCGGCTCTTTGCCATATTTGCTGTAGGCGAGCCGGCGCGCGGTATCATGGATGGACGGGTTATACCCCAGTTCGGTAGCGGCGGCGATCACCCGCTCCGTGGTCGCCGGGGAGATGCGCGGGTCATGCCGGAGGGCAAGCGAGACCGTCGCGCGATCGACCCCACAGAAGGTAGCGACATCGCGCATAGTGACCGGCTTCGGTTTGGCGGGGTGTTGTGCATTCGTCATTGCATCTCTCCCTGGCACAGGAAATCGGTGTCATAGTTTGCCGGTGAAGCCATGAATGGCTTGCCAGACCATTGACAGCTCGGGATCTTTATCTTACCATTTATTCATGCGGGTGAATAGCGATTCGCTCCCTCGTTCCCGCTTATTCATCCGCGTGAATGCGTACTCGGCGATCCGCGTGTCGGCTCAGGAGGTTGTATGTCTACTCACATTTTACGATGCACATTGGCCATCGCGCTGGTGGGATGCCTATCCGGTATCGTGCATGCCCAGCAACTGACCACCGGGGCGCGGAACAAGTCCGTGTCGGTGGTGCCGGCCCCCGGAAAGGTCGTCATCGACGGCCAGCTCGATGATTGGGATCTCACGGGTGAGATTCTCACCTACAGTTTCCCGGAGACGGCAGAGAAATACCACGCCCGCACCGCGCTCATGTATGACAAGGACGCGTTATATCTGAGTGTTCGCGTGCGTGACGACAGCCCGCTGATGAATTTCATCGATGGCAAGATCGACAAGTCGCAGGGGTGGAAGAACGATGCCGTGCAATTCCGCCTGCGCACGTCCGATACCTCGGCGGTGGATATGGTGATGTGGTATTTCACCGGGCGCAAGGAAGCCACCCTCTCCATCAACCCGATCACCGTGCAGGGCAATGAGTTGCAGTATCGCTTCGAGGAGTCGCAGGCCGTGCTGGGTGCGGAATCCGGCATGGCATACCTGCAGACGGACGATGGCTACACGCTGGAGGCGCGGTTCCCCTGGAAGCGCTTCGGCCTGGCCACGGCACCGGCGCCCGGCACGAAGATGGCCACTTCCATGCAGTTTCTCTGGGGCAACGCCAGCGGCACCGGCAACTGGCCCACCGTCTCCATGAACGATCTCCTCACCTCCGCCTCGTTCGCCTATCAAAACTGCGGCGCCTGGGGCGAGGCGGTATTCGAACCGACCGGCCATCTGGCGCGCACGCCGGAGAAGCTGCCCAGCCGGCCCGAAATGGCAAAACCGCTCACCTTCACCTACGCCGTGCCGAAAGATGGTCATGTCAGCATCGGCATTTTCAACGAGAACGGCGCCCTGGTGCGCACATTGCTCACCGGTGCACAGCGCAAGAGCGGCAAAGTGACCGAGCACTGGGACGGGCTGGATAATTCCGGCCATGTGCTGCCGGCGGGCAAGTATACGGTGAAAGCGCTGGTGCATGAGGGGATCAGCCAGGAGTGGGTCGTCTCCCTGCACAATTCGGGCAATCCCCCCTGGATGACCGCGGATGGCACCGGCGCCTGGGGCGGCGATCACGGGGAGCCGATCGATATCGCCGCCGGCGGAGATCGGGTGTTCCCGATCTGGTCCGCCGCGGAAGCCGGGTGGGATATCATCGGGTGTGATCTCAACGGCAAAAAGCAGTGGGGCAGCCACGCCTATCTCGCCTACGGGCAAGGGCCGAATGCCGTGGCGACGGATGGCACGCGTGTCTTCATCTCGCAGGGGAAAGGCGTCACCGTCCACGATGCGGCCACCGGCAAGGCGATATTATTTGCCGGCGACCGGCGCGCCATCGATATCCCGGGGGGCGGCATCACCGATCTCGCCTACCAGGACAACCATCTCTATATTCTCGCCAACGGCGTGGTGCATGATCTCGACCTGGCGCAAGGCAAATTGTCACGGGAAATCCCAGTTGGACCGCAGGGGAAAGGCCTGGCGGCCATGCCCGGCAAGCCCGAATTAGTCACCCTCTTCCCGGATGGCGTACACCGCATTCGGCTGGCGAATGGTGCGGTGGAAAAAGTCTTCGACGCGAAATTCGTCACCCCGTTTGACGCCGCCTTCTCCCTGGACGGCAAGCTCATCTTCGTCTCCGACCGTGGGCGCAGCGAAAACGTGGTGAAAGTCTTCACCTATCCCGAAGGAAAACCTGCCGGCACGGTCGGGAAGCCGGGAGGCCGTCCCGCCATCGGGAAATTCGATCCTGCCGGTGTCTTTCAGCCAGCCGGATTGGCTGTCGATAGCAAAGGACGCTTGTGGGTGACGGAGGCTGATCATACCCCGAAGCGTATCAGCGTCTGGCAACCGGATGGTAAACACGGGCAGTTGGTGGCCGAATATTTCGGCGCTTCCGCCTATTCCGTGGGCGTCAGCGCCGACCCCGAGCATCCGGAATACGTCTACATCCAGCAAATGCGCTGGATCGTCGACTACGACAAGCACACCGCCAAGCTTGATTGCACGTTCGCTCGCCCGGGGTACGACGGCCCGCAACCACCCTTCACCGGCGGTGGCGGCTTCATGGGGCAAACGGTGCGCGTGCGCCACAGCAACGGGCGCACCTTCCTCTTCTCGCATAGTTCCGTCTGGGAGATGAAGGACGATCACGCCGTGCCGGTTTATGCCTGGGATAACGCCGGTGACTGGTATGATCTGAACGGCGACGGCTTCATCCAGGAGAATGAGCGTACCCGAAAACAGGGCCCGGCATTCGGCAGTTATTGGGGCGAGAACCTGAGTAAAGACCTGACATTTGAGCATGCTTCCGGCAACGCCATCTACCGCCGTGGTATCAAGTCATGGCAAAACGGTCTGCCGATCTGGTACGGGCGCGATGAAGTCAAGCCGGCGTTCACCATCGATGTGAAAGGCGAGCGGGGATTGGACCCGGCCTGCGCGGTGATGTGGAGCCCTTCCCAGCCACGGTGCTATGTGCTGGAATCCAATGACCCGTACTTAAACCGCCTGGAGGTCAGCGGCATTGCCGCGTATACCCCTGACGGCAAACGCCTCTGGCGCTATCCCGCCGGGATCGGCATGGACTTGACCGCGCCGATGACGACAGTTGGCGATATTCGCGGTGCCGCGAAGTTCATCGGCATTCTCGATTCCGGCAAGCAGCACGCCGGCGAGTTGATCGGCGTTAATGGCTATTATGGTGATTACAACCTGATCAACGAGGACGGTTTGTTCGTCGCAGAGCTCTGTTACGATAATCGCCGGGGCGTGCCACTCGGGGCGAATGTGGTCTGCACCGAAGGGTTCTCCGGGTTCATAGTGCAGCATCCGCGGACGAAGAAGGTCTACCTGATGGGCGGCGACAGCGATGGGCGCATCTGGGAGATCAAGGGGCTGGAAACACTGCAGCGCTTCACCAGCGCACTCACCATCAGCCCGACGGATGTCACCACGGTCACCAGGGCACTGGCCGAATATACCGCCGCGTCAGCCGGTGGTGCGAAAGTCGTTTACTTACGCAGACTGACCAAACCAGTCGTTGTTGACGGAAAACTGGACGAATGGGACATGGCGGATGCACCGGAGATCCGGGCAGATGCGGGCCGCGGCGGGCGGGCGATGATCGCGTATGATGAGAAGAACCTCTACCTGGCCTATCGCGTAGCGGATGATTCGCCGTTCGTCAACGCCGGCAAGGATGTGGAGCTCCTGTTCAAGACCGGCGACCTGGTCGACCTGATCCTCTGTACTGATCCGGCAGCCGACCCGCAACGCAAGGCCGGCAAGGGCGATCTGCGCCTGCTCTTCGCTCCCTGGCAAGGCCAACCGGCGGCGATTTTGAATCAGAAAGTCGCGCAAGGTGGTCCGCAAGCGCCGTATCGCTTTGTCTCGCCCACCGGGTTCGAGGACTACGAACGCGTCATCCAGTTGAAAGATGCCAGCGTCGCCGTCCAGACAACCGGCGAAGGCTACACGCTGGAAGCAGCGATTCCGCTGGCAAGCATCGGCTTTACTCCGCAACCCGGCAAGTCATATCCCATCGACTTCGGCATCCTGTACAGTGATCCCGGCGGCGCCAAGACACTCCTGCGCGCCTACTGGGCGAACCACAATACCACCATCACCGGCGATATCCCCACGGAAAGCCGCATCGACCCGCCCGCGCTGGGCATGGCGACCGTTGAGTGATTCCTTTACGCTGTCCCCGGCCAGATGCTGGGGACAGCGTCTTTCTATGTATTCCCGCAGCAATCGAATATGATACGCCAGGGAACCTTCCCCTGGCTGCGGTGTCCAACCGGGTATGCGGTACGTACTGATCATCCTGACAGTATCCCTCGGTGCGCTGGGATGGGCGCAACAGCAACCGCCAGCGCCACGGCCTGTGCTGCGGATTGTGCATGGGCTGGAGAAACTGGGGAAAGCCGAGCCGGTGGTGAAAATGGCGGATGATACGCGCGGCTTTGTTGCGCGCGTGGCCTATGACGAGCAAAACCTCTACGTGCTCTTCGATGTGATGACTCCGAACGAGTTGGTGAACAGCTTCATGGACTGGCACACCCTCTTCAAAGGCGGCAATTGTTTGGATATTCAGCTTGCCGCTGATCCGGCGGCCGACCCGGCCCGCAAAGAGCCGGCGGTGGGCGACCTGCGCGTGCTGGTGACCCGGCAGGGGGGAAAGACCGTCACGGTCATCTATCGCCCGAAGGTGAAGGACTTCAAAGGGCAACCAATCGTCTTCAACACGGTAAACACCATCTCCTTCGACAGCATCGAGCGCGACACCACCGTGGAGTTGCGTGAGTACCACCGCGTCCCGCAGGGCTTCTCCGCGCTGGTGGCGCTGCCGCTGACGACGCTCGGCTGGACGCCGAAATCCGGCACCACGGTGAAGATGGACCTCGGCTACCGCTTTGGCAACAGCACCGGCAACCAGATCTGCCTGCGCACCTACTGGTCAACCAACAGCTTCAACTCCAACGTCGTCTACGACGTCCCCTGCGAAAGCCGGCTGGAGCCGGATTTGTGGGGGATGGCGATGGTGGAGTGAGTTGTTAGTGATTAGTTATTAGTAATCTATGAGCGGATGGCTTGCTGGACGGCTATAGTTGGCCATCAAATATAGCCCCAACCTTTGTTCAGGCATCCTCGTAGCCGTATCCCTTATGGGTGCACCGCCAATATTACCTGCTCATGCGCTTACTCATGCGCAGAAACAATTTCCCGGTCTTTGGATTTGAGCATGAGTATGAATCGTGCGGCGTTCCGCCCATTGACACCTATCTCCCACTGGGGTACACTGCCTGTGGAAGCACGAGGGGAGCCGTTAGGCTGAGAGTCACAGTCTATGACCGTGAGACCCTTGGAACCTGATCCGGGTGATGCCGGCGGAGGGAGCGTGCACGCCTCCCCTTCCTCGTTCATTCCACCAGGCTCACACATGGCGCATTCGCGCGCCGGCGTTCAGGGTACGAGTTCGCCGGTAGGTACAGGCTGCTGGCCTGTGCTGCATGTGGGGCCATGTTCTCGAAAGGAGCGCACCGCCAGATGTCTCAACGCACCGCATGGGTGGAGGGCCGCACCGGCGTCGTCACCCAGATGTATTACGCGCGCCAGGGGCGCGTGACCGAGGAAATGGCCTTCGTGGCCGCGCGCGAGGGCCTGCCGGCTGAGCGGGTTCGCGACGAACTTGCCAGTGGGCGCCTGGTGATCCCCGCCAACATGCACCACGTGGAACTGGAGCCGGCCGCCGTGGGGTCGGCAGTCACCTGCAAGATCAACGCCAACATCGGCAACTCCGCGCTGTCCAGCGGCATCGAGGAAGAGCTGGAGAAGCTGCGCATCTGCCTGCGCTACGGCGCCGACACGGTGATGGACCTCTCCACCGGCAACAACATCCACGCCATCCGCGAGGCGATCATCCGGCACTCGCCGGTGCCCATCGGCACCGTGCCGATCTACGAGGCCATCGAGGAAGTGGAGAGCGCGCTGGACCTCACCGCCGACGGCCTGCTGGACGTCATCGAGCGCCAGGCGAAGCAGGGCGTGGACTACATGACCGTGCACTGTGGCGTGCTGCGCGCGTTTATCCCGCTTATCGAGTCGCGCATCACCAAGATCGTTTCGCGCGGTGGGGCGCTGATGGCGCAGTGGATGCTGCACCACGGCCAGGAAAACCCGCTGTACGAACGCTTTGACGACCTGCTGCAGATCTGCCGCCGCTACGACGTGACGCTCAGCCTGGGCGACGGGCTGCGCCCCGGCTGCCTGCATGATGCCAGTGACGAGGCGCAGTTCGCCGAACTCAAGGTGCTGGGCGAGTTGGCGCAGCGGGCCTGGGCGCAGGACGTGCAGGTGATGATCGAAGGGCCGGGCCATGTGCCAATGGAGCAGATTCGCCACAACGTGGAGTTGCAGCAGCAGCTCTGCCACGGCGCGCCGTTCTATGTGCTGGGGCCGCTGGTCACGGACATCGCCCCCGGCTACGACCACATCACCACCGCCATCGGCGGCGCGCTGGCCGGCATGTACGGCGCGGCAATGATCTGCTACGTGACGCCGAAGGAGCACCTGGGGCTGCCCAACGCCGACGACGTGCGGCAGGGGATCATCGCCGCCAAGCTGGCCGCCCACGCCGCCGACATCGCCCGTGGCCTGCCCGGCGCCCGCGACCGCGACGACGCCATGGCCCGCGCGCGCTACAACTTCGACTGGGAAGCGCAATTCGCCCTCGCCCTCGACCCGGACCGCGCCCGCGACTTCCGCCGCGAAACGCTGGGGCTGAACTGCGACACGCACTACTGCTCCATGTGCGGCCCGAAGTTCTGCTCCATGCGCCTGTCGCACGAGCTGGAAGCGGCGGGGAAGAAGTAATGGGAGGGCCAATTCGGGAGGGCGACGCTCCTGCGGAGCCAGATGAGAGAGCCGGCTGCATAATCCGGCTCCGCGGGAGCGTCGCCCTCCCGAGCCAAATACTGGAGCGCGAACCTCCTGGTGAGCCATAGATACAGGCTGATCTATAGCTCACCAGGAGGTTCGCGCTCCTACGGTCGTTCATGAAGCCAGTGGTTATAATAGAGTTTTGGGGACAGACACCGAAACTCCCTATGAATAGACGGTCATGCAGCATTGGGGACCGGCAGCATCTTCAATCACCGGAGTTTCGATGTCAGTCCCCAAAACTGGTGCATCGTCCGTTCACCTCTGCGTCTTCGCGTCTCTGCGGTGAAAATACAAACGATTTCAAGGCTTTTACTCCGGCAATGCGGCGGCGGTGAGGAGGACGACGGCGCCGATGAGGAGGAGGACGACGCCCCAGCCTAACGGGAACACCGAGAAGAGGGACTCCTTGATGAGGTCTTTGAGTGGGCTGGCTGGGTCGTGGAGCAGGCTGTCCAGCCGGCTGAGCTGGATGAAATAGTTGAGGACGATAATCGAAGAGATGACCAGCGCCATGCTGCCGGCGAACTTGATCCAGCCCGTCGCCCGGGCCAGGGTGGCGATGATGGCGGCGATGGCGAGCAGCACGAAGGCATATCCCGCGAACTTGAGGATCAGCATCGTAGCCGCCAGTCCTCCGTCGCCGCTCATCACGAGCGCCCCGAAGGGATCCACGGTATTCGCCGCATGCCCGAGTTGAATGAGGCTGATGCCGCTGGATTGCGGCACCTGGATGGTGGAGATGAAGGCCCCGGCGATCAGCAACAATGCCCCCAGGAAGGCCACAATCTGCTTGAGGCCGAATAGGGATGCCTCGCCCGGCATCGGCTCAGACTGGGCGTAGGCATTGACCGGCTCATAGCGCGGCACATTGACCGGCCGCTCCCGATTGCTCATCGCGCGCGCGCAACGGGGGCACTGGGTCTCAAACGATTCCATTTTTGCGCCGCAAGCCGGGCATTCCACGGTAAGTGTTCCTCCAAAAATCCCGGGGACTGCCCCCGCGGAAAAGCATGTTATTGACCATCGCAGCACGGAGTGAAATGGTATCTGTGTTGTGCCCAGCGCTTGGTCAGGGCTGTCCCCGCGTCTCTCTGACCGATTGCGTCAACGCTGAGGTTTGGGGACTGCCCCCGCGGCAAAGCACGTTCTTGTCACCAGCAGCACGGAGTAAAATGGTATCCGTGTTATGACCAGTGCTTAGTCTGTGCTGTCCCAGCGCCTATCCGACGGGTTGCATATACGCGGGGACAGCCCAGACCGGGCGTTCTTGTACATACCAAAGTGCAAATCGTCGCCCTTGCCGTGTGACATTTACCAGGCGCTGCCGCGGGGGCAGTCCCCGAAACTGCACTGGTCTTGAGCGCCGGCAGCTTGAAGCTGGGCACTTTCGGCCCACCCAAGGTGCCGGTGGCCATGCGAAAAATGAAAAAGAGCAGCAGGATCAGCGCGACCATGGTGCCGCCGATGCTCAGCGCGGTACGGGGATCCCCCTGCACCGCTCCATACGCCACATCCGGTTCACCTGACAGAGAGCGATGGCAGGCCGGGCAGCGGCGCATGTTATGCAAGAGCAGCTTGGAGCCGCAAAACTGGCAGGTGTCCGGCGCTGTTACACTGGGGGGCGCTGACGACGCCGACGCGGGCACCGGGGCAGTCGGCGTGTTCTGCGCCATCACCACTCGGCACTCGGGGCACATCGAGTCCCCGTTATCGATAATCGCCCCACAGATAGGGCACGGTTTCATGCTCTGTCCTTCCCATCGGCAACACCGCCCGGGCTCCGGAACCGGTGCTCGCCTCTCCTGCCCTGGCACAGCAGAAGACAGCTTGCTCTCTCTACTTCAAATTATCCGTGAGTCCCATAGCCTTTGTCAAGGTAAAAGACGGCAAACGGGCTGACCGCTGTGAAAAAATACGAGGATTTTTGTGGAATAGGGGAAGAGGAGGAGTAGCACAGCGTAAATCCGAGGGAGGGGAACAGCATGGCAATCCCCCGGAGGACAGATGATGGCATATTCGTTATCGCGATGAAGCCGGGGCTATTGCCACCCAGGTAGAAGCCTGCACATCCCAATAGAAGAGGCGCGCCAGCGTATAGAGATCGGAAAAATCTTTCATCCGACTATTAGTCATCCCGAGTGCCACCATCGCTTCAAATTTCTCGGCCACCACTGTTTCCAGCGGATAGACTTTCAAATAAGGAGTTGGCAGGTCCAACAGACTGGGAAACTCAGCTTCACGTGGTACAGGAGTCACGGCATCACCAAAGCCGATGTCGACCTGCACCGCTCCCCGTGCTCGACCGATGTAATACGTAATGACGATGCGTACCCCTGCGTAGCGCGCATCTTCACGAATTTCCTTACTGCGTATACTTACCGGATCAAACGAGATGCCATCCGCAATAGTAATCGGCTGATCGGCGATACTGCGGAAGATCTCTTCCATCACATTGATGTTTGGATTACCTGTCCCCAAAAGATCGAGATCATGCGTTGCCCGATATTCAGCATTCCCCCACAGCGCAAAGAGTTGGGCACCCTTCAAAATGAAGCGATCACCATGCGGTGATAGACTGATACGATAGAGAAGCCGTTCGACAGCATACCGTGCAAGCAGCAAATTGTAATCATCCCCACGTTCTCGTGCGCGGTTATACAAACGCTGTAATACGGAGGCTGAGACATTAGCGGCGGGACGTCGATCGTTCATACGGAAACCATCTCCAGATAGGGACGCATTACATTGGCAACGCGGTCAATTTTCGCATATTGCCACAGGTCCGTCATACTGACACGGCGCGTGCTCCAGCCTTCACGCAGTGCTTCCAAGCCCACCTCGATTCCAATTTTATTGCGGTATTTGAAACAATCCACAATGGTTTTGGCGAGGTTATATATCCGCACGGTCACGCCGTCGATTTGATGCTCCTCGATGCCTGCAGAAAACATGGTGCCGGAGGCCCTGATGATGCGAAACGAGAGATCTGAGGCTGCCGGTCGCCGTGTGTTGCCTTCCAGCGCCATCCAGATCTCGGATGGGGTCTGTGTCGTTATTCCATGGAAGCGCAGTGCCGTCAGCAGGCAGATCACGCCATGCGGCACTCGCGCACAGGCTTCCACCAGGCTCTGGCTTTCCCCGGGTACGCTGCCCGCCAGGCGGTACATTCCCCGTCCTGTCTGCTCCATGATACCTAGGCGGGCAAGCTGATACAGATATTCCGGCGGCAGCCCCCTTCGCGCAATATCACGCGGGCGGAGAATGCCGATATGCCGGGCCAGCTCGATCACCTGCTGTCTCTTACTGTACTCCATAATTTGATATTATATCATAAAAAGTAGAAAAGTATTAATAATCTATGCCCTTTTATGATACGTGGAGGTGCGATAATTGATCGGGCTGCTCGAATTTCACAAGCCGGTCTCCCCGGTGAACTGGAAAACCTGGCATCATTTCCCACCATACTCGCGCATGCATTTTCCACCACTGCCGCCATGGCTCCGCAGTAGCGCGGGAAGAGGAGGAATACGCACATAGTGAATTCTTTCTCTTTCTCTTCCGAAAACACTACGGCCGCTTCCATCCCTACGTCATCACGAAAACCGTTTCCATCCAGGGTCGTGTGTCCCTGCCCATAAGTCTTACTCTTTCTCCCAAAACGCGTATCTTAAAGGCTAGATTGGTAAGAGCTTTTTTTAGAGAAAGAGTAAGACTCCTCTTTCGACCATTTTTTCTGGCAGTTTTGTAGCCCCCGACCTCCTGGTCGGGGGCTCCCGCTACTGACTGGTGGTTAAGCGGGTATACACCTCCTCCGCGACGCCTACCGCCGCC
>Ga0272448_1000283_pt1 | contig 80247 bp, 72 predicted proteins | sample YNPCB0191_FD_202220 | JGI IMG/M metagenome (GOLD analysis project Ga0272448, IMG submission 202220) | Hot spring sediment microbial communities from Yellowstone National Park, WY, United States - YNP-CB-019-1 | ecosystem: Environmental > Aquatic > Thermal springs > Hot (42-90C) > Sediment...
TCTTCATCTTGTTTACCTCCTTTAATTTGTTTGTTTTTTCTGCTAACCTCTCACCCCCTTGTTTTAGATTCTGGAAATAAAATACTTTTATTGCCACACCCTCACCCTGAATTTCAGTTCCTCTGGCACACTCACATTCAGATAATTAAATTTCCATCTTATCCCCTTTACATCTGTTGAACCTTCTAATGGTGTACCTGCAATCCAGTCCGAAGGCAGGGGATTTACAACTGTGGTATATGCCCAGGTATCTGCTGGTGCAGTATCCATACTTATAAAAATCACGGGATTGTTCACGGTAGTATCAAATGCTTCCGTATCAACTATTACAACATCAGAAGCTGTTTCATTGCCGGCATTTTCAAGCCAAATTGAATATTGTATTGTATCCCCGAGTGTAACAGCCACAGAGGTTCCTGTTTCTCCTGTCCTCATATTTTCCATAGATTTTGATATATTCAAAACAGGACGCACAAATAACAAGACTGTGCCTGCAGGAGAACACTGAATTGTCTTGCTGTCGCAGATTGCAGTTATTGTTGTGGTGCCTGCGTAGGAAGATTTGATTGTAAAGGTACACATCCCGTTTGAATCAGTGGTTTGCGGATTAACACTGCCACCTATACTATCAGAAATTATATCACAGGAAGGACCCCGGCTGGACTGTAAGGTAGCTTGTTTTCCTGACAGCGGAGCGGTATCGCCCCGGATATGCACAACCGCTGTACAGGAAGTGATGCCATCAGCAGGACCAGTTACAGGATTCAGCAGAATGTATGATTGGGTTTCAGAAACCTGTGCAAATAAAAATGGGGACCGGATAAGACACAGTCCCCATATAAGAAAAATCCATAAATATAAATTATTGAATAAAAAAGAAAGGGTATGAAAATAGATTCCACCCCTGTTCTTTTTTACAAGAATATCCCGAATAATTCTGGCAGCTGACTGGCTCACAAAAGCCTCTTTCATTAAATTATCCTGCAAGAAGCCTGAAGGCTCTCCTGCTGATAATTTAAGTTTTGCGTCCCCTGATTGCTCAGGGTTTGCCCTTAACATTTTAAAGCATATACTTTATATAATAGCAAAAAGTCTTATAAATGTCAAGAAAATTCTTATATTATAAATCAGTAAAGAAGGCACTTAAATCAGTACCCTGTTGTAATTTGTGCTCCACCCCTGAAAAATTTGCTCTGATTTCCCATGCCCTGTCTTTGTTAAACCAGCAGATATGGTCAGGATTCCTGCCAATTTCAGACAGGGGAATATCCTCACACCAGCCCCTTATCTCAAGGCTGGTAGTACTATCTCCTGTTCTCAGATAAGTTATCTGATAGCTGTTTGGAACTGAAGTATCATATAAAAATGGCTGGCTGAGAAGCGTCCCTCCAGAGGTTTCAATCTGTACATGGTAATAGCCTGGATTCTCAAGCGGATAACAGGCTTCAAAATAAACCGGGTTAAAGCCCGCAGGGTGGGTGAATAAATATGGATTGAACGAACCACGGGCAGGCTTTGCTCCCGTATTCACTGAAAGCGGGAACTCCTGCCTTGGAATACCGTCTTTGAAAAGGAAAACCTTCTTTATTATTCCATTTCCTATAGCACAGGCAATATGCAGATTGAATTTCTTCTCAAGGTGCAAATCTGAGGTAAAGTTTCCCAGACAGCACATAAGACAGTATTTAAATTTCTCTTCTCTTACAGGATTTTCAAAGTATACAGGATTTGTAAGTGCACTCCTTCCCTGCTCATCAACTGCCCGCACTGCATACCAGCAGGAATTCCTTTCCCTGAATTCATATTTTAACCGCAGAGTATAGTGTTTTTGTTTTACAAGGGGTTTGAATTCTTTTATTACATTTCCATTGCGGATTATTTCAACCCTTTTTATCCGGTTCAGGGCAAATATCTGAATTTTTGCTGTATGAACCCTGCCTGATTCAGGAATGAGCGTTTCTCCAGCCATAGCCCCGTCTATTGTAAAAATCGGGAACACCGGACCATCTGTGACAAAATTCCTTCCTTTTTTGAGACCTTCAATTATTTCCTCATAACTGAATTTTGAAGTATGAGTATAAACCCTCTGCCTTCCGACAGGTCCCATTTCTCTGCGCTCCAGACAGGCATCAGTGCTTGCAGTTGCAGAAATCCTTGCTCCGAGGTTGAGGAGAGTAAAATAGATTAGTTGCTCTGCATCTTTATTGTAGCAGAATACATCTAAAGCCTGAGGATATCTTCCCAGCACGACATCAAAATAAACCTTAATCGCTGTCATCCAGTGAAATGCAGGAATGCATCCAAATGGATGGGTCACCACCCTTACATCCTTCAGCTTTAAATAGTGACCATTAAGTGGATACTGCTCTTCCTCTGATATTTGTATTATTGAATGTGGAAATTTATCTCTGGAACTCTGAACCGAATCTATACTTCCCTGCTCCACTGCATAATCCAGGCCCTCTGCGCGGCATACGAGTGTTGCGAATTCCGGGTCCGGAGGTTTCTTTAAACCCGAGATTCCATTGTGGTGGATGTGCAGATGAATATCTCCACAGAACCAGCCCAGTGCTTTCATATCTATCCACTTTTTAAGGAGGAACCTGAGCACAATTGTTTTGCCAGCGATTGCCCTGATTGTCTTTTTTATCGGAATATAATCAAATCCGTGTGATATTTCAATTTCTGTTTTGCCAGGACTGCACTCAATCCAGAATTTACCTTTAGCATAAAAGCGATTACCTTCGTAAATCCTTGAATCTTCTGAAGTCTTTATTTCGCCTTCTGCTTTTACTGTAACCCTGGCAGGAATCTTCTTTTTTGTCTGTGCATCCAGAATATGTCCGACAATTCTGCATTTATTTTTTAACTTTCGTTTTTGTTTCATTTAATACCCTGTTTTCTGTTTCTGTGAAATTAAGAAAGAAAAAAAGGGGACAGGCTACTTTTTAAAGATGTTTCACCCGTTCCCCTTCTTTTTCTTTTATAGTTCTACCCCGTACTTCACAAAGAAGTAATCATCCCGCCAGTTTGCTTCATCCATAAAGTCGTCTGGTCCCACGCCAAATAATTCACCCTGTTTGTGATGCGGACCCAGTAGATTGTGCAGGCTGTTTACGAGCTCAAGAGTAATCCTGTTTTCGCCCTTTTTCAAAAGGTCAGTTATGTCAAGCCTGAATGGAGGGAAAATGATCAAACCTGCAAACCTATTGTTTACTGTAACAGACGCGACAATTGCATTCAATTTGTTGAATTCAAGAATATACCTTCTGTCTTTCTCTTTTTTCACATTTATGGTCTGACTCAGTGCAATTGTCCCTGCAAAAAATGGATAGCCCTGGTCAACAAGGTCCCCTGTTAAAAGTTTTTCTTTTTCAGGAACAATCTTAAACTCCCTGCGCTCTTTATGCTCAACTGCAAAATCTCCCACTATATAGCAGGATTCCAGCTCCACTCCATCCTTCAAATAAATCATTGTGCCGGGTTTTGTTGGAGCCCTGAAATTGCAGGTAAGTATAATTACATTTTCACCCTTCTTTACAAAGGATTTGATGTCAATCTTTTTGAAAGAAATATCCACCCAGTAGCCAGATTCCCTGTACTCCACCTCTTTTCCATTCACCTCAATCTTATAGATTGCAGGATTCTCAAGAACCAGAAACATTCCTGCATTCTCTGAAATTTCGCAGTCAATATTGAATGTCAGTTCCATCTGCACTTTAACACCCTGACTCTCTGTGGAATGAGTCCCTTCCCCTTCCTGCTTGCTTCGGGCAGATTTCTCTGTGCTATATTTTTCCAGTTCCCTCTGTACCTTCCATATTGGTATTCTTTCACTCCACTTTCCCCTATCTCCTATTCTATACCTGCAATAATCAAGTGTCAGAGCATTCATATCCCTCCTGAAATACTCCCATTCATTTTTCAATTTAATTTTTTCCTCTCTTACTTTTTTCTTCTTGTGCGGGAAAAACCTGCCCAGAATGTGTTTCAGTGCAATCTCCTTTTTCTGCACCACAATTAGATGCGAACCTGCAGGTGCAAAATTTAATTCTATCTGTACATATTTCCCCTTTACCTGGAAGGGTATTTCTGAAATTTTCCCTGTAAATAAATCCCATTCTTCCACCTTTCCAGTGGAGTTCAGTTTCGCTATGGTTTCATATCCTTTTTCATAGTCAGTGTTACACAGAAAATAGATATCAGCATCCTCAGTAATACGGTGCTGATAATAAATGGCAGAAACCCCTGCTTTTTTCCTGTCTGTAATCAAAACCTCAGGTTCTAAAATTTCATCAAGAGCTATTTTAATACTATCTCTATTAGCAGGAATTACTTTGATTTTATTAATAAACTCCTTTAAATCATCTAAAGGCTGGCAATCCACCATTGAAGGTGTAGGTTCAAGCGCTATAACCATACCCCCTGCATCCACAAAATTCTTAAGCAGCTTAAAGGTATTTCCTCTCAATGTCAGGCAGGGTGGAATTATAACAATTTCATACACTGCTTCTCCAACCTGAATCCTGGGCAGTCTTTTTTTGAAAGCACCCTCATAATATCCCCTGTTTTCATCCATTCCCTTTGCAGGGATTTCAGTCCAGGCAAGCCTGGCATATTTTTCCATAAGTTTTTCGTCTCCATAGTCATAGTCCCTCTGCAGTGAACAGAGGTCAGCACTCAACTGTTCAAAGGCATTGCTCAGTTCATCTACTTTCCCTGTATTCAATCTGCTATATGCTGCCCAGGCACTTCCAATTGGATGAACCACGAGTATATCGCACTTATGCCTTCCCCTGGTTAAAATGTATGATAAACGGGTAAAGTAATCCTCAATGACATTGTTATATTTCCACCAGGGTTGCTGATAAAAAATATTGGGTGGATAGTCGCGTTTCCTGCAGCCTTTCATTGAATAAAGGGAAAGGTGGTGGTTTAAAAGATTTATTCCGAGCACAAATTCCCAGTCTCCAATCCATTTCCTGCCCACAAATGAAAAATTCTGTCCTGAACACCCATAGGTTTCAGAAAGTACCCTTGATTTCCCCAGCTGGTGCGCTACACTTGAACACTGCTTGGGGGTCATAATGTTTGAAATATTTCTACAAAGATGGTCAATGCCCGGTACGTGCATATACTCATAGTGGGGCATAGCTGCTCCAATACACAGAATCTGACTCTGCAATGTATCCTCGCAAAGATAATGTCCCGTGTACCTCAGATTATGTTTTTCGCACCAGTCATAAATCCTTTTTGAATACGCTTCAATAAAAAGTTCCAGGGCAGTCTCCCAGTAATCATAGCGCACCTTCTCGCAGCCTTCCCTGTCAAAAAAAAGTAAAGGGAGTTTTTCCATAATATCGTATCCCTTTCTCTTTTTAAATGCTTCAGCAAAATTATCTGTCCAGGGAATCACTGCTTTCTTACCTCCCTCTCTAACCGCTGCAAAATTCCCGCCCTGGAAAGTAAAGTAGTTGGGCTCATCCGTAAAAATCCCGGGCACACTCTTTCCAAACTCTTCTCCAACTTCCTTATAATACGCCTCATAGGTACTCTCTATAAACTCATCAACAGCCCTTGCGTTCATTGTATCCAGATATGTATTGTTATTAAACCATGGATTGGGTGGCCCGGTAATTACACGCACATCCGTAATATTTTCTCCATCAATAGTGCATTCCAGAGCTTTCATTTTGTTTTCATCTTTTGCAGTTACCATTCCACCAGCAAATCCAGAAGGCCATCTATCTTCATCATAGAGCCAGGCGCCCATCCCCCTTCTTTTTGCCTCTTTCACACAGGTCCTGATTCTTTTCATCCACTCACCTGAAAGATAAGGAGTAATAAGGCCTATGCGGGAATGCATAAAAAATCCGCCCCAGCCTTTTTGATCCATCTCCCTTATCTGCCTTACCAATTCTCTATCCTCAAGTTCGTCATTCCAGGACCAGAATGGTACACCCCTGAATTCTTTTCCGGGATTCTTGAATCCCTTTTTTATATCCTCAGCCACTTCTCCCTCCTTGTTCAATCTCTTTTAAAGCAGGATTGGAAGATTTTTCTTCCTTCAACAATTTAAACTCAATACTATCTACAAGTGCCTGCCAGGAAGCTTCAATTATATTTTCTGAAACCCCTACTGTGCCCCAGGTATCAGTTTTATCTCTGGATTCAATCAATACCCTTGTAACTGCCTTTGTACCTGTCTCAGGATTTAAAATACGAACCTTGTAATCGGTAAGGTGCATCTCCTTCAGTACAGGATAAAATTCCTCCAGTGCCTTTCTGAGTGCATTGTCAAGTGCATTTACAGGACCATCTCCAAGTGCTGCTGTATGTTCTTCCTTTCCCTTCACCTTCAAACGTATGGTTGCTTCTGAAATAACTTTACCATCGATTTTTTCAACCACAACCCTGAAGCCACTAAGAGTGAAGAATTTCTTGTATTTGCCCAGAATCTTTCTCATCAACACTTCAAAAGAACCTTCTGCCCCTTCAAACTGGTAGCCCTCATGCTCAAGTATCTTCAATTTCTTCAGTATTTTTTTAATTTTAGCATCGTCCCCGGGTAGGTCCAGCCCGAATTCCTCTGCCTTATACAGAATACTGCTCTTTCCCGATAGTTCAGACACAAGGATTCTGCGCCTGTTTCCGACTTTTTCAGGAGCAATATGCTCATACGTCATAGGATGCTTCTGTATTGCATCAATGTGTATCCCGCCCTTGTGCGCAAAAGCGCTCAAGCCCACGTACGGCTGACTGGCATGCGGAATCAGATTTGCCATTTCTGCAACATAATGTGAGACTTCTGTAAGCATTGCGAGTGATTTTTCAGGAAGACAATCTATACCAAGCTTTAAAACCAGGTTCGGAATTATTGAACACAGGTTTGCATTTCCACATCTCTCTCCATACCCGTTGATTGTTCCATGCACCTGCACCACTCCTTCCTTCACGGCTATAATTGTATTTGCGACTGCCATATCTGAATCATTATGCGCATGAATACCCAGGGGTGTTTTTATTATTCTTTTTACTTCTCTTATTATATCTCTCACCTCGTCAGGCATTGTACCGCCATTTGTATCACAGAGCACTATCACATCAGCGCCCGCATCTTCAGCTGCCTTTAATGTTTTAAGTGCGTACTCAGGATTGTCCTTATATCCATCAAAGAAATGCTCTGCATCATAAAAAACTTCTTTCATTCTTGCTTTAAGAAAAGAAATTGAATCCCTTATCATATTCAGATTTTCTTCAGCAGTGGTTTTAAGCACTTCTCTTACATGCAGCAGCCAGGACTTTCCAAAGATGGTGGAACTCTCAACACCTGTTCTTGCCAGCATTACCAGATTTGAATCCTCGGATGTCCTTCTGTGTGGCCTGCGCGTGCTTCCAAAACCAACAATCTTTGCATTCTTGAGGTGAAGGGATTTTATCTTTTTGAAGAAATTCAAATCCTTGGGATTTGAACCGGGCCACCCACCTTCAATATAATGAATCCCGAATCCATCCAGTTTTTTTGCGATCTTCAGTTTATCCTCAAGGGAGAAGGAAACCCCTTCACCCTGCGCCCCGTCTCTTAAAGTCGTGTCATATAATTTTACCATATTCCACCTCAACACTGGAACAGCCCTGATTTTTCACGCTATCAATGATAAGAGAAAGCAGCCTGTCCCCTTTATTTTTTGACCTTTGCCCATCTGCCGGATTTAGAAGATTCAAGGACTGCCTCGCAGATTAAAAGTTCATCGTTGCCGTCTTCAAAGGTTGAAAAGTTGGGCTTATCTTTCAGCGGGTTCTTACCCTCTTTTATGAAAGTATAAACATTCAGAAGAAAATTTTTCAATCCATCAGGATATGCCTCAGGGTGTCCACCAGGATAAAACGCATACGCCTTTGCGTCAGGACTTAAAAGCGAGGGGTCCTTGACAAGTATCTCGTTTGCCTTTTCCCTGTAGCCAATCCACATTTCATTTGGAGTTTCCTGGTCCCAGGCAATTGCAGATTTTGAACCGTAGATTTCAAAGAAAAGCCTGTTCTTCCTGCCTGCACAGCACTGACAGACTGTAAGCACACCCTTTGCACCACTGTCAAAATTCAGAAGAAGGGTAGCATAATCCTCTGTTACAACTTTTTTCTTCTCGTAATCTGTGGGCTTCAACTCTTTTCCAGCATAGGTCTCAATGGGCTTTCTGGGTTTCTTGCGGTATTCATGGATGATTTTCATATCTGCAAAAACGGATACAATCTTTAAACCGGTGATGAACTGAATTAAATCGCACCAGTGTGAACCAATGTCTCCTACAGCACGGGGATTTCCACCCAGCTCTGGTTCAACACGCCAGTTATAATCGGTGTCCAGGTAGAGCCAGTCCTGAAGGTATGAACCCATTACCACATAGACCTCACCAACTTTTCCTTTTTTTATAAGGGACCTTGCTTCCTGCACAAGTGGATAATACCTGTAATTAAAATCAACCGCATTTACAACACCTTTTTCTTTTGCAAGATTTACAAGTTTCGTTCCTTCTGTAGAATTCATCGCGAGTGGTTTTTCAGAAATCACATGTTTGCCAGCTCTTATTATATCACTTGAAATCTGAAAGTGAACTGAGTTGGGAGTGCAGTTGTGAACAACCTGAATATCTCCGTCTTCAAGTAATTTTTTATAATCACCGTATGCCCTTGGAATATTCAGTTTCTCTGCCTTCTGCCTTGCAAGTGTATCACCTGCTTCAGCAAGGGCAACCATCTCTACAAAACCCAGTCTCCTTACTGCCTCAATATGTGCCGGACCTATAAATCCTGTTCCTATAATTCCTGCTTTAATCTTTTGCATAATAACCTCCTGCCTCTTATTATATTATCCCGATACTTTTACCCACTTTCCTTCTTTGACAGAACGTTCAACTGCATCCAGGACTAATTGACATCTATACCCATCTTCAAAATTGGGCTGAGGCATTCTCCTCTTTGCAATACAATCCATCAGATCTACAACCTCATGGACAAAGGTATGCTCCCATCCAATTGTATGCCCTGGAGGCCACCAGCCAGATATATATGGATGGCCTGGTTCTGTAACAAGTATTGTCCTGAATCCCCTTGCACAGTCAGGATCTTTCCTTGAGAAAAATTGTAATTCGTTCAGTCTCTCAAGGTTGAAAATCAAACTTCCGTCACTGCCGTTTATTTCTATACAGTTTGTGTTCTTATGTCCATTTGCAAACCTGGTTGCTTCAAAAGAAGCAAGTGTATCTGATTTTGTAAACCTGGCAAGGAAAAGTGCTGCATCATCCACTGTCACCTTTCCCCTTCCCTCTGCCTTTGCAGCACTTGTAATTCCATCACTTGTAGTAGACCTGGGCCTTTCTTTTATAAAAGTCTCTGTGATTCCAACAACACTATCTATTTCTCCAGTCTTATCGCAGATCAGATATCTGCATAAATCTATGAGATGGGCACCAAGGTCTCCAAGAGCTCCTGAACCCGCATGTTCCTTTTCAAGTCTCCAGTTGAGGGGAAAATCAGGATCCACAATCCAGTCCTGCAGATACACTGCACGAAAGTGATATATCTTTCCAATTTTTCCTTCATCAATCAATTTCTTGGCAAGCACTATCGCAGGAACCCTCCTGTAGTTAAAACCAATCATATGCATAACCCCTGCCCTGTTTGCTGCATCCAGCATTGCCTTTCCATCTTTTAGCGTGAGGGCAAGAGGCTTTTCACAGAATATGTGCTTTCCTGCCTTTGCAGCTGCTATTGCTATGGGAGCATGCATTCCGGGTGGAGTTGAAATATCCACAAGGTCAATATCTTCTCTGGCAACCACCTTTTCCCAGGAAGTTTCATACTCCTGCCAGCCAAACTTCGCAGCAGCAGCCTTCAGATCTTTTTCTGTGCGACCACACAATACCTTCAAAACTGGCTGCGCTGATGGATTGAAAAACATCCCTGCATCCCTGTAAGCCCTGGAGTGTGCCTTTCCCATGAACTTATAACCGATTAAAGCCACATTAATTTTTTTAACCATCCCTTCCTCCTGAAAATAAAAATTGCGCTACTACCTATTTCAAACCACACAGGATTTTTCGTTTTTCAATATAATACTTATAATTCTCAAAAGATACATCCTCAGGAATTGCGTGGTCAACCAGGGGAATAAATCCGCCTTCTTTAGTAATTCCTGCCAGCCTGTTTATTTCTTCATCAATTGCATCCCTGCCTTTTGCAAGAGCCCTTTTGTCTATATTTCCCCACATTACTATGTTTTTTCCATAAATCTTGCGCAATTTCACAGCATTCATACCTGCTGCAACCTCGAGGGGATAGAATCCTGTAACACCACCCTCAATCCAGAGCGGAATGAGTTCTTCAATATTTCCATCGCTATCAACCCAGCACAACCTGACTCCGTGAGCTCTTAAAAATGCAGTTACTTTTTTATACTGTGGAAGCATAAAATCCTTAAACATCTTTGGAGAAATCAGGGGACCTGTCTTGTAGCACATATCCTCCCAGAAACAGGCATAGTCAATGTCCTTTACTTCATCCAGGGCCCTGTGCAGAACTTTAATGGTAAAATCTGCAATATATTCCATCATCTCATGAATTAAACCGGGGTCGTCAAAAAACATCAAGCTTAAGTTTTCAACACCTATCCAGTTTCTAATCCATCCATAGAAACTGCAGGCACCTATCCCGAGGGGATAATCTCTCTTCTTCATTGTTTCTTTCCATTCTTTCCAGTTTCTTTCAGGGGGATAACGACAGGGAGAATCCGGATTAAGTCTCTTTTTATATTCCTCCCAGTCCCTGCGATTCTTTATGGGATACTCAAGCCATTGTGGCATACCAAAGCCCGAATATTCTTTGAATTGCTTTTTTATTGAACCATCTCCATCTCTAAATATCCTGTATTTCTCGGTTTCTTCTATTGTCTCAACCTTAAAACCCGGGACTATTCCCAGATTTACAGGTACTCCTGCTGTAGTTTCAAAACCAAAGTATTCTGATATATGCACATCCTCAGGCAGGCCTTCCCTGTACCATCGCTCAAGACCGGTAGGCGAATACCAGTCCTGCCAGAATGGACAGTGGTCTACCTTCTTAAACTCCATTGTTTTCCAGTAGCGCTCACGCTCAGTCATACCACCTCCTGAAAGAAACACATCATGCTAAAAATAATCCTGACACTATTTTTCTATTTGCATTTTGGTAACTTCAACTGTATTTCTCAATAGAATTGCTGTTGTTACAGGTCCAACTCCACCCTTCACAGGCGTAATCCAGGATGCCCTTTCTGCTGCAGGTTCAAAATCCACATCTCCCATAGCAGTTCCATCAGGCATTCTCTTTATTCCAACAAGGATTATTATAGCTCCTTCTCTTATCCATTCAGGCTTAATCAAACCCGGTTTTCCCACAGCAGAAATTAAAACCTCAGCCCTTCTAACATGGCTCTCCAGGTCCCTGGTAGCAATATGGCATACAGTCACTGTGGGAGAATCTAAAAGCCATTGCAGAAGCAATATGGCAACCGGCTTTCCAACTATCTCGCTATGTCCAATTACAACAGCTTCTCTGCCTTTAAGATTTTCTCCTGTTGATTTTAACAATTCCATTACTGAAAGGGCTGTGCACGGGCCTATCCTGGGATTGCCATAGAGCAACGCTCCCAGATTAGCCGGGTTCATTCCCTCCACATCCTTTACTGGAGAAAGTATTTTTTGAACATTGCGGGGATTTATCCCCTGAGGCAAAGGCATCTGCAGAATAATACCGTTTACGGATTTATCATTGTTTAACTTTTTAATATACTGGATTAATGCCGCCTCAGAAGTATCTGCTGGAAGCATATGAAGATTATATGTAAAACCCATTGCCTCACAGTTTTTCTTCTGCATTCCGACATACATCCTGGATTCCGGGTTTTCCCCGACCTGCACTGCAGCAAGACTTGGAATAACTCCTCTTGCCTTCAATGCCTCCAGCTCTTTTGCAACTGCCTCCTTAATCCCATTTGCAACAGCATTTCCATCAATCAATCGCGCAGCCATTTCTTCCTCCTATTTTATAATTGCTTCCTTTACTTTTGCCACAACTTCTTCTTTGATTTTTCTACCCTTTTCCATCAAAGGATTCAGGGCACACCTCGTTTTTTCTACAAATTCCCTGTCATCTATATTTGAAAGGTTAATCTCCACATTAAAAAGGGCGCTCTCCATTGCAGAATGAGAAAGTATAGCAGCCATTCCTGTGTCTGTAATAAGCCCCGGGTTGCCAATTTCAACAAGACGGGCGGAAAATTCAAGTATTTGAAAGGAAAGCCTTAAAACCTGCTGTGGAACCTGTATTGCTTCCTTTAGCGCCTTCTGAACTGCAATAGCCCTTTTTATCTTCTGCTCCTCTGTCTCCTTAGGAAGTTTGTATGCAAGACTTACCTTTCCGTACACACGCACATCTTCGTCAATAAGTTTGCTGAGTTCGTCCTTTATACCGCTGACAGAGGAGAGCATTCCCCTGCATTCCTCCTGTGAATCTGAAAACCTGGGATTGCCAATGGTGAAATTGCAAACCATTGAAATAAGCCCTGCTGCGAGTGCGCCTGTAAGTGCTGCTACGCTTCCTCCACCCGGGGCTGGAAGCTTCGCACTCAAATCCTCTATGTATTTTTTAATTGACTGGTCAATGTACAGCATATTTTTCTCCGGTAATTAAAAAAGACCGACGACCCTCCCGTTCTCATCAATGTCAACTTTTGTGCCTGCTGGAATTGTTGGGAGTCCTGGCATTGTACGCATCTCTCCGCACAGAGGATATAAAAATCCTGCTCCTGCAGATACCCGTATATCCCTTACCGGAAGGGTGTATCCTTTCGGTTCCCCCTTCCAGCTCGGTTCATGAGAAAGAGAAAGATGCGTCTTTGCCATGCATATCGGGAGTCTGTCATAACCCAGTTTTGTATACAGCTTAATTTTTTCCTCAGCAAGTGGAGAATAGGATACATCCTTTGCTCCATAGATCTTTGTTGCAATTATTTCTATCTTTTCCTTTATTGAAATGTCCAGTGGATACAGGAATTTGAAATCAGGCTTTTTCTCACATGCCTTTACAACTGCCCGTGCAAGTTCCTTTCCACCTTCTCCCCCCTTTTCCCATACCTCACTTAAAACTGCATCTTCTGCCCCTGCTTCAATTGCACGTTTATGAATCAGATTGATTTCCCTGTCAGTATCAGTGGTGAATTTGTTTATTGCCACGACCACGGGCACACCAAAAATTTTTGCATTTTCAATATTCTTCCTTAAATTGCACATTCCCTGGTCTAATGCCTCCAGATTTTCCTTTACAAGTCCTTCATCCAGAGGCTTCCCGGGTACAACCGTGAATTTTCCACTGTGCATCTTGAGTGCCCTGACAGTGCAGACTATCACAACACAATTTGGAATAAGTCCGCTGTACCTGCATTTTATATTCATAAACTTTTCCATTCCACAGTCTGCACCAAATCCGCTTTCTGTCACTACATAATCAGCAAGCCTGAGTGCAATCTGATCCGCTATTATTGAAGAGTTGCCATGCGCTATGTTGGCAAAAGGACCTGCGTGAACAAAACAGGCAGTATTTTCTGTGGTCTGTAAAAGATTGGGCTTTATCGCATCTTTAAGAAGCACTGCCATTGCACCTGCTACCTGTATGTCTTCCGGTGTAACAGGCTTTCCATCATAAGTAGTAGCAAGACAAATCTTTCCCAGACGGGTGCGCAGGTCCTTCAAGCCTGTAGTGAGGGCAAGTATCGCCATTACCTCTGAAGCAACTGAAATGTCAAAACCTGTCTGTCTGGGAAAACCATCTTCCCTTCCACCCAGTCCTATTACAATGTTTCTTAAAAACCTGTCGCTCACATCCACAACCCGCCTCCAGGTGATGCTTAAAGGGTCAATGTTCAGCTTGTTTCCTTTCAGTATTGAATTGTCAAGAAAAGCAGCACAGAGATTGTGTGCAATACTTACTGCATGGACATCACCTGTAAGATGCAGATTAAAATCTTCCATTGGAAGAACCTGGGAGTAGCCACCCCCTGCTGCACCTCCTTTTATTCCAAAAACCGGACCCAGGGAAGGCTGTCTGATGGTTGTAATAACCTTTTTACCAATTTTATTCAATCCGAGAGACAGCCCAATTGTTGTGACAGTCTTTCCTTCCCCTAAAGGAGTCGGTGTAATCGCTGTCACATCAATGTATTTCCCCTGTGGTCTCCCCTTAAGTCTTTCAAGGATTTCAAGTGCTACCTTTGCCTTGTACTTCCCGTATAATTCCAGCTCATCCTCTCTAATACCTGTATCCTTTGCCACCTCTACAATTGGTTTTAACTTTGCAGCCTGTGCTATCTCTAAATCACTCAGCACTTCCTTAACCCTCCTTTCTCTCGTTCAATACATTAAAACCAGCCTCTACCTAACGTATCTTTGAACCCCATGCTTCTTTCGGAACGCGACTCCTGTTCACCTCTACTTCAACATACTCCATCAAACCTCCGACAGGCGCCTGGGGCTTTCTTACCTTTACAGTTATCTCGTAAACCTTACCAAATTTCTCAAGTACTGCTTTTGCAATATCCTCAGCCAGTGCCTCAAGCAAATGATATTTCTTTTTCCCCTGAATCTCCCTGGCAAGGGAATACACCTGTGTGTAATCCAGTGTATGTGTTAGCCTGTCACTTTTCCCTGCAGGTTCCAGATCCAGTCTCATTTCTATATCCATATAATATTTCTGACCCTTCTGTCTCTCGGTCCTGGATGTTCCGTGATATCCGTAAAAACACATCCCCTTTAATATCATCCTATCCCTTGCCATCCTGTTTACCTCCCAGAAGTTTTGGTATCTCTGCTACCTTTATGAACTTCGCCCCCTTCTTCTTCATCTGGCTTAAAGCCCGCATTCCATCTTTACGACCTGCAGCGCGAATAGCATCTCTTATCACATATGTTTCTATCCTGTTCTTCCTCAACCCTGATACGGCTGCCTTCACACAATATTCTGTGGCTACGCCATACACATAAGCAGTCTTTACGCCAGAAAGAACTTTTTTCAAATCGGGATTGGAAAAGGCATCAATAGTTTTCTTCTCAAAAACAATCTGCCCGGCCCTGGTAAGAAGTCCAGAAAGTTTTTTTTCTGAATATCTTCCTGTCCCTGAAGAACCTTTTCCAGCTGGAATATACACCGCTCCTTTTAGTCGCGTTTCCCTTATCTTCTTCTGCCCTGCTGTACCGCATATGCAATGAGCGGGGAAACGCCTGAACTCAGGGTCATCTGTTGAATGTGCATCCACAGAAGAAATAATGGGAATATTGTTTTTCTCAGCAAATCCTGTTAAAAACCTGAGATTCTTTATGATTTTCTCTGCACCTTTCACATAAAGCTTGCCTTTTGGATTTATGAAGTCATATTGTGTATCCACATCAAAAAATATTATTTTTTTCATTGCAGAGACCTCTTCTTGATTGCCCTTAAAAGGCTTTCTGTCAATTTTTTAAGTCCATCAGAAATTTCTACCGGATATCTGTGCGCTCCCCTTATAAGTTTATATCTCTGGGGAAGATGTTCCACATTTTCACTGGCGAATTCTCTTATTCTTTCTAACGGAGGGCTCTTATATATTCTTTTCCCTTTCTCCATAACCTTTATCAGCAGTTTTTTGCCCTCTATTTTCTCCCCCTCAAGAGCAAGGATGTCCTTTTTATACATTCCATTTGCCCCCTGAATTCTGAACACCTGTTTTATGCCCGGGCGGGTTGACTTCCCGTGGCTCAATTTCATAACGGGAAGGAATCTCCCCTTGCTGTCCACAATCTGACTTATTTTATAAATTACATCTGAATAGGGCGCATCAGCAGAAACACCCATTTTTGTCCCAACGCCAAAGTAATCTATTTTTGCACTCCTGGCAATGAGTTCCTCAATCCTGAATTCATCAAGGTTTCCACTTGCAAATATCTTTACATCCTTCAATCCGGAACTGTCTAACTTTTTTCTGGCTATCTTTGAAAGAGAAAGAAGGTTGCCACTGTCCAGGCGAATCCCTTTCAGCGAAAGACCTTTTTTTGCCATTTCTTTTGCAACCGTTATTGCATTTTCTATTCCTTTTATATCATTATATGTATCTACTAACAGTATTGAATTCTCTGGAAAGGTAGATGCAAAGACACGAAAACTCTCAAGTTCTGTTCCAAAAGACATAACAAATGAATGTGCCATTGTTCCCACAACCGGTATTCCGTATAATTTACCTGCAAGCACATTTGATGTCCCGCTGCAACCCGCAATGTATGCTGCCCTGGCAGATTTAATGGCTGCATCTATACCCTGGGTACGGCGCAGGGAAAAATCATAAACTCCCTTCTTATCTGCTGCCTGCACAACCCTGGAAGCCTTTGAGGCTATGGTGGTCTGAAAATTTATTGTATTCAGTAAAAAGCTTTCTACAAGCTGGGCCTCAATAATAGGAGCAGAAACCCGCAGCACAGGTTCTCCCGGAAAGAAAACAGTACCTTCTCGCATTGCCCATACTTCTCCTGTAAACCTGATCTTCCGAAGATAGTCCAGAAATCCTCTGGAAAAAATCTTGAGAGAATCCAGATACCCTATCGCATCTCTGTTAAAGTGAAATCCTTCAAGGAAAGAAAGGGCATCGTCCAGACCACAGGCCAGAAGATAAGAGCGATTTGGTGCAAAATGCCTTACAAAAAGGTCAAAGGTAGCAATCAGATTCTGTCCATGCTCAAAATAGCACTGACCCATTGTTAATTCATAGAGGTCTAAAAGCAAATTGATATTTTCTTTTCCACCATTCATTTTTATCCTTCAATTAGAAAACATATCCTTATATATTCCTTCAATCTTTGCCCTGTGCCTGAGTTCCTCCTCTGCCAGTTTCTTCAGCAAAACTGCAGATTCTTCTTCCAGCATTGATTCAGCCCAGGATATATAAAATAGGTGGGTGTCCTCTTCATCCTTAATCGTTGAAAGCAATACCTCTTTGAGGTCAGCATATTTGTTCAAGTTTGGTTTTTCCAGGAAACTCGTAATATGCTGGTCTTCAATTGTTTTTGTTCCTGTGCCAGGTTCCTGTTTCTTTTTCTGAAAATCCTGCAATTTTTGCTTGTGCCTCAGTTCTTCCTCAGACAATTCCTTCAGCAGAATACGGGCACGTGCATCCTGAACCCTTCTGGAGAGGTCCTGATAGAGCGAGGAAATTTCTTCTTCTTTGCTGATTGCCTTTGAAATAATTTCATCAATGGTGTACCTATTCATCACAATACACCTTCACAGGAATGTATTTATTTTTTACTTTTCTAATATGTCCTGCCTTTCAGTTTTGCACCCAAATTCCTGAACAGAGTGGAGATCAGGTCAATAGCTGATTCATTCTCAATTTTGTACTGCACAGAGCCCATCTCCACAAGAAAATTTTTATAAATGGCAATTATACTTAAATTGTATATTGTCCGGGCTGGGCCAGGTGTAAAAATCACTTCCTTTACAGTTGCCCTGTCCGCAAGCGGAATTTCAATCTTCTTATCCTGAAGCACCTTCACCGCAACTCCGGGAGATGATTTGACTCTCTCCCATTTATTCCTGATAGATTTCTCTTCAGCATTCAGAAAGGAAACTGCATCTCTGTCTTCCCTGAATCTGAAAATACTTGTTGAAATCATAGCCACATTTTTCTTTAGATATGAAACAGTAAAGCCCTCTTTAAAACCCTTCAGTGCATCTTCTATTTCTTCTGGCGAAAGTCCCACTGAAAGACCCGCCCTTAAATCCATCTCATTCAGTCTCCCTGCCCTTTTCTGCCACTCCCCGTCCCGGGGTATAATCCTTTCAAGGACCGAAAGAACCCCTATATAATCCTCCTGTGTGAGCAGAACCTTCTGATAATAGGAGGGTGGGTCCAGAATTACAGACATAGCAAATGGCGGAGATGAAAAAAGTCTGGAAATTCCTGTCTTCCCTTCTTTTTCAAATACAAACTTTACAAATTCCTCTCCACCCAGGTAGATCTGCCTGAACCGTGTGCTGATATATTGAGTGGCTGTGTAGTCAAAGGGGGAATTCTTTCCCAGATCACCTCCTGAAAGTTTGCAGCCGGTAAGAAAATCTTCCTCCTTAAATCCAAGTTTTTCTGCTACCCTGCGCGTTATAAAAAGTGCATGACCCTCAACAATACTCTCAAATGCATCCATCTCGTCCTGGCTTCTCAGATTTAATATTCTGCGGGAGATTGCATAATGCTGATCATCCAATGCATGAACAAGGTCGTGCACTAACAGTATGGTTAAGAGAGTCTCTATCTTTTCCCTCTCAGGCTTCAGTAATATAATGTCTCTCTGGAAATTGTCAGGAACAATAAACAATTCCCCTTCCAGGAATTCATATATTTCAGGAATAATTTCTTCATAAAATTCAGAGAAGCTTTTGGCCTGCATATCTATCTGTTTCTGGCTAAATCCTGGATTTGCGTTTTTCAGTTGTGTTGAGATTCTCTTCTCTGCCACTGCACCCAGATAATCGGGAGAAACAAGACGGAATACAACTTTCTTTTTAAATCTCAGCCCGGCCGCCTCTTCAATCAATGGAATAACCCTGTTGATAATCTGGTCTACTATCTCATATGTAAGTGTAAATTTTAATTTCCTTGCCACAAGTTCTATATATCTCTGAAAGGCTACATTTGCTTCCTCATACCTTTTCAACTTTCTTAAAACAGATGCCTTGTTTGCCCAGGCACCTGGATATCTGGGATTGAGTCTTAATGATTCTTCATAACACTGCAGTGCTTGTTCAAGGTCTCCCATGGCATAGAGGGCATTTCCCTTATATGACCATGCCCTGAAGAGACGGGGTTTTATTTTAAGTGCCCTGTCAAGATATTCTATAGCCTTTTCAGACTGCCCCAGGGAATCCAGTGCAAAACCCATACTGGTCAGTGCTTTTACTGACTTAGGATTCTTTTGAAGAGCATTCTCATAAAAGGTGAGCGCCTCTCTATATCTTTTCTCCTTTAATAATTCATCCCCCTTTCTCACATATGCATTTACACCTGTTCCCAGGAAATAAATCAGCAGGTATGCCAGCAATCCTGCAAGACAGCCAGCTACTGTAATAACAAATATCTTTTTTCTCTTTCCAAATTTTCCAGATACAGGTTCAGTATCCTGAAATTCTTCTGCCTGGCTTATTTCCGGTTGTTCATTCATTTCCATTCCACCACCACTTTTCCACACTCTTTACCTGCAGCGAGCTCAAACGCCTCCGGAGCCTTTTCAATGGGAAAGCGATGCGTAACCATATGCTCCAGGTCTATCTTATGCCTTACAAGAAAATCTGCCAGTTGTGGATACATTCCACGGGGCATAATGAACGAACCCCTCACGCTTATTTCTCTGCCGCAGAGCCAGTTTTGAATTGTCCCCCCGCCGGCAACTATTACAGCCCTGCCATCATAAGATAGAAGGTGTAGCATCCACTTTCTTGCTTCCTCTGAACCGCTGGTTTCATAGGCAGCACTGAAACCTGAAGGAAATTTTTCCTGCAGTGACTTCCATACATTATGCAGATTTTTTTCTTCCTGTATCTGGTCAATATCTATTACCGCCTCTGCACCGTAATCCTGAGCAAATCCAAGTCTTATCTTTCTCCTGCCAAAGGCTGCAACCCTGGCACCCATTGCCCTTGACATTACAACTCCGCACAGGCCTACCGGTCCCAGCCCGAATATTACAATATCATCCGTACCGCTCAACTGAAGTTTGCGCAAAGCTGAAAAGGTTGTCTGCGCTCCACAGGCAATGAAAGCACCATCCACAAAACTTAACTCCGGAGGCAGAACCATACAATTCCTTTCAGGAGTAACTTTATAATCAGCAAAAGAGCCCTGACATCCAACCTGTCCCATTCCTCTTGCTTTTGCACACCGCATAAAATAGCCTTTTATGCACTGTTCACATTTTCCGCAGCTCTCATAGTGATAGATACTGACCCTGTCACCAACCTTAACCGAACTTACTCCCTCTCCAACCTCTTCAACTATGCCTGAACCTTCATGCCCTGGAATCGGAGGAAAAAAATTAGTCCCTCTGAATTTTTCTTCCAATTCCTTTTGCTTTTCAGGGGGCATCCTGTGAGCATACTGATGCAGGTCACTCCCGCAGATACCGGAAACCTTCATTCTTACAAGCACTTCACCAGGGCCTGGTCTGGGATCCGGAAATTCCCTTACTTCAGAACGTGAATCACCAAGAAAAACGAGCGCTTTCAATTTTTATTCCTTTCTTTTAAAACTGTCCGCGCTGGCATTCCCTACTCAGCAAGCATTTCGCATTGAACATTTGTACCCCAGGGTTGAACCCCGAACTCACCCATTTCAAGTGCTTTAACCCAGGATTTATCCAGTTCTCCCTCCTGCCAGCCTTTTGTAGCTCTGGTTGAGGTTCTCCAGCTTGAATTTGAAAAGAAAACAATTGTCTTTCCATCTGCGGTAGTAATCTTGCCTTTCATAATCCAGCCCGCAGGACCATCTACATTGGTTGCCTGAATAGCTATTACATTCTTGCCTTTCTTTAAATTCTTTGTAATGTCATACTTAGTTGCTATCTGCCAGTTGTCTCCCTCTCCAATTGCCTTTCCATTCACAAAAAGCTGGTAGATATTGTCCACAGCAATCTCCAGTACAGCAGACTTCACAGGAGATTCCAGATTAATAATCTTCACGAAATACCTGGGCTCAGCAGGTGCTTCCACTATCGGGTCCATATCTTTTTCAGGATACCATATCCACTGCGGAACCTTTGATTCCTCCTGGCATCTGCCCTGAAAAATCACCAGACCGGCTACCAATACCGCAATTATAATCCCGAGTATCCTTTTCACAGCTCCTCCTTTTCAAACTATGCCTTCAATTCCCCTTCCATTGTTTTTAGATATCCAATAACATCTTTTATTGAATTCAGTGGAATTCTCACCCCCTTTTTTGTAGGTCCTGAATATGCCTCTGTTTCCACATACTCTCTAATATCCAATGCCTGTTCATTTTTGAAGGTAGATATCTGCACAACTATACATCTCTCTTCACCCATTTTGTTGTGGCTATCCATCTCCACCTTGCCCAGCTTCCCATCTTCTATTTTTTCGGACTCACCCCTGGAACTACTAAAATTCTCAAGCAGTGATATCAATTCTGCTACTCCTTTTTCATTGAGAACCACGCCACTCTTTGTGGGACCCTCATAAACCTCAGAATCCACAAACTTTCTGATGCTGCCAAATCTTTTTCCCCTGAATTCCTCAATATAAAATACGCAGCTGGACGAATCGTTTATTTCTATCTTTCCTATTATATCCATTTCGCCTCCCTTTCACTTCACGCGCACAACCGCAGCGCTTCCGACTGTAAATTCAAAACCACCGGGAATCTCCAGCCGGAAATCTGCACCATTGCAGTTATTTTCAAAACGTGCGTCCTCAATGTGAAAAGTAGCTGTTTTCCATTTTCCAGTATCCTCAAGCACTATCTTCTCCTCAGCATCCTTCCAGGTCCCCATGGGATAGCCATCAACAAGTTTGAACTCCTGGTCTGAAGAATCATATCTGAGCATTATTTCCGCTTCTCCTTCGTCAAAATATTCAATTATAATGTCAACCTTTGGACTCTTGCTCTTTTTGAATGCTGGATTTAAGATGTTAAAATACATATACCTTGCACCATCCTGCGAGGCTGGATTCTCTCCACACATCCACCCTTCCTTTCCTCCTTTGGTAACAGGCGTGTTTTTCCCCTCACCTGTTTCATACACAAGCGCCATACCCTTTTCAACTGGCTTCTTGCTCAGAATTGTCCATACAGCATTTGCCTCATCCTTCACATACGAAGGAGCCTTCTTCTTTTCCTGAGACACAGCCAATCCTGTAAACAGCATCACAAACCCTGTGGCTACACCAAGATATAAAAATCTTTTCATTTTTTACCTCCACATTTCCTTAGATTAATCCTTCGTCTGCAAAACTGTAGTATTTGTTATCTCCAATAATGATATGGTCCAGAACCTTTATCTGCATTATCTCTCCTGCAGAAACCAGGTCACGCGTGAAATTCCTGTCTCCCTCGCTGGGCTGTGGATTTCCGGAGGGATGATTATGTACCGCTATAATTGCAGCAGCAAAACCCTGCATAGCCCTGTACATAATCTCCCTTATTGATGGAGTTGCCTGCCCCACAGTGCCTTCATCTATCTCTACAGTATCCATAATATTATTCTGTCCATCCAGGAGCAGAATCTTGAAAACCTCCTTTTTCAAATCCCTGAACCTGGGCATTATATAATCTGCAACCTCTTTTGAAGATTTAACACAGCCCTCTATCTTCCTTTCCTCGGTCAAGAATCTTCTTCCTATTTCTATCGCCGCCTTTATCTGTGCAATTTTTGCATCTCCCAGACCCCTTATCTCCTTCCAGCTGGCAATATCTGAATGCCCCAGCTGTCTGAAGGTCTTAAATTTCTGCAGAATCTTCCTGCCGAGTTCCACTGCACTCTCGCCTTTTATGCCTGTACGCAGAAGCACAGCCAGCAATTCTGCATTGCTGAGTGTATGCTCTCCATACCTCAGCAGCTTCTCCCTGGGTCTGTCATCCTCAGGCCAGGTTTTAATCCCGTATCTTTTAGTTTTCTTATTACTCTTCATAGAGATAATTTAATTATAGCATAAAATTTAAAAAATAGCAAGCAAGAGGGCTATTTCTGCGAAAAATACTGAGAGATTCTTCTGAGACAGTCCACAGAAGACCTTCTGAAGAAAAACACATCATGCTTCATACCGGTATATGTCTGAAATTCGCAGGAAATCCCGGACAACTTCATAAAGGATACAAAACTTGAAACTGTGGGAAATAGATTGTCTGCTGTTCCACATTTGAATACAAAAGTTATATTCTTAAATTTTGCCGGGTCCTGTCTTACAAGCCAGTACGGATGGTTCTGACGGTAATATGCCTGGTCTGAAGGGGGCCCGAATATCCGGGTAAGCCAGGAGCTCTGTTCCCCTGGAAGAAGGGGCGGAGGAATGGCAGGAGATATGGCACATACCAATCCATAAAGTTCTGGATGGCGCATGGCTATTTTTAATGCACCATAGCCACCCATAGAAACTCCTGCAATCACAGTATTTTTTCTTCCTTTTAAAACCCGGTAATTCTTTTCTATGTAATTTTTAAGCTCCTGAACCACCCAGTCTTCATATAATACCGAGCCATCAAAAAAATTGGACCAGAATCCCCTTCCGCCATCAGGAGCTACCAGTATCACTGGAATAATCTCTCCTCTTTCAATCAGAAGGGTTGCCATTCTATCCATTTCCTGTTCTCCATCCAGCCAGGTTTTATGGTTATCTCCCATCCCGTGAAGATAATAGACCACAGGATATTTTTTCTTACGGTTATTCTCGTAGTCCGGAGGAAGATATATGGAGCACTTTCCTTTTCCCCTGAGCGCAGTGCTCTCAATTTCAATCTCCCTCATTTTCCATTTTTCTTCAGGTGCCTCTGGCATAAGCCCTTTTAATTCAGGTACACACTCGTCTATTTTCTCCTGTTCAGGTGTAAGGCTATAGCAAAAAAACCCTATGAAAAATGGAATGGCTATGCCCAGAATAATTGTGAGATTTTTTTTATTCAATTTTCCGGAAGTGTATGTATATGAACTTCTTCGTCAAGCCCGTAAAAAATACCCTGTGTGTAAAATTTTTTAAGCCGCAGGTATTCCTTCATTGCCTTCTTATGTGCTTCCCACTGTTGCTTCTTCTGGGGAATAGAGCGCGGGCGATAATCATTCCAGCCAATTTCCGGATGCCTCACTGTAGACGCATACCACCAGAATTCCACACAGTTTATATTGTCAACCCTAACGTCATGCATTTCAATTAGGAGATCTGGATAAACCTTATGAACTTACTGCGCAAGTTTTAGATATGCCTTTGCATGGTCATCCCTCGTATAAAGAATCCACTTTTCAAAAAGAAGGCAGGGATTGATTTTCTCCATACATTCTATTTTCAGCTCGTAATATTCATTTCCTGCAGTAATTACTCCCTTCTCAAATCTGCGTATGCCCCTGATATATAACCTCCTTATTAAATACAGAAAAGATACAATTCACTGTTTTGTGGCTTCTAATATTTTCAATACTATTGCCTTTCTTATTCTATCAATATTTTTATACTTTTCAACATTTGCAGGAACAGGCCTGTTTGATAATGAGTATCTTATATTTGCTGAGCAGGCTTCTTTCAAATCCCTGAAAACCCCTGTTCCCACTCCTGCAAGTATTGCCGCACCATAAACAGAGTGCTCTTTCTGGTTAGAAGTGAAAATTTTCCTGTTATATATATCTGCCTGAATCTGACGCCACAACTTACTCCTTGCCCCTCCACCTGATGCAATCACTTTATTAATCCTTACCCCGAGCTCCTCAAATATGTCAAGCGATTCTTTCATTGCAAATGCAACACCTTCCATTATCGCTCTTATAATATATCCTTTATTGTGTGCAAGTGTAATTCCAAAAAATCCACCCCTCAGCTCAGGGTTCATATATGGCGTTCTTTCGCCAAGCAGATATGGAAGAAATATAAGGCCATCAGAACCCGCTGGAACCTGTTGCGCATACCTATCAAAATTTTTATATGTGTCTTTGATAAAATTGTCTCTGAACCATTTCAAAGAGAGTCCTGCTGAAAGTATCGCACCCATAAGAATCCATGTGTGTGGGAGCGCATGACAAAGTGTATGAATCCTTCTTTTCGGGTCAAGGACAGGTTTTTTATAAGTAGTGATTAACTGTCCTCCCGTTCCTAACACTGATGCGGCAATGCCTGGATTTATCATTCCAATTCCTATTGCACCCATTGCCTGGTCTCCGCCACCTGCAACAACAGGAGTTCCTTCTTTCAAACCTGTTTCCTGTGCAGCTTCCTCTGTAACCCTTCCTGCTATTGCAGAAGATTCAATAATCCGGGGCATTATTGATTCATTGATGTTGCATTTTGAAAGCACTTCCTCAGACCATTTTCTCCGCGTCACATCCATCAGCAGGGTTGCACAGCCATCAGTCGGCTCACTAAATAATTCACCTGTGAACCTGAAACGAAGATAATCCTTCGGAGATAGTACCCTGTAAATTTTCTTATAGACTTCAGGCTCATTGTTTCTTATCCACAAAACACTTGGTAGCATAAAGCCTGGAAAGGCAGGGATACCTGTAATGTCATAAAGCCTGGATTCTCCCAGCCTTTTCTTTATAAATTCACACTCTTTTACGCTGCGCTTATCAACCCAGGGAATTGGTCTTCGCAAACAGCGACCCTTCCGGTCAACAACCACTGTTCCATGCATCTGTCCTGAAAATCCAATTCCACTGATTTCAGAAGACTTGGTTTTAGCTTGCTTAAGAACTTTCTGAATACAAAACTTTGCTGCCTTCCACCAATCTTCGGATTCCTGTTCAGCCCAATTTTTCCCTGGTGTAAGCGTGGGATATTCCATTCCAGCAATCGCAACTGTCCTTGCCATTTCATTTATCAGAACAGCGCGCAGGCTTGAAGTTCCCAGGTCAATTCCTATGAGATGTCGCATACTTTAAACCTTAATCACCTTCCCGGTTTTTATAGATTCGTTAACAGCAAGAGTTGCTGCAAGGGTTTTCATTCCATCTTCATAGTCTGATTTGATTTTTGAACGGTCTCCTGTCTTCACTGCTTCAATAAAAATCCTGTCTTCCTCAAACATGGGTTCATTTGTTGCCCTGACCTCAGTTATAACTTCCTGTGGATTCCCTGTTGTAGCACGAAAAACCCCTGTATCCACAAAAACCTTCATGTGTTTCAGGACAATTTCCACTCCCATTTCTCCACCTGCCTTATAAAGACAGGTTGTTATAATATTTCCTGCTGCTCCATTCTTGAAATGTAAATTTGCAACAGATGCATCATCGATATCATTTTCAGGAATGTCAGTCAACAACCCTCTATAGCCAATGGCATATACACTATCTATATCTCCTGCAAGGAATCTTGTAAGATCGTAGATGTGGGTAGATTGTTCAACTACCTGTCCCCCTGAATCCTTCATTCTCCTCCACCATGGTGTGGGAACAAATCCGCACATATAAAAGCCACGCACTATAGCGGGTTTCTTATCCTTTAAAAATTCTCTTGCCTGAACAACTGAATCAATGTATCTCAGAACATACCCAACACTGGTTATAATACCTGATTTTTTTACTGCCCTGTTCACCTCTTCTGCTTTTTTCATTGATAGCGCCACAGGCTTTTCAATAAAAAAGTGTATCTTCTTCTTGCAGGCAATTATCTCCTGGTCAGTATGTGCTGAAGGCACAAGACAGATATAAACCGCATCCATTTTTTCCTTCTCATACATCTGGTGATGGTCAGTATATACATTTCCACCATATTTCTGAGCATATACCCTCGCCTTTTCCTCAACAATATCACAGAAACCTGCAAACTGAACACCTTCTATCTTAGAAAGTCTTTCCAGATGTGCTCCTGCAATTCCACCACAGCCAATAAAACCTATTTTAACCATTACCTCCTCCGTTTCTCTGAAATTACCTTATTAGCCTCTCTGCTGCGCTTACATTTTTTCCTTCATGTATAATAGCGTGAAGCGCAGAGAGAATCCCCCGGGGATCCTTTCTCCCCCACACATTCCTCCCTATACAGACTCCACATGCGCCAGCCTCCATGCAATCTGCAACCATCTTTAAAAACTCCCTGTCTGTATTCACTCTGGGTCCACCCGCAATCAGTACAGGCAGAGGGGTAGAATCCACCACTTCCCTGAAACTTTTAACATCTCCTGTATAACGGGTTTTTACTATATCTGCCCCCAATTCTGCAGCAAGCCTTGAAACCATCCTGATGTCTCTGCCAATATCTTTCTTCTCATTATTTTTCTTTCCATAATGTTGATACAGTATGGATACAGGAATCATTTCAGCCATTAAGGGCATACCGAATCTAAAACACTCCGCACTAATCTTGCCCAGTTTTTCAAGGTGCTCATCCTCATTTTCAACACCTACAAATACATTGATAACCACTGCATCCGCACCGATAGCCAATGCATGTTCAAGGGTCGAAGCTACCCCTGTCCTTTCAAGATGATGACCCATGCGGGTATGGGTCTCACCAATTCTTAAAACAATACCTAAGTTTCCTACTGCTTCAGATACATACCTGAGCATACCGGGCGTTATAAGTATTGCATCTGCCTTGCTATCGGCAATTAATTTTATGAGTGCGGGTAGATTCTTGAGATATCCCGAAGGTTCTGAATAGAGACTGTGGTCAACAGGAACTACAATTGATTTTCCCTTTTTAAAAATTCTCCTCATCCTCATTTCTTTTCCAAGGTTCATTTCCCCTCCATAAATTTTAGAACTTCATGCAGACGCGGAATACCCTGTCTGCCGCCCAGACTCAAACATTTCAATGCTGCTGTTGCAGAAGCAAATCGTGCAGTGTAATGCAGGTCCCATTTTTTCAGCAGGCCATAAATGAATGCAGCATGATATACATCTCCTGCTCCTGTTGTATCCTTTGCCCTGACCCTGAATGCGGGTGTATGGAATATCTCATTCCCTGAAGCCACATATGAACCCTGTGTCCCGACAGTTACAACGATGATTTTATCTTTGTACTTTGCCTGGAGTTTTTTGATTCCCTCAAGATAGTTCCTCCTGCCCGTGAAGTCCTTCAGGAATTCCTCATCGCCTATAAAAACATCGCTGGATTTAATCAACCCCGGTGTTTGCCGTGTCATCCCTTCTATACCAAGCACAACCATAACACCGTTCCTTTTTGCTATCTCTGCTGCATCTCTGGAAACTTCGGGATAGAATGAATCTATGTAAAGGACCCTGGTAGATTTTACAACTTCTAAATTTATTTCTCCCCGGTACAGATGTACTGCGTTCAACTGATGTGGCACAAAAATAGTTCTTTTGCCGGTGCTCTCGTGCACGAGGATAAAGGCAATTGTAGAGGATGCGCCCTTTTCAAAAATTATCCTGCCTGTATCCACTCCTTCTTTTTTAAAATCCTCATAAAGGAAATGCCCGAACTGGTCATCGGCAAGTTTACCAAGATAAAGTGTTTTTGCTCCCAAGCGTGCAAGAGTCACAAGCCCTGTGCCGATTGGTCCTCCACCCTGCATAGCAAATTCAGATATATCGGTACGCGCGTCCAGTTTAAATTTTTCAGGCACAATGAGCAAAAAATCAAAAGCACAGCACCCGATTCCAATAACATCAAAAAAGGCCATATCTCTGAACTCTCCTATTCAATAAACTGCCTCAAGAACCTGAGGCCAAGATGCAGGCCTTCGTCAAACCGCCTGCCACTGAAAATCGGGTCTTCGTGTTCTATAATCACGGGCCCATCATAGCCCACATCATTGAGTGCCTTCATAAATTCTTTCCAGTCAATCTCACCCCAGCCCGGAATGCGGTATCTCCACCACCCGCTGCCATATATTCCAACCCTGTGATAGACAGGACGGATTATTTCAGTATCCTTCGCATGGACAGAATATATCCGCTTCCCGAATTCATAGACCGCAGCAATGTAATCAATACCCTGCCAGTAAAAATGTGAAGGGTCAAGCTCCAGTCCAATCGCCTCAGAAGAAACTGTTTCAAACAAACGCTGAAAGCCCGCAGGTGTAGCTGCAACACTGCCGATTGTAACCGGATAGCCTCCTGCACAGGGCCAGTTTTCAATTCCTATTTTTATACCAAGAGATTCTGCTACCCTCGCATACTCCCTAAAAACTTCTCTGTAAACAGGAAGATTTCCATCCAGGTTTTTAGCAGGGTCACATAAGGCACAGGTAGTCACAACAGGTGCACCTATCTCTTTTGCTGCCTCCAGAGCCTTGATAAAATACTTTATATTTTCCCTGCGGGTATTTATATCCGGATCAAGATGCCTGAGCACGCAGATAACTGTGGCAGCCTCCACCCTGTTTTTCTCAAGCACATCCCTTACCTCCCTCAACTGCTTCTTTCCTGTTTTATTCAGGTCCAGGGAACTCCCGGGGCTTACCTGAATTTCAAGGCAATCAAATCCTGCCTTTCCCGCAAACTCAACTCTTTCTTCAGAATAGCCCGTCAGAAATCCTAATTTCATCCTGCCTCCTCTGTCAGATTACATTCTTCAATCCGGGGTGGTTTCTCATCCAGGTCCATACGAAGAGTCTTAACCTCGTATGGCCTGAAATGCCTTTTAAATGAAACCTTAAACCATGGAAGATGGATATGTGCAACCCCTCCCCTGCCATTCGTTTCATGCAACCGCAAAATCATACAGGTTCCTTCCTCGTGTTTTTTAAATACAGTGCAGATAAAGTTTGATGGCTCTATTCTTAAAGCTGAAAATTTACCAGGATATACTCCTGGATGGCTATCTTCAAATCCTGAAATTACGGGATTATTGAATTCATAGCTAACCCCGGGTATCCCTGCCTTTCTCCAGTCTCCCCTGTGTGCAATTAGAACATATCTGAAATCGTGCTCACCCTGGTCAGTATATTTGTAATCAACTCCGGGCTCAGGCACCCTGGGGTCATGAAAGGCAAAAATGGGAGAGCGAAGGATGCTCATACGGATTTCATTTCCATAAACACTGAACCCGTATTTACAGTCATTTATTAGACTCACCCCGTATTTTATTTTTCTACCCCTGCGCACAATAGTTCCGGTTATATCTATCCAGGCCTGTCCTGGCTCTTCCTCCCCTGTATTCATACGAACTATTGTGCCATAGGGAATTTCATAAGTCGTTTCCCCAGATTCAATAGCAAGAGGAAAATCCACCTTCAGCATTTTATGCTTCTCCTGCCAGTTCACCTTTGTGTTAAACTCTATGCGCGGCATTCCATCATAAAGGGATATTTCCTGTTCCACAGTTGAATTCAGAAATACACTTTTAATCCGCAGGGTTGCCTTTACAGGTCCTGATTCCACTATTTCAGGTTTTCCCTGAATCAAAAATTTTCCAGTCACCTTTTCGTATGAATTTACTCCATGGCCCCAGGTATCGCTTGGGTCCTCAAGCACAAGCATCTCGTTTCCTTCCCTTCCTGGCGCAATAACGCTGACTCTATTAATTTTATCATACAGGTGGAGAATGTTGCCTGAACGGGGGTTTATCTGGAGAAAATAAAAATCATTCTCTATGCTTGAAGAGGAAATTTTTAAGTATGAGCGCTCTTTTCTCTTTTTTTGCCGGGGTATTATGCGATAAACACTGTAGCCAAGCGCGGGCACTTCAGCACAAAACACGAGCCTTTTCTTTGAATCATTTAAGCTGGATACCTGACAGGGAATCTTTCTTCTATGAGGATTGAGGATTGACACCTCCTTTAAATTCTCGTCTTTCAGCTCCACACTCACAACTTCTTTTCTTTTCCAGGAAGATGGATTGAAGAAAATCACTGCCTGTCCGGGCCCTGAAGTATTTACCCTGGAGCTTATTTCTCTGAGTGTGGTATTTAATATCTCGTTTCCGTCTTTAAAAATTTCTTCGTAATCCTTCCTGCAATCTTCATAGGCTTCGGGAATGCTTGTACCGCACAGGATGTCATGGAACTGATTAAAAAGAACCTTTAACCAGCTCCTGAGAATTCTTTCAGAGGGATAACCTGACAATTCTAACAGATACGCAATGGAACTGAATTTTTCTGCAGTGAGCAAAAGGTTCTCAGACCTGCGGTTTTCCTTCTTTATCCAGGATACCACGGAATAACATCCGCGGGCATGGTGCTGCAGATCATCCTTTAGTACAGGGAAGTCTGTTTTTTGTTTGAGAACAGATGAAAAGAAGGCATCCGGTGTACTGAAAATCAGTCTAATTCCTGGTTTATTGAACTCCTTTATTGCCAGTATCTCTTCTCTGGTCGGGCCACCCCCGTGGTCCCCTACCCCGTAAAAACAGATATCATCATTTATGTCATCAAATCTCCTGGCATACAGCTCCTCTATTTTTTTAAAAAGTGAATCTTTGTCTCCCGGACTGGAATAAGCATGTGCAAGGCGCACAGCCAGCACCCGTGAACCATCCTGCCCCTCCCACCAGAAAAGCCTTCCCTCCAGTTTTTTTTCCTCAGGTCCGGGTCTCATAAACACATAATAATCCAGCCCGCTTTTTTTAAGAATCTGGGGCAGACCACGGTTGTGTCCGAAGGAATCCACATTATATCCCACCCTTACATCAACACCAAATTTCTCCCTGAAATATCTTTTGCCATAAAGTCCCTGCCGCACAAAAGATTCGCCCTGTGGAATGTTGCAGTCAGGCTGAACCCACCATCCATTGACAATATTCCATCTTCCTGCCTTCACAAAATGCTTTATTTCCTCAAACAGTTGTGGATCGTTTTCCTCAATCCACTTATAGGTTATAGCCTGACCGGCAGTAAAAATGAAATCAGGAAATTCTTTCATAAACTCTATTGCCTGCCTGTATGTGGATTTCACAACTTCAAGCCCTTCTGTCCATCTCCATAGCCATACGGGATCAATATGTGCATTTCCTATCATATGGATTGTGTATTCACTCATTTCTATTCCTCCAGGAATGCCCTGTACATTGCCTCTGCATTTTCAATCGGCACATCTTTTGCAATCTCTCCCCTGCCAATAAATCCTCCATTTTTAGCATCAAATATATCAATAACTTTACGTACATATTTCCTGACCTCTTCGGGGGTGCCAAAAGGCAATATGTACTGTCTGTCAATATCACTGGAGATAACCAGTTTTTTCTTTGTCAGACTCGCGAGTTTTTCTAAATCCATACAGGAGAACTGAGGATTCAGAATGTCCAGGCCTATCTCAATAAGATCCGGGATTATCTCCATAATCATTCCATCCGAGTGGAAATATGTGTAGGCACCTGCAGCATGCACAATATCAAACAGCTTCTTATATCTGGGCTTGAAGAAATGCCGCCATTCCCTCGGGTTGATAATAAGCTGCAACTGGGTTCCCCAGTCGTCGGCATATGCCACACAATCTGGTTCAAGCAGGAGGACAAGCCTGGTACCCTCCACCATATAATCTAACAGCATATCCATCAATTCATAAATTTCTTCTGGCTTCTGGATAAAATCCAGCATCAGATTTTCATAACCGCGCAAAAACTGCAGGCGCTCAAATAAATTTCCCAGGCCATAAGGTCCGGTAAGATAAAAGTAATTTTCTTTATGCTTTTTCACATCTTCTTTATTTTTCAGAACATCTTCTTCAGAGGGCAAGGGCGGTAATTTAAAAGTCTTCAGATTACTCCAGTCATCAAGAGGAACCCCTGCCACCTGGCCGTGCATGCCCTCTTCTTCATTGCGCCACAGGGTCCCCCAGCTATCAAAATGCTCACCCGCTCTGTATTCAGGTGGTAGATTTTCCTTCGGTGGTATTGTATGAACAGGAGGTCCAAAATCATGTGGATATTTTTTGTTTAGTAAATCCACCAGTGCCTGGCCATGTGTGTAAAATGCTGCAGGTAATGCAGCATGCATAATGGGAATTCTGTCAGGTCTATCAAATTTTATTGCCTTTAAAACCCTTTCCCTGCTTGTCATTTCTTTCTCCCCATTTTTTCTGACCTTCATTTTCTTTACCTTTTACTGTTTATCTCATCTCCTGGCCACCTGTCACATTTATTGCCTGACCTGTCATATAACCTGCCTCATCGCTTGCAAGAAAACAGGCAACTGCAGCAACATCTTCAGGGGTCTGTGCCCTCCCCAGCGGAATTTTACCGACCAGATATTCCCTCACCTTCTCTACTGGCATATTCCTTTTGCGCGCATATTGTTTCTCCAGGTCGTCCCAGTGCGGAGTAAAAACAATTCCGGGACAGATTGCATTTACATTTATTCCATAGGGTGCAAGGTCCAGGGCGAGGGCCTGCGTGAACCCTATTACTGCAAATTTTGATGTGCAATAAGCTGTAAACCAGGCATTTGCACTCTTGCCTGATTTTGAACTCATATTGATAATTTTTCCGTATCTATGTTCTATCATCCAGGGCACAAATGCCCTGCAGCACAGAAAAGTTCCTTTGAGATTTACATTCAGAATTTTATCCCAGATTTCCTCTGTAGTTTCAGTAAACGGTAGGATTTTTGCAATGCCTGCATTGTTGACCAGGATATCAAGCCTGGGCCCAAATCTTTCCTCCACCCTTTTTTTCATTTCTTCAACTTCCGTTGATTTACTCACATCTGCTGCAATAGCAAATGCCCTGCACCCTGGCCCTGAAAATTTTTTAATTTCCTCTACCACCTTCTGCGCTGTGTCAATATTAATATCATTTACAATGAGAGCAGCACCCTCTTTCGCAAACCTCAGTGCTATGGCTCTGCCAATTCCCTGTCCTGCTCCTGTCACAAGTGCTATTTTATTTTTCAGTCTCTGCATCAGGCAACTCTCCTGAGTAAAAAACAAGAATCAGTACATAACAAACTGTCCTTATTTTTTATGGATTGATTATGAACTTTAGCCCTTCTTTCTTCTTCATTACCTCAAGGGCTTGCAGGAATTCAGAAAGCGGAAACCTGTGGGTAATGAGTGCCCTGGCATTTACTTTTCCTGAGGCAAGCAGTTCAAGGGCGAGTTTCTGATGTATTGCACGGGAATCAGAACTACCACATACCTTCAATTCCCGGTAATGAATCAGGTTTGTATTGAGGGTAGCAAAAGGATTGTCCTTCGGAAGACTGGAAAAGAAACTTATCCTTGCACCCTTTGCCGCGATTTGAACACCCTGAACCTGCGCCTCAGCAGAAGGTGCTGCTACAATCACCACATCTGCCCCTTTTCCATCTGTCATTTCCATAATCTTCTTTACCGGGTTTTCTTTTTGAGAGCAAATTATATCATCTACTTTGAAATTTTTTGCAAATCCAAGCCTTGCCTCTGAACGCTGAACAAGTATAACCCTTTTTGCTCCCCTTGCCTTTGCCACCTCTGCGTGCAAATAACCTGTAGGCCCCGCTCCTATTACAACAACTGTGTCAGAAAAACTGACACCAAGAATCTCCTGGGCATTGATTACACAGCCCAGTGGTTCAGAAATTGCTGCCTCATCGCTTGAAAGGTTCTCTGGCACAGAAAGTACATTACCCTGTATAATTCCCTGTGGTGGAACAAGCATATATTCGGCGAAAGCACCATTCAGAACAGTACCAACAGGAAGGAGGTTCTCGCACATATTCTGCAAACCCCTCAGGCAGATTTCGCACCTGCCACAGGGAATGCTTGTTGCCATTGTAATACGCTGCCCGATTTTAAAACCCTCAACCCCTTCACCTATCTCAACAATCCTTCCAGCAAATTCATGGCCCAGAATTAACGGTGGCTTCATCCTGGGATTGCCGTAAACATAAGCCTTTAAATCAGTTCCGCATATAGCGCAGGATTCTATCTTTATAAGGAGCCCGCCAGGAACCAGGGCAGGCTTTTCAACTTCCCTGACTTCAATTTTTCCAACGCCCTCATATACTGCTGCCTTCACAATGTCCTCTTAAAAAAATGGGGACAGGCTCTATTCTTTATATATAAAAAATGAACCCGTCCCCTTTTTCTTTACTTTGCTACTGCTTTCTCTACCATGACATTCTTGAATACAGCCACGCAGTCTGCCGTGGAATTTGTCCATTTGCGCGCACCGAGTGCAATCTTGCCCTTTGGAATATACGGTGATTCGTTCCAGTCCTTATCTTCTGCCTTCAGCACGTCTTTGCCATCCAGATTTACAGTAATCTTGTTCTTCACAACTGTTATCTTGAGGTTATGCCATTTTGCATCTCTCAGGTCTAAATTCTCCCCTTTTGCTATCATTAGAGGAGTTTCATCGTTTGTTCCAATCCCGTCAGACATCTTGTGTAAAAATATACCGCCGGAATAAAATGAAATTGTGTAGAGATTCATCTCGTCCATGTACCTCACGGCAATCCAGACACCATCCCTCCAATCACTGCCAGGAGATGTAAGCTTCACCTTGCAGGAAAGCGTGTAGTCGGTCCAATCTTCCTTCCCCGCAGACACACCCACCAGATTCCATCCATCTGTTCCGGAGTTCTTTACCTCAAAACCTTCTGCTGTAACTGCTGCCTCTCCGCCCTCTACTGTCCAGACAGGAGAACCATCACTTCCCTTTGCATACTTACTGAAGTCATCTGAAAAAAGCAGGTCCGCAGCCTTCAGCGCAAAAGGTAACACAACCACACCCGCAACCACTATGCCCATCAAAAATTTTTTCATATTCCACCTCCTGTTTTTTGAAATGCAGTTTTCAAAACATTCTAAAATTTAATGTATACCTGCCCCAGTTTCTTCCTTGCCCTTACCTCCTCACTAAATATTGCATTTTCAACAGCGGTCGCTATCTGGTTTGAAACTGCAAACAGCAGGCTGAGGTTCCTCTTCTCATATCCACCGGGAAACTCCTTGCCCAGCAGGATAAATCCTATAACCCTTTCCCTGGTTTTCAGGGGACTTGATATAAATGAGGCAATTTTAACTTCAGCCCGAATCTTTCCCTTAATCTCTTCATTCTGTTCCAGATTGTTTACTAAACTCCCTGCAGAATCTGCAAGGAGACTCTGGACCAATTTGTCTTCTATTCCTTTTACAGCCCTTGAATCCCTGATTTCCATCTGACCTGTAAACTGGTTCTTCAGCATAAACAAACCACTGGATGAACCGGTAGCATCCAGAAGAACCTTAAATGTCCTGGAAATCAGTTCCTGAAGGTCTTCAGAAGAACCTATAATCTTCCCGGTTTCATAGAGAGCAACAAGTTCCTCAGTAGATGACCTGAGTCGTTCACTCAGTATCTTGCTTATGGCAAGCAGGAGATTTGTGGCTGTACGGTAGTCAGTTTTGAGCATATTTTCAAATAACCTGCGCTCTATTACAATAATACCCGTATCCCCCATTGCCCTTGCATCAGCAGAATGTGGACCCCTGTCCAGAAGGGACATCTCTCCAAAAAAATCTCCTTCTTCCAGAATTGCAAGAACCTTATCTTCCTTTTCCTCAGTCTTTTTGGTTATCAATACCCTTCCTGATTCAACTATATAGAATGCCTCACCTGGCGTGCCTTCTTTTACAATTACTTCCCCTTCCCTGTATCTCTGTCGCCTGCAGAGTTTCAAAATCCTGGCCCTTTCTTCTTCAGTTAAGGCATCAAGTACGCATCCCATAGTTAAAATCCTTCATCCATACTATCCTACCAGCCTTCTAAATTCATCAGGATTGCTGGATTTGGAAATCGCTTCCTCATAGGAAATCAGGCCCTTCGTATAAAGTTCTTTCAATGCCTGTTCCATAGTTCTCATTCCTATGTTTGTACTTGTCTGAATAACACTGTAAATCTGATATGTCTTTCCATCTCTAATCAGATTGGCTATGGCAGGATTCACAATCATTATTTCTCTTGCCGCAACCCTGCCGCCGCCCACACGACTCAGCAGTTGCTGGGAGATAACCCCCTCAAGAGTCATTGATAATTGTGCCCTTATCTGCTGCTGTTGATATGGAGGAAATACATCTATAATGCGGTCTACTGTCTGTGCTGCATCAACCGTATGAAGAGTGGAAAACACTAAATGACCTGTTTCTGCAAGTGTCAGGACTGCTGCAATGGTTTCAAGGTCTCGCATCTCTCCAACAAGGAGTACATCGGGGTCTTCCCGGAGGGCATGCTTCAGGGCACTGGCAAAAGATTTTGTATGAATCGTCAGTTCCCTCTGATTAATCACAGCCCTTTTCTTCGGATACACAAATTCAATGGGGTCTTCTATGGTTATGATATGGCAATTCCTTTCCATATTGATAAGATTGAGCATTGCTGCAAGGCTGGTGGATTTTCCACTGCCGGTTGGGCCGGTCACAAGGACCAATCCCCTAGGCAGCCTTGCTAATCTAAAGGCTACCTCCGGCATATCAATCTCCTCCATGGTAGGAATTGTAGCAGGAATCGTCCTGAGTGCAGCTGCTATCCCACCCATATCCATATATACATTCACCCTGAACCTGCCATCTGGAATTCCATAAGAAAGGTCCAGCTCATATTCTGTTTCAAACTTTTTTGCCTGTTCAGAAGTAAGCATGCTGTAAACAAGACCTCTTGTGTCCTCCGGGGTAAGACCCTTCTCGCCGAATGGAATCAGTTCTCCACTCACCCGAAACATCGGGGGCAAACCCACACTGATATGAATATCTGAAGCGCCTTTTTTTATTGATTCTTTCAGAATTGTATTGATATCCATCCCTTTTCCTTTTTAATACAGGGTAAGATTAGAAGTGAAGCCTTGTCTCAATACTTGTGGAACGAATTGGAACTGGAGGTGTGCCTGGAATATACCTCTGGGTATATACATAAACTATATCAACGTTCTCAGAAACACCATATGAAATTCTTCCCTGTATTATCTGATCCTCAATCCTTCCTTTGTCCAGATTCTTATGGTCATAGTCAGCACCTATGGAGATACGCTGCCTGGTAATGCTGAACAAATTTTCATTCAGTGTGAGCCCTGCATGCAGCCAAGGTCGGCCCTCAAGCTTCATACTATCCCTGAACATATCTTCATAAGAGACAAGGATGCAGACTGCCCTGAACAGGCCGATATTCAATTCTCCGTACCAGCCATTATAACGTTCTTTGCTGGATGAAAGGAATTTGGGCTTGCCCATTTCATAATAGGTGTCAAAAAACTGCGGGCTGAAATCTGCTCCTATGTTGCGGTATTCAAACCTGTAATCCAGAGAAAAGAAATCCATTGCTGCTCCACCCATAAATCCTGTTGTCCATCCGTTTCCCTTTGTTTGTGTAAGAAGGGTAGCCCAGTCAATATAATAAATTAGCAACTTCTTTATAATAGGCAGGTCTATGTCCGCACCCAGAATCTGTACCTGTGGCCCCATCACAACATTTGTCGTATCCACATAAGTTCCTGTCTGCAGGTCCGTAGCATATGAAATGCCCACTGCAAGTTCATTTAGAATCGGAATATCTGCCCCGAATATTTTAAAAGGACGCCCGAAGGGTCGCACCCCCACCATTGAAATATCCAGGATGTTGTTAAAAATACTTTCCACTCCGTATTTGTCCATATCCAGGTCAAACTCAACCCCTATGTTCCTCCATCCATTTTCATATGCCCTGCGGTTCATATTTGAATACCTGTTGACAATAAAGCCATGGCCAAGTGTGGCTGTCTGGAGGTCCCCTATTCTGAAATAGAGAGGTCTCTCCCCTTTCTCAGCCCATTGAATGTACAGGATTAAATTTGCCCAGTCTTCAGCCTGCCAGGGTTTTATTCCTTCTGTGTCGTTCCAGGTAAGACTTAAGTTGAATGCTGCCTTTAACTTGCCAAATAATTTAAAAGTTGGCTGGAGTGCTACCCTGTACCACATCTGATTGTTAATGCTTATTGCACCTACCGAGCCACCCATTGAAAAATTCTCCCCGGCAATCGCTCCTCCTGTGGATACAACCAGCATTAAAAACGCCAGCCCGAAAACTGAGATTTTCATCTTTCCTCCTGTTCACCCTTTATTCTTCTACCAGTGCCTCTGTTTTTCAGTTCAGGAAGTTCCTGCGGACTTACTATCTCAACACTTCTCTGTTATATTATATTCAATTTTTCTTATTTGTCAAATAAAACCTGCTAATTTATGCAACTGGGGAATAACCCTTACATCCCTCAGCTTCTTAAGGGCTAATTCCTGAAATTTGAATGCTCTTCCAGACCACGGGGACGGCTGAAACACAAGCGGGATACTGCTGTTAATTCTTCTCATCAGCTCTACTGCTTTCCCAATTTCTTTTTCAGTGGTTTTCTCTGTTATTACAACTTTGACAAAAGCCTTTTTACCTGCAATTTTTAAAAACCTTTCATGCTCTTTCCACAAATCCTTCCCTGTAGCACTGGGAAGTTTTATATCCATTGCAACAATGTCAATTCCCTCTATAATCTTTTCAAGCATCTCAGGAAGTGTTCCGTTTGTCTCAAGATATACCCTGAATCCCATATGTTTCAGGTGTGGAATAAGAAGTGTTATGAAATCTACCTGCAGAAGTGGCTCCCCGCCTGTAAGGGAAACGGAATGGAAATAACTTCCTGGAATTTTAAATCCAGGGCACTCCATTTTTATATACCTAACAAGTGTCTCAACAGAAAGGGGATTTTCTATCTTTATTTTTCTCTCTTTTATATGGAGTATGCAGTATTTATTTCTGTGAAGGGCACGGGGCGTGTCGCAGTAAGAGCAGGAGAGATTGCAGCCTTCAAACCGAATAAAGAGCTGCCTTGTGCCAGCATAAATTCCTTCGCCCTGGATGCTATTAAAAATTTCGTCCAGCCATGCCTTCGTCATATTTTGCAGTATCACATTCAGAATTTATAAAATCAAAGTACATAGGTAGCATGCCTACAGTCTAATAGGGTATTTACCATATTCTATTATTGTTTTATAGAATGTGATTATATTTTCAAGCGGCGTGGAAGGAGTTATCTCGCTTGAAGAACCGATAAAATGCCCGCCTCCGGGAGAGGCATCCCTTATGCACTTCTTTGTCGCATCTATAACCTCTTGTGTTGAACCAAGGGGTAAAATCTGGGAACAGTCAACATTACCTACAAGTATAAGTTTTCCGTAATATCTTTTCTTCAGATATGCAATGTCCATTCCAGCCAGAGGTTCAATGGGATTCAAGCCATCAATGCCTGCCTCAATCATATCTTCCAGGATTTCCATCACATTTCCATCGCTGTGGAATATGACCTTCACCTCATATTTATGAAGAACCTCGCACATATTTTTCAGCATCGGTATAAAAGTTTTCCTCAGAAAAGATGGTGAAAACATCAGCCTGCCCTTATATGCAATGTCATCACCAATAAAAAACAAAGGACATAACCTTTCTTCTGCAGCTGCCCGGGCATACTGAACTGCTTCCTTATTTTTTGCTTCAAGCAGGCGCATAATCTCATCCGTCGCATCATATATTGCTTCAGAAAAAATTTCAAGGCCCATAATTCCATAGGTGGCATGAAAGCCGCATCCAGCACCAGGCACATACATCGTGTAGGGAGCAAACGCCTTCTGGCAATTCTTTACCCATCCAATCCACTCACTCCTCACCCATTCCATTGAAGGGGGTTGAAACACAAAAGACCTCAATTCATCCATGTTCTTTATTGCGTGCCTGACCTCCCATCTTGTCTGCCCGGATATAAGTGTTTCCACGTTTCCGAGCTGTGCGGCCTTCCCGTTGTCGGACTGTGTAAAGCTCTCTCCAAATCCCCTGCACAGGTCAATCTCAAGTCCGTGGTAGACCTTAACATTTGCCTTAAGCAAATCAGTTTCTCCAGGCGCAAAATGTTCAAGGACATAACGGTTATCAATAAAATCCCATATTGGAACCCTGTCAGGTTCCTGGAAATTTGCTGCCTTCATTATGCGATTATATATCCCGGGCTCAACCAGCTCTTCGCTAAAAAATTTTGCCATTCAGAACTCCCTGCCTGAAGAATCAGTTATCTCAGGATTATGAGCAGTGCAGCAAGACCGAAAAAGAAAACAGCAGTCAATATCTTCACAGGTATGACATTCTTCTGTGAAAACTGTGCCAGCCTCTGTGAGCCAACTCCCCAGAATGCCAGAAGGAATACTATGATAAGCGGCACTATAAACATCAGGTTGTAGAGAAAAAGATAAAGATATGCCCTCGCTGCAAGTGCTGGCTCCTTTGTCATAAAGGTGAGGGTCGGAACATAAATCTGCCCGGTGCAGACTGCTTCGAGAAGGGAGATAAGCAATCCAGTGGTAAAAGCACCTGTGACTATTGCAGGAGTATTGATGTTTTTCCTTATCCAGAAATGGATATTCTCTTTAACCGAACGCGGTAGCTGTAGCGCAATCCTGCTCGCATCCTTAGATTTCCTGTAAATATATGCATCATACAGACTCAGACATCCCAGACTCAGGGTGAGTGCAAATATTGCATAAAAAATAATAGCAGAGATAACCTTGAATACTGAAATGCTCTGCAGGAATTTGAACAATCCAATACCCAGAAGAAAATATGCACAGAATACCCCTGCTGCAAAAAAGACCCCTGTGAGAAGCACGTCCCTTCTGCTTCTTCCAGCATAACCGAGGAAAGAAATAAAGAAAATAATTGTAGCAAACGCACAGGGATTGATTCCATCAAGTAGCCCTGCAACGATTATTGCAAATGGCCCGAATGACCTGAACCTCTGCACAATCCTTGACTCCGTCTCTGCCTGAATAGCGCCCGTGCCTATCTCCGGCCTGCCTGCAGCCACAGGTATCACTGAAGAAACTGCCCTGCTTTTTAAAATTTCTTCTATAATATTCTCAAGCCTGCCTTTAATTTCCCTGCTACCGAGTAGAAATTTATCACCTACAAAAACTTCCACAGGAGCGCTCTGTTTTACTCTGTATTTTTCTTCAAGTGCAACAAGCAACTCATAATTTTCCTTTTTTGAAATGTCATATTCCCTTATCTCAATAGCATCTGTATATTTTATTCTTATAGAAGGAAGCAAGCCGTTCTTGATTTCCTCACACTGATGGCACCCGGGGGAATAGAAAAACATTACAGGCAACTTTATGGGTCTGACTTGCCCGGGAGCATTTATTCGCGGTCTGAACTTCCCCGCTACCCTTAAACCTTCTCTCCGGGGTATAACTGGTGCTACTTCTTTTTCTATCCCTGTAACTCTCCCCTCAATAAAAACATTGCTTATCTGCTGGGTTATATCATTGGATTCTATGTATAAATTGTATGTAAATGTTTCTCCCAGAACTTCACTGGAGAAGAATTTCAGTTTAATAGAAGAACTTTCCTGCGGCGGAATAATATCTCCTGTAAGAGAAGCCTCAAGGCAATCACAGGAAGAACGAATTCTTTTAATAACAAGGGTATCGCTTCCTATGTTCTTCAGTTGAACTTCAGTTTCTAAGATTTTCCCCTTTTCCATTGTTCCCAGCTCTATTTCAGAAGGAATAAGTATAAATGGAAGAGCCCTGCCCAGGGTATATGTTTCAGCAGAAACTGAAGATATTTGGGGCTTTGCACGCGCAAGCCTTATTTCCTCCAGCAGTGTTTCATATTCACTGATTACATCTGAAACCTCAGGGTCATCCGGGATTTTCTGGTCAAGGAGCACAAGTTTGTGTTCAGCAACCATTATTGTGGAATCTTTTTTGCGAATCAAAAGTATGTATGTGGTCTGGCCAGGGAATTGAACAAATTCAGCCTTTGTTGTCTTCCTTATACTTATTTTGAGCTCACCTATATGCTCTCCATTCTTTCCTGCCTGCACAATAACGGTATTTCTCACCCTCAAAGGCTTTTCAATCAGGGTCTGGGTATGCCCGCCAATAATAAGGTCAATGCCATCCACTTCCTGCGCAAGTTTCTGGTCTTCAACATCTCCAAGATGCGAAAGCACAATGACATAGTCAACCTTATCTTTCAATTCAGAAAGAATTTTTTTCAATTCCAGTACAGGGTTAAGAATTGTCAGGCCTTCAATTTTTTCTTTTGGAAAGAACAAAAATGCCTTCTCACCAACTACCCCGGTTATAAGAACCTTTAGCCCGCTGATTTCTTTAATAATATAGGGCGTAGCAAATAGCCGGGGCTGACCTGACCTTTTTGTGGAAAAAGCAGGGCTATCCTCTTTTGTTGCTATCGTGGCTGAGAGAAATGGAAAGATTGCCTTCTGCATCATATCCTGCAAGAATTCTTTTCCGTACATAAATTCCTGGTCTCCGATTGCCATCGCATCATAGCCCATCAGGTTCATTGTCTTTATGACATATTCTACCTGTTCCTTCGGAGCAAGAACAGGAAATAAATCTCCTGAGTCAAGTAAAAGAATATTTTTATATTTGCTGCGGTATTCTTTTATAACACTTGCCCGCCGGGGCATCCCGCCATAAAGGAGGTTCGGACAGGTAGGGCATGCCCTCAGTCTTCCATTGGAAGAATTGGTAAACAGTATAGTTATGGTTGTGGTGTCGCTGTCTGTGGTAGTATCACTCATCGCACTCTCTTTACTTATTGCCATACCAAGAATCAGCAGGACTGTTCCAAGATAAAACAAAATTCCAAACTGCCTTTTCATTTTTAATCCTCAATGGAATAACTTCAAAAATAAACCTGACACTATTTATTTAAAAGAAGGCTCAGTTTCTCGTCTAACTTCTTTTCCAGTTCCTTATCCTCTTTAAAAACAGCAAGAATCCTGCGGTTCCTGTCAATAAGAATTGTATGCGGAACTGAATTAAAACCGTATCTGTTGAGTGTTTTCTGATACATATCCAGTAAAACAGGAACCGTGATATTGTACTTCTCAATAAAGGGAGGTAGAACTTCCTCGGGCTTGCCGTCAATGCTTATCAAAAACATTTTCAATCCCCTGTCCTTATATTTTTCATAAATCCTGAGCAGGGCCGGCAATTCCTCAACACAGGGGATACAGATTGTGGAAAAGAAATTAATAATCACAACTGATTTCTGCTTTCTGAGTGCAGGAGGAATTCCCGTGTCATCCAGATCACAGTAATTCTTTAAAGAAAAATATCTTCCCTCAAGATCGTGCATCACAAAAAGCGGGGCAAGTTCTCCTGCCTTCACCTCCCGTAGCTCTTCCTCCACCTCACCCTTCTGCTGGGCAGTTGCTGTAGATAAAAAGTAAAAATGGAAAGCTGAAAGGAAAATGAGCATCAATATAATTTTTAATCCTGTCTCCCTGTATTTTATCCTTTGCATTTTACCCCCTCTCATTTTTAAGAGCCTGCTTCCTGAAAACCTTTCTCTCGCAAAAGGCAGGCATCACATCTACCACATGGTTCCCTTCCACCTGCATAACAGGACCAGGTCAATTCAAGAGGAACCCTCATTTTTCTCGCAAGTTTTATGATTTGTGCCTTGCTCATTTTTATTAAAGGCGTTAAGATTGATATGGCCCTGCCTTCAGTTCCGCACTTTGTACCTATTCTTGCCAGTTTTTTAAATACCTTATAATAATCCGGTCTGCAGTCAGGATAACCACTGAAATCAATTGCATTTGCTCCAATAAAAACTGCATCTGCTCCAATTGCTTCTGCACAGGAAAGTGCCATGCTTAAAAAAATTGTATTCCTTGCAGGAACATAGGTTGAAGGAATCCTCGTTCTTATTTCTGCAATAGATTCTGGAAAGGGAATCTTTCCTGAATTACGAAATAACGAGCTCCCTTTCCAGGGCAGTTTAATCCTGACCAGAAAAATGGGACAGTTTGCAGCCCTTGCAATGGCGCGCGCAGCCCTTATCTCCCTTATATGGCGCTGCCCGTAGTCAAAAGTAAGACAGAAACATTTATATCCTCTTGCCTTTGCCCAGTAAAGTGTTGTAGCTGAATCAATCCCGCCGGATAAAAGAACAACCGCTTTCTTCATAATCTGAAACCCTGATTGTACAATAAAATTTTATTCTCTGTGGATTATGCAGAAGATGGTCTCGCAAACCGGGCTGCTACAGAATCAGATTCAGAAACGCGTACTTCTGCAATCCGTGGTAAACTCTTTTTTAATCCCTGATAAATAAATCTCGCTATGTTTTCTGAAGTGGGGTTATTTTCTTTAAAAAAAGGCAACTCATTTAAATATGTGTGGTCCAGATTTTTTTCAAGAAAGTTTCTGACAATCTTTTTTACCCTGCGTGCATCCGTAACCATACCTGCTTTATCAAGAGTTTCTGCCTGCATTATAACTTCTACACTCCAGTTATGTCCGTGCAGGGAAGCACATTTGCCCCTGTAACCACGCAGGCGGTGTGCAGCAGAAAATCCAGATTTAACAGCAAGCTCAAACATAGAATCTCCTTCAACAATAAATCCATTACTACATTAAAACTTCTCTATATCCACCTTTCTCACATTCCGAACTTCCTCCCCCAAAAAGTTTTTACCTATCCTTGTAAACCTTTCAGGGTTGTCGCTCACAAAGAATAGATGCCTCCCTTTCTTCTTTCCGTTGTTCAGCAAATCCCTCTCTTTCAACACCTCTCTCACCTCTTCAGCAACTACCCCTGCGGAATCAATAATCGCTACACCCTTCCCCATCACCTTCTTTATAAGATTCCTGAGAAGCGGATAGTGGGTACAGCCAAGAATCAGGGTATCTATTCTATTTTTTTTCAGAGGTTTCAAATATTCCCTGGCAATAAGTAAGGTCTCTCTTTTTTGAGTCCATCCTTCTTCTACAAGAGGCACAAACAAAGGACACGGCCTTTTGAAAACTGAAATTCCGGGCTCAATTCTTTTTATCTCGTCTGAATATGCGTTGCTCAAAATTGTGCTTTCAGTCCCTATAACACCGATTCTTTTATTCTGTGTACATATTAAAGCCAGTTCTACAGCAGGCTCTATCACACCTATTATCGGTACACAGGAGAATTTCCTTCGCAAATATTTAAGAGCAAGGGAAGAAGCTGTGTTGCAAGCCACTACTATAAGCTTCACATTGTGGCTCAATAGAAATCTAACATTGCTTATGGAAAATTTCCTGACTGTATCAGGGCTCTTTGTACCGTAGGGAACCCTCGCGGTATCTCCAAAATAGACAACATTTTCGTTGGGCAGGTGCCTGAAAATTTCCCTTGCCACAGTAAGCCCGCCTATTCCTGAATCAAAAATTCCAATTGGCCTTGAGTCCATAAGTCTCCCTCATTCTATTTTTCTACTGGCATGTAAAAATTCTTTTATCCCTTCAAAGATTGCTTCTGCAGCCCTGTTTCTAAATGACTCACTTGCAAGATTAGATTCTTCTTCTGGATTGGATAAAAAGGCAACTTCCACCAGTATGGAAGGTGCACCTACCCCGCGCAGCACATAAAAAAGTGCTGTCTTCACACCCCTGTCATACAATTTCAATTTTTCAACAAGACTTTTTTGAATACAACATGCAGCAGCACTGCTCTCCCTCACAAATTCATGATATATCATATCTTCAAGAATCGGCTGAAGCACACTCTTCAGGTACTCGTCTCTTGTAACACCCAGTTCTTTTATTTCCAGGTTTATTACAGAATTTTCAAGAACCTCTACAGCTCTGGCTTCAGGACTTTCTGCCTCAGAAACAAAATAGGTTTCCACTCCATGCATCTGAGTAGAAAATGCGGCATTACAGTGAATGCTCACAAATAAATTTGCTCCATTATCGTTTGCAAATTTTGCCCGCTGGGCAAGAGAGACAAAAGTATCTTCTTCCCTGGTCATCAAAACTTTTACCGGCAAATGGAGGTTTAAAAGTTGTCTCACCTTCTTTGCTATGTCAAGGTTCACTTCCTTTTCCATCAATCCATTCGGACCGATTGCACCGGGATCCCATCCGCCGTGGCCCGCATCAATCACAATGGTTTCTATCCTGGATTTCTTTGCCTCTTTTATGCTTTTGAAAGCATCCTCACCAAACACCCTGCTGATGAATCCAACCGGAATAAAAATTACTCCATCTTTTATCTCCGGAGGATATTCAAGGTTATATATTTTTTTACCAATGAGCATGCGCTGGCTGGAAATCAATAGAACAATTGTTTCTTCTGCCTCGGTGGTCAGAACTATCCTGTTTGGGAAAAATTGGTTATGGAAAGAAACATTAAAAATCTCACATATATCATTGAGTGAAATATATTCCCTTCCATTAATCACTGCGGGCTGAAAAACATAGGCATGAACAGAAAATACACCAATAAAAAAAATGGACAAGACAGCAATATATTTCATTTCGTCCGGTGGTTCTATGGAAACAAATGGAGGTGGGGGGAATCGAACCCCCGTCCGGAAATATCTCAACAGAGGTTTCTACATACTTAGCATACATTTAATCTCATCCTGCTCACTCCTGTATGCGGGATAAGAACAGGACCAGCCTGATTGGTTTTCGCCCTGTGTCCTCAGACATAACACAGGACTATCCTGCATATCTTACGCCCTTACCGACCCTGCAGGAGAAGCCGGCAGAACGTGTCGCTCAAGGCGACTTACGCAAGCAAAGTGTTTGCGTTTAAAGTTTGCCGGAAGTTTAACGAGATTCCCGACATTCTCGGTATGCCACCCCTGGTCTATATCCCCGTCGAAACCTTTTCACCCCCATTTAAAATATAAACTTCCACTTTAAACATCAAAACTGTCTTTGATTTTACTTCCTGCCACGCATTGCCCTCTCCACTTCCATCCTGTCAGCCTTCCTTTTCAATTCCTCACGTCTGTCATGAAGTTTTTTGCCTTTCGCAAGTCCTATTTCTATCTTTGCTACTCCTTTTTTAAAATAAAGCCGCAACGGAATCAGGGTAAAGCCTTTCTGTGCTATCTTTCCTGCAAGACGGTTTATCTCTTCCTTGTGCAGAAGCAATTTCCTTGTGCGAACCGGATCATAATCCGTCTGGTCATAGAAATAGGGACTGATGTGCATATTGTAAAGGAGTGCCTCTCCTTTTTCTATCCTGGCAAAACTGCCCTTGAGATTAACCCTGCCAGCGCGAATGGATTTAACCTCTCCCCCTGTAAGCTGGAGCCCGGCTTCATAAGTCTCAAGAATAAAATAGTCATAATGTGCCCTTCTATTTGTTGCAATTATCTTTTCGTCCATCAGATTCCTTTTAAATGTATTATCTATTTATCCGATGCCGGGAATATTTCAATGTCATCTATAATCCATTCAGCAGGTATCTCAGAAGCACCCTCAGTGGCAATCCTTGGAGCGAGCATAAAACCATCGCGCTCAACTGCAGAATAAAAATTAATCGTAGCCTTGTGCCATTTGCCATCGCTCGCTTCCTTTACTGAAACAGACACACTTGAACGCTGATCAACCTCACATCTCTCCCAGCTCCATGGAACCATATAAAATATCAACTCCCCTTCTTTCTCAGGGGAAATAATCTTGTAATAAAATGTCAGTGTGCCTTCAGTGGCTTTAACAGGAACAAAACGGTTAACCCATACAGGTTTGCCTGTTGATTTCACCTTCAATGCAAGTTTTCCTGAATGGGCATCTTTTACAAATTCAATGCAGTCTTTTGGATTTCCACACCATCCATTGGCATTTTCCCTTGCAGGAACAGCCATCATCTGAGGGTCTTTTTCCGGAACTATCTTTTCTTTCTCCATATTTCCTTCCGGAAAAATATTTCCAGTTTTTGCCACTTTCTTTTCCCCGGAAAAACCCGTTACTCCTGCCACCAAAAACAGGCAGATAAAAACAACTATACCTCTTTTCATCAATCCCCCTCTTTAAGCGATTTAGTCTCAACTTTACCGCCAGAGCCATCAGGAAATAAACTGAGTATAATTCCCTGAACTTCATTAAGAGCAGATTTTCCTGCCTGTAATTATATTAAGAGTTCTGCTGGGTAATTCTTCCCCGGAGATTTGCTATACGAAATGCCTCCGCATATTCAACGCCGCAGGGGAATCCCCTGAAACTGGAAATTCTCTCTATCATCTTTACAGGGTCCGATCAATCCCCCATTCTACCAGGGAACTTGTGCAAAAGAATGCCGAAGGGGGGACTTGTTCTTACACAAAACTTCCATAATGAATGCATATTTCAGTTTTGTTCCAGAGACGGGGAACTTTCCTGTCGCTCGTCCGTATGCAAGGACTCGCTTTACCAGTGGCGGAAAGTTCCTTTCAATCCCCCATTCTACCAAGGAACTTGTGCAAAAGAATGCCGAAGGGGGGACTTGAACCCCCAAGGGCTAAAGCCCCTACGGTCCTGAGCCGTAGGCGTATGCCAATTCCGCCACTTCGGCACAAATTTCCAAACAAAGGAATTGAAAGAGTGCAGAGGAAAAGTTCCTCTTTTAAAATCACTCTTCAAAGATTACATCAAGGATTGATTTTGGCTTTGTGTTTACAAATGTTCCTGAGGTGCCTGTCTTGCGCCAGCCTTCATCTGTATAGTTTGAAACAAGTGCTGCAGGAGAATCATTTATGCTAATTTCTTTCACTGTCACAGTTTTTCCGATTACAACATGGTTAGTCGGTGGACCTTCACCCAGCACTATCCTTACACCCCTGTCTGTAGGCTCAGCATTCAGTATTTCTCCCTCTGAAGATAAAAATACCTTTTTTCCTTTGTAAGAAACCAGCCGGGTTGAAATTTCAGGGTTGCCCCTCATTATCCTGATATTTCTTGTAATATCGCCAGGGCTTATATCAGCACCGCCGTACCAGTTTGCTGTTACATTCCAGACATCTGGATAACAGAACCATCTTGACTTTTTAGGGTCACCATAATAAACCTGCTGCTGCATACAGCATCGCGTTATCCCCTCTCCAATCTCGCGCCAGGGCCTGGAGTTATCATACCTGGAGAGATAGAGTATTCCCCTTGCGTACCACATTCCGCACCACTGCACAGGTACTCCATTCCAGGTACCCAGATAAAAACTGCTGCCATATATGGGAATCGTTGCGTACGCCATAACATCTCTGTCGTGTGCATTCCATAAATAAACAAAAGAAATCCCTGTACGAGCCCAGAAAACTGCGTCGTCAAGATAACTTTTGTCCCCTGTAGCTCTATAAGCAAGGATAAAACATTCCGGCAGCATTCCCGCAGGAAGGATATCAGGCGCATGCAAAGGAATTTCCCATACCTGTGCACCTTCTGGCCTTTTAAAGTTTTTCCTGACATACTCAAGGCCCTTTAATCCTGCTTCAAGATATTCTGTATCGCCCATATAAAGTCCTGCCTTTAAAACATTCAGCAGTTCCCAGGCACTCACGCCCGATGCCTTATCACCGGGCTTTCCATACCATTCAAAACTGAATGCATCAGGGTTGCCAACTAATTTTGCCTTTGCTTCTATTATCTTTTTATTATTCGGGTCTTTATACCACTTCACGGCATTGGGATGTGGTTTGTAATCCCAGGAGCCATCAGGATTCTGAGATTTCAATGATTTCTTTGCAGCAGCTGAAAGACTGGATATCTCTGCGCGCAGATTGGGCCAGACAATCTCTGTGGATTCTCCCATCCACTTCAATTCTTCTTCAAATGTTTTTGTTCTGGGCATAGGAGGCAGGCCAAACTGGGCAATCCATTCGTCCACTGCATCATATATATTTCCATCCGATTTTATCCACAGGGTTGCCTCAAGCTTAAGAGCCTGCTTGCCCTTCAATTTATATGGCTGGCCTGAAACGAGAACGTTGGGCTTATTTTTGTCAACAGGATTGATTGCAAACAGGCCCATTGAGGTATTGTCCTGATTTTCAAATCTGTTCGGGCTTGCAAAATACTGCCTGGGATAAAACTCACCCTGAGTCCACTCCTGCATCTGTGTCCAGAGCAGGCTTATCAATCCCAGAGGGGTTTCGACTGCAAACAGAGGGACTGTGGGCATATAAGCAGGTGGAGCATACTTCAGGTCGTCAGGTGGAGCGTGATAAAGATAATTGGAGGAGGATTCTTCAGGAGTCAGGTATTCAACTCCTGAAAACAAAACCATATTTCTTTTTGCACCATAACTTCCTTCTCCAAGCACAAGCCAGGGTCCCCTGAAGTGAAACACACCCGCATCCCTTTCGGCATATGCTGAACTGATGAGATTGACCTTTTCTTTTTCTGCAGGAACTATCCTGTAATCAAAATGCCATTTATTTCCATTTTTATCCTGAGAAACTGCCTCAAGCACCAGACAGTCCCTGCCATCAACTGTTATTTTTTTTGCGTTCTGGCTAAATGCAGATACGCGCTCGCTACCGCCCTTTGTCTCAACTATTACCTGATGCAGGAAACCTGTTGTCCCTGCAAGACCCCAGCCATCGCGCTTCACATACAATAGCCCCGGAGCATAGCCGTCTTTGAGCTTTGGAAAATACAATTTCAGGCAGCTGTTTGAAAAACAGGCATAATTCTCTGTAATACTTATCCCGGCAGGGATTGTGTAAATCCTGGAAATATCCGGGTAACTCTCAAGAACAGGAATTGGTACCTCTGTCTGTACCATCCTCTGCCCATCTGCAAAGACTCTGGCATAAAATATTACAAGCCCTGGTTTTTTTGCAACCACTCTCCAGGAAGCAGCCTGCACTTCTTTTGATTTAATCTCTTCAAATTTAAAAGTTTTTAAGCCTGTTGCCTCTCCACCTGCAATAGAAGCCTGAACATTCTTCAGAACTCCACCGCCATCATTTGTAAATTCTATTGTAATATCAACACTATCTCCAGGAAGTGCAATGACCCTGTTGCATAATACTTTTGAAATTTTTAACATTGGACCAAGTTCTCTTACTTCTATATCATCTATAATCCATTCAGCAGGTATTGCATCTGCACCCTCTGTCGCAATCCTGGGAGCAAGCACGATTGCATTGTGCGGGTTTTTGAAATTAAACTGCAGGGTTGCCTTATGCCATTTTCCATCCCCTGCCTCTTCTACCGGACAGGATACGCTTGCACGGGGGTCAACCTCGGCATTCTTCCAGGATATAGCATAAAATATGAGGTTGCCCTTTTTCTGCGGAGATGAAATCTTATAATAAAAAGTAATCACCCCATCGTAGATTGAACTGGGCAGAAAATAATTAGCCCACACAGGCTCTCCTTTTTTTGAGCTCAACTTGAGAGCAAATTTTCCTGAGTGTGCATCTGTCACAACCTGTAAAGCATCCCCTGGAGAACAGCTCCAGCCGGGTGGCGCACCCTCAGCAGGAACAGCAGGTAGCTGGGGATTTTCGCCCGGAACCGTATTTACGCTTTCCATATCCCCTTCTGGAAAAAGATTTTCACCCAGGTTTAACTCTGTAGCTGCAGCCCTTTTCACCAGTCCGAAAACCAGCATAAAACAGAAGATAATCGGTAAATAATCTTTCATCAATCCCCCGTATCAGAAAATTTTTAAACAATACCCTCCTGGGGTCCCTGTGGCCCCCGAACCTCAACCTTCTCCACAAAAAATGATTTTATTCCAAAAAGCCTGTCATTGGCAAAAATACGAAATTCATATTTACCCGGATGAGAGAATCCAAGACCCCTGAGATTAAAAGCAAGCTCACCTGTACCCAGCTTCTCAGGTATAGAGACATCCCTCAGCTCAGCCCTTGCCAGCACCTGTTCCTTTTCCACATCGTACAGTTCCAGCCTGAAATTATATTTCCCGAGTGCATCAGTAAAATTCACGTAAACGCTTAAGCTGTGATGGATGCAGGGAAAGTCTGAAGAATATATTTTTTCAAATATTCCTATGAGACTTTTCTTTCCTGTGCCCTGCTCTGTAATAATATTGTCGCAGGTCAGCATCGCCTTTAAACTTGGCACTATTACACTCATAAAACCTTTTTAATTAAAATTAGGAATTTTTATTCCCCCTTAGAAACGGGCAAGAACAGACACCCTGTGGGTGTTGCCCAGATTTCCGTATGGAACGAACGCATAGTCAATCTGAAAATTCTGCAACCTGAACCCCAGCCCGCAGCACAATCCAGAAAGGGCTCCCAGGTCAACCATTCTGTCAGTTTTATATCCAGCCCTTACTGCAACAAGTTCCTGAATCCAGTATTCCATTCCAAGATAAATCCCGATCCGATTATCAACTGGAACGTTCACATCCATCTCCAGATTCATAGGCCCTATTTCAGTACCCACCACATAAGACATACCTGCCCTCAGACTCAGAGGAAGTGCATCAGATACATTCCCTGCATATTTCATCCGTGAGCCAAAGTTCTGCAGCACAACTGCAAACTTCAGGTCCCTTATCTTCTCCGGAAGATAAAGCAATCCAATGTCCACACCAGCTGCACTCCCTGCCACATTATCAATAAGGGTGCGCGCTATTTTAAGGTTCACCCCCATTCCAATACTGCCAGTCCTCTGGGCAAATGAACCGGTGAATGCAAAATCCGTATAAGTAAAAGTGCCATTTTTACCCCCATAATTTCCTGAAGCATCTTCCATGGTTCGGCTCATTATTCCAGCATTGAGCAAAAGAAGTCCTGCACCAAATGAATAGCGATGACCCCCATGGACATAACCGAGGAAATCCTGGCTTATTCCCTGAACCCAGAAGTTGTGCATAAAAAAGATTTCTTTATCTTCAATCTGGATTAAGCCTGCGGGGTTCCAGGAGAGCGCACTCGCATCGTCTGCAAGAGCAACAAAGGCCTCTCCCATTCCTGATGGCCTTGCACCTATGCCAATCTTTAAAAAGTTTGCGCCTGTTGAGCCCGGGCCGAGAGCCCAGCTACAGCGGGTACCCACAAAGTGGGTGGCTGAAATCTGAAAGCCAAAAGCTAAAATAAGAAAAACTTTTTTATACATTTTCAAATTTCGCTTAAGAACCTGGAAAAATAGAACCATCCCCATTATTTTAACCTGGGAAAAATGAACCCGTCCCATTTATTTTTTGACTGCTATTTTCCCCGTGATCTTTTCTGCGCTTCCCTCCCTGGTTATGACATAGAAATAGAGCCCGTTAGCCACATACTCTCCATTCATATTTTTTCCGTCCCATTCTTTCCTGTCTGTAGGGTCGTCCTTTTCAATTGTTGCCACAAGTTCTCCTGAAAGTGTATAAATCTTTATTGTTGCCTTAGATGTCAGATTTATAAATTTAAGCTTCCCGCCTATAGCGGTTGCAGGGGTAAATGGATTCGGATAAACTATTACATTTGATAGATCAGGTAACGCAAAAGAAAGGGAGATGATCCGGAATATGCTGAAATGATTGGTACTGATTTTTACCTTCCTCTCAATCTTGTCAACCTCAGAGCTTGAATCCATAACCCATCTGAGCGTACCGGTGTCCAGATAGTATATTCTCAGGGCGTCCTCGGCACCGGTGCCAGCCAGAAAAGGAGGATATGAAATTGAGACTATAAGATTTTTATTGAAATTTCCACTGACTACAGAGGTGCAGGAGGTATCTCCGTTTATTACCCTGAATGCATTTATCTCACACACAGTTCCGTTCAGTTCGCTCACATATCTCAAACCCGGGTCAGCACCGGCAATATCATTTGCAACAGCCACTGTCTCGTATACTGGATTCTCTGCAATTGCAATAAGCACTGTTTCATTAAATGTTCCTGAAAACACAGAAATACCTGTATTTGTAGCATAAACAATAGTGTCAGGGCTGGATGGATAAATAAAGCCACTGAGCGCAGACGCACAGTAGACAGATATAAAAGAAGTACAGGAATTTCCAAATATGTCATATGCAAGGATTTTTATCTCGTTGTATCCCCTTTTCAAACCTGCTGTTTCTATAAAAGAACCTGTGTTCACTGCAATAACCCTGGATACCCCGTTTATGAAAAGTGTGGCTGTACTGACCGGATCTGAATCTGAGATTGAACCTGTTAAAGTAATAGTGCAGTCTGTTGTGATTATTCCATTTTTAGGCGAAGTTATACTTATTGCAGGTGGATATGTATCAACAACGAAACTATATGTTGCAGAAACCGGTCCGTACCTGAAAACATCCCGCACAAAAACGCGCCAGTAATAAGGCGTATAGATTGAAAGAGAGATTGTATCTGGCAGTATGCAATACTGGTTCGTTACAGTCTCTTCATAGACAAGAGACGAAAATGTATCAGTCTCAGAAATTTCAATGTGATACACCGGTGGTGAACCGGTATCAGAAAGACTCCAGATGAATACAGGCTGTGGATTATTAATCTTTCCTCTGTCAGGAGGATATAAAAGAACAGGCATTGCAGGAGCAACTGCATCTATCGCAGTGCTCTCGGCATTTGAGACCGAATAATTCCCTGCACAATCAAATGTCACAATTTTATAATACCATTTTTCTCCATCCTGAACAAAAGTGTCTGCATAGAAGGAAGTATCAACGCTTGCAATCTCAACATAGGCTCCTGAAAAGGAGGGACTGCGCATAACTGCGTATCTCTGTACCCCACTCACTGTATCAATGCTGTCATTCCAGTCCAGAATAACTGAAGTTGTATCTGTCCAGTCCGGCAACGAAGAAAGCACTGCTGTGGAGGGCTGAACCCTGTCAAGAACAATTGTATCTGAATAAACTGAAGATGTATTTTCTGCAACGTCGATAAAAATGACATATACAGTTTTTGTGCCATCAGAACCTTCTTCAAGCGCCCATGCCTTTGTCTCGGAATAAACGACTGTCTCAGAAATAGAAAAGTCAGGAAAATTACTTATCACAACTGTATTAATTCCACTCAGGGTCTCAATGACAGTAAAGTTCAGCACTGCACTGGTTTTACTGGAAAAGGCATCCCCATTATTTATCACCACACCTCCGACAGGAGGAGTCCTGTCAATGAATATGCTGTCAGAATTACTCCACTCGCTGTAGCCTTCTGTGTCTCCATGTGAACGCAGGCGGTAATAGTAATTCCCTTCTGGTTTTCCTGAAATATTTTTGTATTGCAGAGCTGTTGTCTCTGAAACAGGGCTGGTGAATACCGATGTCTCATCCTCCTGAAGTTCGTAATAGTCTGCGTTGGTGCCACCTGACCAGGAAACGGTATAATCACCTGTCCTGCTATAATATGGAAGTGGCTGCAGAACCGGCTCTTCTATAGTTGGATACAGATGGTTTGCTCCTGCTTCATCATCTTCTGTAAGGGTTCGTTTTTCAGTATCTCCTGTGGTGAATCTGCCATACATCGTCTCAGTATGGGTAAGGCTTTCAGTATCTGAAAGGCTTCCAAGACCTATAAACCTGCCTGCCTCCTGCGCAGCCACGCTCTGAATATCAAACTTTAATGGTTCGCCTGTAGTTGACCAGGTATATGTATCATTAAATTCTATATCGCATTCAAGGATTCTTCCATCCACAGTGCTATAAAAAATCCAGACAAGTGCAACAGCACCTGAAGGCCTTGTGGAAGACTCCCAAACATTTCCATCTACCCATCTTACAAGATTTATTCCATCCTGCTGTCCCACTCCAGCGGGATTTGTGGTTGTCGTACCCATATATTGAAAAGCAATATAAGAACTTGGCACCTCTTCCCAGGTCTGAAAAGCAGAGGTTACTGCCTGGACTGCATCTGACAGCGCAATACCGGAAGGACCGGTTTCACTGATATAATAGCGAACAGGTATTGCACTATCGGGCCAGTGCAGTTCATGTGGCACGGGAATGGCTTTATCCGTCTCAACCCTGAATGCGAAACAGGAAAATTCAAAAGATAGAAGTAAAATACAGTAAGTGATTATCTGGAGTTTTTTCATCTTTTAAACAGGAAAGGTGGCCTTGCCCCTTTTTAATTAAATTCCTCCTGCCTGAGACTTCAGCCACTGCTTTGCAAAATAACTGAACTTCAGGTGCACTGCCCTGTGAGGACAGACCTCAAAACACTGCAGGCACCTGATGCACTTCTTAAAATCTACTTCCGGAAGATTGTTTTTAAAGAAACGCGCTCCCGTAGGACATCCTTTCAGGCATTCCTGACATCTCCTGCACTTCTTTTCTATAAGAACGGGATATGCTTTGAATCCCAGGCCATAGAGTTTTAAAAGAAACCTCGGTATTCTGGATACAGTGCGGTTTGAAGTAAAATCCAGAACCCACTCAGGAATCTTTGCCTCAGAGAGCGGAACCCCTGATATCTCTATTTTGCTGAGGTCCGCAATGCCCAGACCTTTGCGCACTGCATGCCTTGTGGCATACACACTCATAGGTTCTATGCCCATCATACTGGCTGCCACTGCATCCATTGCAACACAGTCCGGACTTGCAAGCACAAATCCAACTTCCCTTGCCCTGCCAAAGGTCGGACCATTTCCATCCATTCCAGTAACTGCATCCATAACTGCTAATTTGGGCCTGACAACAGAAAGAATATCTGCAAGAACATCCCCGAATTCATCAGGCTTGGGAGCTGCTTTATGAAAATCCACCTTGTGGAGTCCTGGAATCGTTCCCAGGAGATTTTTTATTGCTCCTGTAAGAAGCATTGTTCCATGAACCTTGAATTTTGGAATGCTCACAACAATATCTGCATCCAGCACAGGTTTTGCAATATAAAATTCCCTCAGTTTTTTCCCGAATGGGGGCCTGACCTTTACTATGCCAGAAGATTCAAGCTTTACAATCTGCGCTCCAATTTCCCTTGCCATATTTTCCATTCCGGAATTCTTCCAGACCCTTCTTGTTCCAAAGATTGCACCGCCCGGACTTTCTCCAATTACAGGTCTTGCCCCGAAATCTCTTATTATCTCAAAGAGCGCTCTTACAAATAAGGGATGCGTATTGATTGCTTTCTCAGGTGGTTTTGATGCCATCATATTGGGCTTGAGCAGAACATTGTCACCCCTGCGCATTATTTTTTCAAGCCCGCCTATAAGCCTTAAAGATTCTTCAATAGCTTCCCTGAGTTCAGAATACTCGTAAGTTTTACATCTCACTATTCCTACTTTTGTCGTCTCCATCTAAAAATAATGTCAGGTCTATTTTACTTCTTTCCCAATATTCTGAAAACCTTTGTGCCACAGACAGGACAGACACCCTGAAGCGCCTTTCTACCGCCCTTGAGCTCAATCTCTTTTGCATCCTTAATCTCCACCTGCTTCTTACATTTCATACATCTTCCTTCTGCCATCTTAACCTCCTCTCTTACCTGCTTTCTCCAGGCTCTGTTCAAACAACATTATATCTTCCTTCAACATATCCGGCTTATCCGGAGGATAAATCCCCACACACACAGCATCATTTTTTCTCATAATTCCTGCAGTATATTCAAATGCCTGACGAGGGTCATTCCTTCCACCCGCAAGGATCTTGTAGTGTATAACAGGGTGTGAAAGTGTTTTTATAGTCTGTGCCATTGCCTGCCTGTCCTCTTCCCTGAATTCTTCAGCATAACCATGCCTGTGCTGTGGATTTTCTTCGCGGGGAATGGGGTCATAATGAGAACACATATAAAAGTCTAATTTCAGATTCTCTTCTGCCCATTTAAATACCTCGGGGTTGTGTCCTGCCACACCCACAGGAAGTCCTTTATCCCTGGCAATGCTCAGCGCCTGCTCCACTATATCTGTTTTTCCCTGTGAGAGCAGATAATCCATATGCCCGCCATGAATAAAGCAGGCCTTTGCACCAAAACTTATAGCGGTCTCTGTCCCTGCCTTCAAATTTCCAGCCACATCAGAACAAACCTGCGCAATCCATTGTATCTTTCCACCCTCATCCCGGTACTCAAGAAGCAGGCGCATTATATGAAAGTCCGCTCTTGCAATCAGTGTGTTCACTCCAAGTGCTTCAGCTTCACGCAGCACTTCCTTTATGCGTTCCACAGTAAAATACCTGCGCATCTCCCAGTCTTTTTCTATGGATCTGTGCGAAAAACCACTGAATGGATTTCCACCAAGTATAAACCTGCTCACCTTTAAATTTCCAAGCAATACATTCTCAATTGCCATTTTATAAACCGAGGACATTTCTAATCCTTTCCACTGATTTCATAACGCTGGGAAGCGGGTTGTCCGGTTCCCCCTCATATTCAATTGAAAGATAGCCATTGAAATTCAGGGATTCCAGCGCCTGGAAAAATTGCTCCAGTTTTAAACCACCATCTCCCAGAATAACATCCTTTGGTGAATTGTCAGGCCCAAACACAAAATCTTTTAGATGTACCCCATATAACCTTTCTCCAAATATCCGGGCTGCCTTCACCGGATCTGTTTTGGTCTGCAGCATCCAGGCAGTGTCAAGACAGAGTCCCACATTTGCACCCGTCTTCCTGAATAGCTCCTTCAACTGCTCAACAGTACCATACCTGTGATTTATGCCATGGTTGTGAATTGCAAGTTTTACATTGTATTCCTTGCTCAATCCCTCAGCAATACTTATTGCATCCGGGTCCATGTCAGCACTCAGGGCCTTTATTCCAGCTTTCTTTGCAAATTCAAGAACCCTGCGGTTTGCCTTCTCGTCCTTTGAGAAATTATGCACGCCATAAGAATCCACTGTAATACCCGCTCTTTTCAGCTTGTCCAGAGCCTCCGCTATTACTGCATCACCAGCATCTGCTGAAAGATGCCCTGGAAATAGCTCCACATAAAAAAGCCCTGCCTTCTGCATCATCCCTATCAACTCATCCAGAGTCTTGAAATTCCTGAAGGTATAACTCTGTATACCCAACCTGAACTCCGCCATCTGTTACCTCCCTGAAACTATCGTATTTTTCCTTCTATCTTTCTGTGCCTTAAAATTTCAAGTTCTTTTCTCAGCGGTTTCCAGTATTCTTTATCTTTCTCTTCAGGTGATGGCTCAGGCGTTCTAACCTATCATTAAAATCTCTGCAACCACTGAGTTTTGAAATAAGGTCTAATTTTACAACTGCATCCTGAATCCCAGGCGCTGGTTGCCAAAAGGTGCTATGTCCTTTACAAACGTGAATGTATAGTCAAAGGTGTATTGCTTCTGCCTGAATCCCATACCCAGCGTCAAGCCCTCAGCATCAGTAAACACATATCCAGCCCTGAATAGAAGATTCTCTGTAAAATTGTATTCTGCACCAATGCCGGAAACAAACTTCCCTTCGTTCAATAGCCACTTCAAATCAAAACTGACAAGCAAGCCCTGTTCAAATATCTCGTATGAAGCACCGATCCCGATGGTTGCAGGAAGAGGCTCAGAAACACTCAGGTATTTCAGCCCCCCTCCTAAATTCTTAAGGCAGAACCCTACCCTCAGTCCCTGCACAGGTGTGCGATAAATCCCGCCTGCGTCGATTGCAAATGCCTGGGTAGCCGGATATTCTGCAAGGGAAGAAGAAATTATCTTAGCACTCAACCCCAGTGGAATGTTCTTAAAGAATTCCCTTGAGTAAGAAACAGTAAACACCAGGTCTGCCTGCGCCTTTATTATTTTCATACTTCCGTCTTCAAAATTCAATTCTGCAGAACCAGCATCAAAATATGAAAGCGATACAGCAAAAGGACCTATTTCTGTCGGGAAATTATAAATCAGATTGCAAAAACTCAAATCGCCAAAGCCAAGCATATAGGCAAAGGATATTTCAAACCTGTCCAAACCTGAAAGGGCTGCAGGATTGTAATGTATAAAATCAACAGCTCCCTCTATCGCTGCGCCTGCTTCACCCATTGCTGCGGAGCGTGCATTTCCCATCTGCTCAAATTCCAGGCCCATACCCGCTGAAGCACCAGCTCCCCAGGCAAAGCAGTTAGCAGCAAGAAGCAAACAATATATACCCAGCAACAGACAGCAGACAGCACATGAATTTATACTTTTTTCATTCATATTAAACCCCCTGCCAGTTGAAAATAATTAATCATCTCATTATAATAACTTTCTTTGAAACCCTTATGCCAGGACCTTCAACGAAAACTATGTATGTGCCGGATACAACAATATCGCCGCTCCTGTTCCTGCAATCCCACAGGAAATAGTTCAGGGAACTGTCAAGTGGATCTGAAACAATTTTCTCATCTTCCCAAACAAGCATTCCATTCAATGTATAAATGCGCATGATAACCTTTCCGGCAGAAGCAGGCCTGAATGATATGATTGCCTGTTCTCCCTGGTGTACTATGCCCTTTCCACCCGTAGAACCTATCTTTACTTCTCCCGTACCCACAGGCGGTCTTATACCCGGGGTAGGAAGCAAAATATATTTTATGGTAAGTAAATCTTCGGTTCCTAAATTGCCGGAGGATCCAGCAAGATACAAATAATCAGTGCCACCCAGTTTTATATCCCTGCATTCATCCTTCTGCCCGCTGTCATATCTCAGTTTCCAGATTATTGAGTCTCCGGAAGGATTGTATTTGACCACCAAATAATCATCATTGTTACTGCCGTAAGACCTGCCGCAGACATAAATATAACCGCACTGGTCAGTAGCGACACCAAAAGCTATATCATCAGCACCTCCATCAAGAGTCTTCGTGCAAACAGTGCTGCTGTCTGAATTATATTTTATCAATACATAGTCATAATTAGCGCCAGGATGTATGCAACCTGCAACTAAAATATGTCCTTCCCTGTTCAATACAAGACCATTTCCTTCATCTACACCTCCGCTATCATAAATTTTTGTCCACACAGAGTTCCCGGACGAATCCAGTTTAACTGTTAGTATATTGTTATTGCTAACTCCCGTGGCATAAACGAAACCGTCTTCAGATACAACAATGCCTCTTGCTTCATCCATGCCCGCAGGAGGGTATGAAAAAGTCCAGTCCAGCGTGTCACAGGTTGAATTGCATTTTGCCACAATGAAAGTCTTACCTCCTCCTCCACCTCCTTCATTGGCATAGCCGCATAAATACACATTACCTGAGCTGTCCAGAGCAATGCCACAAAACTTATCAGGGTTACCGCTCATATCAAATGTCTTCTGCCATACAGTATTGCCATCAGTATCCATTTTAACGAGAAATCCGTCATAATTGGTGTTAGTTGAATAACCAGCAATATATAAATAGCCCGTCTTATCCAGTACAATGTCATATCCTTCATCAGCATCGCCCCTGTCAATATTCTTCACCCACACAGTCTCACCTGAAGAATTATATTTTATAACTATCAAATCATTATTTAGACCATTATTGACATATCCGGTTACATAAACATTTCCTGACCCATCCGCACATAATCTCCGGGCTCCATCTGTTGCTACACTGCCATACCTTGCTTTCCATAGTTCTCGAGGCGGCACTTCAGCAAACAGATGAACAGACAGGACAAAACTCAGCCCAAACATAGATAAAAAAGAAATTTTTTTGAGAGCCATAAGAGGATTCTTACAAAAGAGTTTTTAATTCATTCTCAAGATTGGCCAGCGGAATTTCACGCTGGGTGCTGGAGTTCATATCCCGCAATATACCTACACCTCTTGAGAGTTCATCCCCGCCAAGAATGAGGGTATATCCTGCACCAATCCTGTCTGCCTCCCTCATCTGACTTTTCAGGCTTTTCCCCGAACCTGAGAGATGAACCTTAAATCCGTTCCTGCGAAGCCTGTCTGCTATCCTGAATGCCTCTGTAAAGGCAACTTCACCCAGGGAGGCAATGTATAACCCTGACTTCTCTTCAACCGGCAAATCAATCTTTAAAATCTCCAGTGCAAGTAAAATTCTTTCCATTCCCATTGCCCATCCCACTGCAGGTGTGTCAGGTCCCCCGAGGTCTTTTATAAGGCTGTCATATCTTCCACCAGCCACAAGGGCATTCTGCTGGGGTGAATCTATTTTCTTACACACAACTTCAAATGCAGTACGCGTGTAATAATCCAGACCCCTGACCAGCCTGGGATTTATTACAAAGGGGATATTGAGAACAGAAAGATATTTTTTTACTTCTTCAAATGCAGAAGCACATTTCTGACACAGATTTTCAGTGATAACAGGTGCCTTTTCAAGTACCTTCCTGCAAACTTCTTCTTTGCAGTCAAAAATCCTTAAAGGATTTTTATCCATTCTTTTCTGGCAGGTAGCACATAACCTGGCGGTACTGAATGTACCCGAATTGCCTGTGCTGACCGAAGCAAAAGGCCTGATATATTCTCTTAGTTTATCATAATAAATTCTTCTGCACTCACTACATCCTACGCTGTTTATATTAAGTTCCAGTTCTATCAAACCAGCAGACTCAAGCATATACATTGCCAGAGAGATTACCTCTGCATCCAGTGCCGGACTTGCACTTCCGATTGCCTCAATTCCAAATTGCCTGAATTCTCTGTACCTTCCCTTCTGTGGACGGTCGTACCTGAACATATCTCCATAGTAGTAGAATTTTGTAAGAATTTCAGGTTTTATGCCTGACTCAAGATATGCCCTTACTATTGAAGCAGTACCTTCTGGCCTGAGAGTAACATTTCTTCCCTTGCGGTCCTGAAATGTGTACATCTCCTTCTCAACTATATCTGTAGTTTCACCTATGCTGCGGGTAAAAAGACCTGTCTCCTCAATAACAGGGGTGCGTATTTCTCTATACCCGTATCTTTCCACTATCTCTTTGAATTTCTTCTCAAGATACTGCCACCTTGCTACTTCCTCAGGCAGGATATCATATGTGCCACGCAATTTTTTAATCATCTTTTTAGCAACTCCCCGGCATGTTTTAAAGAGGCAGGGGTGATCTTTTCTCCGCTAATCATCCTTGCTATTTCCTCAACCCTTTCATTCTCCGCAAGCCTGCGCACAGATGTCCTCGTCCTCCCCTTTTCAATTATTTTCTCCACCTTGAAATGCAAATTTCCATATGCAGCAATCTGCGGAAGGTGTGTGATACAGAGTATCTGTTTTTTTCTTGCCAGGCTTTCTAACTTCTCACCCACACTGGAAGCAGTTTTTCCACCTATACCTAAGTCTATCTCATCAAAAACCATAACAGGAATTTCATCCACATCTGCAAGAATTGCCTTCAGTGCCAGCATTATGCGGGAGCTCTCCCCTCCTGAGGCAATTTTTGAAAGCGGCCTCAGTTCTTCCCCGGGATTTGGAGAAATGAGAAATTCTACTTCATCCACTCCTTTTGGACCGAGCTCAATCTCATCTTTTTCCCTGATGGATTCCGGCGTCCCCGGTTTCAACACGGGTTTAATCTCCACCCTGAACTGCGTCTTCTTCATCTCAAGTTCTGCGAGTTCCTCCACCATTCTTTTTTCCAGTTTTTTTGCACAGGCCCTGCGTTTTTCAGACAATACCAGTGCCTCCTTCATTGTTTCTTCCCTCAGCTCCTTAATCTCCTGGGTGAGTCTTTTTATCTCTTCCTCATTAGAAGAAATCTCTTTTAATTTAGCCCCGGCATTTTCTGCAAAATTCAGAATATCCTTTATGGTGGAACCGTACTTGCGTTTTAACTTCTCAATCATATCCTGCCTTTCAGTAAGTTCCTCCAGCCTCCGGGGGTCATACTGAATCCCATCCCTGTGAACCCTGAGCTGTGTTGCCAGTTCAGACAGAGAAACATAAGAATCTTCAAGAACCCTGACAAATTTCTTTACTTCCTGATCGATTTCCTGAACTGTCTTTAACTGTGAACTCAATTTCTTAATATTTTCAACAACTGCTCCCTCATTCTCATACAGCACCTGATACACTGCATTCATTATCTCGGTAAGTTTCTGGGCATTTGCAAGGATAGAGCGCTCCTTCTCAATTTCCGCTTCCTCCCCTTCTACAAGATGCGCATTTTTTATCTCCTCAAGCTGAAACTGCAGTAGCTCTTTCAAACTTTCCTTGTTCTTTTCAAGAGCTGATAATTCTTCAAGCCTTTTCTCCTTCCGTTTTAGCTCATTATATTTTTTTGTTATTTCTCTCTGTTTATCATAAATTCCACCGAATCTGTCCAGCAGATCAATGTGCCGTGAGGTATTCAGAAGGGACTGGTGCTCATGCTGACCATGAATATCCACCAGCATATTGCCAATCTCCCTGATGCTGGATAGCGGAACCATCTTCCCGTTGAGATAACAGTTTCCCCTGCCTTCACAGACAATCTCCCGCTCTAAAAGGATTTCTTCCTCCTTCAGTCCACATAAATCTTTTATATAAGATTGAACTTCAGAAGGAATATGAAAAAGGGCTGAGACCCTTGCCTTTTCTTCACCTGTTCGGATAAGACCCGGTCCTGCCTTTTCTCCAAGCACCATTGAAAGCGCTTCCATGATTATGGTCTTGCCTGCCCCGGTTTCACCTGTAAATATGTTTAAACCCTCATTAAATTCAAGCCTGAGATTGTCAATAATTGCAAAATTTTCAATCTCCAGACCCTTCAGCACTACTGCCTCCTGAATGAAACACTGCCCAACTTTCTATTGACCAGTTTATAAAATTCAGAATCTCCAATCTGAATAAGTCTGAATGAGGAAGATGCTTTCTTCACCACAACAGAATTCCCTGCAGGAACTGGAATTTTCTCCTGCCCGTCTACAGTCAAGAAGCAATCGTTTTTTGGAATAATTTCTACTTTATCATTTTCTGATAGAACAAATGCACGGTTTACCAGCGTGTGTGGAGAAACAGGATTGAGTATAAAAGCACACAGTTGCGGATTGACGACAGGACCTCCAGCTGCAAGGGAATAAGCAGTGGAACCTGTGGGGGTTGATAGAATCAGCCCATCACACAGGTATGTTGCAAAATTTCTGTCATTTATCCTCACCTTCAAAACAACTGCCCTGTGTGTCCTGCGTTCAATCACAAACTCATTAAGGGCTGTGAACTTCTGTTTTCCTGTATAAGCAGAGAGCATAAACCTGTTTTCTATTCTGTATTTACCATTGAGAATTTCATTAAAGTTTTTCCTGAACTCTGCAGGCGTGAGCCTGGAAAGAAAGCTAAAACTTCCGGCAGAAATAAGCAAAACAGGTATAGCCCTGCGCAGAAATCGGGCTGTATATAAAAGCATCCCATCCCCACCTATTACTATTACCATTTCTGCCCTGTTTATTTTATCCAGGTCCAGAATTTCTGTGCCACGGTTCCTGAGAAAAGTACAGATATCTTCTGCTATCCTTTTAATCTTTACTTTCTGTGGATTGGCAACAACACAAACTTTCAAATCGGTGCGGGATTTATTTCTTTTCATTTTTCCGGCTTTTAACCTGAAACATAAATGCCTCAAGTCTTGTTCTGGCGGTGGTCTGCTCCAGACCATCATATGCCATATTTAAAACAGGAATTTCAAAATCTTTTTTAACCCTGTTCAGAATAGCACTTACATTTGTCCCTGGCATACAGGTAAAGGGCATTACATTTATTATGCCACTGGCACCCTTCAGAATATAATCCACTGCCTTGCCAACTGAAAGCACAGCCTCTCCTTCTACCAGCCTGCACAAATACGGATTGCTGTACTCAAGAACCTTTCTTATTGGTGGCTCACTGCTATTCCTTAAAACATCTCTGAACATTTCTTCAAACTCATGCTCTTTGAGTCTCTGCCAGAAATCCTTAATTTTTTCTACAAAAACTCCGGGGTAATCACCTTTAACCAGTTTATCTTCACTCCTCCTGAGATTTGTATAGAAAAACCATTCACCTATAGGTGAAACCCATGCCTCACCACCAAGCTCTTCTATCACATTCACAAGATAGTCATTGGCAAAACAATGAGAGCGAATATAGATTTCTCCTACAATTCCAACCACCGGCCTGGGTTTGCTCTTGTCAACAGAAATGGAACAAAATTTATTTTTAATTTCTCCCGTAATGCTGCGGTATTTATATATCTCTCCGTTTTCTACAGCTTCCTCTATCCTCTTCAAACACTCATTATAAATCCTTTCGGTCTCCCCCCTATTTATCTCATAGGGCCTTGTCTCCCGCAGCAATTTATCCAGAATATCCACAGCACAGATTCCAAGCCATGCCCTGCGGTCAAAATCCTTTCCGTAACTGGCAAGGGTCTGATAGAAAGTAGTTGCCTGCTGGGGGGCAAGAATCGGGACATCGGGATAACCCAGTTCATCCAGTACAATTCTCTGCCATTTGTTGTACTGTCCAAACCTGCAGGGGCCACTTGAAGAAGGCATAAAAAAGGCTGCCTTCCTGCGGTCAAACCAGGGAGACTTAACAATTTTCACCATATCTCCTGTAGTGATAATGCATGGGTAGCATTCCTTACCCGCAGTGTGTTGCCTCCCGAGTTCTATTGACTTTGCATCTGCTACAGGGATAACACGAGAATCAATTCCACATGCGCGAAATGCTGCTGCCACAATATATGCGTGACTACCCATAAATGGAATATACAGTGTCCTTCCCTCAATGTCCTGTCTGGATGGCGTGTAAGAGATAATCCCTTCCACAGGCAGGTGTGGCTCCACAACCTCACCAAGGTTTTCCAGACTGTCCAGAAATGCCTCGCACCGGGTTATCACTCCGGCACTGGCGCTGTGTTCATCAACCTCAATGCTTAAGTATGGCTTCCCTCCCATTTCCTTACTGAAATACTTCAGAATAAAAGAATCAGGCCCGCATCCAAAATTGGTTATATAAAGAGGATACAGTTTTGGATGCATTTTTATAATTCTTAAAGATGAAAGAATCTGCTGTCCATATTTCCAGTACATATTGGGCCACTCTTTGCCAAGCTCAACCTTTTCAAGTTCCAGGTAATCCATGGGAATTGGAAGTACACCCATATCCCTCAATTTTTTTGGAATCTCAAGATTCAAACCATTATCACAGGTATTGTAGGGTCTGCCCACTATCACAATTGCCCTCTCTTTTAAGTTCTCAAGTATTTCTTTTCCCCTCTCCCTGGTCCGGGCATAAAATTCCTTCTGTGCTGCAATAGCCCTTTCCACAGCTCTGGATACTTCTTTTCTCTTCACACCGAATCTTTTAAGAGTCTCAAACATTACTTTTTCAAGATGTGAACTGCCCCTTCTCAGATACACTACAGGACTCAGAAATTCTGTTTCCTTTCCAGGCATAAGTGCTGCCTTTATCACATCAGAAGAACCCTGTACAAATGGACATTCATAACTCTGTTCTATGTCATGATAATCGCTGAACAAGTTTATAAGCACAGGCAGGAATATGTAAGGACATCTTTTTTCCATAAGATTCAGGATGTGGCCATGTGCAACCTTTACCGGAAAACAGTGTTCTGAAACAACGGATTCAACACCCTCGTGTATAATTTTTTTGCTGGTCGGATCTGAAAGCACCACCTCAAATCCCAGCTCCTTGAATAATGTAACCCACAGCGGCATTAACTCATAGAAGAAAAGCACCCGTGGAATACCGATTCTTGGACGGGTCTTTTTTATCTCAGACCTTTCTTCATATGCCTTCAGCAGCAGTCTGTCCCTCTCGGCAAACAGGTCGTCAGGCAGTTCACTCTTTTTCTTCCTTCCAACCTCATATTTCTCGCACCTGGAACCATAGTATAGAGGCTCTTCACCCTCCACCTCAACCTTCTTTATTTCACACTGGTTGGCACAACCCTTACATTCAAATGTGGAAATTTCATATTTTTTCTTACTCAGCTCAAAACCCTTAAATTTGCTTTTTTCCAGTTTATTCCGCTTCATGTACTCCATTGCAATTATGGCAGCTCCTATGGCACCTGTCACATCATTATGAGGAGGTACTGTAATATTTTTTCCTGTAACCTTTTCAAAGGCAGCCACAACCCCCTTGTTATGCGCAACCGCTCCCTGAAAGAATATATTGTTTCCGATTTTTTTATCTCCCACAACCCTGTTCAGATAATTATAAACAATGGAATATGAAAGCCCTGCAACAATGTCTTCCCTCTCTGCCCCCCTCTGCTGATGATTCACAAGGTCAGTCTCCATAAATACAGTACATCTCTCTCCCAGATGGAGAGGACTTTTAGACCTGAGTGCATATTCTCCAAACTCTCCCTTTATATTAATCCCCAGCCTTTCAGCCTGCTCTTCAAGGAAGGAGCCTGTACCGGCAGCACAGACCTTATTCATTTCAAAATCTACCACCGCCCCGTCTCTGAGACTGATATACTTTGAATCCTGGCCGCCGATTTCAAAAACTGTATCCACATTCCTGTCAACCTCAATTGAAGCCCTTGCCTGGCAGGTAATTTCATTCTTGACAATGTCCGCCCCTATAAAATCTCCTATCATATATCTTCCTGAACCGGTTGTTGCCACTCCCTTTACTACCACATACGAACCAATTTCTCTACCCACATTCTCTATTCCCTGCCGCACCGCCTCTATGGGTCTGCCCGCAGTCGGAAGATACTGCCTTGAAATCAATCTTTTATTCTCATCTATTGCAACAACATTTGTGCTCACAGAACCAACATCCACTCCAAGGTAAACCCCGCACCTGTTTTCCTTTTTCAGCTCTGGCTTCTCCATCCAGATATGAAACTTAACCCTGCCTGCTGGCTCTGTAAGGGGTTGCAGACGCAATCCCCTGTTATCCTGCTGATGGATTCTGTAGCGTTCGACCTCTTCAATATCTTTAAACTCTGTAATAATTTCAGGTTTTTCCATAAGCATGAGTGCTGCTCCTATGGCGCCCATAGATGCAAAATATTTCGGAATAATAAGTTCTCCCTCTCCGAGGCTCAAAACATCCCTGAAAGCCCGCACCATCCCCTTATTTGCTGCAACCCCTCCCTGAAAGGAAATGGGTAATTCATACTCTTTATTCTTGGCGATTGTGCTTTTGAAATTACGTGCCAGTGCATAACACAACCCTGCTATAATATCATAATCAGGAGCTGCTTCCTGCTGGAGATGAATCATATCAGTTTTGGCAAAAACGCTGCACCTGCCGGCAATCCTGGGAGGGGTATTTGACCTCAAAGCCATAAGGCTGAATTCCTCTATGGTATACCCCATTCTGGATGCCTGCTGATCCAGAAAAGAACCTGTGCCTGCAGCACATATTGTATTCATAGAGAAATCTTTTATAATATGGATTCCTGCATTTTTATCAAAATCCAGAAGAATAAACTTGGAATCTTCTCCTCCTATCTCAATTATTGTTCTGACATCAGGATACAGGAAACAGGTACTCTTTGTCTGGGCAACAATCTCATTTATAAAGGGAATATTCAATATTTGAGAAATCAGCTTCCCGCCTGAACCTGTAGCAGCCATTCCGGCAATTTCCTGAGGATTGAATATGGAGAAAACATTCTTCAAAACTTCTTCTGTCTTCTGCAAGGGCCTTCCCTCTATTCTGACATAATAATCCTTCAATATTTCTCTGTTATTATCCAGAACAGCCAGGTTTATGCTTACAGAACCAAGATCTATACCCACAAAATATTTCTTCATTTTTTATTTCCCTCCTGTAAAACTGCTGAATCTCAACAGATGTATCAGGCTATCAAATCCATATACGACTATAGCGCATCCTATGAAACTCCCCAGTGCAAGCAGTATTACGCTCTGCCTGCGTTCTATATGAAGAAGATATGCCATCAGGACAGAGGTCCACATTCCCCCTCCAAAGGCAGGCATAGCGGCCACAAATACAACGCCACATTTCCCCAGTCTGCTGGCAAATTTAAGCAGTCCTGAATTTTTCTTTTCTTCCATAGATGGAAGTCGGGAATATATGTATGAAAGAAATTTTATTTTTGAAGTTCCCTTTTCATAGAGATAAAAATAAAATGGAATCTGCAAAATATCCAGTCCGAATACAATAAAAAAGACTATATATTTATTTATCCCCAGAGAAATTCCTGCAGGAATAAAAATGATGCGACTGCCAAAAATATACAGAAGAAAAAATAAAATGTAATTGAGTATTATCCTCATTGCCTGCTATTCTCTATCCACTCTCTTATTATTCTGGCAATCCCATCTGAATCCAGACAATATTCTTTCAACAGAATCTCCCTTGGTCCATGTTCAATAAATTTATCCGGTAGACCAATTCTTTTAATCATCACTTTATCTAATAACCTTTCTCTTTCCAGCAATTCCAGAACTGCTGAACCAAATCCACCTTCCAGTATATTCTCTTCTACAGTAACAAACTTTTTTACTCTTCCAGCCAGATCAGTAAATAACGCTCTGTCAAGTGGCTTTATGAATCTGGCATTTACCACACAAACCCCTATCCCGCTTTTTCTTAGAATTTCTGCTGATTTCAGCGCAGGATAGACCATTGAACCGAGTGCAATTACCACAGCGTCTTTTCCTTCTACCAGAACCTTTGCTTCTCCTATTTTAATTTTCTGCGGGGGTCTGCTTATATCCACTCCGAATCCATGCCCCCTGGGATATCTTATCGCTACAGGACCATCATATTCACAGGCGGTTTTGAGCATATCTCTCAATTCCATCTCATCCCCGGGAGCCATAACCACAAGGCCTGGCAGATGACGCAGATATGAAATATCAAAAGTTCCGTGATGGGTAGGTCCATCCTCTCCCACAATTCCGGAATGTGCAACAACAATTACCACAGGAAGATTCTGAAGACATATATCATGCAGTATCTGGTCATAAGCACGCTGCAGGAATGTGGAATATATTACAACCACAGGTTTCATTCCTTCCAGTGCAAGACCTGCAGCAAACACCAGGGCATGCTCTTCTGCAATGCCAACATCAAAAAACCTGTGAGGAAATTCCCTGGAAAAATTCTGAAGCCCTGTCCCGATTGACATAGCAGCAGTGATACCTATTATCCTTTCATCATTCCTGGCAATTTCTATCAGGCTCCTGGAAAAAACCTCTGTAAAAGAAGGAATGGAACCGGGCCTGGGTTTTAAAGTTCCTGTGCCCGGTTCAAAAGCAGGTGCACTGTGAAACATCTCGGGGTTGTCCTCAGCAGGCTTGTAGCCCTTACCCTTTTTTGTAGCTATATGCACGAGCCTGGAACCTTTCATCTCCTTCACCTTTTTCAGGATATCTATAAGCTCCTCAAGGTTATGTCCGTCCACAGGCCCGAAATACCTGAAACCCATTTCCTCAAACAATGTGCCGGGCACAAGTATTCCTTTTAATCCACCTTCAATCCTTTTGCTTATATCCAGTATCCTCTCGCCTACAAGCGGAATTTCCTGAATCAGCTCCTGCAGATTTTGATGCAACTTGTTATAGTCAGGACTGGTAATGAGTTTTGTAAGGTATCTGGAAAGAGCACCTACATTCTTTGAAATGGACATCTCATTATCATTGAGAACCACTATTATGTCTTTTTTCAATCCACCTGCCTGGTTCAGTCCCTCAAATGCCACACCGCTTGTCATAGAACCATCCCCTATTACAGCAACTACCTCATAATTTTCTTTCTTAAGGTCCCTCGCGCAGGCAATTCCCAGTGCTACTGAAATGGAAGTACTTGAATGTCCTGAATCAAAAACGTCATAGATGCTCTCCTGACGCTTTGGAAATCCACTCAATCCTTTATACTGACGTATTGTATAAAATTTATCTCTACGCCCTGTGATAATCTTGTGGCAATAGGTCTGATGACCCACATCCCAGATGATTTTATCCTGCGGGGTATTCAAAACATAGTGTAGAGCAAGTGTCAATTCCACAGCGCCAAGGTTTGAGGAAAGATGTCCCCCTGTAGAGGAAATAACATTTATAATTTCTTCTCTTATCTCACGTGCAACTATTTTCAGTTCTTCAATACTTAAATTTTTCAGGTCCTTAGGTTCATTAATTTTCTCAAGCATTTCAATCTTCCAGTCTTAAATCAATGGCTAAAACAATTCGCCTTCGTCATCTTCCCCTTCCTCTTCGGTTTCCTCTTCCTCCACTTTCTCCAGCGGTTTCAACTCAACCTTTCCTGAGGCAGTTTTTGTCAATACCTCAATTCTAGTCTGTGCCTCCTCAAGTTTTTTAGAGCAGAATCTGGATAACCTCATACCTTCCTCAAACAACTCCAGAGATTTTTCCAGAGGAAGGTTTCCTTCCTCAAGCTTCTGAACAATCTCTTCCAGCTTTTTCAGCGCCTCTTCAAATTTAAATTCTTTCATAATATACTCCCGGGCACAAGATGGGCTCGCAGGTAAACAGTAATATCTATGTCACTGTATTTTTGCATGTCCTCGTGATTGAGAGCCAAACAAAATTGCCCTTTTAATAGAAAACTGTTTATTAATTTCTTTTAAAAATCTATTTATCGCTTTTGAAGTTTTAATTCTTTGAGTAGCCATTTATAAATCTCCTTGGTATTTTGAAATATTAATCATTCTCTTATAAGCAGGATAGCGAGCCACAATATAATATTTATCTTTTAAAATTTCATCAGGAAGTTTAAGCTTTAAAATCTGGCATAATCTTTCTAATTTATGAATATAAGGAGGAATTTCCTCTCTCTTTTTTCACAAATCACCACCTTCTTCTATTTTAATTTCGGCAAATCTAATTTTTATTCAACCCGTGAACGAATACTCCCTTTCTTTACTTTAATTTCCAATTCATCATCTTTTTTCACTTTTGTGGCGTCCCTTACAATTTCTTTTTCAGGCATAAGAAAGGTAATGCTGTACCCGCGGTCCAGAATTGCTTCTGGATTTAAAACAAGAAGTTTTCCCTGAAAGTTTTTTAATTCTTCTTTCTTTAAGCTGATATAATGACCTACGAAGTCCAGGAGGTCAGAACTCAGCATATCAAGCTGCTGCTGGTATTGCTGTATCCGGCTCCTGGGATGGAGAGTGCGCAGCAGGGACATAAAACTACTTACCTGAATCCTGTTATTCTCCAGTATATGCTCTATTGCACTTTTAAGTCTTACCACCCACCTTTCTTTCAGCTCATCCAGAAGTTCCCTTTTGCTTTTGCTGATAACACGCTTGCCCGCATCTGTTGGAGTAAGCGCCCTGACATCAGCAACGAAATCGCTTATGGTAAAATCCACCTCATGCCCTACCGCACTTATAACCGGAATTTCTGAATCATAAATTGCCCTTGCTACAATTTCCTCATTAAAAGCCCAGAGGTCCTCTATTGACCCACCGCCCCTTCCAACAATCAAAACATCAGGCCTGATTTCCTCGTCTATTCTATTAAATTCCCTTATTGCCTGTGCAATTTCTCCTGCTGCTGTTTCGCCCTGTACCTGCACAGGATAAATTATAATGAGAGGAACCGGAAAGCGCTCTTTTATGGTGCGCAGGATATCCCTTATGGCTGCACCTTTTATTGAGGTAACAATACCTATTTTCTCAGGAAAAAGGGGAATGGGTTTTTTGTGCCATTCTTCAAAAAGACCTTCTTTTTTGAGACGGGCTTTCAATTGTTCAAAAGCCTGATACAGCGCTCCTATCCCGGCCGGTTCAAGGGATTCAACGATTAATTGATATTTTCCAGACTTCTGATAGATGCTTGCTCTTCCATTGGCTATTACCTTCATTCCATCTTCAGGTATAAACTTCAGCCTGTCCTTCGCACTGAAGACCACTGCAGGAAGAACAGCGTTTTCATCCTTCAGGTCAAAATACATATGGCCTGAGGGATAAGATTTGAAATTGGATATTTCACCTTCCACCCATACATCCTGGAAGTTTGTTTCCACCACATTCTTTAATCTGACAGTCAGTTCAGTAACTGTATAAATTTTCTTTTCCATATTTAAACCAGAGAAAAGGTAGCCCTCCTTTTTTACAGGAGAGCCAGATTATCGGAGTGAATTACCTCATCATAATCCCTGTATCCCAAGATTGATTCAATTTCACAAGTCTGCTTCCCTGCTATTTTTCTGAGCTCATCAGAAGAGTAATAAACCAGGCCCCTTGCAATCTCCTGCCCTGATGAATCAAGAACCTTTACCACATCACCGGATACAAAATCCCCATCCACTTCTTTTATTCCGGATGGAAGAAGGCTCTTGTTCTTCCTGAGTGCCTGTGCTGCGCCATTGTCAACTACTATACTTCCTTTAATCTCTGCACTGAAGGCAATCCATCGCTTGCGTCCTGACAGTTTCCTGCCCGAGATAAACCAGGTCCCTGTGATTCTTCTGGTCCTGAACTCCTCTACAAGTGTGAGAAGTATGTGCGGGTGGTCTCCCCTCGCAAGCACCATGGGAATACCGCTTGCAATCATAATCTTTGCTGCTTCAATCTTTGTGGCAATTCCACCTGCCCCAAAGGCTGATGCAGCTGTACTCACCGGAATTTCTGCGATATTTTTTTCGCTTATCTCTTTAAAAATACCCAGCTCAGGCCTCTGCTCATCCCTGTAAACCCCTTCCACATCTGAAAGAATTATAAGCAGGTCAGCATCCATCTTGGAGGCAATAAGGGCAGAAAGCGTATCGTTATCACCGAACTTTATCTCTTCAACAGCAACTGTATCGTTTTCATTAATAACAGGAATTACACCATAATCAAGAAGTTTGAAGAGGGTATTGCGGGCATTCAGATATCTATATCTATCCTGCAGGTCTTCCCGGGTCAGAAGAACCTGGCCGACCTTAATACCATATTCAGAAAAGAGATTTTCATAAACCTGGATAAGGCGTGCCTGGCCAACACTGGCGAGTGCCTGTTTTTCTGAAAGATTGCGGGGCCTGGCTATCCTGAGTACTGTCCTTCCAATTCCAATAGCTCCAGATGAAACTATTATAATCTGCTTCATTTTTTGAAGTTCTGCCATTTCCCTCACAAGAGATTTCAGGCATTCATAGTTCAGCTCACCTGATTCTTTCAGAATAACTGAACTGCCAAGCTTAATTACAATCCGTTTTAAATCAACCATTCTGCTTACCTTCTATTTTTCTGAAGATCTCAAAGATTTCTTTTTTTAAGTCTTCAAGCCCCTCCCCTGTAAGCCCTGAAACCGGAATCACTCTGTATCCTTCTTTCGCAACTGCTTCCATAAAAACATCCAGATTTTTTCTTGCGTCTTCAAGATCAATTTTATTTGCCAGTACTATCTGTAATTTATTTTTGAGTTGTGGATTATATAATTCCATTTCTCTGTTAATACTGTGAAAATTTGAGAGCGGGTCTCTGCCCTCATATCCCACCATATCCACTACATGAAGAATTATTCTCGTGCGTTCTGCGTGTCGCAGGAATTTATCGCCCAGTCCTTTTCCCCTGTGCGCGCCTTCTATAAGGCCTGGCAGATCTGCAAGAATAAGGCTTTCCATATCCTGTTTTAATATTCCAAGGTTGGGCTCCAGGGTTGTGAATGGATAGGATGCAATTTTAGGACGGGCATTTGAAAGTTTTGAAATCAGTGTGGACTTGCCTGCATTGGGATATCCGATTAACCCCACATCCGCTATCAATTTTAATTCTAATTTCAGAATGACCTCTTCGCCCTTTTCTCCCTTCTCTGCGGTTCGCGGTGCACGATTGGTAGGACTCTTGAATGCAGCATTTCCCCTGCCTCCTCTACCTCCCCTTGCTACAACAACCTTCTCACCTGCCTTTTTCAGATCTGCTATAATTTCTTCTACCTGCGGACCCTGAACTTTTTTTATTACTGTGCCAACCGGCACCTTTATTATCAAATCCTCTCCATTCTCACCGCATCTATTACTTCCCCTGCCGTGTTCACCCCTTTCAGATTTGAAATGGGACCTGTACTGAAAATCTATAAGTGTGGCAAGGTCAGCACTTGCTTCTATAAAAACATCTCCACCCTTACCACCATCACCCCCATCCGGTCCACCTTTCGGAACATTTTTTTCCCGGCGGAAACTCACACACCCATTCCCGCCATCGCCAGCCTTAATAAAAATTTTGGCTTCATCTATGAACATATCTGTTAAGCGATAGCCCTCTGGAGCAATAGCACGGGACCTGTATGCTACTGAAGGACACTGATTTTCTGTTTGTTCCTGGAAACCCTCTGAAAACTCACAATACCACTTACCCTGGCAAAAAGGGTATTATCCCTGCCCATTCCCACATTAAAACCTGGCAGGAATTTTGTGCCACACTGACGTACCAGAATACTCCCAGCATTTACAAACTGTCCTCCAGAAGCCTTCAATCCCATATGCTGTCCCGGACTATCCCTTCCATTCCTTGAACTTCCCTGTCCTTTTACATGAGCCATTGCAACCTCCTTATATTTTACCGGGTATTATTTCCTTAATCAATAGTTGTGCATACAATTGCCTGTGCCCCATTCTTCGCCTGTAGCCCTTTTTGGGCTTGTATTTAAAAATGTGAATTTTTTTTCCTTTTCCCTTACCGGATACCTGCGCAATTACCTTTGCACCATTTATATAAGGCCTGCCCACTTCATATTTTCCTTCATCCGCATAAAAAAGAACCCTGTCCAGATCTACTACTTCCCCCTGTTCTTTTCCTATGTCCTCCACTTTTATAGATTGAGCAGGGCTGACCTTATACTGTTTTCCACCGATTTCCACTACTGCATACATTTCTTTCTCCCTTCGTCTTTATAAAGTTTTAAAATCATCCTTTCAATCTTCTGAATCTTTTTTACGCGACGCCTGTGCCGCCCGGCTTCAGGTTCTGTATCCAGCCACACCCTCACAATCTTTAATGCTGTTTTCTTATCCAGAACCCGTCCGCCCAGAAGCAGGATATTAGCATTGTTATGCTGGCGGCTTACCCTTGCAGTAAAAAGATTGTGACAGACTGCTCCCCTTACACCAGGAAATTTATTTACCACTATTGACATCCCGATTCCGGTTCCACATATCAGAATTCCGCGGTCGTATCTCCTTTTGCTCACAGCCATTGCAACCGGAAATGCGTAATCAGGATAGTCAACAGGCTCTCTACTATACGAGCCAAAATCTCTGTATTGAATTCCTCTTTTTTTCAGATATTCTATAATTGCCAGTTTTAAATTGTACCCGGCATGGTCATTTCCAATTGCTATTCTCATATTTCCCTGCATTCACCAAGACTCTTAAGAATCTTTGGAAGAGCCCTTTTCAAACAGGAATTAATTTCAGCAGCGCAATTTTCATATACTGCAAGTGTCTGCCCCGCAGGATCGGACAGCTCCGGGTTTCCTTTTTCACCTGCAAACTCCTTCAACATGAAAACCCTGTCCCTGCTCCCGGGGTCTAACTCTAAGACCCTGTCCCTGTGTCTGGAGTCCATAACAAGAATCAGGCAAGCCTTCTCAATCAAATCCCTGCCCAGCTGGACTGCCCTATGGCCTGAAATGTCTATTCCGTATCTCTTCATCACCTCTACTGCCTCCCTGGTCGGTTCTGCTCCATCAAGGGAATTTGTCCCGGCTGACAGAACTTTAATATCCCGTATTTTCTTCCTGGCAAAGATTGCCTCAAGAAATCCTTTAGCCATAGGACTCCTGCAGCAGTTTCCAGTACAAACAAATAAGACAGTTTTCATATCTTTTCTTCCGGCAATAGATTCTTTATATAGGCGGATGAGATTGCTCCCTCTCTTAATATCTTAAATGGACGCACGCTCAAATCCAGCACTGTTGAGGGCTTGCCTATTGGAACCTGACCTCCATCAACAACAAGGTCAGCTTTTGAAATCACCCTATGCGGAATCTCTGCTATAGCCCTGGCACTACTCTCCCCTGCCATATTTGCGCTTGTGGTCGCGAGGGGAAAATTTGCTGCCCTCAAAATAGCAAGAGGCAGGGGATGTGCAGGAATCCGGATTCCAACCGTTCCCCTTTCATCCCTTACAGGAGGCTTAACTTCTTCTGAAGCCTGAAAAACCAGTGTAATAGCCCCTGGCCAGAGTTCTCTTATAATCTTTCTTGCTCTGAAAGGAACCCTGGAGACAAATTTCTTCAGATCTTTTTTGTAAGGAATAAAAAGTATAAGGGGCTTCTCCTTTTTCCTTCCCTTAATCTTATATATTTCTTCTAGGGACTTGCTCTTATCTATCCCTGCCCCTATTCCATATACAGTATCAGTGGGAAAGATAACAACCCCGCCTTTCTCCAATATCTCTGCTACTTCCTCAATCTTCTCCTTTTCTGGTTTTTCTGGATTAATCTTTAAAATTTTCATATATTAAAATCTATGGGATATTTTAAATCTCTTTCAGGGAGATTCAAAACTAATATATTATATATGATTTTCTATAAAAAGTCAAGAAAACGCATTGAAATTCCAGTAAAGAGGAAGAAAAGAAAGGTTTACTCACGTGCAGAAGTGAGGATATGAGGGGTGATGTATATCACGAGTTCTTTCTGTGTCTGGGAAAAGGTCCTGGTTTTAAACAGGTAGCCTATAATGGGAAGGTCACCCAGGATTGGAACCTTCTTTGAAGTAGTGGATTCATCTTCTTGAAGCAATCCACCTATGGTAATGGTCTGGCCATCTTTTACCCTGACTGTGGTGTCCACTGTCCTGCGGTTCATCTCAGGAAGATTGTCGCTGGTTCTCCCGGTAACGGTGTTCACCTCAGGATGAAGCTCCATAATTATTTCTCCCGAATCAGTTATCCAGGGCTTTGCACGCAGTATAATGCCATAGTCAAACATTGTAATTTTCCAGGGATACACTGCCCCATCCTTATAGAATCCTCCTGTTCCTATTTTTATCACAGCCTCTTTTCCATTGAGCGTCACAACCCTGGGATTTGCACGTATTTTAGCTTTCCCCTTGCTTATTGCAGCACGCAGCGTGAGAGAAAATTCCTTCGGCAACCAGTCCACAGATTTAATACTCAACTCTGTGGAGGATGGCTGGGCATTAATAACCGCATGTTCCTGTTTATATGTAGCGCCAAATGAAAAATCCTCTCCTGCTGTGCGCATAAATTCCACAACCAGCATCTCCATACTCACCTGTGGGCTTGGATTGTCTATCATTGAAATAAAATCTATAAATTTTGCCACCATTTCTTCTGTGCCTGTTACAAAAACTGCATTCTGGTCTTCAAGGATTTTTATGTTTGCCTGAGGTATATATGGAGGCAACAGGGACAATATGTCAGGGGCTTTTAGATATTTCAACGGAACAAGCCTCTCTGTAGCACTACATTTTCTGGGCTCTTTGAATGTCTGCTTCTCTTCCATTGCCCTCTCCACTACCTGTTTTTCCTCTTTTTTTACTATCCCGGTCACATATATCGTATCATTTACAATGGTAAAAGTAGAACCGGTTGATTCAACAAGAGTTTTCAGCACAGTCTCCAGAGGTGTATTTGCAAATTGCATTGTGACCTTTCCTGAAATATCAGTACCCGGGAAGATGACAACCTTTGTCCTGTCAGAAATTATCCTGAGTGCCTCCACAATATCAGTATCCTTAAAACTGATGCTTATCGGTTCCTTCATCTTCTGTATAATATTCTGTGCGAACAGACAGGAAACATAAATTGAAAGAACCAGAAAAATCAATATACTTTTAAAATTCATATCAATCCACCTCACTTTTATTTTGCTGTTCTATTAAAATTTAGGGTTGTTGCAAATTAGTATTGTATCCAGGAGTAACTGACATTTATAAGATTTACTTCTACTGATGGAGTTAGCCCAGGATACTTCTTCCAGAGTTCAGAGTACATTTTAGGAAAAATATTTTATTAGTTAAAGGGATCCATTCGGGATTTTTTTTAAGTCCCTCAGCATAAAGGATAAATGCAAAATCCCTTTTGCCATGCAATAGGCAGGGTTGATGGCGCATTCCTTCTTCAGGCAAGTTTTCCACAATTGCTCTTTCACCATCAGAAAAAGTA
>Ga0272448_1000284_pt1 | contig 80126 bp, 75 predicted proteins | sample YNPCB0191_FD_202220 | JGI IMG/M metagenome (GOLD analysis project Ga0272448, IMG submission 202220) | Hot spring sediment microbial communities from Yellowstone National Park, WY, United States - YNP-CB-019-1 | ecosystem: Environmental > Aquatic > Thermal springs > Hot (42-90C) > Sediment...
ACTCACAGTGCAGTCCGGCAGCACCCCACGAAGTGCGATGTTCGGGCGAATATCCTCGAGCCTCACTCAGATCCTCCCCGCGCGGATTCCCTGAGCTCGATCCCATTCACTCTGCAGTAAGCCTCGCCGTCTGAGAACACAAGCCTGATCTCATCTCCCTTATTGAGATCTGCTGCGCTGCATGCTACTCCCCCTGGACCTATGACCATGGTGTAGCCCCTCGAGAGCACCGCGAGCGGGCTGGCAGAATCCAGTCTTGCCCTGGCGATCTCGAGCCGTCTCACCCTCGAATCAACGATCGATCTCTCCGCATCCAGAAGTCTTCTCGACAGATCCCGGAGCCTGACCTTTCTTCTCTCCAAGAGAGCATACATCTGACGCGCCCCGATGCCCCTACTTAAATAATCCAGTCTCGATCTGATCCGCTCCAGCCGCGAATCGATCGCCCATGTCATGCGATCCTCCAGGTTTCGCAGGCGCAGTCCGACCTCCTCCAAATCAGGCACTGCAAGCTTCGCGGCAGCTGTTGGCGTCGACGCCCTCGCATCCGCGACCAGATCGGCGATTGTGACATCCACCTCGTGCCCGACTGCTGATATGACAGGAGCATCGCATTCAGCTATCTCCCGGGCGAGTTGTTCGTCATTGAAGGGGGAGAGGTCCTCAGCGGAGCCACCGCCCCTGCAGAGTATTATGACGTCCGCCATCCCGCGGAGCGCCCTCAGCGCAGAGATCATGCTGTGCGCAGCAGCATCCCCCTGTACGGTCGCTGGAGAGAGGATGATCCTTGCAGGATATCTCCCCAGAGAGCGAATAACATCGCGAAGCGCAGCCCCATCCATGGATGTGACTATCCCGATCCTCTCAGGATACCTGGGAAGCGCTCTCTTTCTCTCAGGAGTGAAGAAGCCCTCAGCTGCCAGTCTTCTCCTGATCGCTTCGAGCTCCATCGCGCTCCTTCCGATGCCCGTGTCCGGAGAGATCAACCGCACCTGAAGCTGGACGCCACCCTTCGCCCTGTAGAATCCAACATCACCGAAGACCCTGACGTTCATTCCGTCCCTGAGAACGAAATCGAGATCAGATGCGTATGCTCTGAACATGACGCACGATATCTGTGCCTCAGAGTCTTTGAGCGTGAAGTACCTGTGGCCTGAGCTGTGGTTCACGACATTCGAGAGCTCACCCCGCGTCCATATATCGCGGAGCCTCACATCCCCTGCTAGCCTGTCCTGGATCCTGGTGCAGAGCTCCGAGACTGAATATGTGTGTACCATTCGCAGGTGGCACTTATCGCGATCTCATATAATTTTTTTGCGATGCATTCTAAAAAAGTGGCTTCACGCACAACAAAAGAGGTAGAGCTGGCTGTTCCTTTGCAGGATACAGCCCGATGATGGTGAACTGAGGCCAACTACGGGATCGCAGCGAATCGATCGCTGCGGCTCAGTTCCCGGCTGGCGCTAATCGCCCAGCATCTTCCCCATCCGCTCCAGCGCCTCATTCAGGCGTTCTCGCGATGTCGCGTATGAGATCCTCACGTAATCCTCTCCGCCAGGACCGAATGCAGATCCAGGGGTGACCGCGATCTTCGCTTCCTTAAGCAGCCGCTCAGCGAATGCATCCCCTCCGCCGAGAGGGGAGACGTCCGGGAAGATGTAGAATGCGCCGCCAGGGAGAGCACATCTCATCCCAAGCGATCTCAGCCCCTCTACCAGGATATCCCGCCTGGCCCTGAACTCTTCGGTCATCCTCTTCACATCATCCTGGGGCCCCTCGAGCGCTGCGATCCCGGCCCACTGGACGAAGGTGGTAGGATGAGATACAGAATGGGAGAGAAGCCTGCTGACCCATTTCAAAATATCCTTGGGACCTGTGAGGTATCCCAGCCTCCAGCCTGTCATTGCATAAGACTTGGAGAAGCCGTTTATGGTAACGGTCCTCTCTGCCATATCAGGAAGGGAGGCGATGCTGATGTGCTCATGCCCGTAGATTATCTTCTCGTAGACCTCATCGGATACGACATAGATATCGTGGTCGATAGCGAGATCCCTGATCTCGTTCATCACATCGCGCCCGAAGACTGCGCCGGTCGGGTTGCAGGGGGAGTTAACGAGTATCGCCTTTGTCCTATCTGTTATCGCTTCAGGAAGATCTATCGGCATGAAATCCTGATCGACATCAGCCCATACAGGCCTGCCGCCAGCGAACCTGATGCATGGCTCGTAGCTTACCCATGATGGGCCGATGAGCACCATCTCATCCCCTTCATCGAGAAGCGCCTGGATAGCCGCAAATACAGCCATCTTCGCGCCAGGAGTCACTATCACATCATCAGGCACTGTTGGTATCCTGTTCTCCTCGCGGAGCTTCTTCGCGATCACCCTTCTGAGCTCAGGTATCCCGTTTGTAGGCGTGTATCTAGTCTTCCCCTCCATCATGTATCTGCACGCCGCATCACATATGTGCCTGGGTGTATCGAAGTCCGGCTCACCAACCCCGAGATCTATGATATCAAACCCCTCAGCGTTCAGGCGCTTGGCCTCAGCAGAGATCCTCATGGTGGCGGATTCCTCTATCGAGGCCAGCCTCTTTGAGACCATATCACTCCTCCCTCAGGCGCATTACCAGCTTGACGGCAGCCTCAACCGCGCGCTTGCCGTAATCGACACGCTTGTGAGCATCCGGTCTCGACATCCTCGGGCCGCTGATGCCGAGCGTGACGGGCTTGTCGAACTCCAGCGAGAGATCCATGAGCTTTCTTGCAGCATGCTGTGCGACGATCTCGTCATGCGCGGTCTCGCCCTGGATCACGCATCCGATCGCCACAACAGCATCTATCCCATCCCTCTTCAGGAGCTTTCTGACAGCCAGCGGCATGTCGTAGACGCCGGGAACCATTATCGTCTGGACAACCTCAGCGCCGAGAAATCGCGCATGCTCCCTCCCGAGAAGCTCCATCTGGTATGTTATATCCCTATTGAACTCTGAAACCACGAAACCAAGTCGTACCATAACATCAACGTCCGATGAAGATGTAACCATCTACCTTCATCCATTCTTTAATAAATCCATCGATACCATGCATCAAAACCCATTTATCCTAAGCAAATTGGGAGGTCATTCCATGAGCATCGTTTACGTCAACGGCAGCTTTGTCCCTAGAGAGGAGGCGGTGGTCTCTGTCTTCGACCACGGTCTTCTTTATGGAGATGGAGTCTTCGAGGGCATTCGCGCATACGGAGGCAGGGTCTTCAGACTCGAGGCACATGTCAGGCGCCTCTACGATTCAGCGCAGGCCATAATGCTCGATATACCGATGACGCAGGAGGAGATGTGCGAGGCGATACTCGAGACCCTGCGGAGAAACAACCTGAGAGACGCGTACATCAGGCCCGTGGTCACCAGGGGCGTTGGCGACCTGGGCCTCGATCCGAGAAAGTGCCCAAAGCCCACTGTCATAATAATAGCTGTCAGGTGGGACGCGATGTACGGAGACCTCTATGAGGTCGGGCTGAACGCGATCACCGTCACCGTGAGAAGGAACTCTCCCGCTGCGCTCCCACCGAACATAAAGTCTCTGAACTACCTGAACAACATCCTCGCGAAGATAGAGGCCAATATAAAAGGAGGGGATGAGGCGATATTCCTGGATGCAGAGGGCACGATCTCAGAGGGCAGCGGCGACAACATATTCGTCGTAAGAGACAACAGGATCTACACCCCACCGACTCTGAACAACCTGAAGGGCATAACGAGAGAGGTCGTGCTGGAGCTCGCGAGCAGGAACGGCATACCTGTCCAGGAGACCAGGCTCGGGCTCTTCGATCTCTACACCGCAGATGAGGTCTTCGTTACGGGAACTGCAGCGGAGATAGCTCCTGTCTCCAGGATAGACGGCAGAGTGATAGGAAACGGTAAGCCGGGACCTCTGACAAAACTCCTGATGAAGCTCTTCAAGGAGTGCACCGAGTCAGAGGGCACGCCCATCTACAGAGAAGAGGTCGCAGCCTCACAGTGAGGTTCCGATGTCCCCAGAGCGGGAGCAGCTGCTCAGCTTGATAAAAGAGACTGCGCTTGAGGTCGGCACAGTAGTCCTCTCCTCAGGTCGCACCAGCAACTACTATGTGGACCTAAGAAGGATGGTTCTCACTCCAAGGGGAGCGTATCTGACAGCAAAACTTCTCCTCGATCTCGTCAGGCCAGAGGTGAGTGCCATCGGAGGGATGACGCTGGGAGCGGATCCGATCGTCTCCTCCATGATTGTGGTTGGCCATCTAGAGGGAAGGGATCTGTGCGGCCTGATCGTGAGAAAGGAGCCGAAGAAGCATGGCATGAGGAGGTTCATCGAGGGACCAGTGCTGGAGCCGGGCGCGAGGGTTGCGGTCGTCGATGATGTCGTCACCACAGGGAACTCACTGCTCAGATCGATCGAGCGGATCGAGGAGGCGGGGTACAGGCCCGTCCAGGCCCTCGCAGTCCTGGACAGGATGGAGGGAGGAAGAGAGACTCTGAGGGATGCGGGATTCGAGCTCGAGTCGCTCTTCACGAGAGACGACCTCGGGCTCGCTCCGCGCGATCACTCCAGGTAAATGGTCTGCTCCCTTGCAGGGCCGACCGATATCGCAGCTATATCCACATCCATGAGCTCCTGTATCCTCTCCACATACGCCCTCGCATTCTGAGGCAGGTCGTTGTAGTCGAGGGCATCGCTTATGCTCTCAGACCACCCCTCCATCTCCTCATAAACAGGGACGCATCTCTCAAGATCCGATGTGCTCTCCGGCGGATACTCTAAGATCTCACCATCGAGCTCGTACGCGACGCAGATCTTTATCCTTCTGAGGCCGGTGAGCACATCCAGCTTTGTCAGAGCCAGCTCTGTGTATCCATTCAGATACACCGCCTTTCTCCCCAGAACCGCGTCGAACCAGCCGCAGCGCCTCGGCCTTCCTGTCGTCGTCCCGTACTCTCCGCCAGCCTCCCTGAGCCTGGCTCCGGTCTCGTCCTTCAGCTCCGTGGGCAGCGGCCCCTCGCCCACACGCGTGATGTATGCCTTCACAACGCCGACAACGTTATCGACACGCACCGGTCCGACGCCCAGGTTGGCGCATGCGCTGCCTGCTGTCGTGAAGCTCGATGTGACGAACTTCTGCGTGCCGTGGATCACATCCAGAAAAGATCCCTGCGCGCCCTCTGCGAGCACCATCTTCTCCTCATCGAGCGCACGGTTTATCTCCAGAGAGACATCTGTGAGGTTGTTCTTCAGAGCCCTTCCGATCTCCAGGTACTCGCCCAGCTGCGCCTCGTCCCTCACAACAGAGGGGTCTCCTCCCATCTCTTTTATTGCGGCCTCCTTCGCCGGCGCTATCTCCTCCAGCTTTTTCCTTAGCAGCTCCGGATCCGTGATGTCGGCCATCTGCACCTCCTCGCGCGCGATCTTATCGATGTACGCATATCCTATCCCGCGCTTGGTGGTGCCGATCTTTGCTGTCCTGGCCCTCTCCCTCAAGGCGTCCATCTCTATGTGATAGGGCATTATTATGCTCGTCTTGGGATCTATGCCGAGATCGACCTTCATGCCCTCTCCCCAGAGGGCCTGGAGCTCCCCCCACAGGATCTTCGGGTTGAGCACCACGCCCGGGCCTATCAGAAGCCGTTTGTTGAAAAGAACGCCGCTGGGCACCAGATGGAGCTTGTATGTCTTATCCCCCACCTTAACAGTGTGCCCCGCGTTATCCCCACCCTGAAAGCGCGCTACGATATCATACTTTTCAGCAAGCAGATCCACAATCTTGCCCTTTCCCTCATCACCAAACTGTGCACCTGTGATTATCGTGAACATGCTGCCCCGGTTGGGTGCATCGTAGATAAACCATTTCCCACACCCAGTACGATCCGCACTAAATGCAGAGGCACTCTGGCCGCTTACTGGAGCAGTCGATTGATCTATAAATTATCTATAGGGTATTTTCATCTATTTAGTTAATTTGTGACAACTATAAAGCTGCGGATGCGTTGCAGTGCATGTAGGAGGCCTGGGCTTCGAAGCGGTGGTCTGAAATGAGATCAAATATCTGCAACAAACTTCTGGGCATAGCAGATTACTATGAGGCGGTCTTCACAGGGCCGGCGGCCATGGAGCATGGCAGGTTCAGAAGCAACGTTCTGGGGATGATCATCGAGATGCTGGACGTTCTGAGGATCGATGATGATCTCAGGACGGAGCTGATAAGATCCATAACAGCAGGCTGGAAGATGGAGATGGTCGACGATGATGCTGCTGAATCAGAGATGGTCCTGGAGATGCTCGAGAGCGTGAGAGGCATCGCGATGCGTGATGATATGAGCCGCAGCCTGGAGGTGGGTGTGCTCATGTCACTTCCGATACGGGAGATAGACCTCAAAGAGGATCATGTCTATCAGGTCTATGATGTGATGAACAGGATCATGGACCATCTGAGCAGCAGGACGACGGGAGAGCATCTGGTCGCATGATTTGAGACGCTGGATATCCGCGATCTGGCATGCGATACATTTGAGTGAGGCATATCCGCAGCATCCGGCCATTGGTCATCAGTGGTCATTTCTTGGATTACAGGAGTATACGGCGTCGCAGGATAATGATGTGTTGTGCCAACAGAATGCCGGCTCCTGTAAGAATGTTCGGCGATTCGGGCCCACAACTGGGAAGGCTCATCTTCCCCAGAATATGTCCTTCTTCCTCTTGATCTCCAGGAACTTCTCGAAGACCTCTATCTCGTCCTGAGACATCTTCTGCTTGAGCTCCTGCTCTATGATCCTGGCATGCTTCTCAGGTATGTTGACGTATAGAAGATCTCCCTCGTGAATCTGGCGCCCAACAGTCGGACCATCGATCGATATCGCGACCTCCTGGCCGACCGTCGCCATGGGTATGTTCTCGTTCCTCTGCTGTATTCCACGTATGGTGCCAACCACAGCGCCATCCTCGCGTATCAGCGGCACGTTGTGTGTTATTGTCCCTCCAACCACCTGCACTCCGACTATAGCAGGCTTTGACTGCCTGAAGACGCAGTCGGGCAGTATGCGAACACAACCTGGCTTGATTATGGCCTCGAGCCGCTCCTGCTCCATCTGCATCTTCTTCTCCTCCATCCATGCCTCGTAGCTCTCGAGTAGCGTGTAGATGACATCGCTCTGGAATACAGGAACGTCCAGCTTCTGTATCTCCGAGAGGGCATCCGGAAGTATCTCTACATTGAATCCCAGGATGACTGAGAGAAGTGGGTCCTTGAGTGCAGCGGCCCTTATGACATCCCTGCGAGTTATCGGGCCCACATCAGCCACATGTATGGGTATGTTCTTGGCGCGAAGCTCGCCGACAAGCCCCTCAAGAGATCCAATGGTGTCTGCCTTCAGTATCACGCCGACTGTGTCTGTATCGATCCTCACGGCCTCGATCTCAGACCTTATCTCCTTGGCTATCGCCTCCGGATCCTCTCCCTCGCCAACGACACGGATGGTGGATCCTGCAAGCGCGGTCTCGAGCTTCGGGGCTGATATCTTTATACCGGAGGCAGCGACGACATGCTTCACAGGGGTGAACCGCTCCTCGCTCCGTATCTCCTTGAGCGGCCTGGGCTTGAGAAGCGCCCTCACCTTTGTTATTATCGGCTCGCGTGGCGTCCCGACCACGATCGTATCCCCGACGCTGATCATGCCATCGTAAAGTATGACATCAAGGGTTGTGCCGAGCCCCCTCTCCTCCTTCACCTCAAGTATCGTTCCCACACCCGGACGGTTCGACTCGATCTCCAGGTTCTGCTTCAGGAACCTCTGTGCAAGGCCAACCAGGACCAGGAGAAGATCGGGAATTCCCTCTCCGGTTATGGCGCTGACCGGGATTATGCCCACGGTCTTAGTGAAATCTGTTATCCGGTCGTAGCGGTTGGAGTCGAAGCCGTATTTGTAGAGCTCTCCGACGAGCTCGTATATCTTCGTCTCCAGCGCCTCCACCACCCGCTCGGTCTGTCCCGATAGGCTCTTGGCCATGGGGGCGTTCTCGACAGGTCGCCAGCCTGGGATTCTGTCTATCTTGTTTGCAGCGACCACGAACGGAGTCCTGAACCTCTTCAGGATGTTTATCGACTCGATTGTCTGCGGCTGGAACCCCTCGTTTATATCCACTATAAGTATGGCAAGATCCGCGAGCGACCCACCACGGCTTCTGAGCGATGTGAACGCATGATGGCCCGGGGTGTCTATGAAGAGCAGCCCTGGCACCATGAGGCTCGCCTTGAATCCAGAACCGCAGAACTGCTGTATCACGCTCAGAGGGATCTCGGTAGCGCCTATATGCTGCGTTATGGCTCCGGCCTCGTACTGTGCGACTGTGGTGCCCCTTATCCTGTCCAGCAGCGTTGTCTTCCCGTGATCGACATGCCCCATAACGCAGACTATGGGGGTTCTCAGCTGTGAGACCTCCTCCTTCGAACGCATACCCTTTTTAGATCTCTGACGCATGGTGGATCCTCCCTAAAAATACCGCAGGCGATGAGACTGCGATTCCAGGCAACACCTCACGGTGCTCAGAAACACTCCGATGCAGCTCTTTATCTCTCGATCTCAACGAATATAAATCCTCTGCATCCAGCGGGCACGCCGTGGAGATATCTCCACCGGATTCTCCGCCATCAGAGCTTCTGGTCGTGTTCTTGGAAGCTGATTGGAACGACATGAATCGATAGCCTCACATGAGATTTCGATGAGATCTTGATAGCACATCAGATCTCGGTGATGCGGTGCACACCATATCTCAGGATCAGTAGTACCTTCTCCTCCTTCCAAAGCTCTGTCCGAAGAATAGACCGGCGAGAAGGCCAGCGAGATGTGCCATGTGCCCTATGCCATCTGCTCCCCTCAGGCTTATCTGGTAATAGAGATCCAGGAACGCCAGGAGGGCTATCGCCAGCGGTATCCCCAGAGGTATCGGTATGGGAAAGATTATCACCCTTATCTCGGGCGCGATTATCGCCAGGGCGCCCATGACCCCCATGATCGCTCCGCTGGCGCCCATCATGTATCCGGTGGCCACAAGCATCTCTATGATGCCGCCGAATATTCCGGACGCGAGGAACACCAGGAGGAAATTCCTCTCCCCAACCCTCCTCTCGAGCTCCGTCCCGAAGAAGAAGAGAGCCAGCATGTTCCAGAAGAGATGGCCTATGTCAGCATGAACGAATATATGCGTTACCAGCGTCCAGGGCCTGGACTCGACAAGTGCCGGATTCAGGGAGAGGTATCCCCTCACAGCCCAGGGGTTCACGGCCATTGCGATCGATACGATGATGCACAGAGCGATTACAGCAAGAGATGCCGGAATGCTTGAGCCTCTGGGCTTGATATCATCCCAGATCTGATCGGAGACCATGCCAAATGACAACAATCCTCTGACGATATCTCTTATGGTACCACTTCCAGTTTCAGGACTCTGTGACGTACTCGCCGTTTCTGAGCACTATGACGTAATCTGCGGAGTTCCTCAGCGCAACAGAAAAGCCGGGCTCTGCACCGAAGATTATCGTCTCCTTGCCGTGCTCCATCGCCTTCATGAGCACTGGCTTCAGATCCGCATCTCTGGTGACGAGCGCTATGGTGTCTATGACAGGGTTGTAGATCATGTCGACGCCCTCCACGGCCATCCGCACATCGACATCGCTGGTGCATATCACCGGCTCAAATCCCTGGTTCTCTACGGCCTCTACAAGCTTCTCTGAGGCGTACTGGTTCAGGAAGACCTTTCCAACCTTTATGTCGCCGTAATCCCTGAGTATGTTCCGGATCTCCTCCAGGTCCATCTGGAACTCCTTGCGCAGCATGTTGGGACCATCTACCAGGAGACCTATCTTCTTCCTTCCCTTCTCCTTCTTGGATCCGAGGTACTTCAGGATGTGCTCGAAGTGTATAGCCATGATCGCTAATCCTCTATTTCAGAACCCTAATCTTTATTATGTCCACAGGTCGATTCATATAATTTTCTATCGATGACGGTGGTGTATGGTTTGACCATCGTGGTTTGCAGGCACTAAATTTAACGATCTCTCCCAGATTTTCTCTGATCATTTTTATATTACCGTTGAACCTCTCTCAACTCAAAATAGCCAGGAGGTGCTCGATCGATTCGTATGAGGTCCTTGCGTGGAGAGGCACTGCAGGATCACCTATCGAAGTCGCCTGCCCATTCAATTCTGTGACGAGTTCATTCTCAGCATCATATGGCATCGCGGGAGTCATGAGTTATATGCGATGAAAGCCGATCCCTTCATTGATCCGTGCCCTAAATCCCCTCTCGACGCGCGGAAATGCCTTGAACCCGAAGCGGTCGGAAGGCATCGAGAACCGCTGCCTGCGCACACGAATTAGCGTAGATACACATACAAGGCGCCCGGCTGGAGATCACATGCCGTAAATCCTTCTGGTGTTTCTCACCGTCGCCCTGGCTAGCTCCTCAGGCTCCATCCCCCTCATCCGCGCTATGAGGTTGAGCGAGTCCAGTATGAAGGACGGCTCGTTCCTGCCTTTTCTCGGAGAGAGAAACGGGCTGTCTGTCTCGAGGAGTAGCTGGTCCACCGGCACGCTCCTCGCCAGAGCCTGGTGCTTCACAGATCTGCACACAACTGTTGCTATAGATACGTAAAATCCCCTGTCGACGATCTTCCTCATGGTCTCCAGGCTTCCGCTGTAGCAGTGGAATACCACCTTCTCCATACCCTTAACGAGATCGAATGCCATATCCTCGGTATCTCTGGCGTGTATCACAAGCGGCTTGCCGAGCTCCTCTGCGAGCTGTATCACTCTGCGGAAGACCTCGACCTGCTGCTTTCTGAGGGCTGGATCACTGCACCTGTAGTAATCCAGCCCCGCCTCGCCGACCCCGATTATCTCCCCGGAGTTCTGCCGGATCTCATCAAGGACGAGATCCACATCCCCAGGTCTCATCCGGTCGAGGGAGTTGGGGCTGAGGCCCAAGGTCGCGTGTATGAACTCATGCGACCTGGCCAGCTTCAGCGTCTCTCTGTTCGTATGAAGGTCAACTCCAGAGTTGATCATCTCCACGACGCCTGCAGCTCTCGCCCTCTCTATAACATCCATCCTGTCCTTATTGAAGTGCTTGAAATCGAGATGGCAGTGTGCATCTATGACCGCTACCAAGAGAACATCTCCTGATCATTTCTTTGATCTGCTACCTGGATGCACGTTCCTCGAGGAGCAGAAGACGGTTTATGGCGCTGACAAGCGCCTCCACCGATGCCATGACTATGTCCTCCCGCGCAGACCGGGCGGATACCTTTCTGCCCTCGGTATCCTCTACCCCTATAACGACCTCTGCGAGGGCATCAGATCCCCCTGTGATGGCCTCTATCCTGAAATCCCTCACCCTGATCAGGCTGTCCTGGCCGAGTATCTCCCTCACAGCCTTGACTGCAGCATCCACCGGACCAACCCCGATGTTTGCGAGCACCTTCTCCTCGCCCCTGAAGAGGGCCCTTACGGTGGCTGTGGGCGTGATCGTGTTCCCGGTCATCACGGCCACCTCCTTGAGGACGAGCGCCTGCTCTCCCTTCGCGATCTCGCCCAGGACGACCTCTGCGATGGTCTGGAGATCCGCATCCGTAACCTGCTTGCCCTTGTCGCCGAGCTCCTTTATCCTCCGGAGGATCTCCTGGAGCTGATCCTCTGTCGGATGATAGCCAGACTCCTCGAGCACCTTCTTAACCGCATGCCTTCCCGTGTGCTTTCCGAGGACGATCCTGCGCCTGTGGCCGACCATCTCGGGAGTCATTATGCCAGGCTCGAAGGTGTCGCTCCTCTCTATAACCCCATGGCTGTGTATGCCGCTCTCGTGGGAGAACGCGTTGTCTCCGACGATTGGCGCGTTTATCGGTATCCGCGTCTCTGTGAGCCTTTCAACAAGCCTTGCCGTCTCAACGAGGTACTGCGTTTTTATCGATGTCTTCGCTCCGTATATCGAGTGAAGGCTCATGACGGTCTCTGCGAGGTTCGCATTGCCGGCCCTCTCACCCAGACCGTTGACCGTGACCTGGACCTCTCGCGCACCAGCCTCCACAGCTGCGAGGCTGTTCGCCACCGCGAGCCCGAAGTCGTTGTGGCAGTGCACATCCACGAGTATGTTCATGTAGCTGCAGACCTCTTTCACGAGCCGGTGGAACGCGGACGGCGCCATGACACCCACGGTGTCAGGTATGTTTATTATGTCCGCCCCTGCGCCCTCAACAGCCTTGAAGATCTCCCTGAGAAAGGCCGGGGGCGTCCTGGTGGCGTCCATGGCCGAGAAGAGGCACACCACCCCGTGGTCCTTCACGTACTCGACCGCCTTTATCGAGTCCGCGACTATCTCCTCCCTGCTCTTCTTTATCGTGTGTGCTATCTGGATGTCGGAGGTCGAGACGAATACGTGAACCATGCCGACACCCGCGTCCAGACACCTGTCGATATCGCTCCTGATGATCCTCGAAAGGCCGCAGACTGTGGCGGTGAGCCCCTCATTCGCTATGGCCTTGACGGATTCAAACTCGCCCTTTGAAGATACAGGAAAGCCAGCCTCAATGACATTGACCCCGAGCTTGTCGAGCTGCCTGGCGATTATGAGCTTCTCCTCAGGGGTGAGCGATACCCCCGGGGTCTGCTCCCCATCCCTCAGGGTCGTGTCGAATATCCTCACCTCTTGGCCGCGAAGGTGCTCAAGATGGTAGAAAGCGATCCCACGCAGAAGTTTCTACTGACATGCACGCAGGGTTGAATCGCGTGGAAGATAAAACTTTGCTTTTCAGCCGGAGGCGCAGATGGAACCGGAGTTGTGAGAGAGATGTCTGTGCGGCGCTAGCGAACTGATCCATCTGACAGGAGCGAGCAGGGCGCAGACTCCAATTTTTGCCCGTAAGGAAACTATGAATGACCTGCGGAATATGTAAGGAATGTTTACAAGGCTGAGTGCCGATAAGATTCAGCCACGTACCATGGGGCATTGCCTGTGGAGATCTCTAGGAAGCTCCTCTCTTCAGGTCGGAGAAGCACCAGGCGCCTATCCCTTTGTTATGAGATCGTATCCAACCCGCGCCCTCCGTATGGGAGGCATGTCTCCCCACACAGCCATCTCATCCCCTCTTATAACCAGAGCTGCGATCACCCCAGTTCTATCAACCGCACTGAAGCACTCCTCCAGGCTGATATCAGGAGTGACAGCATTGCCAAGCGCAGTTGCTCCAGCATCTGCTATCGCCGGATCTCTGGATATAACGGTCGCGACATCTGCGCACCCGAAGCTTATCGACGGCCCGACGGTCCCGCTGCTGCTGCAAACCCCCAGAATGCCTTCTGCAGGATGAATCTCAAGAGCCAGGTCCTTTATCGGAGATGCTCCGGCGTATATCCCGACCAGCACAGGCTCATCTGAGCATATCGCTATATCCCCGCCGTTGTCAACGACAGCGTAATCTGCCCCTGCCTCCACCATGGCCTCGACCGCAGATGCGGCTATCGCTCCGGCGACCGCAGCCATCGGTCCGACGTGGAAGAGGGACGATGCATGGCACATCCTTTTCACAACAGCCGGGGCATCATCCACAGGGCGATCGTACGGCTCTAGGGTCAGCTGGAAGATTGGGTCAGAGGCTATGAACTCCTCGAGCTGGATCCTGCTGTCTATTATCGCGCTCTTTGCTATCTCTATGTGCTCCTGAGATCTGGCCACGATTGTGGCTATCGTCTGATGAAGCCTGAAGTGCTCCCGTATCATCAGAATTCGGTTGTACTTCATCGCTATAGCTTTTGAGGATTCTGTGAGAGATGCATCTCGAGAGTGTAGACAAAACCCTTGGTAAGGAGGGGTCAATCAGACGAATCGCGCCCTGTACAGCAACGATCAACAGCCCACGGGATACGATCGCTGGTGCGTGCACCACAATCTCGAAAGTTATATTAAGATATAGAATCATTATATCAATTAATTCGTGAGGTGATTTGCTTGAACGGGGATGTATATAAATTCATAGAGCTCGTCGGCACATCGACGGTTGGGTGGGAGGATGCGGTGAAGACAGTCGTGGAGACAGCCTCAAAGACTTTGAGGGATCTGAGGGTTGCCGAGGTCACCGAGCTTGATGTGAGGCTGGACAAGGGCAAGATCGTCGAGTACAGGGCGAAGGTGAAGCTATCGTTCAAGTACGAGAAGGAGGAGGACTGAGAGCGGAGAACCTGCCCGCGCATTTACAAGGCCAGCTCAGAGATCCAGGAGATCGGAGATTGTTATAGGAAATCAGGCAGAAGACCCCTCCCCTTCAGGGGAGGAGGTCACGTACTCCTGCCACTGATGCCAGCACTGGTTTGTCTCAAAGCTAGTGGTTCGCATCAGTGGTCCGAGCACAAATCATTTTTGGGACCCCTTCATCGGTGATCGTCTCGAAATAGAGGAGTGCTCCGCTTTCATCCCGGCCTTACGGGGTCTTCCAGCTTCGCCCTCTCCCCAAACTAGATGGGGGCCGGACCGGGCATATCAGCTGAGGAAGGTAGATGGCACATAGGAACTGCCCCGTGAAATCGGTTTCACGATAACTATACCAAGGTCTGAGATAACCAGACACCTGCGCCGTCTCTTCGGCCAGCGCTAATTCTGTACATACATTCTCAGATGCGCTTTGTCGTGGCCGGAAGCTTAATATCCCGCTCTGCATCGATCTCGGCTTATGATCATCCACTGGGCAGATGTGATTGCGGAGAGGCTAAAGGACGGTGGCCCGCATACTCTGGCCACAGGCATAACTCCATCCGGGCCTGTGCACATAGGCAACCTGCGCGAGGTCATGACAGCTGATGCTGTATACAGAGCTCTTTTGGACAGGGGCGTGGAGGCGAGGCTGATTTACATAGCTGATACATATGATCGCCTGCGGAGGCTCTATCCATTTCTGGACGAGAGCTTCAGGGAGCACGTGGGCAAGCCTCTGTCCGAGATCCCATGCCCGGAAGGGTGCTGCAGCAGCTACTCAGAGCACTTCCTGAAGCCCTTCCTCAGATCCATGGATATTCTGGATATAAAGCCGGAGGTGTACAGGGCGGATCAGCTCTACAAAGAGGGCGTTTATCTGAACGCCATAAAGACCGCGCTGAAAAAGAGGGACGAGATCGCAAAGATACTGAAGGAGATCTCCGGCAGGGATGTTGCGCCTACCTGGAGTCCATTCGATCCGATCTGCAGGGACTGCGGCCGCATGAACACCACCCGTGTGACAGGATTCGATCTCGATTCCGAGAAGGTCGATTATGTATGCGAGTGTGGGTCCTCAGGGAGCGTGAGCATGCGTGGTGGTGGCAAGCTCGTCTGGAGGGTCGACTGGCCTGCACGCTGGCACATCTTCAGGGTGACGGTCGAGCCTTTCGGAAAGGATCACGCAACAGCAGGCGGATCTTACGATACGGGAAAGCGGATCAGCGAGGATATTTACAGCTATCCTGCACCGTATCCTATCGTCTACGAGTGGATCCATCTAAAGGGGAAGGGCGCGATGCACAGCTCGACAGGGCTTGTTGTGACTGTCCAGGAGATGCTCGATGTCGTGCCTCCTGAGGTCCTGCGTTACCTCATAATCAGAACAAAGCCCGAGAAGCACATAGAGTTCGATCCCGGACTTCCGCTCCTCACCCTTGTGGATGAGTACGACCAGAGGAGGGGGGATGCAAGAGCGCTTGAGCTCTCCTCCATAAGAGACAGCGAGCCATTCACCATACCGTTCAGGCACATGGTGACTGCTGTCCAGATCGCACGTGATGACGAGGATCTCCTGCTAAAAGTTCTGGAGAGGAGCGGATACGAGACATCACGCAGGGATGAGATACTCGCGCGCGCCCGGAATGTGAGGATATGGCTGGAACGGTACGCACCGCCATTTGTGAAGTTCGAGGTGAAGGAGACCCTCCCCCAGGCGGTCAGAAACATCACCCCGGAGGAGCGCCGGGGTCTTGGCATGCTGGCGGAGAGGATCGAGGGAAAGAGCGCGCCGGAGATCCACGACGAGATATATGCAGTGGCAAACGAGCTCGGCATAGATCCGAAGAAGTTCTTCCAGGCGGTGTACCTTGCGTTTCTGGGGGAGCGTCAGGGGCCGAAGGCCGGGTGGTTCCTCGCAAGCCTCGAGAGGGGTTTCGTCAAACGAAGGCTCACCGAGGCCTCTATCGCTTGATTGTGTTGCCCTTTGGGCACTGTCTCTGTGAACCACACCGATCTGTGGATCTGGAGATCGCACGACTCGAGGGGTGCTGGAACGGTTCCGCAATCATCTCCGGCATAACACCAGACACCGTAAGAAATGCATATTCGTCAAACCAGATCCATTCCTACAGGAGATAGAATGTCAGGGATCGAGGAGGCGATACGGAGGCTCGAGGAGATCGCCGGTCGCCACATCTGCGCCGCAAGAAGGGATGAGCTGCTGGAGATCATAGAGATCCTGAGGCGCGAGCTTGAGAGGGAGAAGACCTGATGCGCCTCTCATGCCAGACTGCATGCCTGCAACATTTGATGATCTGAGCAGGTGCTCTCTCAGCCCAATCGCATAACCTAGGTCTTCTGAATGCGAAACAATGGGGCAACGGGCATCAGGAGCGTCTCAGCCCCTTATCTCCCTCAGGCGCCTGATCGTGACCTCCAGCAGGAACAATACCAGCGCGGCCAGAAGCGGCTGCCAGCTGATGCTGGCCCTCTCCTGAACGAGACGCTCACTTGCCCTTCTCGCCTCCTCCACGATGCTCCTTCCCGCCTCCTCCTCTGTGAATATCTTCCCACCATTTGCCTCTATCAGCCCTCTCAGCTCCGGGTTGAATCCGAACTCCCTGTACTCCAGCGGGTAGTTCACGGCGATCCCGTAGTCGTTAACGTAATAGACTCCCTCTGACTCCGGGACGATCGTCACTGTGTATCTGCCGGGGGCTGTGCTCTCGATCCTCGCGCCCGCCCCGATCCTGGGCGGGCTCTCGCTTGAGACGTATATCTCCAGAGGGCTTCCAGCCCACCCATCTCCAGACTCAACCCGCTCCTTCTCCGGCCTCGGATCGCCGACAGCCCAGTTCACCATGGACGATATGAGCATAGAGTTATCCTCAGCGTAAAGCGGCTGAGCCCAGGCACTGCCATCGTCTGTGGCCAGGGAGACGCTCCTTCCAAGTCCGTAGCGCATCGCTGTGACTATCGGCTTTCCGTCTGTCAGCGCCACGAGCCTCTGGGCGCCGGGCTTCGGGGTTACGTCGTTGAAACCGCTTATCGTCGCATTGATCTCTATATCCCCTGTAATGTAGTGGTTCTCATCTGTTATCACAAGCGTGTATCCGGAGACGTTCTCTGCGACCTCATGCTCCCTCTCGATCTCGGGGGTTCTCACCGTCAGGGAGCTCGGATACACTGCAGGACGGAAAGTGGCGCCTGTGAGCGATGCCATCTCCTGGAACCTGCCCGCAGACCCTGCATAGCTCTGGACCTGTATCAGGGTGACCGTTGCGTTCATTTTCCTGAGAATATCGACAGAGTTGAGGAAAACCCGATCGCCCTTGACCTTGTCAGGCTCTATTCTGCCATCTGATATGACCACAATATCTGCCTCAGCCCTGCTCTCGTTGATGATCTTCCATGCCAGGCGGAGCCCCTCGTCCAGGTTCGTCTCGTCCTTTCCGATGGGGGTCTGCAGGCTCTTTATGCTCTCCTCTATGACGCCCCTGTTTCTGACAGGCACCGGCTGTGATACGACGTAGGGTTTGGTGCCGAAGACCACAACGCCAACCCTTGCGTCCCTGAGCTCCGGAGATCTGAGGAGCTCTATCGCGAGGGACTTCTCGTAATCGAGATATGTAGTGCTTTCACCGATCCTCATCGGCGCCATGGTGCTTCCGGAGATGTCCATGACCATGATCATAACCTTCCCGCCCTCGAAGAGGCTCGGGGATGATACGACCGGGAGGGCCCTTTCAAACACAGTGCTGTAATAGCCACCCAGCTCATATGCATCAGGACCTCCGACGACGACCAGGCCGCCGCCGCCTGCCACGTAGTCCTTCAGGCGGTCGAGCTCAGGATCGTACTTGATGTTATCCAGGACGACCGCCTTGTAACCGCTCAGAGATTGTGGGAGAGCATCTGCAGTGCTCAGATCGAAAAGATCCCCGAGCACATCCATCAGAGGAGAGGATCTGCCCAGGAGCAGAACTCGCGGTTTCGGCACAACGTACACAGCTTTTGTGTATCTGTTGTTACTCTCGAAGTGGTCCTCGTCCGGATGTATCTCAGCTCTCAGCATGTGCGTTCCTGTGCTCCGGAACCTGTGTGATATCCTGAGCGACTCGTTTATGCTCTCCAGGGAGCTCCTGAAGATCTCCAGGTCATCCGCATATACCACAAGATCCCCGCTGATGCTTCCGGATTTTCTGATCACTATCTTGAATGGATAGTCTCCATCCAGAACTGCAATATTGCTTCCCGATATCTCGATGCCTGCCTCTTTTGCTTCAGGTTTCATCTCGACTGCGAAGACCGAGACGTTCGAGCTTCTGGCAAGGAGCAGGGCATCCCTGAGCGGGCGTCCGCTGTTGCTGTACCCATCGCTCACAAGCAGGATTGAATCAGCCTGTGGCATGTACTGTATGATCCTGTCCCCCAGCGGCGTGCTCTCGCCCGAGAAGTACCTCAGCTGGGAGTCCTGGATCCTACCGCTCAGGCGCTCTGCGACCTTCAAGTCGAAGATCTCCATGGATGCTGTCTGATCCGAGAGTATCGTTATCCTTGGCCTGCTCACGTCCTTTGTGTGGGTCGTTACTGTGTACGGGTTCGCAAGCGCGATTATGATCAGGCACACCACCAGGGTTCTCGTGATGACCAGAAGCTTCCGGGGTGTGCGCTTCGTGTACAGAAGCCCCGCTGCGAGGACAGCTGGGACGAGCCAGAGCAGCTCCGGCCTCTGGAGGTACATCTCTGTCAAAGCTCCCTCCTCCATCTTATTATCCCGAGCTCGGCCATGAGCAGCAGCAGAGCCGCCAGGATGAGCCAGGCCGAGAGATCCCTCTCCACAAGCTTCTCAGTACTGGCGCTGGATCTGAAGCTTCCGGGAGCGAAGGATCTGCCGCCCCTCAGATCAGACTCAGCGGGATCATAGAGATTAGCAGCGAGCCTCCTTCCATCAAAAGTGTAGAGGCCCACCCTGTCGAGAAGCAGGAGCTGTGCTGTGACCGTGCCTCCGGGCGTGCTGACGGTCGCCTGCCTCTCGAGCGGCACCACCTCCCCTGTCTTCCTGTTGACATCATCCAGCGACGGGGCGCCTGTCAGCCATCTCACCATTTCATACCAGAAGACGGGGTACTCAGGTCTGAGATGGAAATCGCTGCCGTACTCGAGCGCGTTGTAGACGACCGTCCCTCTCCCGAGATTCCAGTATGCGAGCAGGGGAACGCTGTTTAATTCCACCATAATCGTCGATCCGCGCCTTGGCACTGCATCAATGTAAGACCTTATCCCTATCTCCTCGAAGTGGATCCCCTCTCCGAAGACGGGATTTCTCGCCCATGGGATGCCGGTCCTGTTTACAGCGCCTGTGATCCTAACCGGCAGATACTCAGGGCTCGGGGAGTTCTCCTGAGGGATGTAAACTATCTTCCCCCCTGAGTCCACATACCTGTTGATTCCTCCATCTATCGAGCTGTTTCTGATGACCACCAGGTCGTAGCCATCTGGATTGCCCATGGTATCAACGCTGCCAATCGCCCTTAGCGCCGCCAGGGCAGGGCTGCTATCTCCCAGATAGAGAATCCTCGTATCATCCCGCAGCGGGGCGTAGATGTACGCCGTGTTGTCAGCAGATACCGCATCCCTGACATCGAGAGATACCGTGCTGATGCCGGATGGAAGGCTGACTGAAAGGTAGTAGTCCTCATCTGCACCTATGAACGCGCTGTGCTCTGAGCTTCCGCCCTGGGATTGAACTCTTATCGTGAGGCTCCTCGCAGATCCATAGTTGTGAATTCTGCATGTGTAATTGATACCCTCATAGGTCTCTGTCAGCCAGCCCCCGACAATCCCGACGTTATCTCCCCCTCCGCCGGTGTCTGCGAAGACTATGCTGGCACCTGTCGCGGTGAGGGAGTCCCTTGTGGCACCGGGGTCGTCTCCGATCCAGCTTATGAAGTCAGAGATGACGAGAATGTCACCACCCTCCGGTCCTGTCAGTGTATATGCCAGGTTCATCGCGCTCGATATGTCAGCAGGGAGATCGAGCACATCGATTTTATCCAGAATAGACCGGGCCTCATCAGCGCTGCCCTCTCTCAGCGCCACGACGGGTATTGACTCTGCCAGAACGATGCTCACCCTGTCGTATCCGGAGAGCTCTGATGATGCTATGCTCAGAGCGTTCTGGAATGTGCTCTCCATGCTCGCAGATACATCCATAACAAGAACAAGATGCGAGCCGGGGCTCCCTCTCTCGAGGGTGTACGGCCCGGCAGCGGCAATCGAGAGGATAATGAGAATGAGAAGCTGCAGCCAGAAGAGTGGATCCTTTATCATCCTGCTAAGGGCTGCGGATCTCCTGGCCTTTCCAGCCTCGAGGAACCTTATGCTGGGGAAGAGAACGTCACGGGGCTTCGGTTTTATCAGGTAGAGCACGATCAGCGGCAGTATGCTGAGAAGGCCGAGGAGTGCATATGGATTTCTGAATGGCATCTCTTGCTCTGATGCGGAGATCTGAGAAAAATGTTTGCCTGTGCGATAGAGGCAGGAGCTTGCGAAATCTTTATATAGAACTTCAAAACACTTACATCCCCGCTGTAAGAAGAGGTGTCGGAATGGCTGGACTAGGTGGAACACCTGTACTGATACTCAAAGAGGGAAGCCAGCGGACTGCTGGCCGGGAGGCGCAGAGGTCGAACATAATGGCGGCCAAGGCTGTGGCCAGTGCCGTCAGAACCACGCTGGGACCCAAGGGCATGGACAAGATGCTTGTGGACACCCTTGGAGATGTGGTCATAACAAACGACGGCGTTACAATTCTTAAGGAGATGGATATCGAGCATCCGGCCGCCAAGATGATGGTGGAGATCGCCAAGACTCAGGATGAGGAGGTAGGCGACGGCACCACAACGGCTGTTGTCCTGGCTGGCGAGCTTCTGAAGCAGGCAGAGCTGCTTCTCGAGCAGGAGATCCACCCGACCGTCATAGCCACCGGCTACAGGGACGCCGCAACGAAGGCCATCGAGATCCTGAAGGATCTCGCGGTGAAGGTATCGCCGGATGATGAGGAGCTGCTGAAGAAGATCGCCATCACAGCGATGACCGGCAAGGGCAGCGGCAACGCGAGGGGAGAGCTCGCAGAGCTCGCGGTCAAGGCTGTGAAGGCGATCGTGGACGAGGACGGCTCCGTGGATATCGACAACATCACCGTTGAGAAGAAGGTGGGCGGCAGCATCACCGACTCCCAGCTGATCCATGGTATGGTGATCGATAAGGAGCGCCTGCATCCCAACATGCCGAAGAAGGTGAAGAATGCCAGGATAGCGCTCCTCAACGCGCCGATCGAGATAGAGAAGACCGAGGTCGACGCGAAGATCGAGATCACCTCGCCTGATCAGCTCCAGGCCTTCCTGGATCAGGAGGAGTCGATGCTAAAGGAGATGGTCAACAAGATCGTCTCCACAGGGGCAAATGTCGTCTTCTGCCAGAAGGGCATTGATGATCTGGCGCAGCACTTCCTGGCGAAGGCAGGCATCTACACGCTCCGGAGGGTGAAGAAGAGCGATATGGAGAAGCTGGCCCGCGCGACAGGCGCCAGGATCGTGACAAGCCTGCATGAGCTGACCCCGAACGATCTCGGCAAGGCCGGGCTGGTCGAGGAGAGGAAGATCGCCGGAGACGACATGACCTTCGTCGAGGAGTGCGAGAATCCGAAGTCAGTGTCCATAATCCTCCGCGGCGGCACAGAGCACGTGGTCGATGAGCTCTACAGGGCCATGGAGGATGCGCTCCGCGTCGTGGGCGTGGTCGTAGAGGATGGCATGCTTGTGCCCGGCGGTGGAGCGCCCGAGGTAGAGCTCGCTCTCCGGCTCAGAGAGTACGCAGCCACTGTCGGTGGTAGAGAGCAGCTCGCCATAGAGGCGTTCGCCGAGGCGATGGAGATCATCCCGAAGACGCTCGCTGAGAACGCCGGCCTCGATCAGATCGACACTCTGGTCGCTCTGAGAAGCAAGCACGAGAAGGGCATGAAAGCCGCAGGTCTCGATATGGATACCGGAGAGGCGGTCGACATGCTGGAGCGCGGCGTCGTTGAGCCTCTCAGGGTCAAGACACAGGCGATCAGCTCAGCCGCCGAGGCTGCTGTGATGATACTGAGGATAGACGACGTGATCGCCTCCAAGTCGACCGGCGCGGGCAAGGAGGGCAAGGAGAAGGAGCCCAGCGGAATGGGCGAGGACTTCGACTGAGCCCAGTCCCTCCCACATTTTTCCTCATCTCCGAACCATCGGAGATCTGGATAAGGAACCCTCTGGCTGCCGCTGATAATCAGCTGGATGGCAGATCTTTTCCCGATATTTGATGCTTCTGGAGATGCATCCCAGCTCACGGTAGAGCGAGATGCTCCTCGAGGCGCTTCATGGCCGCGATCTCTCTCGGCCCCCCACATCTCTGCACAATTCTTTTGAGCTTTCTTATCTCCTCGAGGTAGGAATCGACACGAAGCGCGTTGTACCTGGTGGCTGCGATTGCAGCCTCGATAACGCACGATACACCGCGGTTGATGGCGCGGAACTCCTTTTTGATGACCTCTCCCCTGACAAACTCGAGCTCTGGCATGATTATGTCTGTTCTGTACGGGCTGCACCTGAAAAGCGCCCAGGACTCGGCATCCTTTAAGGTAAGAACCCCGCCCCTTCTGAGAAAGCACTCTTCTCCAAGATCAGTCATCGCAGCCTCTACGAATATCATCGGATCATGGGTGACGTTCGCCACGAGCTGGCCGGTGGCGAGGACGTTCTCGTATGTGTGCGTCCCGAGAAAGAGACGGACGGTTATGCGTTCTCCTCTTATTATGCCGATTGGGGCTGCATTCGGGACGCCATCACGCTCGGTCGTGACGATGACCTCGTTTATGCCTGGAAGTATGCCAAGCTCATCAAGAACACTATCTGCATCCATTTGTTGCATCTCCTCAGAACCTCAGGCCCCTCATCAGCGCGATAAATAAAGATGATGCTATCAGGTCAGCTGTGGATCCCGGATTGATGTCCCTTGAGATCAGCACCCTGTCCATCTCCATTGCGCTCGAGATGACATCCTGAGATCTGAGAGCCGCGCCTGCCATCCTTGAGACCTCAAGAGCAACATCGATTCCAAATTTGGAAGCCACAAGGCTGTCTGGCTCTTCTGATAGCGCGGTCAGGTACGTGAGAACAACACCTCTGTTCAGCCCGTGCCTCGGAGCCATCTCACAGAGAACATCCGCGAGCTCGAAGCTCCTCGAGAAGCCTGTGGCCCACTCCCTCGCGATCAGGTCGTGCCCCTGAGAGATGCGCATAAGCTCTATCAGCCGCATGCCCCTCGCTGCGATCTCGTCAACTGCTCCTGGATCCTTCAGGCTCATCTCCTTCACATCAGCAGCCCTGGCACCAGCAAGCTCAAATGCTCTGTAAAAACATATCGAGTCCTCCACAGTGGTCGATTCCACAACTCTGAGGATCTCTGATCCGAGCGGTCCGGGCCTGGATGCTGCAGATGCGAGCGGTATGAGCAGGGCTATCTCCCCGAAGTGTGTGTTGCCACTCAGCCCCCACTCACGCCATGCCGAGACTGTATCCAGAATGAGCCTGCCCACCCCCGACGCCCCAGACGCGGCCCTCCTGAATGAGGGATATGAGAGCACGGCGCTCGCGACAAAGTGGCTGAAGCTCATGTCCTCGTAATCGTGACATCTGTCCACATTTCCTGGCTTGGGGCTTGAGGAGAGCTCCAGCAGCATGGCCAGCTGGGCCATCTGGGCGACCCTCTCCGGATCAATTATCATCTCATTCATCATCTCAGCAGGATTTAACAGGAGGACAGACAGGAGGCATTCACCGCAGCAGTCCCTCAGCGACTCTTCTCTTCAGGATCATGTACTCCTTAGGTGTCAGACCTGCCCTTCTAAGCGCCACATCCCTCAGGTAGCATGGTTTTGTTATCTTGCAGCACCATATCAGGCTGCCAAAGCATGTTCCATCGCCCTTCTCGAGGGGTGTCCCCCTTGCGAGCTCGAGCTTCCTCCGCACGAACTCATCAGGGGTCATGCCGAGCCTTTTCAGGGCGCCGTGGACAGGGCATGGCTTGACCGGAGGGCAGCAGAATGCGAGGCCTCGAAGGTCGCCGCCGGCGCATATGTGCTTCGGAGCGTTGTACCATCCTGTGATATCCTCGAACTTCCTGAGGGCAGAGGAGATCCAGCTTGCAAACTCCTCGTCTGTGGATTCCTTGAGCGAGATCGCATCCGCGCCCATCGAGAGCAGGCGCTTCGCGTCTTCGAATGATTTTATCTCAGATAGCGCCATTATTCTTGGTCCTCTGACATCTGATATGCTCCTCAGAACCGAGGTCGCAGATCCATCACAGCCTCTGAGATCGAGGTGAATCAGATCGAGCCCTGCAGATTCGAGGCTCTTAACCGCGCCCGGGTTCGACTTCGGGCTCAAAGCAGCCGGCGAAATGCGCAGCGAGGTTGCAGCCCCAGCTGATTTGATCAGCTTAATCAGGCTGCATGCTCTGGTGAGATCAATTGAATCCCTATCGGAGAGATCGAGCTCCAGGATCGCATGCATCCTGGCCGCGGTTCTTGAAAACTCCGGGAGCCTGTCGGGAGATGCTGATCTGAATGATAGCACAGCCGGCACACCTGCATCCCTGACGAGCGCCTCGATATCGTCTCTCTCCTCTACATCCTCAAGGACTGCAAGCCCCACACCCGGCGGGCATGCGTTTCCGTGGCATATCATGGCCACCGGGCTCTTCAGAGATGCGTACCCTATTTTCAGCATCGATATCCTCGAATTTGACAAGGGATATCAGCCTTTCGATGGCTCATGCGACGACCCTCAAATAACCCATGCAGATCACGCAACGATCTCGATTCGCTTTGCCTGAGGTCAGTGTGGTTCGCTAAAAGGTCTCGGAAGATCATAAGACAATATGCCACACAGCTCTTGTGTGGATGCTGTTGATATCACAATACGAGCAAAAGCCAGTGGTTCATCTCTGAGGCTATGGGTTGCTGGAGATCCCCTGAGCAGTGCAGCTTTCCATATTGCATCTCCCCTCAGAACCATCTGGTCAAAGCGTAAAAGATGCCTCGCGAAAGAGCATACCATATTCTGCCACAAGAGCTGTGCAGGCGACCGATCTCTTGTGATCAATACGTCAGCAACTCCGGCCTGAAGACCGGAGTCTCCTCCACCCATACACCCCAGGGGGTTTTATGATGCCCGGACGCGAAACCCCATCGAGACATTATGAGGGCATACTGACCATGGCAATTTTCTGCAGATCGAGCATCGTTTGTCAGATAACATTATAAAAATTATCTGTAAATGTTTACATAGTTTGGAAAGGGTTAAATCCAGGTCATAACGTCAACTCTCTTTACACGGGGATGTACTTTCATAGTGTTAGTGTGATATAAATATCTAAAAACGATTGAATTTGCCTGGATCAAGGCAGATTGTGCAAACCAGGAGGTGGGGTGGCAACATGTGCGTGTACTGGACAGGATCCAAAAATAAAGCATTATTTAAAAAATTAAATTTTGATGATTTTTGCCAGTATCTTTGTGCATGGTTTAAAGCTATTCATATAATTACTATCATCATCGCAGCAGCGTGTCTCTGCATCTCGTTACATGCAGCCTCGGGATCGTCAGTCAAGAATACTACGTCAGTTTATACAGTTGACAGTATAGCTACGGATTTATACGAACCTCTGGGAAGCAGCGGTGCGCTGAGAGTCGTTGTGGAGCCGGATTCGAGAAGGGCCATAGGCGATGTGGTTATTTTCTCTGTAAGTCTTGAGCTGCCCGGGGACGTTCACGAACTGAAGATCATGGATGTTCTCCCTTCAGGTCTCAATTACCTCAAATGTGAGGGAGACATTCCCGCTCCGCATCTGGACGGCAGGACCCTGCTGTGGAATCTTGGATATACAGAGAAGACCGAGATCGCCTTTCAGATCTATGCAGTTGTTCGGAACATAATAACGAACCAGGATGGCACAGTGCTTCTCAACAAAGTTGAGGCCACATGGAAGGACCATACAGAGACGCTCTGCTCCACAAACGCCAGCACACCGATCACCATCACAGAGCCAGACATAAAGATCTCCATCAGCTCCAACAAAACGACCGTTCATGCTGGATATATCGTGGAGCAGATCGTGACCCTGCGCAACACGGGCTCGAGTAATGCATACGATGTCAATCTGAGTGTGACGATCGCGGATGGGCTTGAGGTTCTGAGCACGGATCCAGAGCATGCTGTTGATGGGAGAAACATAGCATGCACTTATGACAAAATCCGCGCCGGGGATGCTGAAACTCTGAGGCTTGCTCTCAGGGTGAGAAGCACAGTCGTATCCGGGGAGAGCCTGAGCACCGGAGCCTATGTGACGTGGACGAGCCTGCCCGGGAAAGACCCCAATGAGCGGTGGGGCGGAGGAACGAGTCTCAATAATTATGATGAGTCTACATCTGCGAAGCTCACAGTGTCAGGAGACGTGAGCATATCCAAGACGCCCGATACGAACAGGAGCTGTGCCATCGGTGATTCTGTGACGTACAAGATCCACCTGAACCTCCCGAGGGCCATTCTCAGGGAGGTGATCATCACAGACACCATTCCCGATGGCACGATCTACGACCCATCGAGCCTGAGGACCAGCGGTTTCGTTCCAAATGACATCCAGCCACCAGCCCCTGAGGGCGACACGCTTGTTCTCTCCTTCGGCGATCTGAACAACACAGAAGATGTCGATATGGACATCTGGTACAGCGTGATTGTCGCGAACCGGAGGGAGAACAGGAACGGTGTCTTCCTGATACCAGGAGCAGCCAGGATCACCTGGAAGAGCTACGATGGCTCATCGAGGCAGCGAACCGACAGCAAGGCAGGAAGCATAGAGGTCGTGGAGCCATCGCTGGCCCTGGTGAAGAGCGCGCCATCATATGCGATCGTGGGTGATGAGGTGAGGTTCACGCTCTCGTGCTCTCATGATGGTGGTAGTAGATCCGATGCTTATGATGTCATCCTCGCGGACTCCATCCCGGAGGGCGCAAGACTTGTAGGGATCAACACGAGCCGGCCGATGGGCTTCGAGCAAATTGGCAGAGATCTTGTATGGTCCATTCAGAGGCTTGGGAGAGGGGAATCCGTCACTGTGACATACACGATCCTGCCGGAGACCGCAGGCAGTGCAGGAGGCGCTGCGAGGCTGTACTGGTCGAGCAGGGAGGGCGATGACCCGAACGAGAGGTCAGGGCTCTGGAACGATCTCGACTGTTACAACAAGACCGCAGAGGCTTATGTCGCGGTGGAGAATTTCAGCATTAGATGCGAGCCTGAAGGGCCTGTGAGGAGGGGCTTTGGAGAGGATCTCATGATTCGCTTTTACGGCGAGCTCCCCTCCATGAGGGATGCATGGATGAACCTGAGCCTCAGGGGATTGAAATACGATGCATCTGGCATCAGACGGAGTTTCAATCCGCTGGAGGAGATCGTTCGCGGGGATAGGATTTGCTGGCACCTTGGGGGCGTGCAGGCCATGCATGTTGATATCTCCCTGAAAGCGATCGTCGATGATTATGCGCCCGGGGCGGTCCTGGAGCTGAGCTGGATCTCGAATGGTCTCACTAGATCCATCTCTGTGGCGACAGGGCCGGTGGAGATCGCCGAGCCGCGGTTGAGGGTGGAGAGGGCTCCGGCTCTGAGGAGCCTGGAGACGGGCGATATTTTGAGGTGCTCTGTGAGGATCGATCACTCGCCCGAGAGCGCATGCGACGCATGGAATGTGATTCTCAGGGAGAGCATTCCCCCGGGCATAAGGATCCTTCGGGAGAGCGTGAGAACGTCTCCGGAGAGAGGAGATGTTGAGATCGGTGAAGGCTCCCTGCTCTGGCGGATCGGGAGGCTAGGGCTCGGCGAGAGCGCCTTGCTGGAGTACGATGTCGTGGCCCTCTCAGACGGCCGATCTCTCTCAGAGTCAAGACTCACATGGTCCAGCGCTGAGAGCGGAGAGCGTAATTACACTGCATCTGCATCGTCAGAGTTCATCGTCGGATCTTCATACCTAAGCGTGGCTGCGCCGGAGATGGCATGCGGTTTCGTGAACTACACAGTTCATTACAGGAACATCGGTGAGAGGGATATCAGGGGTGCTGTTCTCAAGGCGAGATATGATCCGCTTCTCGCCTTCGTATCATCGAGCCCTGTGCCGTGCGCCCCGGACGGGAGCATCTGGTCGGGATGTGCGCTGCCGGATGTGCTTCATCCGGGGGATGAGGGCACCATAAGAATCATCACAAGGGCCGGAAGGGCTGCGAATGGGAGTGCTGTGGATACCACCTTTACGATGTCGTTCGAGGGGCATGAGGAGAATATCTCCAAGAGGACGATCCTGATCGCCCCAGAGCTCTCAATCAATGCAACAGGCTCTCCCGAGGACGTTAAGAGCGGTGAAACTGTAATCTACACAGTGAGATACAGAAATACGGGAGTTCTGAAGGTGACAAATGTATCTCTCAGAGCCTTGTTCCCATCCAGCGTGGAGATCATCAGCGCGACCCCGCTTCCGAGTATCTCCACCGGTGAAGAGATCGTCTGGTCGGAGGGCTCTGAGCTCATGCCTGGAGATGAGAGAACCGTACGCATCAGCGCTCTTGTGAACGGAGATGATGTGGTGAAGGCGACCTTCACCCTGGAGAGCTCAGAGTCGCTGCCTGTATCCGCGGAGGTATCCACGCATGTTCATGTCCCCAAAAGAGAGATCACGGTCAGAAAGCAGCCATCGTGCACAGAGTGCAGGCGCGGCGATACTGTGGAGTATGATATCAGGGTTTGCAACCCATCTGATGCAGATCTCTGGAACATCACCGTGAAGGAGATCCCGGATCCAGGATTCATAATCCAGGAGGCAGATCCTGCACCAGGACCTGATGGCATGTGGCATATCGGCCGTCTCCGTGCTGGAGAGTGCACCCTGATAAGGATCAGCGGGATGATTCCGACGAGCGAGATGTACTTCGACATGGCCGGGAGCGTTGAGGGGAGGGGGTTCACCAGAACATACAGGGAGTGCACTTCGGGCTTCGAGGGCGCAGCGCTGCGCAACTGCGTCCAGGCCTTCTCTGGGAACCTCTCTGCAGGTGACTGCGTCACTGTGAGGATAGCAGCTGAGAAGGGATCGGAGCTCCGGATGATGGAACACGGCAGTGGATCTCTCCGCTCGCAGGAGGGGATGTCCATGAGCACAGAAAATCGATCCATCAGGATATCGAGGTCTCAGGCGGCTGAAAGCAGCATGTACGAAGGTGATGTTCGCAGGAGATCCGTTGCATTCGAATCTCCGTGGAGCGATTACTTCGAGATCTCGAACAGGGCCACTCATGGGGGCATGAGGTCGTTCGCCAGGGCTGAAAGGGAGACCAGCAGCATCGAGGCTGCTGCAGATTCCAACGGCACTGTGGTCTCTCTTGATATGGTGCTCATCGGATCCGGAAGCATTCTGGCGGAGAAGATCTCAAACATCACGGGGGCTATGAGAGCATACGATCGACACTCCGGCAGATCGGAGATATCAGTGAGGTTCGAGGAGCACGGGGAGTACGGGAGCTATGGCCATTCCTACCTCGGAAGTGGCACGCTCGTATCAGGCCGGAGCTATGGAGCGCTGCAGATTCACACCTCCGGCTCAGGAAGATACATCTCAGAGGGGTCCGTGAGCCATGGATCGATCAAAGAGAGCTTGAGCGTTGCGGCCAACATCTCTAAATGGCGCTCAGGCGCATGGCTCAGGGGCGGACAGAGCATACGTGAGGAGTACTCCGGATCGAGGATCGAGAAGGAGACGGTGCTCACCGCCAGAGGGCTTGAGACGAACGTGAACCTCTCCGGAATGGCGGTCACAGATACGCATACCATTGATTCACATCTGAGCGATATCTACATCGGAAATTACACAATGAGGAGAAGCATCAGCCTGCCTGTTTCATACAAGTATGGATCGCCGCACATGAACATCTCCACAGAGATGTACATGGAGGGATCGGATATCATGCGTCTCACTGTGAAAATACAGAACGACGGGGTCAGGGATCTCTCCCCTGTCTACATCACCTCGGTGGTTCCGAACGGATCGAGGGTTCTGGGCGCGTATCCAGAGCCGGAGATCGATAACGATGTGATGAGGTGGAGACAGGATGTGCTGAGAGCTGGCGAGCCTCTCGTGATAACCCTGCGGCTTGATGTGAGGGATGCCCTGAGCAGGGAGATCCTTGTCAGGGCCGCAGGCGGATTCGATGGGCGGTGGGTGTATGCGATGAACAGAACATCGCCTGCACAGTGCTGCAGCGACTAGAAGTCCAGAAGCGACCTCTGGGATGGTTCTTTTGAGGAAGGGGCTCTGGGCGGGGGAAGGGATATCCTTCCGTACCTCCCGCCACCTCCTGGGGTAACCACGACATCTCCTGATCTGAACGCCTCTATCGCCCTTGCGACCCTCTCATCTGTATTCAGCTCAGAGATCTCCGCGAGCAGGAGCACCTCTATCTCGGTCCTCTCAGATACCAGATCGCTCCATATCTTTCTCACGCCTGCTGTGAACACACTCTTGTGGCCGAGGGCCATCGCGATTATCTCGGCCAGGGGGATTATGTGGATGTACGGAGGCCTGTGATCCGGGTGCACCGGCTGCGGCAGATCTGCTAAGATCTCGACCCTGTCCCTGACACCGAGCTTGATCGATCCGCCGCATCCGCACCGTCCCAGCAGCTCATCCATCTCCTTCATTGTATACTGCCTGTAGCATCTGGTGCATGCGGTTCTGTTGTACTTTCCCTCCTCCGGGTAGAAGCCGACGTTGAGAAGGGGTTTGCGCCCCGATCTGCGCTCTATCGCGAGCCTGAGCTCCTGAAAACTTATATCTCTGATATCAAACTGGTTGAACTCCCTTCCGAGCTTGTTCGACCAGGGAGAGTGGCCATCCGAGTTCGACAAAAACGTCCTCTCCCTCAGCTCGCTTATGCGATCCGCGTAGTCTGAGTCGGCGCTGAGGCCGAGCTCTATGAAAAGAATATCATCGGCTCGATCTCCGTAACATTCTTTAAGTGATCTGTGATGCGCGAAGATCCCTGTCCATGGCGTGAACGCGTGGCTCGGCCCGATGATGCAATCCGCCTCGAGGCAGAGATCCGCGATCTCTGCTCCGCTTAAAAGGATTCTTGGCCTGCCATCAGTATCTATGTTGCTCGAGCTCTTCCGGAAGATCTCCCTCAGCTCCCCGGCCTTGGAGAGATCGGGGATGAGAATCAGATGGTGAACGCCCTCTGAATCTTCGACTTCGGCTGTCACGACGAATCCTGTCAGGTCGTTATGCCATAGGATCCCGTCCCTCTCCGGAAGCCGCCTGAGATTCTCAAGCCATTGCGGGTGGAGCGCGTCGCCAGTGCCAACGAGGTGTATGCCCTTTCTGCGCGCCTCAGCCGCGATGGTGTCGAGATCCATCATCCCAGATGTGGCAGCTGAGTACTTTGAGTGTATGTGGAGATCTGCACTTACATTCATTTTAGTATTTATATTTTATTTACATGCTTGAATGGTACGGCTCCTCACTGAAATCAACGGAGCGACCATGAATTCGGCGCGTTGGTGCTCGGCCTGCGCAGGCGTTCCGTGATTCGAGCCAATGAAGAGCATATGCTGCAGCCTTCCCCTTGAGCATCTGAAATGTCGTGGTTTCCATATCGCATTTTATTGAATGTATCCATATGCTGCAGCATTCACCCTGAGTTCTCTGGCTCCTCCGGCCTGCCTATCCGCGGCAGTCTCTCCATATCTATCTCTATCTTTATCACGTCCTGATCTGCCTCCAGAGATCTCACGATCACATGAAATATGTATCGCTGCGTTCGTCTTCCCTCGGGAATCAGGATACTGTGGACCTTTCGGAGCTTGCTCACGCTCGCAGCGTAGACTGCTGGACCGCTCTGCAGGAACAGCAGCCCTGGCAGGTTCAGAGAGTCGTGCCCGAACGACGGAAACCTCTCCTCGATCCTCTCCTCGAGCATCCTGCGCGGTATATCCACAGAGCCGATATCGCTCTCAACCCTTATGCCGTTCTCATCCGCCCTTATCGATCTTATGTGGTATCTGAGGGCGCTGATGAGATAGCTGGTCCCCCTCCCCTGCTGTTCTGCCGGAACTATCGACTCGAGCATGTCCATGAAAGGCCGTATCAGGGGGCTTGTGCCTGCAAAGAACGCACCTGCCAGGTTGGAGACCTCTGTTTTGGCATCCCTCAGATCATTCTTATCTATTGTCAGTGTAACCATGGTCGATCTTCTGCGATCCTACAAGATATATCCACCGCAGCGTGAGAAGCACCCATGCCATCGAAGCGAGACTGAAGTGAGAACCGTGCACGTCCTGATAGGAGCGAGCAGGGCGCAAACCCCCATTTTTAGGAGTAAGAGACCTATATGGTCAAGAAATAACGTCTGAGTTGCGGACTGAAACTGGATCGAGATCGTAATGCAGCGTTGAACATGCTCACACTCTGAGGGGTGGAGCCTGTGGGGATGCCGGATGATCAGAACTGTGAAACCTTCGACTTGCTTCCAAGTCGAAGCGCAGGAAGCCCCGCTCTTCAGGGGGAGGAAGTCGCGGTCACACTGTATTTACATATGTGTCTGCAGCTTCCAGCCATATTTTGATACAATTACCCCTTTGCTTCCAGTGTGACCCTGCATTTACGTCATCTTGTTAATCGCAAAAAACAAAATTAGATAATGCACTTATATTTACAGAGTGGGGAGTTTTCGATATCTGTAGAACGTAGACATATTCCACATACCATAGCTTCCAGTGGAGCCGGTCATCCCGCAAGGGTGCAGGTATATGGAACGCCCTCGGAGCAGCAGACTACCGGCATCTATTTTTGATAGGAAATATTCTGTGGTTGCAATGACACTGGAGTCTCTGGTATCGGAGCTCAGGAGCTTCGTGGGCATAACCAGAAAGCGAAGCATTGGCGATATGCTCAGGTATTTTCCTGCCGTCTCTGATAGGGTGATAGCGGATTTCGGCGAGGATGCTGCCGTCATAGATAACGGCGATGAGGTTCTTCTCCTCGCCGCAGACGGGATATGGTCGGTGCTGATGGATGCCGATCCCGAATGGGCCGGATACTGCGCTGTTCTTGTGAACGTCCATGATATAGCTGCCATGGGAGGCACCCCGATCGCCATGGTGGATGTTCTATCCGTGAACTCTCCAAAAATTGCGGATGCTGTCCTGCGGGGGGTCGAGAAGGGGATTGAGAAGTTTGGAGTCCCGATAGTGGGCGGCCATCTCCATCCGGACACGCCCTACAACGCACTGGATGTGGCGATTCTGGGCAAGGCCAGGAGGGACGGCGTGATACTGAGCAGCACCGCAGAGCCTGGTGACGCGGTGGTGGTCGGGGTTGATCTTGAGGGAACAGTTCATCCGAGCTTCAGGATAAACTTCGACTCAACCAGCCACAAGGACAGGGAGACGCTGGGACGCCAGATCACTTCTATGCGTGCGCTCGGTGAGAGTAGACTTGTCACAGCCGGAAAGGACATCAGCAATCCGGGGATGCTCGGGACTCTCGGAATGCTGCTCGAGACCAGCGGTGTCGGCGCGGAGGTTGAGATCGACGCGATACCGGTGCCCGCTTCACTGGCTCTCGTGGAGTGGCTGAAGATGTATCCGGGCATGGGTTTCGTTGTCACAACCAGAGACCCATCTGAGGTCGTGGATGTATTCAGGAGGCACGGGCTGAGTGCTGCGAGGATCGGCAGGGTGATCGAGGAGAGAAGGCTTGAGGTTGTGAGCGGGGAGAGGAGAGCAGTTCTCTTCGATTTCGAGAGGGATCGTGTGACTGGCATAAACTGAGGGGTAAGATGGATCGCAGATTCATCGATCTGCTTGAGGAAAAAGCACGCAGCTGCAGGGCGAGGATCGGAATAGGGCTGGTGAACCCCGGGAGGGATGTTCTCGAGAGCCTCGTCCCGGCGGGGGAATACGCTGAGATCATCGCTGTAGGAGATGCAGCTCCTGAGGGCATCGAGCTGATCCGCTCTGCCTCGCCTGAGGAGGAGCTGATCCGGCTTCTTATGAGCTCAGAGATCGACGGGGCTGTGAGGGGCAACATATCCGCCACAAGGACTATGAGGGCTCTCTCGAGGGCCGGGATCGATGTCATGAGGATGGCCCTGCTGGAGCTCGGTGGATGGGCGTTCTTCCTGGCTCCAGTCGGCATCGATGAGGGGGAGACTCTACAGGACAAGCTGGAGCTTGGCATGCGCGGGGCATCTTTTCTCAGGGGAATGGGCGTAGATCCCACGGTCTCGGTTCTCTCCGGCGGCAGGCTAGAGGATGTGGGAAGGAGCGAGCATGTCGATACGAGTCTGGCGCACGGCGAGTTCGTGGCTGCGCGGCTTAGGGAGAACGGCTTCGATGCGATCCACAGGGGAATACTGATAGAATCCGCGCGCGGAGATGATCTCGTGCTCGCGCCGGATGGCATATCAGGCAACCTGCTCTTCAGGACGATGCTGATGGTATGCGGCGCAACCGCCATGGGCGCGCCCGTTCTCACAGATGAGATCGTCTTTGTCGATTCCACCAGGGCCAGATCCGAGTTCATCGGCCCGATAATCCTGGCGAGCGCCCTGGTATCGATGAGATGCGGACGATGACCCAATGCGATCTACAACACATAAGCGCGCCTTTCGAAATCGTGTTGAGGCGAGTCCTGTGGCGTTTGCTGAAAGCATATATGGAGAGTTAACCTCCTGTGGCGAATTTCCGTGGATCAAACTAACAGCAGATCCCCCATCATTTTTGCATGCATCTCATGTAGCATGCGGTTTTGTGACCAATAACATGCTTGGTTCAGGTACTGTGCCAACGAACGCCACGGTGTAGATTCATTAACAAGACATTCTGTGTTGGATAAAAATTCGCAACCTGAAGGCCATTAGGGGTAAAGATGGAAATTAGCCAAGAATCGATGCCTAGAGATGGAATTCTGAAAAAGTTATCCAACACATCAACAAGACAGGAAAATAATCTTTGGGAGTGGAGAACGCGAAGCAAGACCCCGCCCTTCAGGGCGGGGTGTTTTCGCTACAGGATCGCTCCAAAGATCGGAGTTTGCGCCCTGAAACCATAATCACGCCTTTGATCTCGCCCAGGACTCGATGTTATCGATGAGGTTGAACTCCACGACCTTCTTCGCGTCAAGCAGCATCTTTGCTATCTCCTTGAGCGAGAATCGCCTTTCTCTTCCGTCCCTGTCCCTGACGCCGATCTCCTCGCCCGGAGACTGCGCGTCTATCTGAATGAGCATCTCGCCGAGACGGGAGCACGCATTCTTCAGATAGCGCACGGTGTAATCCATCAGTGGCTCTCTATCTGATAGGTTCTTGTTGACCTCTTTTATTGACCAGCACATCGTGAGTACATCTGAGTACATCTCAGCACCACCCAGAGAACGTGGAGCATTCTATTTAACGGTGCCGTCAGAAAGGTGGGGCTGGTGCGATTCGAACGCACGATCGACGGGTCTCTCCGATTCTGAGAAGACATGATCATCTCAGTGCTCCAACGGATCATCAACACCATCCCCGTCGGGATGGCTCAGCAGACCCGTTGCTCATCATCCAATCATACCGCTGGAGCCCGTCGCCCTACCTGGCTAGGCCACAGCCCCTTAGCGGGCCGAGAGGGATTTGAACCCCCGACCTAAAGGTTAAGAGCCTTTCGCTCTACCTGACTAAGCTACCGGCCCGCGTCGGTAATATGACAAAGCTATTTATAAGCGTTTCGATCTCGCCATCGAGCGTGGGCGATCACATCCCGTCAGGCTTTGAGGATCTCGATCTTCGGAGATCCCACTGCCAACAGATTTTGGGGTCGTGCTCTTGGGTCCTGCTCGATGAATTGTCTTTCAGGATCGCCGTCAAATGGCATAATTCCCCATGGTTTCTGCGGGGTCCACATGCTGCTGATTTCTTTGGCAAGCCTCTGCAGTCGCATGCGGGGTTTTCAGTGATACGAGCACACGAAGTAGCTCTCTGATGCTGCCGATTTACCCTTCGGCCATTCGAGCCCATGAACCATCAGAACTCAGCTGACCACAAGATCTATGTCCACGCCCAAGATAACTCATGAGGATGGATCACTCAGACGATGAGATACTCTCTCTGTTCGATGATACGGTTAGGGAATGGTGGATCAGAAGCTTTGGCGGCCGGGAGAGGATGTTCACACCGCCCCAGAGGCTCGCAGTGCCCCTGATCCACGCGGGAAAGAGCGTGCTGATAAGCTCACCAACTGGTTCGGGCAAGACGCTCTCTGCATTCATCTCCATAATAAACAGCCTCTTCATACTCTCCAGAACGGACGGACTCGAGAACAGCGTTTACTGCCTGTACATATCGCCGCTGAGATCGCTGGCCAACGATATACACAGAAACCTGGAGCGCCCGCTGGCTGAGATACAGGAGATCGCTGCAGAGCGGGGAATAGATGCGGTGGAGATCAGGCACTCAATCAGGCATGGTGACGTATCATCATCGGAGAGGGCGAAGATGCTCAGAAAGGCCCCGCACATACTTAACACGACGCCTGAGAGCCTGGCGTTGCTGCTCAACTCACCGCGCTTCAGGGAGAAGCTAAGGACCGTCAGGTGGGTCATCGTCGATGAGATACACTCGCTCGCGGGCTCCAAGAGGGGCGTTCACCTCTCGCTCAGCCTGGAGCGTCTGGAGGAGCTCAAAAGAGAGACAGGCGGGGAGAGCTTTGTGAGGATCGGCTGCTCCGCGACCATCGAGCCCCTAAAGGAGGTCGCTGCGTTCCTCGGTGGTGTGGGCAGAGAGGTTGAGATCATCGACACCAGATTCTCCAGAAGGTTCGATCTCAGGCTGATATGCCCAGTGCCCGATCTCATCTCCACGACCCCTGGAGAGCTCAGCCGTGCGCTCTACGAGGCGCTGGATGAGCTGATACAGACACACAAAAACACGCTCATATTCACGAACACAAGGAACGGGGCCGAGCGGATACTCTACAACCTCAGGGCGAGGTATCCGGATCGATACAACGAGAGCAACTCAGGATGCCATCACGGCTCAATGGGGAAGACGAGCAGGCTGGATGTCGAGGAGAGGCTGAAATCAGGGGATCTGAAGGTTGTGACCTCTTCCACCTCACTGGAGCTAGGGATAGACATGCCACATCTCGATCTAGTTCTCCAGATAGGATCGCCGAAGTCGGTGGCAGCCCTGCTCCAGAGAATAGGAAGGGCGGGCCACAGCCTGGATCAGGTTGTCAAAGGAAGGGTCGTTGTTCTCGACAGGGACGAGCTCATAGAATGCGCGGTGATGCTCGGATGCGCAAGAGAGGGATTCGTCGACAGGATACACATCCCCAGAAACTGTCTTGATGTTCTATGCCAGCACATCCTCGGAATGGCCCTGGAGCGACAGTGGCGGATCGATGATGCGCTCAGGATCATACGAAGATCGTACTGTTACAAAGACCTCAGCGATGACGATATGAGGTCTGTAATGACATACCTCTCCGGCTCCTATGCCGATCTTGAGGAGAGAAACATCTACGCGAAGATCTGGTACGACCCTGAGAGAGGAGAGTTCGGTAAACGCGGCAGGAACTCCAGGATGATATACATGCTCAACCTGGGGACGATACCGGATGAGTTCTCCTGCGATGTCGTCACAAGGGATGGAAGATGGGTCGGGAACCTGGATGAGAAATACCTGGAGCGTCTCTCAAAGGGAGATGTCTTCGTCCTTGGCGGCAGATCGTATGCGTTCAGATACAGGCGCGGCGGAAAGATCTACGTCGATCCCACCGGAGAGCGCCCGACGATACCGAGCTGGTTCTCTGAGAAGCTCCCGCTCTCATTCGATCTCGGCCTTAGGGTGCTCCGGTTCAGGGCGCACATGCTCGATCTCATATTGAGAGCTGATGAGGAAATGGTCGTTCAGCACCTCCTCGAGACGCTCCCGATAGACGAGAACAGCGCCAGGAGCATCTACCAGATATTCGAGCAGCAGATCAGGTACCTCGGAGAGGACTCGGTCTCGACCGACAGGCGCATTGTGGTGGAGGAGACTAGGGATGTGAAGGGGAGAATGGTGTACTACTTCATGACCAACTACGGGCTGAGGTTCAATGACGGGTTCAGCAGGATGGTCGCTTACCTCATTTCAAAGGATGGCAGGAGCAATGTTCTGGTATCGATCGCGGACACAGGCTTCATGCTCTCAATCCCTGAGGGATCAAGAGCTGATCCTGTTACAGCTCTCAGATCCATCAAACCAGAGATGTGCGAGGATCTGATCAGAAGAGCGGTCGAGAACACGAACCTCCTGAAGAGGGTGTTCAGGATAAACGCCACCAGGTTCTTCATGATCCTGAGGAACTACATGGGACACAGGAAGAGCGCGAGAAGGCAGCAGGTATCCGCAGATATGCTCATAGGTCTCGCAAAGCGGCTCGAGGACTTCGCTGTCCTGAAGGAGAGCTACCGCGAGATCGTGGAGGACAAGTTCGAGCTTGACAACATAAAGAGCGTTGTGGGAGCAATAAACAGCGGGGATATAGAGATCGTGAGAAAGAGGAGCCCATCGCCAGGCCCGATGGCATTCGGAATTGCATCCATCGGAGCTCCTGATGTCGTTCTGGCGCAGGACAGGCTTGCGCTCCTGAAGGAGTTCCAGAGAAGGGTAATGGAGAGGATCGCGGGAGAGAGCGCAGCGTGAGCATCGAGGATCTGCGGGAGCATCTTATTAAAAGATTCGATTTCCTTCTGGGAGCTCTTTACATCAGAGAGATCGAGACATGTGTGCTCTCTGATATCCACATAGGTCTGGAGGAGGAGCTCTTCGCCCAGGGGCTACTCTTTCCGCTGAGAGAGAGGGATGAGCTCCTTAAGAGGATTGATATCATCCTCAAGCGATTCAATCCAAGAAAGCTCGTTCTCGCCGGGGATGTGGTGCATTCATTCGGACGTGCGGATCAGAGGATACGCAGGAAGGTTGAGGCGATCTTAAAAACAATCAGGTCGAGGTGTGATATGATCATCGTCTCAGGCACACACGACGGTATGCTGCCCTACATGGGATTCACAGCTCAGAGCAGATACGATGAGGGCGAATACACGATACATCACGGGGACGAGGACCTGAGGGAGCACGGCCACCTGATAATTGGCCACGAGCATCCGGTGCTGGATGTCGATATGATGCGCATACCATGCTACCTTTTCGGCAGGGGTCTAATGGACGGAATGGACATCATCGTCCTGCCAGCCTTCAACCCGTTCTGCCAGGGCGTGGCAGTGAACCACCTGGAGAGCTCAGATCTGCTGTCGCCTCTGCTGAGAAGACTGGACATCGGAAAACTCCATCCCGTGGTCGAGATGGAAGGCGAGGTGATGGTCTTCCCCGAGATCAGGAGCATTTAGGAAGTCGCTTTTATCCGTTTAACTGCCTGAATCATCTTGGCTCAGTGGTGTTTTTTCGATGGATGAGTGCGATCTGACTCACTTGCATGGTCGCAAGTTGAAAAATAGAGAAGAGCGTTAGCTAACCAACAGTTTCGAACTCCAGAACAGCGCTCTCGCCCCTGTTACTGTCGCGTCGGTGCCCATAGCCTGGCAATATGTTTGATCTATCAGCTGCACCGGATTGCATCAGAGCAGACCTGATATGAACATGGCTGCGCATGCTATTATGAGAATACCTATCCAGTACATAAAGACATTTTTCATTTTACCACAAACCTCCAATTGTTTATTGTATTTTTCTACAAAAAGGTATTTAGTCTTTTTGGAAAAAGTGCTGTGTTGAATAATGTTTGAGAATCCGATAGCATAGGCTGGATTCATACGAATTGCAATCCTAGTAAAAATCAATAGCTATCGACCTTAAAGCTCTTAATTATTCAACACAGCAGGAAAAAGTGCTTTAATGTGGAGATCACATAGTTGCCAGTGAAATCGAGCTGGTATTCTAATTGCGTCTGGATTCGCATGAATTCGGTGAGGTCGCATGCTATTGATCTGGTGATGAGAGATCAGACGAAACGGAAGCGTGCTGGATTGCAATATGATCAAACAGATTCCGAGAACACTGATCTCCATTCTTTCCTGCAGCGAAACCGAAGCGCTGTCTGAGGATGACATAGATCGGCGATCTGAGAACAAGCGAAAAGAGTTAAATCCGATCTCCTCAACCTTGGATCCGTATGCCCGAGCCTCAGAAGACGCAGGATCTCGTCTCCGTGGAGGTCAGCGGCCTCAGCGCATCCCTGCTCATGACACACGGCTCAATAAACCTTTGGTTCGGAAGGAGCGCGACTCCGTCGCTCGTATCCCGCGTCATAAGAACGATCGCAAGAATCGACTGCGCGGCAGAGCACGAGAGGGTGATAATCTGCGACTTCGATGAGATAGGCGATTTTGAGGGCAGAGGGTATGTTCTGACATCATACGCGCGAAGCGGCGATATGTACAGAGCCATCTTCGTCGTTCCCTTCTCCAGGGAGGAGGCTCTTGATTTGTTCATCAATTCGATCCTCGATGCCATCTCAAGAGGGGACGTCAGCGTGAGCCTGCGCTGGCGTGGCGGCCCTGTGCGCATGAGAGCTCTCTGCGAGGAGCTAAAAAGGCTGAACTACTTCACCAGATTCATATCAAACTACAGAACAGATGAGTGATAGGAATGCGATTTGCGAAGCACATCATGGAGATTGAGAGCTCTGGTATACGGAAATGTTTTGATGGAGCCGGGCCTGGCGCGGTCAACCTGAGCATCGGTCAACCTGATTTCGACACGCCCAGACACATAAAAGAGGCGGCGATAAGGGCTATCGAGCAGGGGATGACCGGCTACACGCCAAACCTCGGAATACCGGAGCTGAGAGCTGCGATATGCGAGAAGCTCGGACGTGAGAATGGAATTACATGCTCTGCGGATCAGATAATGGTGACATCGGGCGCAAGCGAGGCCCTCTTCCTGGCCATCGCAGCCGTCACGTCGCCTGGGGATGAGGTGCTGATCCCGGATCCGGGCTTCGTCTCGTACAGGCCGCTGGTCCAGACAGCGGGAGGGCGTCCGGTAGGTTTGCCTCTCGATCAGGAGCTGAAGCTTTCTGTCGATACCGTCGCGGAGCACATCACTCCAAGGACGAGCGCGATCATAGTGAACTCGCCCGCGAACCCGACAGGCGCAGTCCAGTCGGAAAGCGAGATCAAGGGGCTGGCAGAGCTCGCCGAGGATAACGGCATCGCCCTCATCTCGGACGAGGTCTACGAGCACTTCATATACGAGGGGGAGCACGTCAGCCCCGGCAGTTACAGTGAGAGCGTCATAACAGTTAACGCGGTCTCGAAGACCTACGCCATGACCGGATGGAGGCTCGGCTACCTGGCCGCACCTCCTGAAGCTATCGATGTTATGCTTAAAATCCATCAGTACATCCAGGCATGTGCATCCTCCATCTCACAGGCCGCAGCGCTCGCAGCCATAACAGGGCCGCAGGACTGCGTGCGGGAGATGAGGGCGACCTTCCAGCGGCGGAGGGACATGATGGTTCGCGGTCTCAGAGATCTCGGCGTTGATCTGGTGATCCCGAAGGGGGCGTTTTACATATTCCCCAGGGTCGGAGACGGCGATGAGTTCGCGGCCAGGCTGAGCTCAGCCGGCGTCATAACAGTGCCAGGATCTGCATTCGGGGCGAATGGACGACCGTACATACGGATATCATATGCAGCATCCGACGAGAGCCTGAGGCTCGCCCTGGGGAGGATGAGGGCCATCACAGAGTGAGCCATGGGGCATCGGAACCTTCCGTATTCGGGCCAGAACAGCCACCAGCAGCTGCTCTCTGCTTGGAGCCCGCTGAGAGATTGTGCAAATGAAGCTTACATCCACATATTCAGGCGGCTTCAAGCACTGATGCCTCAGTGCAGCAGCTTAACCCTTATCTTCCCGAAGTCCTCCTTTATCTCGACGGCGAACCCCATGCCCCTGAGGATCTCCTCGACCTCTGTCCTGACGAACTTCTTGCTCAGATCCGATGAGAGTATAAGCGTGTACTCGCGCTCAGATATCCTGCTCAGCTTGAAGAGGTTGCATGCCTCCAGCCTTTTCAGAATAACATCTGCGTTGTAGAGCCTGTGCCGGAACTGCTCCGCATGAGCCTTGCATACGTCCTTATGCTTCTCCCAGAACGCCTCTGCATCGGGATGCGTCTCGATGAAGCTGAGAAAGAGGAGCCAGTGGTCTATGTCAAGAATCACGTGCTCCCCTGCGGAGAGCATCTCAGCGTGTGTGTACAGCTTTCTGTCCTCCACAGATTCGAATATGCCCCTGTGGCGGCTGTAAAACTTCAGTGCCTCTCTCATCATCTCGCTCTGAGAGACGCCGAGCTCGTCCCTGAGCTTCCTGAAGAGCCTGGCGGTCTCTTCGTCCATGGATATCGTTATCCTCTCAGGTGCCTTCATGATCCCTCCGCGGGTCGTCGCGAAATTATGTCATCAGATATGCTCACAGACCACAATCCGGGCAGCGCTCATTTCTCTCAATCGAGATCTCATCCATCTGGGCGCATCTCCCGTCCCAGATGAGGAGCCTGTTGGCGAGCGGCTCGCCGAGGCCTGTCAGCAATTTAATCGCTTCCATCGCCTGGATCGAGCCGATAATGCCGCACGTCGCGCCTACGACAGGAGGCGCATCCCGCGGCGGAGGTCTGGGAAAGACGCATCTCAGGCACGCGGTCCTTCCGGGAATGATGGTGGTAACCTGGCCGTCGAATCCGGATACAGCGCCATGGACCATAGGCAGACCATGCTCAAGCGCAGCCGAGTTCAGGATGTACCTGGCCTCGAAGCTGTCCATGGCATCGACTACGATATCAATACCATCCACCAGATCATCAATGCTGCTCTCTGATATGCAGAGATCAACACCCTCCACCTCGATCATGGGGTTCAGTGAGCGCAGCGCCTCCTCAGCTGATACAGCCTTGCGTACGCCTGGAACGCGGTGCAGTATCTGCCGGTTGAGGTTGCTGAGATCGACGGAATCCGAGTCCACGATTCTTATGTGCCCAACACCTGCTGCCGCTAAATAGCAGGAGGATGCAGATCCCAGGCCGCCGGCACCTGCTATCAGGACTCCAGATCCCTTCAGCCGCTCCTGCCCCTCGATTCCGAGAAGCGGGATCTGTCTTGCATACCTCCCTGCCTCTGCCTCTGTGAGCACAGTCAACCTCCGATTATGGCTGGCACGATCGCGATCTCATCGCCATCCTTGAGAGCTGTGTTGATATCGGTCACGCTCCTGCCGTTCACCAGCACATAGACATCATCCCTTATTTTCAAACCATCGAGCAGCCGCTCATGCCCTGGCAGGGAGAGGAGGAGATCCCTGAGCAGAGAGCCCTCGCACATTTCCAGATGGAGCTCACTTCCGATAATTCTTCTCAGATTGCCAAACGATCGGAGCAGGATCTGCATTCGATTCCAACCTCCAGATCCAGGCGGTCTAAGACTGCGCTGGTCTGATGCGATTGATTCCGGCGCCCCTTGCATCACGATCGCTTCAGGGTCTTGAGCGTTACCTGGGGGATAAGCTGCTCGAAGTCATCCCTGCTGGCGAGGGCTGTGCCCTTCCTGAGGGTCGTCGCCGTGCCTGCCGCCACAGCATATATCAAACACTCATCCAGAGATCTTCCGTTGACCATGCCGTAGATGAAGCCAGCGACTGACGAATCTCCAGCGCCCACTGTGTTCTCGACCCTGACCTGGGGAGGGATCGCATGATACTCCTCGTGGGCCGATACAAGAACTATTCCGCGAGGTCCCATGGAGACCAGCACCACCTCCACGCCCTTTCTGTTTATCTCCCTGGCCGCAGCGAGAACCTCCTCTATCTCCTTCAGCTCCCTGCCAACGAGCTCGCTGAGCTCGTGTATGTTTGGCTTTATCACGTCAGGGCCTGCCTCTATGCCGGATCTCAGCGATGAGCCATCCACGTCCAGGAAGACCTTTGCCTTGCAGCCGTTGTGCTCGCACTTCTTCGCCTCTGCCACTATTCTCCTGTACACAGCAGGGCTCAGGCCTGGAGGGAGGCTGCCGCCGATCGTCACGATCTCGGGCGCCCTCAGGGACTCGATCTGCTCTATGAGCATGACGAGCTCATGGGGCCTGATCTCCGGACCGCGCGCGTAAAATGAGAGCTGTCGACCTGTTGAGATCTCATGGATGATTATGTTCGTTCTCGTCTCTCCAGATACCCTGATGAAGTCGGTGCCGATGCCCTCGTTGAGGAGCCTGCCCTCAAGCTCCATTCCGGCGAACCCTCCGATGAACCCGAGCGCGGTGCTCTCTACCCCGAGGTTCTTGAGCACCTTCGAGACATCGACGCTCTTTCCGCCGGCGTAGTTCTCCTCTCTGACTATCCTGTTGGGTTCCTCATCACTGATGCGTTCGACCCACATCGTCCGATCTATTGCCGGGTTCAGTGTGATTGTGTATATCATGGACTCCACTCCCCCCGCCCCTCAGGACCGGCAGCATCCATCCCCAGGAACCTCAGGCAGAGATCTGGCAACCGATCTCTTAAACTCATCTCCCGATCAGGCCCTCGAACCTTCTGTTGGCCTCCTCCCAGTTGGCTATGTGCCAGAATGCCTCCACGAACTTGGCTCTTTCATTCCTGTAGTCGAGATAGTACGCATGCTCCCAGACGTCAAGCACCAGGAGCAGTCTGAACATGGGGTACACGTTGACGTTGTGCTTCTCGATCTGCATTATTATAGGCCTTCTGGTCTGCATGCAGTACGCAAGCGCAGCCCAGCCCGAGCCCTCGACGCTCACAGCGGCTGCTGTGAACTCCTTCCTGAACCGCTCGAAAGAGCCGAACTCGCCCTCGATCTCCTTAGCCAGAGCGCCCACCGGACCGGAGCTCGGTGGTTTGCAAAGGTTCGCCCAGAAGAGGCTGTGCAGCAGATGCCCTCCGATGTGGAATGAGAGCTCCTTCAGCGTGGACTTCTGGTCGATCTCCGTCCCCTCTCTCCTCGCCCTGTCGAGCCTCTCTAGAATGGCGTTCGCACCATTGACGTAGGCAAGATGGTGCTTGTCGTGGTGCAGCTTCAGCTGCGCCTCGGAGATGTATGGCTCGAGGTCATTTGCGCCGTATGGCAGATCCGGGAGTGTATAGAACTTCTGTGTCATAAAAAATAATATGCACAGGTTCCTGATTAACCCATCGCCTGTGCTCAGCGCATTGATCTGTAGCCACTTGCGAACTCGCAGTTGACCTCGACTACCTCGGCGTTGAAGCCTTTCAGGGAATCGGGCACCGGCCCGAGGGCGTCCGCCTTATCCTGGGTATCGATGACGCTTCCGTGCGGCACAAAGCTTCCATCCTTCAGCGTAACACCCATCACGAGAGCCCTGTGGCCTATGAAGCATCTCTCTCCCAGAGTGGACGCGTGCACAACCGCGTTGAAACCGACGAAGCTCTCATCTCCGATCGCCAGCGGGCCGTGAATCACGGCGCCGTGTGCGATGCTGACCTTCCTTCCGAGCTTTATCGAGCTGCCCTTGAGCCCGTGAAATATCGCGCCGTCCTGGACGTTGCACTCATCCCCTATGATTATCGGCGTCGCTTCATCTGCTCTTATCGAGACACACGGCCCGACATAAACTTTCTCACCTATGCGTACGTCACCTATCACTACAGCAGTCTCATCCACGTAGGCTGTTGATGCTACAGTGGGCATCGATTCCTGTCTGTTCCAGGACGTTCTCGGGTTCCTTCTGAGCATGAGATCCCTCCTGAAAAAGGATGTGATTTCAATGCTTAAAGCGTTTTACCATACCTTGAGATCGATTGACTCTATTCTGACCCTCGATCCCTCTGAGTGGACGACAACCCCTGAGTGGACCTTCTGCATCATGCAGTGATCTGGCAGGAATCTGACGGTCCTCCCGACCTCAGGTACTCTTCCACGTACAACCCTGCCCTCGAAGGCCAGGACCATGCATATACCAAGGTCCCTGTATTCACTCCTATCCCCGTGGAGCGGGCCGACGATGCGGACCCTCGCCACGCCGTGGTCGAACTCCAGGACCTCTGCGAAATGTGTTATCGGGCATCCAAGAGGCCTGTACCTTATCAGGTCCCCGGCCTTCAGGGTGCACTGCTCCAGCGGGTGAATATCCTCTATGCACGATCTCTCTCCGCTTAGTGGGCCCAGCGAGAACTCAGCCTCCAGACCGTCCATGACGCCCACGATCCTCTCGCGCGAGACGCCCTTCTCGATGATCCTCCGGATCTCCTCAGCGCGATCCCGGAAGCGCTCCTGCGAGATGAACGGGCAGCGCGATATATCATCAGCGGATGAGATGTGCTCAGCGAAATCTTTGCAGCTTCTGTATCCGCATTCGCCACAGTTATAGCCGGGAAGAAGCCTCTCCAGCATCTCACTCCCCCAGGTACTCTGCAAATCCGTCGAGATGTCTCAGAACCCCGCGATGATGCCTCTTCGACACTCTGATCTCGCCGGTGCAGAGGGTGCATACTGCAAGCGGCGGGTTGTGCCTCAGGTGCATCTCCCCCTCGACCTCACCAGATCCTTTTATGAGATCAGCAAGCTCCCTCGACCCCTTGCCGGTGAGCCCGTTCGCCTCAACTATCCTGCATCCGGGATTGACCTCGACGACTCTCTCCCGGAAGACCTCCCGCTCCGCCTGAGATACAAGATCACCCTTTGTCGCCACCACAACATCAGCTGTCGTGAGCAGCGGGCCGATCTTGAGAGGCGTGTTCGGCCCAGAGGTGACATCTATCACGCAGACCGCCAGAGCCCTGTCCGGATACGGGGCGCATCTCAGACAGAGCCCAGCTGTCTCGTTCAGGAGAACATCCGCGCCCTGCGAGCTCGCCCAAGATAGCATCTCATCTGTGTTGTATATAGAGTAGTGATCAGGGCACATATCCCTCGCGAGACCGACGCGCACAGGCACACCAAGCCGCTTTATCCGGGAGTCGTCCTCTGTCCAGAGGCAGTCGACCTTGACAACAGCCGGCCTCATCCCCATCTCCTGGAGGTTTTTTATTGCATGCATCAGAACAGATGTCTTCCCGGATCCAGGTGTTCCCGCCACTATCACCAGCTTCAAATAGCTGCCTCCGTCGCGCTCAGCACCTCCCCCCGCCTTATCAGCTCTCTCAGAGAGAGGAGCCAGGTGTCAACTCTAAATAAAGAATCGCAGAAGCGCCTCTCCTCCTCTGTGGTGCTTATGACCTTGACCATGCCGCCGTTCCTCATGACGATCCTGCGCCCGGTCATGAGCGCGAGAAGCGGATCGTGTGTCACAACCAGCACGATCTTCCCCTCCCCGGAGAGGAGCCTCAGAGCCTCTTTCTTCCTTATGCCAGCGTTCTCTATCTCGTCTATGAGGACGATTGGCGAATCGCTTATGACCGCGATATCCGCAACCATCAACGCCCTGGACTGGCCGCCGCTGAGCTCTGTCAGGTTGTCATCTCCATGTATGGGCTCTCCTGTCAGGGTGTTCGCCATCTCCAGGACCCTGGAGAGCAGCCCCGTGTCCCTGCCCCTGCTCCTGGCGTGCATGTAAATGAAATCACAGACGCTCATGTCAGCCAGGAAATGCATGTTCTGGGAGAGCTGGGCGACCGGCTTCCTTCTCGGATCGTGCCGCAGCTCTGGATCCGGCGGGGAGCCATCGATCAGGACATACCGCCCCGACGGCGTGTCGCCCTGGGCGAACTGCTCCAGGTCAGATATCAGAGAGCTCTTGCCAGAACCCGTGGGCCCGACGATGCCTATAACCTCTCCACTCGATACATCCACCCTTCTAACGCACTCAGGCGCGCCGTCCTTATCAAATCCGCCTTTTATCGTGATAATCATGCATAGATCATCTCCTCTATCGATGATAATACATTAGCAGAATCTTCCACATCGACCCTGATATCGCATTCAAGCCTTATACGGCTGTGATCTTCGGCGAGGCGCTTCACGCCGCCACCTGTTATGTTCAGCAAGATTTCGTCATCCCTTCCGACAGCCCCTGACCCTACGGCCTCGATCAGCGCCGCGACCGCAACCGCCGCGGCTGGGAGTATGTCTATCCCCTCTCTTCCCTCGAAGAGCTTCTGGGCGCTCGCCGCCCGGGCGTTGTCTATGCCGTATATCCTCCCACTGGAGGAGATGACCGCATCCCTGACGCCGCCCGGAACCGCATAGGGTGGGTTCCTGTTGAAGAGCACGTCGTCGTGCATTCCCTCGGGGCAGCCGTGCGCATCGAAATTCATCTCTTCAGGGCTCAGGCCGATCCACATCGCATGCACAGGCGCGCATGGGATGTTCTGCGCCAGATGCAGGCGTGTGGGCGTGCATCCGAAGCGGCCGTCACCGATGAGGCGCATCGATGCCTCCCAGACAGCTATCCCGCCTGTGCCGCTGCCTATCGCCTGGAAGTAGTGGTCCGGCAGGGAACCGAAGCGCCTGACATGATCGAGAAGCACAGTGCCCATGCCGTCCCTCCTCGCTATGTTCCTGGCGCCGCCCTCTGGCCTGAAGCCGGTTCTGGAGGATAAAACACCTGCGAGCTTTATCGCGTCGGCGTAATCCCCATCCACCCCAACAACCAGCACCCTGCCAGGCTCGATGGTCGTCCAGAGTCGATCCAGAGATTGAGTTGGTACAAAAAGGATAACTGGCTGGCCGGTGATCGAGCAGACCTCTGCGAATGCCCTTGCTGTGTTTCCGGCTGATGCGACCACCAGGATCTCCTTCACCCCACTCTCAAGAAGCATCTGCATCGTCGGCGCTGCCTCGAGCTCCTTGAAGCTGCAAGTTCTCATCTGCGCCCCGCGCTCCGGCCAGTACCCCGAGAAGCTTATGTAGAGGTTGTTCAGACCCAGCTCGTCTGCGAGCCCGGAGCTCTTGTAGGTCACAGACGATGCGCCTGTGCCCGGATTCCATCCATCCACAGGCAGCCAGTCGATGAAAGACCAGATGCCAGGAAGCTCCCTGGGATTGAATCTCCGCTTGAGATAATCCGCCCTGGGAAGACCGCCGTCCATAGGACATGAGGTGATGGTGTCGCTCAGCACATTCCCGCAGCCGGCACACCTCAGAGTGTACTTGCCCATGCTTCCAGGTTGGCCATCTCTGCATATAATCTTTTCTATTTTGTACAATTAGGATGCCTTATTGTGAAACAAAATGGCTAATGATTATCTAAAAAGGATGAAATTCCGGGCGGATGAATCGATGGGAATATCTAAGATGCCGGCACTCCCATGCGATGTATGATGATGGCGATCGATGTTGGTGCTGGCACCCAGGACATTCTCCTTTACAGGGAGGATGTGGAGCCTGAGGGTTTGTACAAGATGATCATGCCAAGTCAGACTGTGATAGTCGCGAGGAGGATCAGAAAGGCGACGGAGCAGGGAAAGGATGTCTTTCTGCATGGATACACTATGGGCGGCGGGCCTATGGCTGCTGCGGTGAAGAATCATATAGCGTCCGGTTTCAGAGTCTATGCGACAACGGATGCGGCTCTCAGCATACACGATAACATCCAGCGCGTCAGTTCAATGGGGGTTGTGATAACCGAGGACCCACCTGAGGGTTGCGTGGAAATCCGGACCGGAGATATAGATCTCATGGCTCTCAGAAGCGCTCTCATCTCTTTTAATGTGGATCTGCCGGAGGCGATCGCGGTCGCGGTCCAGGATCATGGATTCTCTCCGAAGAGATCGAACAGGGCCACGAGATTTGATATAATGAGGAGATCTCTAAAAAACGGCGGCCGGATCGGGGATTTCGCGCACCGAGAGCCTCCAGAGGCTCTGAGCAGGATGCGTGCTGTCTGGAGGTATCTGCGTGATCAGGGGATGGATGTCATGCTCATGGACACAGGTCCTGCCGCTGTCTTTGGCGCTCTCGAAGATCCAGATTGCAGACTGCCTGCTCTCGTCCTAAATATAGGGAACGGCCACACGATCGGCGCTCTGGTGGACGATCAGAGGATCACGGCGATCTTCGAGCACCACACATCTGCACTGGATCCCCCGAAGCTCAACTCCATAGTGGAGCGGTTCTGCGCCGGAAAGCTCACGAACAGCGAGATCTTCGATGATGGCGGCCATGGGGCGCATATAGAGTGCGTTCCTGGTGAGGTGAGATCGATTCTTGTTACCGGACCCAGAAGAGGTGGGTTTGTGAGTAGAACGAAGATGAAGCTCATACAGGCTGCCCCCTGGGGGGATATGATGATAACCGGATGCGTTGGACTCGTCAGGGCATGGCGCTCGTGGGGTGATGGCGATGGAGATAGGCAGGGGCGCTGAGGCGATTCTCACCCGGGATGGTGATGTGGTGAGAAAGTGGCGACTTCCGAAGAGCTACCGCCTCAAGGAGCTGGATGAGCGGCTTCGCGCTGAGAGGACCGTCATGGAGGCGAGGATAATGGCCGAGGCCAGGCGTGCCGGAGTCCCGACGCCTATAATCAGGGACCTCTCGAGGTTCGAGCTCGTGATGGAGTATATTGATGGAAAGAAGCTCAGGGATATCATAACGCCGGAGCTCTCAGAGCGTGTCGGGGAGCTGGTCGGAAGGCTTCACAGAGCTGGAATCGTTCACGGAGACCTCACCACCTCCAACATGCTCCTGAAAGACAACCGGATATACCTCATAGATTTCGGCCTTGCCTACCACGACCAGAGCATCGAGGCGCAGGGCGTCGATGTTCATGTCTACTTCCAGACCCTGAGAAGCACGCATGATGATGCGGATATTCTGATAGAATCGTTCATGCGCGGCTACAGAAGAGCCTACAAGCGAGCAGATGCTGTTCTCGCCAGGGTCGAGGAGATACGATCCAGAGGAAGGTATCTGTGACCTGGGATTTCAACGGCTCAGGTCTGATTTTGAACCGGACTTCACAAAAAAGAGCTGGAGAGCGATAAGCTCTCCTCAGTTCCTCCTGCTGACGAGGTATGCGACCGCCAGGAGTCCGGTCACTGCGAAGACAGCCTCGAATCCGGGAGCGCCCTTCTCCTCGGGCTTCTTCTCCGCAGCTACAGGCTTCTTCTCGGTTACGTTGGCGGGCTTCTCCTCAACGACGGGCTTCTCCGCAGTCACGTTGGTGGGCTTCTCCTCGACTACAGGCTTCTCCTCAACGACGGGCTTCTCCGCAGTCACGTTGGCGGGCTTCTCCTCGACCACTGGCGCAGGAGCTGCACCCTCAATGGTTGCTTCCTTGTATATGTAGAACCTGAGCGGGTTCTGAGCGTCGATCACATCCTGGTCGGCTGTCTTGATGTGGATGCCAGCCATCAGGGTGACGTCCTTGTTCTTGTTGAGTGTTATTGGGTTGTCCTTGTTGTCCATCTCGATCGATGTGGCATCGACCTTGGAGATCCTCATCTTGTCGTACTCTGTGTCAACGGAGACATTCACCGGCTGATCGGAGACCTGGAATATGCCCTTGACTGTGGCTATATCCTGGTCAGCGCCGCGGAATGCGTTCTTGAAGTGGACGCCGATTATGACGAGCTTCTTTGTATCGCCGATGTTCTTCTTGTAGTAGTATGTCTGGTCAGACATCGTGGCGCCTTCCTTGGACGGGGAGACGACCTTTGTGTCAACGCTCTGTCCGTCCTTCATCAGCTCCACGTAGACCTTGTTGCCATCGACATCGATCGACTTGATGACGAGCTCGTAGCCATCAGCGAGCTTGAGCGGTGTGCCGGATGTGAACGTCCTCTCTGTATCATCATCCATCAGCACCTTCAGCAGCTGCTCATCGACAAGCGTGTTCCTGTCGGTGGACTGCTTGTAGAGCTCCGGATCGATCTCTGCGCCGTTCCAGGTGGGCTTCTTCTCGCTGTATCCGGCGAAGTACTCCTCACCGAGGAACCCTATGGAGTTATACCAGCCCCAGCCCTCGAACTCGAACTCCTTCTCCTGGACCGTGGTTGTGTACTTGACACCATTCGGCTCCTCGAGCTTGTTGCCAGTGATGGTCATCGTGATCTGCTCGTTGCCGATGTTGTCATCGATATCGTAGTAGAAGCCGGCGAAGGTCTTCGGATCCCATGTCACCTGAGCGCCATCAACGACCTGCTGAACAGCACCGCGGATCTCATATGTCCCGGGCTCTGTGACCTCCTTGTATATGTAGAACCTGAGCGGGTTCTCAGCGTCGATCACATCCTGGTCGGCTGTCTTGATGTGGATGCCAGCCATCAGGGTGACGTCCTTGTTCTTGTTGAGTGTTATTGGGTTGTCCTTGTTGTCCATCTCGATCGATGTGGCATCGACCTTGGAGATCCTCATCTTGTCGTACTCTGTGTCAACGGAGACATTCACCGGCTGATCGGAGACCTGGAATATGCCCTTGACTGTGGCTATATCCTGGTCAGCGCCGCGGAATGCGTTCTTGAAGTGGACGCCGATTATGACGAGCTTCTTTGTATCGCCGATGTTCTTCTTGTAGTAGTATGTCTGGTCAGACATCGTGGCGCCTTCCTTGGACGGGGAGACGACCTTTGTGTCAACGCTCTGTCCGTCCTTCATCAGCTCCACGTAGACCTTGTTGCCATCGACATCGATCGACTTGATGACGAGCTCGTAGCCATCAGCGAGCTTGAGCGGTGTGCCGGATGTGAACGTCCTCTCTGTATCATCATCCATCAGCACCTTCAGCAGCTGCTCATCGACAAGCGTGTTCCTGTCGGTGGACTGCTTGTAGAGCTCCGGATCGATCTCTGCGCCGTTCCAGGTGGGCTTCTTCTCGCTGTATCCGGCGAAGTACTCCTCACCGAGGAACCCTATGGAGTTATACCAGCCCCAGCCCTCGAACTCGAACTCCTTCTCCTGGACCGTGGTTGTGTACTTGACACCATTCGGCTCCTCGAGCTTGTTGCCAGTGATGGTCATCGTGATCTGCTCGTTGCCGATGTTGTCATCGATATCGTAGTAGAAGCCGGCGAAGTTCTGTGGATTCCAGGTGACTGTTGCACCATCAACGACCTGCTGAACAGCACCGCGGATCTCCACCTTATCGACTGCGCCGACTACCATCGCTGTCGCTAGTACCGCTACCAGCGCTGTAATCATTATTGCAGTCTTATTCATCTTTTAACCTCCTATCTTCCCATATCGGATTATTTTGCAACATACAGTCTGATTATTCTTAAAACTATTGCCCCAGTAAAGTCTGGAATATGCCATGCAGGGAACGCACCGCAGAGACCCTGTGGCATCAGCCTCACAGACTTATAGCTTCATCACCCTCCATAAATTCCCCCTTTGATGGGAATTATAGCGTAGTGATAGAGTATTTCCCTATTATATCCTTTTTGGTCCTTGTACCGCGCTGTGCATATCGAACAGCAACAAAGGGCGTAATCTAAGATGGGCTCTAACCCCAAGAGCCGCGGTGTCGGCCTTTACCGGCAGCAGATATGAGATGAAAAACAACATCGAATCTCAGATGCCAGGGTTTGCTTTAGTGATGGCAGTTGGGCATTTTGTGATCTGTGCATGCGGTCGATACAGACAAGATGGCTGCAGAGCTGGATTTTGAATGCGTGCTGGCAGAGGGTTTAATGTAAACAAAAACATTTTAACGCCATGCAGCTAGATGACAAATATATGACATCCATCGTTTACCACCCTGTGTACCTGATGCACGAGACCCACGAGCATCCTGAGAGAAAGGAGCGCCTGATAGCCATAATGGAGAGGATCGAGGAGGCGGAGCTGAATCTGAACAGAATAGAGCCCAGACCTGCGTCCCTCGATAAAATCGAGGCAGTCCACTCGCGCCGCTACATCGAGCAAGTGAGGAGCATCTGCGAGCGTGGTGGCGGGCGTCTCGATATAGACACAGTCCTCTCGAAGGACTCGTACGATGTCGCGCTCATGGCCGCCGGCGGCGTCTGCGCGGGCGTTGATCACGTCATGAAGAGACCGGAACCCGTGTTCGCCCTGGTCAGGCCTCCTGGACACCATGCTACGCCACACAGAGGCATGGGCTTCTGCGTCTTCAACAACGTTGCGATAGGCGCTAGGTATGCTCAATCACTGGGGCTGAAAAGGGTGCTCATCGTCGACTGGGATGTGCACCACGGCAACGGCACGCAGGCTGCATTCTATGAGGATGACAGCGTTCTGTACTTCTCCACACATCAGCACCCGCACTACCCTGGAACAGGCAGGATCACCGAGGTGGGCGATGGGAAGGGGAAGGGCTTCACTGTGAACGTTCCGCTGTTTCCTGGGGTGGACGACAGCGGATATCTGGCTGTGTACAGAGAGATACTGGTGCCGGTAGCCGATGAATTCAGGCCTGATATTGTGCTTGTGTCCGCTGGCTTTGACCCTCACCAGATGGACCCGCTGGGTGGAATGCGGATAACAGAGGACGGCTTCGGCGCGCTCGCGGGACTGGTGAAGGATATAGCTGAGAGGCACGCAGGGGGGCGTCTCGTCGCAGCGCTCGAGGGCGGTTACCGCCTTGAATCCCTCTCAGAATCAGTCGTCTCTGTCCTCAGGGCATTCCAGGGCGATGTTCCTGAGGTCAGACCGCTGAAAGATGCGCAGCTCACCCGCAGGATCGAGGAGGTCAAGAGCGTCCAGAAAGCATACTGGCGGAGCCTCGCCTGATAGAAGTGATCAACGGACCGTGAGGCAGTGCATTTGGCGGGAACACCCGGATCTTTGACTTGACGTCGAAGGGCTTCGGCAAAGTCGAAGCGCAGGAAGCTCCGCTCTTCAGGGTGGAGAGGGGGTCACTCTAACACACTGTGACCCTTTTATTCAGATACGCTGTGAGAAACCCCGCAAGATCCCCGTCCATCTGCTCCAGCATCTCGCGCGTGGATAAGATCCTCCGCTCGCCCGAGGAGAGATGCCTCCCAAGAGATATCCTGTCTATCTCACCTCTGAGCAGATCCACAGCCCTTCTGTACTTTCTGGTGATCTCAACGACGAGCCTGCCATTCTCGATGTACGGCCCTGAGAGCGGCGAGGGGTTGCTTCTGACAAACCTGGATGCGTGCTCCGCCTCCCAGACCGGAGGTCCTGTGTGTCTCCTCGCAGACGGGAGCTCCCAGATCGAGAGCTCGAAGAGCAGGCGCGCCCTGACATCCCCTCCGCGGAGGAGATCGACATCGCTTCGTAGCAGTTGGAAACCCTCCCTCTCGAGGAGGTTTTTGATAGATGCCTCGGCCTTTCTCATCTGAGGATAGAGGACATCATCGACCATATCAGGGGCGATGATCTCCAGGAGGATGAACTCCGTGCCCCTCCGCTCGATCTCGGCCCTGATCTCATCCGGTCTCATCGTATGAGACTCCGGCGGGAAGAAGAAGCTGATGTCAGGGGATTTCAGGAAGCATCTCGCCGCTGCGACGAACTGGGACATCCTGTCCAGAGTCAGGGCAGCGGCCACGTTCCTGTTCGGATCCACAGGATCTATGACCACAAGTGGCGCACTGATGTCCGCGCCCTTCGCAATATCTATCCTAATTCCGGGGCGCCAGGAGCTCGCCCCCTCCAGGACCCTGAGGAACGAGCCGTAATGGATCACGAGAAGCTCAGCCAGGTAGCCGGAGAATCCGCCTGTTTTCAGGTCAGAGCCGTAGACACCGACGCCCTTCATGAACTGCTTCAGCAAGAGAACGTCGTCCTCACGCCCCTTTATGCGCTCAGAGACATAGAGCGAGTGGAACGGCGTTCTGTCGACGGCTGATTTTATCCTTGCAGGATCCCTCACGTCATAACACGGCACGAGATCTACTTCAAAGCCATCAATGACAGCATGAACATACGCGTGCTCAGCGTACCTCTCCTCGTGCGCGGGCGCGATCTCCCTCGCGATCTCCAACGCCACGCCGAGATCCCCATCCTCAGGTACGGCGAGAAATATGTCTATGTCGCGATCCCCGGAGAGCCATGTGTTTCTGGCGGCAGATCCTACGAGAATTCCGCGGCACGCGACGCCCTTTGCCCCTGCGACCTCTCCTACCCGCCGGAGGAGGTCGGATGAGATCCTCTCGATCTGCCTGCGCTCCTCCTCTGATGGCTTTATCCTTCTGAGGACCTCACTGAGAAGCTCTGAACTCTGCGATGTCCTCGTATATCGGCCCCCTCGGCGTCAGAGTGCTCTTTTTGAGCACGAACCTCTCGACCGTGAACTCCCCGAGATCGAGGTCTGACATCCCTGATATCCTCTCCGACAGCAGACGGCTCAGCGACGGATCCTTCACCCTCGCCAGGGTCGCGTGCGCGCTGAAGCGCTTATCCTGCTCGAATCCGAACGGCTCCAGCGCGCTCTCAACCGCGGCTGCGAGCTCTTCAAATGAGCCTGTGGCTCCGAGCCAGATCACTCTGATGGTCCTGCCCGGAAACGCGCCGACACCCCTGATGCGCGCCTGGAAGGGGGTGAACCTTATGCGCGCAAGCGCATCTGTGATCTGATCGATTCTCCTCTCCGGCACCTCCCCCAGGAACTTCAGGGTTATGTGCACCAGCTCCGGCTCCACCAGCTTGAGACCGTCCATCGCGATCTTCTGCTGGACCTCGGGTATCTTGAGCTTTATCTCCTCAGGCAGGTCGACAGCGACAAAGCATCTGAGACTCATCTGAGGATTCCGCCCTTGCTCGCAGACGTCACAGACTTTCTGTACCTCTCCAGGACCCCACCCATCACCTTCGGCTCGGGCGGCCTCCAGGATGCGCGCCTTCTCTCCAGCACGCTCTCATCGACGAGCAGATCGAGCCGTCTGTTCGGTATATCTATGGAGACCATATCCCCATCTTCGACGAGCGCTATCGGCCCGCCGACGGCTGCCTCCGGGGAGACATGGCCTATGCAGGGGCCGCGCGTGCCGCCGCTGAACCTGCCGTCTGTTATGAGAGCCACAGACTCGCTGAGCCCTGCGCCTGCGATCGCAGATGTCGGCGCCAGCGTCTCCCTCATGCCAGGTCCGCCCTTCGGCCCCTCGTATCTTATTATCACAACATCCCCGGCCCTGACCTCACCGCTCAGTATGCCCTTCATCGACTCCTCCTCGGAGTCGTAGACGACCGCAGGGCCCTTGTGCACGAGCATCTTCTTCGAGACCGCGGTCTGCTTCACGACAGAACCCTCAGGCGCCAGGCTCCCCTTGAGTATCGCGATCCCGCCCTCGGGATGCACCGGCTTATCGAGAGTCGCTATGACCTCTGCGTTCGTCTTGGGGTTGACGGGTTTGAACTCCGCAAGCAACGCGCCGAGCGTCTTTCCTGTGACCGTGAGGACGCTCAGGTCCAGCTTGGATGAGAGACGCTGCATCACGGCAGGTATGCCACCTGCGCGATCGAGATCCAGCATGTGATACGGTCCGCCTGGTCTGAGGTTGACGAGATGCGGCGTATCCCTGCTCAGCCTGTCGAAGAGCTCCAGCTCAAGCTCGAGTCCGAACTCGGCCGCTATCGCCGGAAGGTGCAGGACCGTGTTCGTTGATCCACCTATGGCCATATCGACCCTAACAGCGTTCTCGAATGACTCTCTTGTGACGATCTTCCTCGCTGTGAGACCCTTTCTCACGAGCTCCACGATCTTCATCCCTGAGAGCTTGGCCAGGCGCATCTTCTTCGCATCCACAGCGTGCGCGGTCGCGCATCCGGGCAGGCTCAATCCCAGGGCTTCAGTCATGCAGGCCATCGAGTTCGCGGTGAAGAGGCCTGCGCATGATCCTGCGCCTGGGCATGCGAGGTCCTCCAAGATCGATATCGTCTCTCCGCCCTTCTGCCACTCCTCGAAGACGTTGATGAGATCAAGCTCACGATCGCATGCGTATCCGGGAAGCATCGGGCCGCCAGTGACAACTATGCTCGGAAGATCAAGCCTGCCGGCGGCCATGAGATGGCCGGGGACGATCTTGTCGCATGTGGGTATCAGAACAAGCCCATCGAGCTGGTGCGACTGGGCCATGATCTCTATCGAGTCCTCTATCACCTCTCTCGAGGGCAGAGAGTACTTCATCCCGCCGTGGCCCATCGCGATGCCATCGCAGACCCCGATCGTCTGGAACTCGAACGGTATGCCTCCGGCCATCCGTATGCCTGCCTTCACAGCCTCCGCGATCCTGTCGAGATGGATATGCCCTGGTATGAACTCGTTCGCCGAGTTCGCCACGCCTATGAATGGCCTCTCGATCTCATCCTCTGTGATCCCCATCGCCTTGAGAAGGGCGCGGTGTGGTGCCCTTTCAGGCCCTGACTTGGTGATGTCGCTCCTCATTACAATCCCAGCCATGGCTCTGCGCTATTGGTATAAGCGGCTTTCGCGGATCTCCCTGGTAAAAATCGGTTGTCCCCAACAAAACCGCGGATGTCCGAGTGTATATATAGATGATACGTTTTAGTGGCCCACCGGTGGTAATCCGTGGATCCGTATCACATATTCCTCCTCGTCCTTGGCGTGTATATTTCTCTTCTCATCGGCATAGGCCTGATATCATCGAAGCGCCAGGGGACGGTGACCGAGTTCTGGCTCGCGAGCCGGGAGCTGGGGGCATCATCCCTCGGATTCTCAGCAGCAGCATCCTGGCTCACAGCCAGCGCCCTTCTCCTGTCCACCGGTCTCTTCATGCTCATAGGCGTCAGCTCGATCTGGGTCTGGGTATTTCCGAACATTGCGGCGCTCGCGCTCATAGCCCTGATCGCGGGGAGGGTGAAGCGCATACCCGCGATGACGCAGCCTGAGCTTCTTGAGATAAGATACGATCCGAGGGTCAGAGCTCCGGTCGCGGTGGCGATAACGATAATGATGATTCTGTTCTCCGTAGTCGATTTCATAGGGTTCAAGCTGGTCCTGGGGACGTTCTTCGGAGTGGCGCCGCTGTACGCGGTCCTGATCATGGCGGTCGCTGTGGCCCTGTACGTGAGCCTCGGCGGGTTCAGAGCGGTCGTCTGGACAGACAGGGTTCAGTACATCTTTTTGGCAGGGCTCGCGGTTGTTGTGGCCATCCTCTCATTAAAAACATCATCAGACCACGGCGCCTCGCTTCTCGCGCAGAGCTCGGCGCTGGGCAGCGACTGGTGGAATCCGTTCCTGATGGGCGGCGTGCTCGGCGCGCTCGTATTCCAGCTCGCGCTGCTGCCGGGCTGGATCGCTGAGCAGGACCCGTGGCAGAGGGTGTGGGCGGCGAGGGACGAGCGGAACGCCAGGCTCGGCCTGCTGCTGGGATCGATGCTCCTCGCGCTCGTTTACGGCGCATGTTTCATTACAGCTATAGCCCTGCGCGCTATATATCCAATTCCTGAGGGAGAGCTCGAGGCTGAGATGTTATACCTGAGGTTCATCTCAGAGAACGTGCCGGCTGTGGGGGTTGCGCTTCTCACGATAGGGTTCGCTGCTGCATCGATGTCATGCACAGACACCTTCGCGACATCCGGGGCATCATGCATTGTTAGAGACATCTTCCAGAGGTTCGTCAGGCCGGACGCCACGATGAGAGAGATGCTGATCATCAGCAGGATTTTGGTGGTGCTGATGATATCCATCTCTGCATTCATCGCGCTGAATGTGGAGAGCATAATGGAGGCCGTGATAATAGCCACAGTGATAGGGACGACCTCCTACTTCTTCCCGATCGTCGGCGGGCTGTACTGGAAGAGGGCCACCGCCTGGGGCGCGCTCGCAGCTGTCATCGTCGGCGGCGGGACTCAGATCGCGATGATAGCATATGAGAAGCTCGTCCTGAGAGCACCGCTCGATACCTTATCCCCTTACCTCACAGAGCACGGTGTGCTCGTCGGCCTGGCACTGAGCGCCTCGGTATTTATCATAGTCTCGCTCCTGACGCCACCGGCTGATGAGAGAAGGCTTGCTCCTTTCTTCCCAGATATCGCGGCGAAGCTCTTCGGGGGAGCCATGATCACAGTTGACAGGGAGAACTCCAGGTACCCGCTGATAATGCGCATGATAGAGGAGAGGGACTTCGGCGAGAGGGCGCATCTCGATCTCACATTAAAGGTGAACCCGCTGAAGGCGGATGGCGCTCAGATTAAAGGGGAGCTGCGCTGGGATCAGCTCATAGATGATCTGAGGTCGAGGCATCCGGAGTGGTACACGCCAACAGGAAGCCACATCGCGTACAGGCTCTCGCAGCACGACATGCTCGCGTGCGTGAAGCTCTACAGGGGCGAGGAGATGGAGATCTGCCTCTCAGCAGAGCCCAGGCTCTCCTCCAGGGATAGATTCAGGGACGAGATGTATCTCGCTGTGGAGGAGATAGAGGAGTCGCTTCTGAGCATGGGCTACACGACATCTCTGCCCGCATGAGGGTCATCGTCATCGGCGCCGGCCCCGCGGGATCGACGGCTGCAGAGACCGCGGCGAGGCTCGGCGCAGAGGTTATTCTTGTTGAGAGGAGGATGGAGATAGGCAGCCCCGTCCAGTGCGGCGGATTCATACCCGAGGCATCTGAGCTCAGGGATCTTCTCCCAGATGCCGTCCTGCCTGAGACGCTCGTCGAGATCCCTGAGAGGTGCGTTCTGAACAGGACGAAGGTCCAGCGGCTCTACGCGCCCTCCGGCAGATCAGCCGAGTTCCCGGTCGCGGGGAGGTGCGTGGACAGGCGCTCCTTTGACAGATATCTTGCGCACAGAGCCGCGCGCGCGGGCGCGCAGCTGGTCGTCGGCACAGAGGCGGAGATCTGCGGAGAATCTGTGCGTCTGAGTGGAAGGCATGCGGATATCATCGATGCTGAGGTCATCGTGGGCGCTGACGGCCCGTCATCAACCGTGGCCAAAGCGATGGGCTCCATCCAGAAGGACGAGCCCGGGATATGCCTGGAGTACGAGATGGCAGATGTCGATATCGATAAAGGCGCAGCAGAGATGTACTTCGGCGAGAGGTGGGCGCCAGGAGGCTACGCCTGGATAATACCTCTCGGCGATGATATCGCGAACGTCGGAATCGGGGTCAGGAGGTCTTATATCAGGGGACGGATGGATCTGGCCGGCATACTTAAAAGATTTATAGCGGAGCATCCGCAGGCGGGCGAGCGTCTCAGAAGGGGGGAGGTTGTGGCCGTGATGCGTGGGATCGTGCCCGCGGGAGGGATGCCGGAGAGGATACAGAGTGGAAGGATGCTGCTCGCCGGAGACGCCGCGGGCCATGTGATGGCGACAAGCGGCGGGGGCGTGCCCCTGGCTGTGGTCGCCGGCAGGATCGCTGGGGAGGTCGCGGCGAGCGGGGACATGGATATCTACACTGAAAGAGTCGAGAGGGAGCTGGGAGCTCCACTCAGGGGCTCTGTGATGATAAGAAGAGTCGTGGACAGGACAATGAGGAGCGACAGGTCGATGGACCTGCTCTTCTCCCTGCTCGATCCGATGACTATGAAGGACATCCAGCGCGGCCGCCTGCCCGCGCCGCTTGAAAAGCTGAAATCCCTGGCAGATTTTAAGCTTTGAGCAGCTCCTCGATCGGCTTTGCGCCGTACTCCGTCACCTTGACATTGATCTGGCTTATGCTTGGCGAGATCTCGCGCCCGCAGACGCTCTTCCTCCGCTTCTGGCCCTTGACGCGCGGCCTGTAGCCGACGCCTCCAGCGAGGAGCAGCCTCTTGCGCTGCATCCCGGGAAGATCGCTGCGCATCGGGAACCCGTCGCGGTCACTGCCGCCGGTTATCGTTACAACGTAGCCTGGCAGCCCCAGGAGATCGCCCTCCACGGCATCTCCTATTCTCTTCCCAATAAGCCTGCTCGCGTCCTTGAGCTCAACCTGATATGCCTTTCCTGTATTTGGATCTGATATAACAACTCTGACAGCCATATTTCTGACCTCGATTACCCGCCATTATCAGCTCTTATAAAATCTTATCCGCGACATCTCAGAGTACGGCATCGTCGTGGAGATGGGGGAGGTCTGTATGCGTATACCGCATTCGCCGACCGCGACCGGCGCGTTGACTCCGGCGCATATCGCTATCCCCACGCGCCCTGGCGCGACGGGGCAGCCGAGCACATCCTCGCCCGGCGCGCCCACAACGATCCTCCCGACGATGGAGCGCGCGCGCTCCAGGATGCGCATAGCATCCTCTAAAGCGCTGGCCGGCACCTCCCTGACGTTTGCCAGGACCTTGCCAGAACCGGAGCGCACCGCGTCCATCACCCTGGCGATCCTTCTCGCCATGAATGCCCTCATCGGGTCTATGGAGGTGCCTGCGTACGCGATCAGATCCGAGAACCTGTACGGCTCTGAGCTCCTGATCTCCAGAACCCCTGCGAATGTCGTGTTTATGGGCACTCCTGCCTTCAGGAGCATGCCATCGACGGTTATGCTGCAGACCGTTCCGATCTCCACGCAATCATCCCTCTGAGACACTCGCACCAGATCCCCTGAGTATCCGGCCTCCGCAACTCTATCCATGATCTCGAGCGATCTATCTAAATCGTTTCTGTCGATGAGACTGATGTTCGCCACGAGATCGCCCTCTGAGAGATCGAAGGTTGTGCGGAGCATGTACTCCTCGATGAGCGTGTTCACGAAGCCTATCCGCTCGTGTATCAGCGCGTCCCTGAGCTCCTTCATCCCGAGGGGGGTTGCGATCCTTCCTGAGTAGCCGTGCCTTCTTGTGAACCCGAGCTCGTCGAGTATTCTGAGATTGTAGCGCACCGCCCTCTCGCCGAGGTTGTAGCCCCGGCTGCTCAGGATGTCAGAGATCGTCCTCGCGCCCACTGGCCTCTTCGCCTCCGCTATTACCCTGAGTATCTCCAGGAGCTTCCTCTGATCGCGCCCTATCATCACTGATCAGAGGGAGAAGGGAATATATATAGCCAGGGCAAGATCCAGAGCGGAGTCCCGTGGGGTAGGGGCCAATCCTGCCGGCCTTTGGAGCCAGCGACGGCGGTTCGAATCCGCCCGGGACTACTAATAGAAAGATAATATATAAATAATATCCCATGCAAAATATTATCTTCCGTATATTATCATTATCGGGATTGTATGCTCCGGTCGGGATTTGAACCCGAGTCTTCGGCTCGAAAGGCCGAAATGATTGGCCGGGCTACACTACCGGAGCTCTAGCGTAAGAGCCACTCGCAACGTATTAACTTTGCCATCCAGAGAATGTGGATGTTTGCGTGATTGCAGACGAAAATAGAGAGGAGAGAGCTGAGAGAGCCACACCGGCGCTCAGGCTCACCTGATGCGGAAAAGATCATGAGAGATGCATACACTGCGATGCCATGCTCTCGCCCGTTATGTTTATATGCCATTAATATGAAGTCAGAATTGTGCCTGAGCAAAACACTGAAATATTTGACGTGTGTCTTAAGATCAGGTACCCTGAACCTGAGAGGTCCTTCAGGGGCTCCGGCGTGTGCTGTGGAGCGCGGCCGGGGTTGATGGACGCAGTGGATTTTTCTGCGTGCATCTGCCAGACGGGAGGTCTGGATCCTGGGGCCTCTGGGGAGCTTCAGCATCTTCCGACTCCGTCGGGATGCCTCAATGGGGCATCTGCTGAGGTATCGATCCTTTAATTGAGGGTAACAAAATGGAGGTGGGAACGAAATGAAGAGAGAACTGGCTGTTCTCGTGGTTGTTGCTCTGGCCCTTGTGGGCATGGCCAGCGCAGCCAACTACATGTACGAGAAGGCGACCATAAAGGGCGTCGGCTACAAGAACGTAGAGACGATCATCTCTACACAGTACGGCTATAACGGCGCCAAGCTTGTCGAGAAGGAGTCCGGCTCCGGTAACGTGATCATAGAGAGGACTGAGCTCGAGGCTGAGAGGCAGCTGCAGAGGAACTATGCACCCTTGCCATATGAGTGTGACTACCCGACAGGCAAGTATCCGATGGACTACATCAACTTCACCAAGGAGGCAGAGTTCGAGTACATGCCTGTGAGCTACCAGACAGGCACATACGACCAGAAGTGGATCGAGAAGCTCTGTGTACAGAACTACAGGATCGGCGCTGTCGTGACAGAGATGTACACGCATGCAGAGCACCTGCAGAAGAACACAGAGGTCAAGACAAGGCTGTACGGTGATGAGCTCCAGACTAACTGCTGCACAGGCGTCCTTGAGGCGAACTTCAACAGCAACGTGATCGGCGTCGCTCACATCGGATGGATGTCCCGCGAGCCGATGGCCGAGCCCACAGTCAAGGGCAGGCACGTCGAGTACGGCCGCAGCGTTGAGGACCTGACTGGTGTCTTCTCGATAGAGAAGTTCATACAGCTCTGGGGCAACTCGACATGCGGCGCGATAAGCGTCGACTGGCTGCCGTGCATCTGAGCGCATAGCGCGACGCTCCGGACCCCCTCCAGGGGGTCGACCGACTATTTTTCCTGACTTCGTTCGAATTCTTCTCTTGATTATATCCTCCTCCGGACCACATCCGCCGTTCGCCCCCGACTTACTGCAGGCCAGACGGGAGAAATAAGATTTATATAACAAGAGAGAGAACATCTGAGATAAACCTAAGGGGGTGAAACTGAATGAAGGGAGTAGTAATAGCGGCGATACTTGTCGCGGCTGTTTTAGCGTGTAATCTAGCTTCAGCAACTCCACCACTTAAAGAACCAAAACAGTATGAGCAGTACTGCGAGGCCCAGAAGGTGGCCGGGACTGGCGTAGTTGACATAAGCACATCGATCGTGGACAAGAAGATAGCTCTGGAGTACTACAACGTCATGGCCGGAGACGGAGACTTCGAGCTCGACTCCGAGCATCTGCTCTCCGAGAACGCGAGCAAACTGAACAGAACGGGTCCGAACGAGTCTAAGAGCCTGCCTCTCAACATGTATGAGAGCTCTAAGATGACATACTCAGGGAGCACTCCGCTTGTCGGGGGCAAGTACCTCCACTCAAAGGCCTTCTACGGAGGCATCGGTGCCGAGGTCCAGGAGGTATTCTCCGTAACAGAGATGGAGAAGGATCAGAAGGTCTTCTTCTCGTCGACAGATCCCACAGGACACTGGACAGCGAACCCGGCGACAGGAAAGCCGTGGGGCTGGAATGGCAACAGTGTGAACGATACCCAGGCTAAGGCAGAGAAGTACAACCTGGAGTACAACGTGAGCCCGACGCATCTCGTCGGATTCGAGACAAGGAGCTCCTTCAACGGCACGTGGGGCACCGACTCCAAGTGGCACAAGATATTCTACAAGGACATAAAGGACCACCAGTCGTTCACAGGCAACTTCGAGGTCGAGAAGCTGATCAAGTTCCACGAGGCGCCGTTCGCTGAGGAGAAGCCCAGCCCGTGCCAGGGCGTCGACTGCTGATCCCCTCTCTTTTTTTGAGGTGGTTCCATTGATCTGGATTCTGATCCTGGCGCTGATGCTGCTTCCGGCCTCGGCGACCGTTGAGGAGAGCCCGACTGGCCCGCCGTATGACTCTGTGTATCCATCTCCTGCGTATCCATCGTACCCCACGAGCTCTTTTGATATGCCATCTGTTCCTCCTGCACCCATCGCTCCGGGCAAGCTCAAAGTCTCTGTGCAGCAGACCGGTCCCATCAACGAGCGGGACAGGGAGTACACGACCCCCGGAAGGACGCTGGACTACATTGTGACAATAAGGAACGAGGGCTACACAAACGTTACCGCAACAGTGACCGTGAGCCCTGAGACGTGCGGCATGGACTGGTTCACCTGGACCTCCACAGAGGTATTCATACCCGCAGGAGGTGAGGTCTCGGAGCCGCTCCAGGTCACGCCCGCCACGAACGCCATGGGCGGAGATTACAGGTTCAAGGTCACAGCGACAGCACCAGGCGCAGAATCCTCATCTGATACTGAGCGATTCAGGGTTCAGGGATACGATTACGCATCCGAGACGATGATCAGCGGGACCGGCCAGTTCCAGCTGAGCAAGGACGTCAGGTCGATGAACTCCGGGATAAAGTCGAACAAGGACGTCTTCTTCAGCGGGAGCGTCGATGAGCTGGTCAAGAACGAGTATCTAGTCGACAGAGCGAAGGGCAGGAACCCGAACTTCGAGGAGCAGGATGCGGTCGACGACTACGTCGCTCTCGCGCCAGGCGACACGCTCATGGGCAGCGAGAGCTTCAGGAGCTCGATAGCCTTCGGCGGCATCGGGGCGAAGGTCAGGGAGAGCTACAACCTCCAGGCGATGGAGTTCAAGAACCAGAACTTCAATCTCTACCAGACAGGCACGCTCGGGAGAAGCGCTGAGTTCAAAACGGCGGACAACTTCACAGGCTACCTCATGCTCGACGCGCGCCAGTCCAAACCAGGACAGAGGAGCATGAAGGAGCACGAGGAGTACTTCGGATCCTTTGAGATAATGCGCAAGATCCTCTTCAGGGACCAGCCGCTCCGGAAGGGATGCATCGGCGGTGCATGCGACTTCCTGGATAACATAAACCTCAGACTCAAATCGAGCTGATACCCTCCGGGGCATCAGCCACTTTTATGCCCAATTTTCAGGCGATCAGGGGAACCAGCGAGGCCCTTCTGGATACCGATCCTCCCAGAGCCCCTGAAATCGAGCATCGGCTTTTGAAAACCAAAACCATTTAATAGATAAAAACCATTTGGCAACAGACTTTCAGTCTTGTGGGTGTAGAATAAAGAGGTGATTCAATGGCATTGCAGCCGACGCCCGTTGATATCGGGCTATTTGTGATAGTTCTGATGGTGCTAGTGGGTCCATTTATGGTGAAAAAGATAGAGCACAACCTGGAGGCTTTCCTGTTTGTAATGGGCGTGCTCGCAGTGACTCTTGCCGGCTTCGAGAACAGAGCCGTTCTGGAACAGATTTACGCCAGTAATCCTGAGGCGATAGAGAAGATCGGCTGGCACATGGAGCTTGTGATAGAAGCGATAAAGGAGCCGATCATAAAGGGCATAGTGCCAGCTGTGCTGGTCGCAGGCCTGCTCTTCTACTACGGCAGATCAGCGGCGCAGAGAGGTATGGAAAAGATCCTCGAGGTCGTTCCGCTCAAGGTCATAGTCTTCCTGGTAGTTGTGGTACTCGGCGTCTTCTCGAGCGTGATAACAGCGATCATAGCATCCCTTCTCCTGGTGGAGCTCGTCAACTGCATGCCTCTCGACAGACAGACGAAGATCAATGTTGTGATAATCGCATGCTTCTCGATAGGTCTTGGCGCTGTCCTGACTCCGGTCGGAGAGCCGCTCTCGACGATAGCGATCACAAAGCTGCAGGGTCCGCCTTATCACGCAGGATTCTTCTTCCTGTTCAACAGGCTGGCGGTTTACATAATTCCAGGATGCCTGGCGATGGGAGTGCTCGCGATGTTCTTCACAGGGAAGGCGGCAAAGGAGGCATGTGCTGTTGCAGCTGAGGAGGCAGGTGGCCTGAGAGATGTCTTCATCAGGGCCATAAAGGTGTACATCTTCGTCATGGCGCTGCTCCTCCTTGGCAGTGGCATGAAGACAGTGATCGACAAGTACCTGCTCACAGTACCGCCCCAGATTCTGTTCTGGGTCAACATGATCTCCGCGATCCTCGACAACGCCACACTCACTGCTGCGGAGCTGAGCCCGTCGATGGAGATAACCCAGATCCAGGCTGTGCTGATGGGACTGCTGATCTCGGGCGGCATGCTGATCCCAGGAAACATCCCGAACATCATATCAGCAGGGAAGCTCAACATCACGAGCAAGGAGTGGGCGAGGCTTGGCGTACCGCTCGGCCTGATACTGATGGTTCTCTACTTCGTGTGGATATTCTACATACCGTTCCACATAGAGTTCCATCTGTAATTTCATTTTTTATTTATATTTGCTGTCAGGTACCATCTTCCCTTTTTCCCCTTCATGAACTCGATCGCATCAGGATATGAATCAAAGCTCCAGCTCTCTCCAGTGCTGAGGTTAACAAGAAGAACTCCAGCTACTGGTTTCACGTTCAGCGACTCGATCTCATCTCTGAGCCTGCTGTGCTTTCTGTACATCGCATCCCTCCAATGGCATGGTTTCTCGATCCCGATCGCTACCTGCATCAGGAATTCAGACGCATCTGATTCCGTGGGTGGCATCATGCAGATGCACGCTCCCACTCTTTCGTTTGAGCCCACGACCCGGCTCTCAGGCGCTGCGCAGGCTTTCACACGATCTTCGATGGGATCCCCTTTGAGATCACGTATCTGACAAAATCCGCTGAGGGAAACTCATGGATCGATGTGACGAAGATCATGCCCTCACCGTATCTGCCCGCGCACAGGACCGGCCGGCCGGCAGGATCCCTGGCGAGAACATCGAAATCTGCTCCAGGCTCCAGGTATCCGTCGCAGTCCCCCGAGCCGCTGCAGAGTGGCGCCCCGTCGCATGAGAATTTTATCTGCGCTGCCTCCGTGTATTCGCCCCTGTATTTTATCGAGAGCGGCAGCCAGTCGTAGTCGTGCTCCGGAACGAGGGGGCCGAAGACCATGATGACGCCACCTGAGCGCACGAAATTCTTTATGCCCTCACTGCATGCTCTGAGATTTCTCAGAGCGCTGGAGTACTGCTGGTTTGCGAATCCAGTCGGAATGATCAGCGCTCTGAACCTGGGGAGGAACGGGCTGCAGAGCATCTCAGGTTTGATGAACTGAACATCAACACCTGCCTCCTCGAAGAGCTTCTCATAGAGAAACGACCTGTCGCAAAGGATCACCGCATCTGGCATGCTGTACCGGTGCGCGGATGTGGTTAAAAATGTTTCATCGTTCCAGGCTGGAACGCGGTGGCGGTGACGCTGAATTACAGATGATCACGGATCGCTTGTCAGTAGATCAGCAACATTGCTGCATCCGCTCACGCAGAGTTTGGAGGAGAGCAACTCCGGCCTGAAGACCGAAGTCTCCGCTACCCATACCGACCAGGGTGTTTTATGAGATCATCTGGCGCATGACCCAGGCGGAACAATACCTAAAAAGAGAACGCTGGAGTCATCATTTCTGCCCGGACGTTATCAGATTCGCAAAAAGAAAATATCACTTTGGAGGAACCACGTAGTTCCATCTCCATACCTTGAAGCCAGCACCCACGATCAGTATGAATATCGCCAACACGATCAGAGACTGCAGGTATTCCAGAGCCGTAGCTGTATCCATAAAACCACCGCGATGATGGTACCAAACTGATCGCTGATAAATATTTTGGTGCATCGTGTGGACCTGTCCTCTGGATGTAAAGTTAATATAATATGCGGTAGCGTGTGTTTATGGTGAGAGGCAATGGTGATTGGAGTAACAATGGTCAAGGTAGTGCCTGGACAGGAGAAGCCGGTTTACAGTGCGCTTAGACAGATAGATGGTATAAAGAACGTCTATCACGTCTTCGGAGAGTTCGACTTCGTTGTGATCATAGAGGTAGAAGGTCTCAGCATGCTGAACCGCCTGGTAGACACGATCCGTGAGATCGAGAACGTAACAGCGACACAGACCGTGGTTGGGGCAGAGCTTTAATGGACACAGCCGAGGAGCTGGCAAAGCAGCAGAGATCGATATCTGTTGCGGAGTTCTTTGAGAAGAACCGCCAGATTCTTGGATTCGACTCAGCCCCTCGTGCCATCATCACATGCGTCAAGGAGGCGGTCGACAACTCCCTTGATGCATGTGAGGATGCTGGCATACTTCCTGATATTTTTGTACAGATCAAGCGCGCCGGTGAGCTTTACCGTGTCATAGTCGAGGACAACGGTCCAGGCATCGTGCCCTCTGAGATCCCCAGGGTCTTCGCAAAGCTGCTTTACGGCTCGAGGTTTCACGTTCTCCGGCAGAGCAGGGGGCAGCAGGGCATAGGCATATCCGCAGCGGTTCTCTACTCACAGCTGACCACAGGAAGGCCGGCGAGGATCACATCAAGGACATCGCCTGAGATGCCAGCGAGATATGTGGAGGTCATGATAAACACCGCGAAGAACGAGCCTGAGATCATCAGGGAGGAGGATATAGACTGGGAACGGCCCAGGGGCACGCGGGTGGAGCTTGAGATCGAGGGCTCATATGTGCGCGGCAGGAGGCAGTCGGTTTACAGCTACCTGAAGAACGTCGCGATAGTGAACCCGCATGCCAGGATAACATTCGTGGAGCCAGATGGATCCACAGAAAAGTTCGAGAGGGCGACAGAGCGTCTTCCAAAAAGAGCATGTGAGATAAAGCCCCATCCCTCTGGGATAGAGCTGGGCGAGCTCACGAAGATGTTGAGGTATACTGAGAGAAGAAAGCTCTCCAGCTTCCTGAAGGAATCTTTCTCAGCCATCGGCAACATCGCAGCTCAGGAGATACTTCAGATCTCAGGGCTGGATCCATCGATGGATCCAAGAAGCTTGGACTACGAGCAGTCAAAGCGTCTTTTCGAGGCGCTCAGGCGCATAAAGATAAAATCCCCGCCGGTCGACTGTCTCTCGCCTATAGGGGAGGACCTGATAAGATCCGGCCTTGCGAAGGAGTTCCGCGTGGACTTCATCGCGACCGTCTCAAGGCCAGTCTCTGTGTATTCAGGGAATCCCTTTGTGGTCGAGGCAGGGATTGGCTTCGGCGGTGAGCTCGATCGGAACGGCAGGGTCGAGATTTTGAGGTTCGCGAACCGCGTGCCTCTTATATACCAGCAGGGGGCCTGCGCCATAACCCATGCGATAGAGGGCGTGTCCTGGAAGAGCTACGGACTGGACCAGCCTGGAGGGGGATTGCCGGTCGGGCCTGCTGTTATACTGGTTCACGTGGCATCGACCAACATTCCATTCACATCAGAGTCAAAGGATGCTGTTGCAGACATCCCCGAGATCCTCGCCGAGATAGATCTCGCGATGAAGGAGATCGGCAGAAAGCTCAGGAGATTTCTTGCACTGCAGGAGACACTATCCGAGCGGAGGGAGAAGGAGGAGATCATAAGCAAGATCCTTCCGAGGATGGCGGACAAGCTCTCGGACATGCTCGGGCTCGAGAGGCCTGACATAAGCAGGGTTGTAGCCAGGATCATGGGCAACGTTCTGGTCAGGAGAGACCTGAACCAGGAGGACGGGCGTTTGATTGTGCGCATAGAGATAGAGAACAACACATCCTCGCAGAGAAGCTTCAAGCTGCACGAGATAATCCCTGTGGAGGCGGAGGATCTGGATCCACCTGCGAGAAGGGTCGATATGGGTGGGTGCTATGACTACCAGTGGAAGATTGCGATCCGGGCAGGTGAGAGGATGGTTCTCAGGTATACGGTAAAGAGCCATCTGCAGAGGATGCCGGAGGCTGTTGTCGAGGGGCTGGAGCCTGAGATTGTGACTGGGGCGAGGGTGCTTTCTGATGCATGATCCGGAGAGCAGGCTTCTAGGTATAGCAAGGTCACTCTACGATCAGTTCAGGGATGGTATCGTACCCCATCTCGTGCTTCCGACGAGGACCAAGAAGAACATCGAGTACAGCACAGAAGATGATGTGTGGGTATACGGCGATCAGGAGAGCGTGAGGAGCGTCAAGACCATACGCGGCGCGAGGACGCTGCTCAAGACCGTGCATCTGATAGATCTCCTGGTGAAAGAGCATCTCAGAGGAAACCGGGCGTCAACGCTCAGGGAGATATACTACATCTCCGAGAACTGGGAGCTCGCCAAGTTCGCAGAGCAGGCCGAGAGCGACCGTCTCATCGAGGATCTGGAGATAATCACAGGCCTTCAGCGGGAGGATTTTCATGTCAGACCTGAAGAGGACGGCGCTGCTGTATTCGGCCCCCTCAGGATCAGAGAACGGACGCGGCGCGGCGAGCGCGAGATACACTGCCAGGAGGACATCGGCGAGGCCGGATATCAGATACCCTTCAACGTCGATTTTGTGGAGTTCCTGGATCACGATGCCAGGATGGTCATAGCTGTCGAGACCGGCGGAATGTATGCCAGGCTGATCGAGAACGGATTCGATGAGGAGTTCGATGCGATTCTTGTGCACCTCAAGGGCCAGCCAGCGCGATCGACCCGACGCTTCATAAAAAGACTCAACACAGAGCTCGGCCTCCCAGTGGCCGTCTTCACCGATGGGGATCCGTGGAGCTACCGGATATACGCGAGCGTAGCCTACGGCGCGATAAAGAGCGCGCACCTCTCCGAGCACCTCGCAACGCCGGATGCGAAATTCCTCGGCGTGCAGCCAACAGACATCGTTGAGTACAACCTCTCCACAGACAGGCTAACAGACAGGGATCTTCACGCACTCAGATCAGAGCTCACGGACCCGAGGTTCGGCAGCGATTACTGGCAGAAGCAGATACAGCTCCAGATAGATCTGAAGAAGAAGGCTGAGCAGCAGGCATTCGCAGGAAAGGGTTTGGACTTCGTCACAAAAAGGTATCTTCCGGAGAGGCTATCAGAGCTGGGGATGGCATAGCACGCAAGTGACAAATATGCCTCTCAAAGGAGGAGCGTCTCACCCACAATATCCCCAAACTCCATCGCGCGTTAACTCTGGTATGCTGAGATGAATGGAACCAGGAGGTTGTGGTCGTTCAGCATGCCTATCAGCTTTCTGTGTGCATTGACGACAGGCATCTGGTCGATCCTTCTCTGGGACATGATCTTGGCGCACTCGCTGACCCTGCTGGACCTCAGGGCGGTTATCGCCTGGACCATGGCCTCCATCACCTTCACATTCTTCAGCCTGATCTTCGATACCTGGTAGTACCTTGAGATGGCCTCCTTCTGGCTCTCCCAGCTCCACTCGTCCATCTCAGGCGCGGTATCCGCATCCGCCCTCTCCAGCGACTCCTCGACGACGCTCTTCGCTATGAGATCCCTGTCTGTGACGATGCCGACCAGCTGGAGGTCTGTATCTATCACAGGGCAGGCCTGAACTCCGGCATACTCCATGATCGCGCCCACCACCGGCAGCGGCATCTCAGACCACACAGCGACGACGTGCCGCTCAAAGTAAGGATCTATCGGCTCATCCATGTTGAGAGAAGCGATGACCCTCACGACATCGGCGACGCTTATGATCCCCACAAGCCGTCCATCCTCGACCACCGGAAGTCTCCTTATCCGCTTTTCCACAAACAGCTTCGCCGCCTCGACCAGGTGATCATCAGGACGGACGACAAAGGGGTTCCTGGTCATGAGCATGGCGATCTGATCCTCCTCCGGGTTCCGGAGAAGATCTGTCCTGGTGACCATGCCGACAACAGTGTTGTTCTTGACGACAGGAACGCCAGAGACGTGCCGCTCGTTCAGAACCTTCAGCACCTTATCCCTGGTGCCGGGCAGGCTCACATAAGCGACATCCTTGACCATCGCATCTCTGACCAGGATATCCAAGGATCAACCCTCCTTCCTCTCCCCCGGCACAGTTAAGACGGGGACCCTGGAGTGCTGTACCACCTTCTCCGCCACGCTCCCGAGTAGGAACCTGTCGAGGCCGCTTCTTCCAACGCTTCCCATGACAAGGAGGTCCACATTTAAATCCCGCGATAGCTTCAGTATCTCATCAGTCGGCTTCCCCTCGACAACCCTCTTCTCGCACGGCACGCCCGCATCCGAAGCTATCGACTCCACATATGATGTGGCATCCTCCCCCTCCTTGAGGAGCATATCCCTTATGCCAACCAGGATCATCTCATCCGGCAGATGGCTCAGCCGGCCGGTATCTGCCACATAGACCGCTATGACCCTGGCCCCGAGATTCCGGGCGAGCTCCACGCCGAACCTCGCAGCCCTCTCGCTCGTCTCAGAGCCATCCGTTGCTATCATTATCTTCTCGATCATGCTTTCAGATCCTCAGCATTATGTCAGAGGGCTCGGCCCTTCTCACGATGCTCGCCAGTGGGTTCAACGATCCCCTCAGATTGCGGGAGTTCCTGTCGAACACATTAATCCGCGCCTCTTTCCCGGGATCGATGGAGCCGAGCCTCTCAGCCATACCCAGTGCTCTTGCTCCATTTATCGTGCACATCATAAAAACCTGTCTGTCGTCTCTGACGATCGCTTTTGATAAGAGCTCCATCTCTCTGAAGATGCTGGTCGAATTTATCATCAGGTTGTCCGTGCCAACGCAGACATTGAGCTCCAGGGAGAGCATCGCCGCGATATCAGGAAGGCCGGCGCGCGTGAATAGATTGGATCTGGGGCACACGACCACAGAGGCGCCTGAATCCGCAACATCCCTCAGATCGGAGCGCTCCGCTCTGGAGAGATGTATCAGAATGTCAGGCCCGATGGCCAGCGCGCCCTCTATATCGTCCCTGCCGGCCTCGCCGGCGTGTATCGCCACGCGCTTTCCAGATCTTTTCGCGATGCTCACGACCTCATCGACGAAATCCCGATCGTAATCCCTTGTGCTGCTCAGACCGATGCCCCAGCACGCTGGATGTATATCCGCTGTAGTCCCAAGAGGCCTGCCGAAGACCCTGCTCTGAATGGGCAGACCCTCCAGAGCTCTGAGGAGAAGCTCAACTCCATGAGGGCCGCCCTCCCTGAAATCGCCGAAGGCGCAGGTTCCGGAGTCGAGCATCTCCTCAGCGGAGAAGCGCATCGATTCAATAAGGAGATCATCGCCAGCTCTCTCAAGAATCCTGTGCTTCAGGCCCCCTGGCCCCACGAGATCTGCAAGATCCATGAACGGCGGATCCTTCGCGATGGAGTCCGCTACATGAGTATGCGCATTGACAAAAGCAGGGCATATGATGCCCTCGAAGTGCCCCCTCTCCCTGCCCTCGCCGACCTCTTTTATGATGCCGTTTTTAATAACTACATACCCATCCAGGGCAACCATATCCTCGCCTGAGATCACGGTTCCGGAGAGCATCAGCTCCTCCTGAGGGCAAGCAGCACATACTGATGCGGAGAGAGGGCTGCCCGGGCCGGAGGGATCGCGGGCGATGGGAGCCTTCAGCTTATTAACATCCTCATCGAGTCTATGCATGATGAGACCCTATGTTTTCATCAACAGCGCAATGAGCGCTGACGGGAAGATAAGCTCTTTTCTGAGAAGACAGGTACGCATCTCCGGATCTGGGGACCTCCTCAGGGTGGACAGGCTGCGCGCTGAGAGCGATGCGGTGATGGTTGGAGTGGGAACGGTCATCGCAGACAACCCGAAGCTTCGGGTGAAGTCAGAGGCTCTGAGATCATGGCGGCTGGAGAGAGGGATGCCGGAGAACCCTCTCCGGGTTGTGGCCGACAGCAGAGCCAGAACGCCACCATACGCGGAGGTTCTGGGCCCCGGATGCATCATCGCTGTATCGAGATCTGCCCCCGCTGAGAGGACTAGCGAGCTCTCGAAGAGATGCGAGATCGCGGTCTGCGGCGAGGATCGCGTGGATCTCGGAGAGCTTCTGGAGATGCTGTACCAGAGGGGCGTGAGGAGGCTGATGGTCGAGGGAGGGGGGACTTTGAACTGGTCTCTCATAGAGCAGGATCTCGTCGATGAGATCTGCGTCTTTGTTGGAGGGCTGGTGATAGGCGGAAAGGACGCGCCGACGCTTGTGGACGGAAGCGGATTTGCGGAGAGCTTCCGAAAGCTAGAGCTGATCTCGGCAGATCGGCTCGATGATGGCGTGCTCATAAAATGGAGGGTGGTCAGGAGCGCATGAACTTATCCCAGCCCTCGTGCCTCTCCTTCAGGATAGTACATATGTCCTCGAGCATCTCAAATGGGATGCCGACAACGACATCGTTCTCCGTTAAGGCGGACTTCTTCGCAGAGCCATCGCATCCAAGCGAGACATTGACATCGCCTTTGATAATCGGCGATGCAGTGGCGTCAACGCAGAATGACTGAATCCCAGCTGTGTCGAGATTCATGCGCCCGCCGCGCCTGTACATCACAGCCTGGACTATGCGGCGCGCCTGCAGCGCATTTCCAACAAATATAACCACATCCGGAGTTATGCTCAGCTTTGCGAGAGGCGCGACAAGGGTCGCGACGGTGCTGCCCGCCGGGAGCCTGGGCATGCTCGCGGCGATCCTCTGGCCCACGGTCTGTGTGGCGCTTTTGTTGAGCTTTGAAAAGTAGAGCTTTCCTGAGGAGATGTTCTCAGGGCACTCAACCAGGCCTATGCCAGAAGCCCCGCCCTTGCAGTCGTGCTTGTCCAGACGCGCGAAGAGCACCTCTCCCCTTCGTGCGCGCTGAACCATCCCGCAGTACGGCATGGGCTTCTCAATCTCCTTCAGATCCTTCGGGATATCCCCCTCGCTCTTGAAGAGAACCACTCCAACAGGCTCGCTATCGAGGCCGAGCGTGCTCTTAAGAATATCCGACATCTCAGCATAATCCATAACGACACCTCGTTAGCTCTGGTTATATCATGAGATATCTCTGTTGCGCTCATCTCTTGAAGGGGATCATTTCAATTAAATTCTTCTAATTATTGCGAATTACATATCAAAAATACTCTCAATAAGATGGTATAAACTTGATTACAATCTCATAAATCACAAATTAATTAGAAAAGTTTAAATCTTTGCAGATAATCGTAGTAGTAACCTCTCTAGGAGAGGTGGGGAAGTATGGTGTGGATCACAAAAATAAGCTTAGGACTGGCCATCCTGCTGGTCCTCATGGCATCCCCTGCATACGGGGATGGGAATGTATCGAGCTCTGAAAAAAGCCCTGTGAGAATTTCAAACGTCAGCTTCGTGGCGCCGAGCCCGGAGAGGGCGAACCTCAATGAGGAATGGGTCGAGATCGAGAATGGCGGAAATACAGACGTGAATCTCGCGGGATGGAGCATATCCGACGAGCAGGAGCACAAATATGTGTTTCCTGATGGATTCATTCTCCGATCTGGCGCCAGGGTGAAGGTGCACACAGGTGCTGGCAATGATACCCAGCAGGACCTCTACTGGGGGAGGAGCGTCCCTGTCTGGAATAACGACGGGGACAGAGCCACACTGAGAGACAGCTCCGGCAGCATCATCGACATCAAGCCCTGACCCAGGGCAATATTTTTTATCCCTGTAAATTCGAGTTGCGCTGATTGAATCGAATAACCAAAATGAGATCAGAACAGCCAGGACGCCACAGGCGCAGCTGTTCTGGTCGGTACTTTTCAATACGCTTTTGCTACTGTTATCACCCTGTCATTACTGTCGAGCACCAGCACCTCGTCTCCCGGGCTCACATCCGGGTCTGCCCTGAGCACCAGCCTGGAGAATACGCGCCCGCCTCTTGCAACAAAAGGCACTGCGTCATCAGAGACGACGACTCTCTTGGGTTTTATCGCACCACTCATATTTTTTTCACCCCCTGCATACATTCACAACTGCTTTGATATGAATTTTTCGGTAATAAATAACAAATGATAATATTAATATTGAATATTGTGTCACCAAAATGAACGCATCCTGGACCCTGCGCGACGCTCCGTTCCGGTCGTCACGGAGGCTTGCAGACGCGGCACGGCGTGTATCCCATCGAGCGCGCCTCATCTGGGCTGGAGAAGCATATGATGTTATCCGGGGCGATCTTCTCTGCCCACTCACAGTCAGGGTAGTGGTATTTTTTCGACTTCACCGAGCCGACGTATGCACAGCCGGCCGGCTGGAGCGAGCTTAGATTCCACCAATCAGCTGGATTGAACTCGTTGTCCGTGAAGTCCTTCACAACAGCATGACCGCTGTCAACGATCATCCTGTTGAAGTTCATCTCCCGATCCGGCGCACCATTTTTCTCCAGATACACAACACATATCCATCTCCCGTAATCATCCCTGCCCCGCATGTCGTCTATGTCCAGCCAGACGGTGCGTCCGAAGAGCCAGGAGATCGTGTAGTTCGCGGCAGCTCTTCCGGCCTCTGTATCCAGCTCCGGACAGTCGACGTCTGCAAGCCGCACCCTCCCAAGACCCTCAACATCGAACGTGTCGCCATCCACGACCTTGATGACTGTCCCTCGGAACTCATCCGGCGCGGAATCGAGACAGCCCATCAGAATGACGAGCACAAGAATTGCAGCAGGCTGGAGCAGCTTCATGCCTTCGAGGTCTTGCGCGGCACAATTTATTGATTACGATGATCACTCTTGTCTTGATCCATCAATATGCGCGCTGGCAGTGAGCACAGGCGTCTCCTGAAGATCTCTTCGATACAGGGATAACCGCGGAATAACGAGAGACCCTCGATCGGGGATCCTGCATAGCTTGAATAACTTTGATGGGTGGATGCAATCATGCGCGACTTTGTTATTGTGGGTCACAGCGCGAAGACCACGCCGGATTTCTCCCTGGAGGATCTTCCCGGAACCTCGGGGAGGATGGATGTGCTTTGCAGATGCATCAACTCGGCATTCATGCTATCGCACGGGATAAGAAGAGACGTCAGGTGCCATCTCATCCTCATGGGTGGACCTGAGCCTAAGATACTCCGATTTGATGGAAGCAGGCTCCGCCATTTGAACCCGGACGAGAGGAGCACGGCTGCACTGATAAAGCGCGCCCTATCCATCGATGCCAGCCCCTTCTGGAGGGAGTCCACGCCCGGCATTTACATCAGGAAGGGTGATCTCAGATCGCTGTTGGAGTCTCTGAGAGATGATGGACAGAGGCTGTACTACCTCAGGGAGGATGGTGCTCAGCTCAGCGGAACCGTTTCGGAGGGCGCGTTCATACTCGGGGATCACACAGGCATGAGAGATGATGAGGAGCAGCTCATCGAATCAATGGGAGCTGAGACGGTGAGCATAAGCCCGCTGAGCCTCCACGCAGACCACTGCATAGTGATAATAAACTGGATGTGCGATAACGCCGCTGTAAGGAGATGATCCACGGAGATGATGTGACCGCAAAAACCAGAATGCTGCAGGGTCGGAGTGCTAAAAGGATGAAAGATTTGATGTGCTGTTTTGATGTGCTTTTAGTCTCTTCCAGAAACGAGCCGCAACAGGAGGTCTACCTCAATCTCATGATTTCTATTACAGCGCATCCGGGGTTATGCATAGTGTGGATATAATGATATACAAAAAATTATTATATATAGAACTACAGAATCCACGATGTCAGATGCAAAGAGGGCTCCTGGATGAGGAAAAAGGCTATTGTTTTTGTCATGATATTGGTAATCTTATGTCTCGGCATCTGGGCACAAAATGGCGAGAAGTTGAGTGCGGTTCTGCCCATCGCGCACCTTATCGAGATCTCAAAGATTGCTTTATCACATATCACAAGCCTCGCCTGCAACCTGCTCAGAGAGATCGCGATCAGAGCGGGAGAGACGATATCAGCGATCTCTCTGGAGATATTCAGAGTTTTGGTTAAAATTGCATCTGACCTGGACGCAAGGATGCAATCCGTGCTTCACAGACCCATCATTTGATGATAAATATAAAACTTAAGCCTGCAGATCTGTAAAGACATGCAGCTACATTGAAGCGCTTCTTGGCGCACTCGGGTTGTGTACAAAGTCATTGAAATCCACCGCACAAACCCATTCAGACCAATGTAGCATCTAGGAGATGGCGATTACAGGAGCATCACTAGCGATTCGAGCCATCTGATCAAGAAGGGGGATAGATCCGCCCGTCCGGGAGTAGCATTAACAGCGGTGACGAGCGGCCAAGATGGTAGTAGTCATATAGCTATGAAGCCGTTAGCCATGCAGTGCGAAAGTATTCAGTGGCATCTTAAACTCTTGCTCCGCATTGCCATAGCCCTGCAGATGGCTTCTCGCGCTTCGAACATCCGCATCGGAACCGCTCGACGAAGCGTTGATGACATCGCCTTCTCCGCTGTCACGAAATCAACTC
>Ga0272448_1000285_pt1 | contig 80121 bp, 57 predicted proteins | sample YNPCB0191_FD_202220 | JGI IMG/M metagenome (GOLD analysis project Ga0272448, IMG submission 202220) | Hot spring sediment microbial communities from Yellowstone National Park, WY, United States - YNP-CB-019-1 | ecosystem: Environmental > Aquatic > Thermal springs > Hot (42-90C) > Sediment...
GAACATTTGTTTTGGTTGACAACTTTTTTCAAAATTATTTATCCTCCCCGTAGCTGGCCGTCAAACGGGGAGGACATGACAGAACTCCCCAAAAAAATGGTCGAAACGAGAGTCTTACTCATGCTCAAACACCGTATCTCGACTCGTTGTTGAGTATGAGCATGAGTAAGAGCATGAAATTGAAATATTATTAGGTTATTCGGATACGAGTAAATGCAACCAACAAATCCCCCACACGTATATGCTCATAGCGAGTAACCTCTGCCTTATCATGGGTACATATCAGGCAGAGAGAAGGGAGCATTTCGATGTACAAATGGCTGCTTGCCGCGCTGGCGTTAATCACGATTCTCCTCGTCGCCGGCTGCGAAGATGAAAAGGGTGGCTGGACGGCCGTCATCACGGATACGCATGGCAAGCCGATCCGCTATGCGAAGGTCTGCGTGTGGTCCGAGCCGGTGGACCCGGCAAACCCCACGCAGAGTGTCGCCGATATCGGCCATGCCTGGGAGCGCGGTGAGATCCCGATGCACGGCTGGTTCTTCATCAGCGACAATAAGGGCAGCGTGCGCTGCAAAGGCTTCCCCACCGGGCATGAAGTGGTCGATTCCTACACGCCGGGTCGCGTCATCTTCGAGGGTGGCTACGGCACGGTGCACGGCTATTGGGAGGGAGGGCGCTGGGGTCGCCGCGTCTACCGCGATGACCATACGGTCTACATCCCACCGCGCGTGCGCGCGCATTATAAGCCCGGCGACTGGCTGGCCGTCACCATCACCGCCCCCGGCTACCAGCCCTACCACTTCGCCTTCCACCCGGAAACGCGCAATGGCGACCTCGGCGTCATCCAACTGTTTGCCGACGAGCCGGCGCCGAAAGAGACACACGATACGCCGAAACGAGAGTTATAAGCTGATCGCCACGCCGGAAACGGCATGACTGCCGGATCAAGCCGGGCGAACCCAGCCTGGCGTTTCATGAGGAAGCCGCGCCGTTTATGGCGTGGCTTCCTCATGAAACCGGTACATTCCCTGCATCCTGTATCCTGAATCCCGCCATGACAAGTCTTCTTAGCCGTATAATAGGAGCGAAATCAGGCAGAGGGAGGAAGGTATACGATGTACAAATGGGTGCTCGCTGTGCTGGCGCTGCTCACGGTTCTCCTCGTCGCCGGTTGCGGAAATGGAAAGGGCTGGACGGCCATCATCACAGATACGCATGGGAAGCCGATTCGTCATGCGAAGATCTGCGTATGGTCCGAGCCGGTAGACCCGGCGAACCCGACACAGAGTGTCGCCGCCATCGGGCATGCCTGGGAGCAAGGCCAAATTCCGATGCACGGCTGGTTCTTCGCCAGCGATAAGAAAGGTCGCGTGTACTGCAAGGGGTTTCCCACTGGACATCAGGAAGTCGACTCCTACACCCCCGGCCATGTCATCTTTGAGGGAGGCGCCGGCACGGTGCACAGCGCGTGGGAAGGCGGCCGCTGGCGACATCGCGATGTCTTTCGTGGGGAGCACACAGCCTACGTCCCGCCGCGCGTAGCCGTGCACTGGAAACCCGGCGACTGGCTGGCCATCACCATCACCGCCCCCGGCTATCAACCCTACCACTTCGCCTTCTGCCCGGATACCCGCAACGGCGACCTCGGCGTCATCCAACTGTTCAATGATGACCATGCAACGAAGCGGGAATTATAAGCTCAACCGCCCCGCCGTGAACGACGGGGCGGTTGTTATGCGCAATTAGTCCGAATAATCTGTGAAATCTGCGTAATCTGTGGATGCTTCCAGAGCAATCTGTGTGCATCATGCAGGTACTTCATTCCATGTACTCCCTGAACTCCGGGAGTTCGGCATCAAAGTCCTCCGACATGGCAATCAATCCTTTCGCGCTGCCGAATGTCCGCTTCCGTTCCTTCTTGCGGGGAACCAATTGCACCTGCTGCTGATCCTCGGTGACGATGACGATTTCCTCACCGTGGACCGCAGCGTCGATCAGATCATCCAGGACCACTTTCGCTTCGCGTATCGTGACTTGATGCATATTGTCACCCCCTGCCCAACATTGGCGCATATCCCGGTAGGTATTGTATCCGAAAGACCCAGCTATTTCACCCCCACCGTCTCCTCATTGCTGTACACCACCCGCACCGCTTTGCCTTCCTGCCGCGGGAGGGTGCCGGGTTTGAAGATATCCCCTTTAGGGCTGAAGCCCAGCCGTTCTTTCAGGTGCTTCTCCACCATGTAGCCGGTGACGCCGTCTTCCGCCTCGACGTTGATGCGCACGTCGCGCACGCCGTCCGCTTCCTCGATGATGATCTGGTAGTGCGAAAGCACGCCGGGGATCTCCATCAGCGCCTGCTCCACCTGTTTCGGGAAGAAGTTGACGCCTTTGACGATGAGCATGTCGTCGATGCGTCCGGTGATGCGGTCGATGCGCAGGCTGGTGCGCCCGCAATCGCATTTCTTGCGCGTCAGCACGCGGGTGAGGTCGCCGGTGCGGAAGCGGATGATGGGGATGGCTTTGCGGCACAGCGAGGTGAAGACGATCTCGCCCACCTGCCCGTCTTCCACCGGCTTACCAGTCATGGGATCGACGACTTCGACGATGTACTGATCTTCCCAGACGTGGATGCCGTTATGCTGCTGGCAGTCCATGCCGGTGGTGCCGACGCCGCCGGTTTCCGTCATGCCGTAGATATCGAACGCCTCGATGCCCAGCCCGTTCTCGATCTTCTCGCGCATGCTGTCGGAGAAGGTCTCGGCGCCGAAGATGCCCACCTTCAGGTGCGGCAGGTCGCCCTTTTGCTCCTGCAGCACTTCCATGATGCGGATGCCATAGGAGACGACGCCCATCAGGCCGGTCACCTGGAAGTCGTTCATCAGCTTGATCTGGCGCTGGGTGTTGCCCGAGCTGGCGGGGATAATGAACATGCCCGCCTTGCGCGCGCCGTGATAAAAGCCGAAGCCGCCGTTGAACAGCCCGAAGGATGGGGTGATCTGGATAGTGTTGCCGGTGGCCAGCCCCGCCATGAAGTAGCAGCGCGCCATGCACTCCGCCCACTGATCGAGGTCGTCGTTGGTGTAGGCCATCACCACCGGCGTGCCGGTGGAGCCGGAGCTCATGTGCATCTCGCGCAACTCGTGCTTCTCGACGCAGCACATGGTCAGCGGATAGGCCAGCCGGAAGTCTTCTTTACTGATAAACGGGAGGTGGCGCACGTCGTCCGGCAGCTCGATATCGGCAGGCTTGATCCCCGCCGCGTCCATCTTCGCGCGATAATACGCATTGCGCTCATACGCCCACTTCACCGTGGTCTTCAACCGTTCCAGTTGCAGCGCGGCCAGCTCGTCGCGCGACAGCGTTTCCGCCTTTTGATTCCAGAATTGGCCCATGACATGCTCCGTAAATGATTAAGAATGCAGAATTCAGGAGGCAGGGTCTGCAGATATGGCCGCGTTGCCGATATGAGGAGAAGCTGTCCCAAACTCCCTTGCCTATAACCTACCACAAATCGAGGCAGGATTCAAATATTAGTCTTCATGCTCATGCTTAAAAAACTGCCTCTCGGTTTCAGAGTATGAGCATGAGTAAGAGTATGAGCATGAATAGGTTATGCCAACACATGATAGCTTCTCGCTCCTGTGGTATACTGCATCACGCAGTTACAAGAAGGGGAAACCTTCACCGCCTGTGCAGCAGAGGATCGTTCATCTATGAATATCCCACCCATTATCGAGAGCACGCCGATTCCCCACCGGAATCACCGGTGGGTGTGGATCGTCGCCCTGTGTGTCTTTGCGCTGGTACTGGCGATCAGTATCCCCCGCGCCTTTCTTCAAACCTTCTTTATTCCCGCCGGGAGCATGCGTCCGACGCTCTGTGAGGGCGATAAGGTCTTCGCAAATAAAGACAGGTATCGGACACATGAACCAAAGCGCTGCGAACTGGTGGTCTTCGAAGCGCCGGCACGGGCAGTATCGATGGTGGGGCAACCGTATGATGCCGGCCACCCAGTCATGTACGTAAAACGTGTGATCGGCCTGCCCGGCGACCACGTCAAAATCGTCGCCGGCAAAGGCGCCTACATCAACGGCAAGCTGCTGACAGAACCCTATATCGAGTCGCCGGCAGATTATGATTTCCCCGGTGGGCCACACAGCGATAGCGCCATGCGCGCGCAAGTGCAGCAATATTTCGACGGGGACCATGCCTTCCTGGTGCCGCCGGACAACTATTTCGTCCTCGGCGACAACCGGAATCAAAGCCATGATAGCCATATGTGGGGCCTGCTGCCCCGCTCCGCCCTGCGCGGAAAGATCTTGCGCATCTTCTGGCCGCCGGAGCGGGCAGGGGAGGTGCACTGATCCGTGGTGGCGCTGAATCGCACCAGTTCTGGTGTCTTGTACGAAAATGTGATTATTTTGTTCGAGAATCGCCGGTAGCGTGAACGGAGGTAGGCCGCGCCCACCGTGGCGCGCGGGTGGAAGCCTCCACTCCGCGTCCGACAACACCGCCGCCGGTTTCGCGCTGGCGACCATGGGTCCTATGCTTCCACCCGCGCGCCACGGTGGGCGCGGCCTACCTCTGATATCGAAAACAGCGAAACTCCAGCGTGCGCTGGAGTTTCGCTGTCGATTCTACCATGAATCTGAATCTTACTTCGTCAACGTCCACTTCCCATTGACCACTTTCACCATGACCAGGGAACCGAGGCCCAGGCCGCAGTGGTCGGTCGGGGTCATGTTGTAGATGCCGCTGACGCCGACGTAGTTTTTGGTGTTCTCGATGGCATTGCGGAGGGCTTCCGGGTTAGTGCCCGCGGTCTTCAGCGCGCGGCAGACGATCTGCACGGCATCCCAGGCATAGCCGGAGTGGGTGCCGATCTCGCCGAGTCTGCGCGCCTGGAAGGCCTTGATGAAGTCCAGCACGGCGGCGCGCTGGCGGTCGTTCTTCGGCAGTTGCGTGCCGACCATCAGCTTCGTCGCCGGCATGGCGGTGTTATTGGCGGCGCCGCCGGCGAGCTTGAGGTAATTCGCATCCGGCTGGCCGTGGCACTGGAAGAGGGGGATATTGATGCGCGCCTGCTGCGCGTTTTTCGCGATGATGGCGCCGGCCGGGCCGATGGTCCACACCACGATGGCCTGCGGATGGGCGGCGGCCACCTTGGTGAGTTGCACGGTCATGTTGGTGTCGGTGGCCGGGTCGAAGGACTCCTGCGCCTTGATGGTGATGCCATGCTGCGCAGCCAGATTCTTCAATACCGCTTCGCCTTCCTGCCCGAATTTGTCCGAGGCGCCGAGTAGGGCGATGCTGGTCATCTTATGCGCTTTCAGGTAGCCGAAGAGGGTCTCTACGGCGGTGCTGGTCTTTTGCGGGGTTTTGAAGACCCACTTATGCGTGGGGATCACCGGGGCATCGCCGCCCACACAGGCGACCATCGGGATCTTCGCCGTCTCAACGGTCTTAATGCAGGCCATCGCCGCGCCGGTGGTGGTGGGGCCGATCACCGCCACGACCTTATCTTTTTCAATCAGGCGTTTCAGCGCGATCACCGCCTGCGACGGCTCGCTGCGCGTATCGGCGACGATGAGCTGGATCTGGCGGCCATTGACGCCGCCGGTGCGGTTGATGCGGTCGACGATCATCTGTGCGACATCTTTCGTCGTCGAGCCGATGTTCTGCGCCTTGCCGGTGAGGTCGAACAGCCCGCCGATCTTAATCGGTTCCGCCAGCGCCGCGGTCGCCAGCAGGCACAGCATGACGAGGGTAACAATCAGAGTGCGAATAGTCATCTTCTGCTCCTTCAAAGGGGGTTAATGGTTATTAACTGATCATATACGAAAAAGCGGATCAGCGCTAGTCCCCCGGGGAGGGGATTCAGGATGCAGGATTCAAGGGGCTACGGCGGAAGGTTTACCTACGATAATGATAACTGGTGAGATGATTGCCCCCCAGCTTGATAGCCACAAAAAGGCACAAAAGGCACAAAAAAGACCAAATCGAGACGTATCATTCGTGGGTCGGGAAATGATCAGGCGCTCGGATAACCAGCCTGGTAGGTTATGACCTCCCGAATCATCGTCTGGCTTTTCAATGAAGGGCTCAATTTTGTGTCTTTTGTGTTTTTTGCGGCAATTCCTCTGGTCTTTGCATGAATCCTCGTATCGCCTCTTTGCGTCTTTGCGTGAGACAGTCATCTGATTAAGCTTCACGCAAAGACGCAAAGGGATAAAGATCATAGAACCGGCTGCACATTCAGTCCTTGCATCCTGAATCCTGCATCCTGAATCGATGATTCACCGCTCTTCAATCGACACATAGCGCAAATTCTCCGGCCCGGTGTAATCCGCGCGCGGGCGGATGAGGCGGTTGTTGGTCCACTGCTCGAGGATGTGCGCCGTCCAGCCGACCACGCGGCTGATGGCAAAGATGGGGGTGAACAGCTCGGTGGAGATGCCCATGGTGTGGTAACAGGTGGCCGAATAGAAGTCGACGTTGGGGTAGACCTTGGTATTGGCGCGCATAGTGCGCTCCACGATGCTGGAGATCTCGAACCAGCGTGTTTCGCCGGCCACGGTGGACATCTTTTCGGCATAGCGGCGCAGCACGGTGGCACGCGGATCTTCCGTGCGGTAGACGCGATGGCCGAAGCCGGGCACTTTCACCTTCTTCGCCAGCGCATCGAGCACCCATTGCTCGGCCTTCGCCGGGTCGCCGATCTCCTGCAGCATCTTCATCACCTGCTCGTTCGCGCCGCCATGCAGCGGGCCTTTCAGCGCGCCGATGGCGCTGGTGACCGACGAATACATATCCGACATGGTGGCGGCGGTGACACGCGCGGCGAAGGTGGAGGCATTCAGTTCATGGTCGGCATGCAGGATGAGCGCGACATCGAAGGCGCGCACCATCTCCGGGTCCGGCTCTTCGCCATGCAGGGCGTAGAGGAAATTGTAGGCGATGCTCTTGCCGGGAATCGGATGTACCGGTTCGTAGCCATGGCGCAGGCGCTGGTGCGCGGCGATGAGCAGGGGAATGCGCTCAGTGAGGCGCTGTGCTTTGCGCAGGCAGGCATCCAGCCGCGTGTTGCCGCTGTCCGGATCCCAGTGCCCCAGCGAGGAGACGGCGGTGCGCAACACCTCCATCGGGGTGGCCGCCTTCGGGAACATGCGCAGGATCATCACCGTTTCGATCGGGAGTTCGATGCTGCCGGTGAAGCCGTCCAGAAACGCGCCGAACTCAATGCGCCCGGGCAGGCGGCCATACCAGAGCAGATAGGCCACTTCCTCGAACGTGCTGTGCTCGGCCAGATCCGCCACATCGTAGCCACGGTAGACCAGCCGCCCCTCTTTGCCATCGATAAAACAGATGTCCGACGAACAAGCCACGACATCTTCGAGTCCGGCTTTGAACGGTTGGGTAGTTGATGGTGTAGACGGTGTTGTACTCATGGCGATCTCCCCCTTCAGAAAATGCGGATTGCGGACTGCGGATTGCGGAATGTAAGGTCGGCACTCGCGTCGTCGACGAGCATTTTCATGTATTAACAGATGAAGCCCCTGATCACCGATTCTTCGGTGATCGCTGCTGCTGCGGATATATTACCATGAAGGCGATATATGGGGGAAGGGGGGATGTTAATAAAGGATGAGTGGTTGCTTTAACACCGGAGCGCCACACTCACTGTTCCACCAGTGTGAACGTCAGCAGATTCGACGGGAGACTGGTAAATTGCTCCATCGCTTTTTCGCTATAACGCGCCGATGGTAGCATTCCGGAGCAGAAAGGATACACGCATCTCTTACTGCATCTGTTGAATAAGCTGCTGCCCTTCCTCCTGACGCTTGATTCGCTGATAGAGGAACTCCAGGCGTTGGCAGAGCAGCGTAAATTCCGGGGTGCCGCGCAGCAGACGTCCCTGCGTAACCCCTTGCGCATTTTGGCTGGTGAGGAACAGCGCAGAAGCGTATTCGAAGCGATAACCGCTGGGCAGGGTAAAGCCGTGTTGCTCGGCATGCGTATAATGGTCAATCACGTCACTGAGCAGGCTCCCTCCGCGTATGTCGTGATGCAGCCATTGCTGAAAGAGGATATGCGCCAGCAAGGCATCTGCTTGTCCGAGGGCAGGATCAAGGCCATTGGCGATGCCCGCCTGTGTTTCGGCTTTTACCAGGTCGCCGGCGCGTTCGAGCATGCGTGCGTAAAACAGGTGGTGTTCCGCGCTATTGGGTTCCACGATCAACAAGCGGGTGAAGAGGGCATCGGCTTCCGCCCATTGGCTGCGCTCGGTGTGGAACATCGCCAGCAGGAAAAGAATCTTCACATCGCGGTCCATCAGGGCGAGCGCCCGCTGCCCGGCGCGTAGCTCCTCCGCGTAGGCCTGTTCTGCCGACTGCGGGTCGTTCGCCAGATCGCCGGCAGCCTGCTCGGCGATACAGAGCGCATCATAGCCGACGTAATCCGGCAAGGGAATCCATGCCAGCCCGCGTTTGATATTCGAAACCGCCGCAACGCTCGTTTGCCGGGCCAGCGCCGCATCTTGCGTGCGCTGCTCATATGCCTGCGCCGTCTGCACCACGCCATGCTGTATATAATAGGCGCTCACTGCTTGCGTGACGACGAATACAACCGTTCCGAACAGCACGACGACACCAGTAGCGCCGCAGATGCAAGTGCAGGCGCGGTGTGGTGGTTGCGCAACTGCTGGCCTGAGCGCCGGTGCCCCCGCATCGAGGCCGGCCAGCAACGCGACCGCCGCCCAGAACGTGACCGTGGTCGCCGCGTTATCATACGCCAGCAGGTTCGTGCAGAGGTAGGCGGTGCAGCACCCGAGCAGGCCCAAAGCCAGCCATGCCGTACTGAGATCGCGGCTGAGCAAACGGTATCCGATGCGATACAGCAGCACAACCAGGCAGCACAGCGGGAGGAGACCGAGCAGGCCCATCTCCGCGGCAATCTGCAAGGGGAGATTATGTGGCAGCGCCGTGCTGTGCCCCTGGTTCAGTGACGTGCCGGACTCCCTGACCGTGCTTGACGCACGGTATTGCGGGAAGAGATAGGGAAACGTGCCAGGTCCCCACCCCTGGAGCGGTCGTGCAGTAAACATCGCCAGCGCACCACGCATAAAGACCATCCGCGTTTGCCGTGTCTCATCGCCTCGTGTGGTAAAGGTGGCAAGGCGAGAACGCACGCCGGCGTGCAGCACAGCCAGCAAAAGCAGTCCGAGACCGATGCCGCCTGCGATGAACAACGTGCGACGGATATTGGGCTCATGCCGCAGCACCGTGCGTCGGAGAATGAGCAAGAGCGCGAGCAGCGACAGCGCCACCACTAATCCCACCCAGGCAGCCCGTGCAAGCGTGAAGAGCACCGCGGGCAGCATTACCCCGGCACTTATCAGGAGCAGCACGCGGCGTGCCCCCTGCGTCGCCAGAGCGGCGCACAGGCTCAAGGGGATGAGCATGGCCAGATACGTCCCGGTGAACATGGAGTTTCCCAGTGTTCCAGCGAGTCGAAGCCCGGAAAATGGGCTTAATCCCAGTGGATGAAACCGGTCGATGAGTCCGATGCCGGCTTCAAGGCCTCCTATGCACCCCAGCAACACCACTGCCGACGTCACCTCAGATACCCGGCCATACCTGGCGCGGACTCCGAAGTAGAACAGGAGTCCAAGGATGAGTAATTGGCCTGTGCCGGCGATGAGCGTGGCATCCGGGACATACAACGAGCCAACGAAAGACAGCAAGGGATAGGCACCGAGTATACCGCTCAGCAACACTGCCGCGAATACACAGAGAACCGGCAGATCCAATACCTGGCGCCGCCAATAGGGTGTTCCCCGGCGTGCCCAGGTAAACAGGATGATGGTCAACAGCAAGCCGCTGATCAATGTCATGCACAGGCGGCGGGGCAGATCGAGGGCATTCTCGAAGAGCACACCCATGGGGAGAAATGCCAGTGGAGTCAGAACCAGCCCTGCTTGGATTAACCGGTGTGACAGCCGTGCAAAGAGTGGGGATGACGAGGAGGATGTATCGACGGCGGCAGTGTTAAACGTCATAATAGCTCTCCCCGTTCACGATGTGAATAGTACCGGTCTTCGGCGCCTGCGCAGGAACGGAAAACTATGCCAGGCGTAATGCTCCCCGACCCCGCGCGCATGATAATCATGATAGATTCTTGTTATTACCTCGTTAGCATTTCGCAAGGATTGTATGCGGCTATCCACTGCGATTACGCTTCCGACATCTTGTGCGATTCTCTGACCGGCAGGGTGAGAATTCATGGCTGTTACGTACTCAATAAGCGTTCATATCCCAGGTTTTCCACAGGGGATTCACGCTGTCGATGAAGCACATTTCACCTCAAAACGTCGCCAATACTTATCCACAGATATATGAATAATCTGCGATTGAAAGTTCATGGCAAATTCGTTTCGGATTCATTGCACCCTCAAAATAGGCTGTTATGCTGTTGGTGACTGGAGAGTTGCCATAATACAAACAGCAACCCCGGTCGGTATGCGAAAAGAGACGAAAGGAGACCAACACCTATCATGCGCACTCTGCAAGGCAAGCGTGGTTTCACGCTCATCGAATTGCTCGTCGTCATCGCGATCATCGCGTTATTGGCGGCCATCCTGTTCCCCGTCTTCGCCAAGGCCCAAGCGAAAGCGAAGCAGACTTCTTGTTTAAGCAACGTCCGCCAGATGACGACGGCAATGATCATGTTCGTGCAGGACAACAAGCATGCCTACCCGAGCGTATCCAACACCGACCTGAGCCAGACCTGGGCCGCCCAGCTCGAGAGCTACGTCGGCAACCGCAAAATCTTCACCTGCCCGACGGACGACAATGGCGCTGGCTATGTCAGCTACGTGATGAACGGCGCGCTGGTTGATCCCAATGGCAACGGCATCAAAGATTCAGCGGTGAAGAATCCGTCTGAAGTCGGCCTCTTCGTCGACGGCACCTCGTACAAATTCCCGGAAGCCGGTGTATTGAACTGGACCGGCGACAGCCATGGCGGCTCCCCGAGCGCCTTCGTCGCACGCCACAGCTATTGCCTCTCTTATGTTGATGGCCATGCGGATTCCATCGGCGGCGACAAGAACCAGAACACCGATTCCATCAACAGCCCCGTCGCCAACGCCTTCTTCCAGGCCGGTGGTTTCGGCTGGATCAGCAATCCGGGCGCCGGCACGACGGTCGCCACGGGTACGACGAACGGTGCATTCGCTGTGCGCGGCTCCACCACCTGCCAGCCGGTGTGGGATGCAGCGGCGGCCGGGTGGGTTGCCGGCGGCGGCTCCCAGCCTGATATCTATCTGACCGGTTCCGGCGACTATGCGACCGGCGACGTGGGTGGCCGCTCCTCCGTGGGCAGCATGACGGCCAGCGACATCATCGCGAAAGACGCCGTGGCTATCGTCGTCTCCACCAGCACCCGCATCAACCTGAAGAGCATCACCTCCGCCCAGGTGAAAGGCCTGCTCGAAGGTTCCGCCAATCCGGTCGGCTCCCAGGCGATCACCCTGTATCAGCGCTGCACCGCGGATGATCAGACCATTGAAGGCGTACTGTGCAAGAAATCCGGTACCTTTGACTTCATCAAAGGCTGGTCCGGCGCCGGCACCGTGCTGACCGATGGCCAGACCAATAGCAACATCTCCTGCAAGCAGGTAGCCAGCACCGCGTCGCTGTTGGCGAAACTGGGCGGCGACCCGTACGGCATCGGCTACGCCTCCGTTGGCGAAGCCGACCCGACGAAAGTCACCATCCTGGCCATCAAGACCAACTCCGGCAATATCCAGAAATATGACCGCGCTGCCGTCGAAGCGACTGATGTGAAATTTGACAGCTCCGCCCACAGCGGCAATGCCGAAGATGCCAACCGCTGGAGCCTCACCCGCTATCTGTACGCGGCACTCGGCTCCCCGACGACTCCTGGCGACACCACCGCCGCCACCGCGTTCCTCAACTACGTGAAGGGCCCGTTCCAGAACAGCTTGCTCTTCAAGAGCATGTTCTTCTCGAAAGGCAATCCGCTCCCGTAAGGACATAGAAGGTTCGCCGATACCAGGATGGTCGCCACCGGGCGGGATGTACTACACATCCCGCCCGGTGCTCGTTGGTGACGCACGCCAGCATAAAAAAGACCGTAGGGGCGGGAGCATCTCCCGTCCCTACGGCGTTCTACGAGCGTGCGGTGGTGACTCCCCGATGGCTGTCGGGATTATTCATACTGTACCCCGACTCTCGCCGCACAGATGAAAATGTATGCGGCAAATGCGCGGGGATGTATGTGAAATTGTCGGCAAGCCACATCCCCCTGAACGGGGTGGGGTTCCGAGTTCGTCCTCTCATTACGAGACTGAGCCGGTCGGAGATTGTCCTTGAGCCCGATAGGATTCAGGATGCAAGATACAGGATTCACGTCCCAATTGCCGCCACCGAATGCGGTTGGCTATACATCGACGCATTCAGGTGCGTACTATAAAATCGTTTTCGTCGGCGGCCCTTGCATCCTGCATCCTGCAGCCTGAATCTCTCATTCATAATAACGACGGTGTCTCCTCCGCGCCCAGGCGGGACAATTGCCGGTCCACCCAGGTTTTCATGCGGCGAAAGAGCGACACTGCGGCTTCGCGTTCCACAGGCGTAATGGTCACCTGCGCGTTTTCGAGCTGATCGGCCAGGGTGGCAAAGGTCATCAGCCAGTTGCCGTCTTCCAATGGCGTGGTGGCCGCTTTACGCGTTTTGAGGAATTCCGGGTCCGTCATCACGCGGCGGATATCCTGCGGGTCTTCCACTTCCCCTTTTTTCACCGCGCGCACCGCACGGCGCACGTCGGCGGGCGCCGCCTCCACTTCCGCCGCCAACTCGGCCATCTCATCGAAATATTCCTGCGGCAATTTGATGATCTCGACCAGCGACTCCGTGGGCAGGGCCGCGCCGGGGTGTTCCTGCACTTTGAATTTGATGCGCAGGTCCTCCGCCTTTTCCGTGTTGACCACCATCTTCAGCGAGCAGCCGAAAAATTCGGCGATGCGCTCATGCGTCCACGCTTCGCGCTGCAGGCGAATGATCGCCTTGTAGCGCTCTTCCTTGGTCAAGTGCACGCCATGACCGAGATTCGCTTTCACGGCCAGCGCAAAGAGCTCTTCTTCCTTCGCATCCACCCACTGCACCGGCAGGTTGTAGACGCCCGCTCGCTTGGCGGCTTCAAGGCGGTGCCAGCCGTCCAGCAGTTTCTTCGTCGCGCGGTCGACAAGGATTGGCGGCCAGATCACTTCGCGATAGATCGTCGCGTAAAATTCCACCACGTCCTGGTCCACACCCTGCAGGCGCGGGTTCAAACTGCGGTCATAAATGATATCATGGGCTGAAATGGTTTCCATGCTTGTGACTCCTGAGAAAAGATACCCGAGTCCTCATGCTACCCGGCAGGCGTGCTTGCGGTCAAGAGCTTCGAGATGCAGGATACAGGATGCAGGATCCATGGGCAGAGATGCGGCCTGTTGCAGCATCACCTTTGCGTGAAACTGATTGGAGTGCAGAAATGGGAAAGAGCTTGCCATGCGGAGTGCACAGGAAAGAGGCTTTTGTCGTTGTGGGGCGAAATAATGGCATATTCCCGCGGAAAGATGGATGGTATGCACTTTAACCCGACGACGGATATCGGCCTGGTGCTGGGCGCTATTATCTGGGGCGTGTTGCACGGGCTCACTCCCCATGGTCATTCCTGGCTGGTCTTACTCCCCTTTGCCCTGGGCGGCATCACCCGGCGCGGCATGCTGCGAATGTCACTGGTTTACAGCCTGGGCATGATTGTCGCCGCCGCCGGCACCGGCGCGCTGCTCGGGTTGATCTTCAGTATCATCCCGGGATCCTGGCATCACGTGTTTGAAGTCGGGGTTGGCGTGCTGCTGGTGATGATGGGGCTGATCTTTCTGCTGCGTCCGCTGAGTGTGCACCACGCCATTGATCATATCTGTGGGGAAGAATGCCAATCCGGCGAGGAAAAAGCGTTACTGCGCTCCGGCACAGCCGGCGCCATGTTCATGCTCGGGGTGATGAGCATGATTATCCCCTGCCCCACCAACATCTGGGTGTATATGCTGCCTGCCGTGACGCAATCGCCGTTGAAAGGCACGCTGATCTTCACCATCTACGCCATCTTCACCGCGCTGGCGATCAACCTGGTGGCGGTCTCCATGGTGCATGCCCGCGGGCTGGTGGCAAAGCTGGACCAGAGCGGTTACCGGTTGCTGATCCTGCGCCTCAGCGGCATCCTCGTACTCGGCATCGGCCTGTGGTGGCTCTGGCAAACCCTCGGCGAACAGCGGCACGAACAGCACCCGGTGCCGGCGCTCCCGATGGCACAGGTACAACTGGTGGAAAACGTGTCACTCCGTTAATGCCGCCAGCCACTCACGCACCGTCTTCCCCTGCACATTGAGACCCGGCGCGATCTCCGCCAGCGGGGCCAGCACGAAGCGGCGCTGGGTGAGGTAGGGATGGGGCAGCCGCAGAGCGGGGGTGTCGCGCTGCTCACCCTCATAGACCAACAGGTCGATATCCAGTGTGCGTGGTCCCCAGGCTTCCGTGCGCCGGCGGCCCAGTGCGGTTTCGATGGCCATAGTGGCATCGAGCAATTCCTCCGGCGTCAGCAACGTTTCGATGATGACCGCCATGTTCAGAAAATCCGGCTGGTCGGTCTTCCCCCATGGGGCGGTTTCGTGGATGGATGAGGCGGCCACCACGCGCGTCTGCGGCACCGCCGCCAGCCGCCGCACCGCCTCGCGCAGCACTGCTTCCCGATCACCCAGGTTGGACCCCAGGGATAAATATGCCCGCCGCCATTGCTCTGCCATGCCCCCATGCTACCCCCTCTCCCGGGGGAGTAACCACAGCGAACGCCGATTTTTAGCTTTTCACCGCAGAGACGCGAAGGCGCAGAGGTAACGCAGAGGGGATTGTGTGGGAGTTTAAGGGTATGGGAGTGTTGGACGGGCATGGTGAGCGAAACTGGCTCGAATGCTTCACACCGTATGAATGAAAGATCTCACATGTCACCATCGAGAAAATCGATACATCTGTTAATCGTGATTCAGACAAGCATGCCCATACCCCTCTGCGTTACCTCAGCGTCTCTGCGTCTCCGCGGTGAAATAACTAATTCTGCGATATCGGTGCCATCTGCGGTTACTTGCCCCGGGAGACCGTGAGGAAGGAGCGAGCATAGACACCGTCGAATGCAGCGGGTACAATAAGGCGGAGGTATGACATCGTGCGCGATATTCTTTCTATGTTGGAACAGGATGGCCGGTTGACTGTCGAGCAACTGGCGGAACGCAGCGGTCGCCCCGTGGAGGAGGTGCGGCAATTCATCACCGGCGCCGAATCCCAGGGGATTATTCGCAAGTATAAGGCCGTCATTGACTGGGAGAAAGTGGAGGACGCCAATCAGCTCACCTCAGCCTTCATCGAGGTAAAGGTCACCCCGCAGCGCGAATTCGGCTTCGACAGCATCGCCGAGCGCATCATGCGCTTTCCGGAAGTGCGCTCGCTCTACCTCCTGTCCGGCAGCTATGATCTGCATGTCGTGGTGCAAGGCAAAGATTTACGCGAGATCGCCAATTTCGTCACTACCAAGCTGGCCACACTGGAAACGGTGATGAGCACCAGCACGCACTTCGTGCTGAAAGGCTATAAGATCGACGGCGATGTCATGGGAGATTCCGACACACCGCAACGATTGCCGGTGAGCATGTAAGTCACAACAACACCTCGCCAAATTACAGCCGCGATCATTGAACACTTCACATGGAAATGATAGGCAGTCGTTTATCCGATGGTGGTATGACCAGCCAATGATCGCGGCATAGTTTCAGTTCTCAATACGCATATCAGTAAAACGCACTCCTCGTCAATGTCTCGAGGAGTGCGTTTTCACATCAAGCAACCGGAACTATGCAGTCCGGTTGCACGCCAGTATTTCGCGACCGATTACCGGTAGCCATTGTTGCAGCTGTTACACCCGTTGTTGCAACTGCCACAGCTCGAATTGCCAGAGCAACCGCAGGACGGCTGGCAGGGACACGGCGTGGCGCAGGTCGGCTGGCACGGTGCGACAGTGGCCGTCGGGCAGATCGGGATGCACGGCGTCGCTGCTGCACAGGCAGAGCAATTGTTGTTCGTCAAAGGCATAGACCCGGCCGGGATGAAGATGGTGGAGCCATTGGGCGTCACCAGCGTCATACCATTCGCCGTCACGGCCTGTGCGTTGGCGGAGAGCGTCTCGGTTGAACCGGCAACCGTCGGCATATTCACCCACCACCGCGAGCAGGCATAGGTCGTCGGCGATGCGGCCACCGTATTCAGCGCGGTCTGGAAATCCGACTTCCAGTTCGGCATCCAGGAGAGCGAGGCGCACTGGGTCTGATACGCATTGCTCTGCTGGAACTGATTGCTGTACGCAGCAAAGCGCTGCAGAGCCGGTGTCCAGTAGGCCGTGTCGAAGGTGCTCAAGTTGCCCGCCAGATAGGGGCGCATGTCGGCAGGAATCGCGGCCAACGCTTGATTGAAAGCGGCGATATCCTGATTAATCGCGTTGATCTGGGATTGCAGTTTCGTCGCGATGGCATGCGACTCCGGCAAACTCTGGTTGCCCGTGAAGGCGACGCGGAACGCCATCTCATCCGATTGCAACTCATTCAAGCGGGCGATGATCATGGCGCCTTGAGCCATCAAGGAGCTGGCGAGCACCTGACCGCGCGTGGCGCGCATCTCATTGCGGAGAGCGGTCAGCTCGTTCAGAATGCACCCGGTGTCCCGGGAAACGTTGCATGTCGTGGCCGTCGGGCAGACGGGGATGCAGGCCGCTTGACCGCAAGACGAATACGGTACGGTCGTCGATGCGCCATACGCCGTCATCATGGTATACGGCAATGTGGCGGCTGCAGCGTTGCGCGACGGTACCAGACAGACTGACCCTGCAGACGTTGGTGGGCAAACCTGGGCATAAACAAGGCTGCCACTGAGCATCAACGTCGCAATAACTACTGAGTAAACTTTCATCGTGCACCTCCTGTTTGTGGAGCGTTTGGCAAGTTCATCTTTCCACAAACCTCCGGAGTCAAGCAGTGCAGAAACATGCATCGAAGAGGCCTTGTACCGCCGAACGCACCAAGTGGAGGAATTTGTCAAACTATTCACACACGCCGCAAATTCGAAAAGGCAGCGATGTGTGCGGCAAGAGGGATATTTGTGCGGTTTATCTGCCTAGAAATGGGTAAACCCCCAGGCGAGGGGCACCGTTTGTGTCTGCTGTTGCAGAAGGATGTCCGGTGGATCAACCATACTACCGATACGGGTGAGAGGCAAAGGGGCGATTCGGGCACGGAGCTCTGCTTCCGCTTCCGGTGGCGCGGTGAACAATAATTCGAAATCTTCGCCGCCGGCCAGTGCCAACTGCACCGGGTTCGCCGGTGTGCCGGCCGTCGCCAGCCATTGGCAGGCCGCGTTGACAACCGGATCGATGGGCAGCCGATCTTCCGCGATTACCACCCCGGCCCGGCTGGCGCGGCACAGGCGGTGCACGTCGGTCGCCACGCCGTCGCTGACATCCATCATCGCCGTCACCTGTCCGCTCGTTGCCAGTGCGCGTGCCGCTTCCAGGCGCGGTTGCGGGCGCAGTTGTGCCTGGATGGCGGGAGCCAGAGCCGGCGGCGCCGGTTGACCGGCATCCAGGAGGCGCAAGCCGGCGGCGGCGCGGCCCAGCGTGCCGGTAACGAACAGCGCATCGCCCGGTCGTGCCCCGCTCCGCGTGCATAATTCGTCCGGGGAAACGCGCCCCAACACCGTCGGCGTAATTACCAGCGGACCGGACGAGCAGTTGGTGTCCCCGCCGATAATGTCGGTGTGCGTCGCGGATGCCAGCGCGGCCAATCCCTGGTAGAGTGCGGTCGTCTGCGCGGGGTCCCAGTGGGGCGGCAGCGCAATGGCGATGACGGCATGCGTGGGGGTGCCCCCCATGGCGGCAATGTCCGAGAGATTCTGCGCCAGCGCTTTCCACCCCAACGCAGGAAGATCTCCCCACGAGAGACGAAAATGCACGTCCTCCATGAGGAGATCGGTGGTCACCAGGAGCAGGTTGCCGTCCGGCAAGGGAATCGCCGCGGCATCATCCCCGATGGTTAACCGGGTCTGCCGGGGGGCGGGCAGCATCCCGGCAAGCTTGGCGATCAACGCGTCCTCACCGGGGAGCACATCATCCGTCACTATTGCTGTCCAGCCTTGTAATTATCGTCCGGTCGTGAAAGATAAAACACCTTCCACGCATCATTGATTTTACGCAAATACAACTTTCCGTCTTTGGTCAGGCCGACGGTGGCGATCGGCGGGTCATCCGTCACAAACGGCTTGGTGATACTCGGGTCGATGGCCAATGCCGACAGATCGGTGTTGTACAAAAACGCCGGCTTGCCATGGATGAACGAACTGCCACCGTGGAATTCCGCAAACTCCATAGAGGTGATCTTGTTCCCGACTTTGGTGATTTTCACGGCTTTGGGATCAATCAATGGCTCGATGATCGTGGCATCCTGTTTAACGGCGCCGGCGAGAAACGTGTTCGCCGCGCGCATCACCGGATCATTGGCGGCGGAAATATTCCCCCAGATGATCCAGACCAGGGCGACGATCAAAATGCCCGCGAACGTGACGATAATGGTCGAGGAACGCATGATAAGCACAACCTCCGAGATAACGGCAAAAATGAAATGTTGCGAGAGAACGCTCTCTGCGGGGGTATTATACCCCAAGAATGCCCAATGGTGAACATTCTGGGGAAGTATCATCATTTTTTCACCGCAGAGACGCAAAGACGCAGAGGTAACACGGAGAGGTATGGGAGTGCTTGCCAGCGTTAATGGCAATTCATGAGGGAAACAAGTGCGGAGTGCGAATCAACCTTTATCTTATTATGGAGATGATAGTTGATATAGGGTAACCTCGTAGTAGATGCGAGCGCACGGAGGTGATCAGGCGGAAAAGGAACAAGCAAGCCACCAGCCAGATTTGTGGAAATGCCTCCTTCGCTAGGCACCGCTGATCATGCCCGTCCAGTACTCTCACTCCTTTCCCCTCTGCGATAACTCTGCGCCTCTGCGTCTCTGCGGTGAAAATAAAAAAACTAGCGCGAATCCTGCACCCAGAATTTATCGAAGATGCTGGAGAGGGATTGGTCGGCGTGGATGCGGCGGATGCCTTCCGCCAGCATGGGCGCGACGGAGAGCACCTCGATGGAGGGAATCTGTTTTTCCGGCGGAAGGGGGATGGTGTCGGTGATGATGAGTTTCGCGATATGGGAGTGCTGCAACCGCTCGATGGCCGGGCCGGAGAGCACGCCGTGGGTGGCGCAGGCGTAGATTTCCCGCGCGCCGCGGTCGATGAGCGCCTGCGCGCCGGAGACCAGCGAGCCGGCGGTATCCACGATATCGTCCACGATCACCACGCGTTTATCCTTGACGTCGCCGATCACATCGATGACTTCGCATTCATTGGGCTCGGGACGGCGTTTGGCGATGATAGCCAGTGTGGCGCCCAGGCGGTCGCCCAACGAGGTGGCGCGCCCCACCCCACCGACATCCGGCGACACCACCACTGTATCGCCGTCGGCAAAGCCGCGCGCATGAAAATATTCCGCCATCAGTGGGCCGGCCGGCAGGTGGTCTACCGGCAGATTGAAGAAACCCTGGATGGTCTGGACGTGCAAATCCACGAAGAAAATGCGGTGCGCGCCGGCGGTAGAGATGAGATCCGCCATCAGGCGGGCGGCAATCGGCTCGCGCGGTTTGATCTTCTTCTCCTGCCGTGAATACCCGTAGTAGGGGATGACGGCGGTGATGCGCCGGGCGGAGGCGCGCTTCAACGCATCGAGCAGGATGAGCAATTCGAGCACATTTTCGCTGGTCGGCGGGCAGGTGGGCTGCACCAGAAATACGTCCATGCCGCGCACGCTCTCCTGGATTTGCACGCGGATCTCGCCATCGCTGAAACGCGTCACCAGCGTCTCGGACACGCTCAAGTCCAACTGCTCGGCAATCGCCTGCGCCAGCATGGGATTTGCCGTCCCGGTGAGAATTTTGATTTCCGCCATGACCCCGCCCCCCGTGAACACTCGGTTTACTCGCCGTGTGTCCGGCACCCGGTGAGAGTGCCGTCTTAACACTACGTTAATAATCGTTCGACAGGGTAACGCTGATTCCCTTCCGGTCGGGGTGCAAGATAGCGATGATTTGTTGATAAGGCCGATATCGGTCGCCCGGGCAGGTGTGGGAGTATGGGGGTATGGGAGTGTGGGAGTATTTGGCGGGGCTGGTAAACGAGAGATGCACCGGTTTCGGGGACTGACATCGAAACTCCGCCTTTCGTGTAGGCAAACCGCCCTCTTACCTGGCAAAGCCTCTTACCTATAGGGAGTTTCGGTGTCTGTCCCCGAAACCCTATATACGCTCCGTTCTCGAAATATAGCTGTTACGGCAACCGGCAACGATAGTATGCGTAAATCGCTGCAGAACCAATCAAAAGATTTTCCACCAGGGCTTATTGCTCTGCTGTCTCTCCGTTTCCAATGTGTACTCTTTCAATGGCTGCTCTTCCAGATTGAGAAGAGTAACTCTGATTGTTTTGCCGCGTAATACTGGGAGCAAATCCTGCGACTTGATCATCTCCTGCGCAAGAGTTTCTGCCGATGCGTGCAGGCTCTGATCAGCGTTAATCGACAACCAGATCATTTCGTATCTTTTTGGGCCGCTGAATAATTCAATGATTGCACCTTTTGCCTCCGATAGCTCTTCCTTGAGCTTGTCGATTGATGCTTCCGGAAAGAGTGCGAGGGCTAACGCGAATGTGCCTTTGGCTGTTTTGTTTTCAAACTCGAGAATCTTTATGAGTCACAACCCTTTGATATCGCAATGCAAGCGTTAATGCAACCGGCAACTACAATAGGGTTTCGGGGACAGACACCGAAACTCCGTATGCCCTCACCCGCTGCTTGATTAAGATCACGGGCAGCATATCAAACAACCGGAGTTTCGATGTCAGTCCCCGAAACCCGGTGCATCTCTCGCTTACCAGAACCGTCCCACACTCCCAAACTCCCACACCCCCACACTCTCCCTCATTCCGTCTCTCGGTCGCGCACCACGCGGGCCGGTACGCCGAAGGCGACTTTGCCGGCGGGGATGTCGTGGGTGACCACCGAGCCGGCGCCGGTGAGGGCGTGGTCGCCGATGGCGATGGGGGCGACGATGAGGTTGCCGCTGCCGATGAAGGCCTGGTTGCCGATATGCGTCTCCGACTTCTTCTTCCCGTCGAAGTTGCAGGTGATGGTGCCGGCGCCGATGTTGACATCTTCACCCAGCGTGGTGTCACCCAGGTAGCCCACGTGGTGCACCCGGCTGTGCGCGCCGACCACGGTGTTTTTCAGCTCGGAGTAATTGCCGATATGGGCGCCGGGGCCGATATCGCATTTCGGGCGCAGGTGGGAGAACGGGCCGACTTTGGCGCCCTGCCGGATGGTGCTGTGCTCCACGCGCGAGCTGATCACCTCGACACGATCTTCGATCTTCGCCGCGAAGAGCTGGCTGGATGGGCCGATGGTGCACTCTTCGCCGATGCTGGTGCCGGCGTAAATATGGGTGAAGGGGTGGATCTCCGTGTCGCGGCCAATAGTCACGCCCTCATCGATGAAGGTGGACGCCGGGTCGAAGATGGTGACGCCGTTGTACATGTGCTGCTTGCGGATCTGGTCGCGCAGGTAGACTTCCGCCTCCGCCAGTTGCACGCGGTCGTTGATGCCCGCCACCGTGGCTTCGTCAGGCGCCACCAGCGCGCCGACCGGTTGCCGTCGTTCGCAGAGCAAGGCGATCACATCCGTCAGGTAATACTCGCGCTGATCGTTGTCGGGCGTGATCGCATGCAACAGCTCGAAGATCAGCGGTGCCTCGAAGCAGTAGGTGCCAGCGTTGATCTCCTTCAGCGCCAACTCCTCGGCCGTCGCATCGCGCGCCTCCACGATGCGCGCCACGTTGCCGGAGGGCGTGCGCACAATGCGGCCATAATTGCCGGGGTTGGCCGCCCGCGTGGTGAGGATGGTCGCCGCGTTGCCGCTCTGGCGATGGGCTGCCAGCAACTCCGCGATGATCTCGCTCGGCAGCAACGGCGCATCCACGCAGTGCACGAACACCGTGCCGGTGAAGCCGCGCAACGTCTCCTCGGCACTCAGCAATGCGTGGCCGGTGCCCAGCTGCTCGTGCTGCATGGCATAGTCCACCCCGTCGCCCACCGCCTGGCGCACGGCATCGGCCTGGTAGCCGACCACCAGCACCACACGCTCGATGCCGGCCTCGCGCACGGCGCGCACGGGATAATAGGCCAACGGCTTCCCGCACAGCGGAAACAGCGCCTTGGCGCGCGACGACTTCATGCGCGTGCCTTTCCCGGCGGCAAGGATCACAGCGACACTGGATGGTTGTTCGGTTGACATGCAGACACCCCCTCAAAAAATGTGGATTTCGGAATGCGGAATGCGGAATGATGGGCCGGCACTCAATGCGTCCACGGGCATGCCTATGGTACCGCGTGAGTTTTTCGGCTGTCAACGTATTTTTCACCATGGAGGCGCGGAATATTATTCGTTTACTGGTCATTCGGACAGGGAAGCATCAAGGGAGAGCTCGCTCGCCTGTTGGGTCGCATTTTGCGATGAGATGCAAGGAGCAATCGCCATGGCTGCACGCATACCATTCTTCCTGTTCGCCACCTTCGCCTTTGTCGTATTGACAATGCCCGTGTTCGCCGGCCCCTCGCACCCATCATTGCAAATGGGCGGGGCAGGGGCACCGAGTGGGCTGCAGGTGGATTGGTGGGCGTCGACTCCACTGCCAATTACTTATCCGCTTCCACCGGAAGCTTTGAGCGTTGCTGAGCGATTAATTGCTAACCCACGCTACGTTGCAACGGTTATGGAATCACCTCGGGGTCGTGATCTGGTAGCGCGAATCAACAGTGATTCTGTTCTTCAACCACCAATGGAAATACTCGCATTCCGGAAGACGGCATTCACAGGTCGGCTTACAGTTCAAGAAAGAGGAGTGCATGAAATCCTCGTGAGGCTCATCGAAGACACTCGCGGTTTTGCGGCAGGCGATAAGGCGTTTCCCCGTGAGATGTTCAATCTCCCCACGCCACGTGTCTACTGGCAAGCGTCGCCGGGAGCATCCGAGTACTGCCTGTGGCGGCGCCCGCATGATGGCAAGGACTGGACCCTCATCTATACCGGCACGCAGACCGAATACATTGATCCAGCATTACGTGACGGCACGATCTACGATTATCGCGTAGGTGCCATCCATGGCGATGTCACGTCGATCTGCACGGAAATATGCACCGCCGATTTAGCGGCTTGCCTCAACAAGCCGTTCACCCAACCTCGCGGGCTGGCAGCACAGGCGGCCTACTGCACCTTCATCGTTCCTCGCCTCGCCGATGCATTACAACGTAAAGATCATGTCGATGCAACGATCCGTGCGCTGATCAACACCCACGATATTGCCGCGGTGAAGCCATTAGAGCAGGCATTCACCGACAGCGAACTGCGCGATGGGGCCGGGTATGCCCTCGCCCGCTTCGGCAAGGCGGGGAAAGAGGCGTTGGCCCGGCTGGCGAAACATGCGGACCGGGCGACCCGGAATGCGGCCATTGCCGAGTTGACCAGGCTCGGTGATTGAATGCCGTCTCAATCACCCGCCGTTTCATCCGGCAGCGGTTGCAGGTAAAACTCGGGGTACACGACCCGGCGTTTCTTATCGAGCGCATCGAGGCCGAGGGCGAAGGCGAACAGGGCCACGTTGAAGAACAACACCAGGACATCAAAGAAGAGGAAGAAGAGAAAGAGCGATGGCTGGGAGAAGCCGTATTGCGCATTATAAGCGATGAACGGGCGCACAAAGAGGCCGAGGAGGAGCAAACCGAGCAGCAGGTAGCCGTAGCCAAGCAGGGTGGCCGCCAGCGTCTGCGTGCTCTGGCAGGAGGCAAGCAGGCCTAGGGCCGCAAAGATGGCGCCGCAGGTGAAGGTGAGCAGGTAGGCGAAGAGCAACTCTGCGGGCGAGATGCCACCGAACTGGGCCACCAGCGCCGCCACCGGCATCCCCGCCAACAGCATATACCCCAGCACAGCCATCGCCCCTTTAAACTTGCCGAAGATCAGCGTCCAATTGGAGATGGGTGCGAGCCAGAGCGCTTCCAATGTGTGTCGCTCCCATTCGGCGGCAATCGACCCCACGCAAAGCAGCGGGCTCAACAGGATCACCAGCCCCAGTTGCCAGCACAGCATCAGTATGCCGGTGTTCTTTCCCCACTCCGCCCAGGCCTGCTGGTCGCCGAGTCCCGGCAGATGCAAACAGCACGCGCCGGCCACCCCCACCAGCAACAGCACATCCAGCAGCAGCAACTGATACAACCGCCCCCCGCGCATGCGGCGACGCAATTCATCCCAGAGCAGCGGATTCCCATCCGGCAGATACCAGCGCATGGATGAGGTAATTCGGTTTTAGCAAAGGGATTCCTGCCGCTTGGATTATTTCATGCTCATACTCTTACTCATGCTCATACTCAGAAAGTTACCACGAGCGAGTGCATGGGAGTATTGCACAGGGATCAACAGGATAAAAAGGATGCACAGGAGGAGAAAGGGGTATCCCTTGGAGATTTACTTTTACCTCTCTATCCCCTGCATCCCTGTGCAATACTCCCCTGGCGCCGGTGCCTATCCAGATCGTATGCACCCTGTTGCCGGCTTGACCCATGCAGAAAATCCCTGTAGGCTGGGATCAGTATGGTGGACACGTTCACCCGAGGAGCGTATTGAGATGACAGCACAACCCATGTCCGCGTTGGAAGAGGTAAAGGCGCGCGTTGACCCGTATGCGGGGCAGGAGGTTTTCGCACGATTGGCACGGGGGACGGTGGAGGATATCTCCGCTGAAGATGATGTGGTGATGCGCTGGCACGGGCTATATCGCCATCGCCCGCAGGAAGCCGGGCTGTTCATGCTGCGCCTGAAGCTGCCCGGCGGCGCCATCACGGCGACGCAACTGGCCGCCGTGGCGGACGTGGCCGAACAGTATGCCCACGGGCGGGTCAACCTGACCACGCGGCAGGATATCGAGCTGCATACGCTCACGCTGGCCGATCTCCCCGCCGTCTTTGCGGCGCTCGATGCGGTGGGACTGACGACGCTGGGCGCCTGCGGCGATCAGGTGCGCAATGTCGTCACCTGTCCCGTGGCGGGCATCGACGCGGAGGAGCTGCTGGATACCACCCCGGTCGCCGCGGCGTTGACCGGAGAATTTCTGCAGAACCCCCACTTCGCGAACCTGCCGCGCAAGTTCAAACTGGCGCTCAGCGGGTGCGCACAGCACTGTGTGCCGGTCATGATCAATGACCTGAGCCTAGTGGCGGCGCGCAATGACGCCGGGGCTATGGGCTATGCACTGTGGGCCGGTGGCGGCCTCTCCGCCCAGCCCGTCATGGTCGCCAGCCTTGAGGCCTGGGTGGCGCCCGAGGAGGCGGTGGCGGTGGCCGCGAAGGCGGTGGAGATCTTCCGGGATTACGGCAACCGCACGCAGCGCACGAAGGCGCGCATGAAGCACCTGCTGGCGGAGCGGGGGATGCCGTGGTTCCGCGCTGAGCTGGAGGCGCGGCTGGGGCGACCGCTGCCGCCCTGCACGCCGGCACCGCTGACCCTGACGCCGGACGACCACCTGGGCGTGCACGAGCAGCATGAGCCTGGCCGCGTTTTCCTCGGCATCCCGGTGCCCGTGGGCCAGTTGCACGCGGCACAACTGCGCTGCCTGGCGACCTGGGCCACCCGATTCGGCCAGGGGCGCCTCCGCCTCACCCACCGGCAAAATATCATCCTGCCCGACATACAGGAAGCACAACTCGCCGCGCTGCAGCAGGAAGTCGCCGCCGCGGGGTTCACACCGAGCCCGCAGAGCTGGCAGGGCCGGATGGTGGTGTGCACCGGCAAAACGTACTGCAATAAGGCGCTGGCGCACACCAAGGAGACCGCCATCCGGCTGGCGGACGCGCTGGAGGAACTGATTCCCAACGCGCCGTTTACCCTGCAAATGAGCGGCTGCCCCAACGGCTGCGGCCAGCACGCCCTCGCCGACATCGGCCTGCAAGGCAGCGCCGTGAAGACCGAGACGGGCATGGAAGAACGCTTCGACCTGTGGGCCGGCGGCGGCGCCGCCCCAGCACCGGCCTTCGCCCACCGCCTCGCCATCCGCCTCCACCCGGACGAGCTCCCCGGCACCATCGCCGGGCTCTGGGGGCGCTATCAGGCGGAAGCGTTAAGCGCCGATGAGACGTTCAGCGCGTTTGCGCGGCGTGTGCTACACGGCTCATAACGGCGGCCACACCATCACCGTCGCCACCAGCTTGAAACACAGCCCATCCTCAGAAAACGGTTCGCCCAGGCTGAGGCAGAACCAGAGGACGTGTTTGGGGGTGAGGCCGGCGATGTCGCGGGGGTAGATGCCGGGTTTCAGCGCCTGCAGGCGGGTTTCCCAGAGTGGGTCGGTGACGCCGAAGTCGTAGTCGTGGGCGTTGTAGCGAAACTGGGTGCGCAGTTGGCGGTTGCCTTTCGTGGTCGCGCGGATTTGCCAGCGGACGGATTGCGGGCGGATGAGCAGCAGCGAGTACGGGGACGGTGCGGTGTCGAACTGGGTGAAGGGGACGCGGTCGCCTTCGCTGCCGAAGAGCAGCGGCTCATCGGCGAGGTATTGCTTCAGCAGGTGATAACGCTGCCGGAATTGTTCGGTGGTTTGCGGCCGATCGACCAGCGTCCAGCGCCCGCCGCGGGCGAAGAGGGTGTTTTCCGGCTGGTGCTTCTCCGGCATCTTCCGCGCTTCGGGGAAGCGCAGGTAATCGAGGATTTGCGGCTCACGCCCGGTGGGCGGGATGAGGATCTGATAATATTCGAAGTGCCCGTCCTCGTTCCCGGACACCGGACGCACCCAGCGCCCGGTGCTGAGCTCGATCCCGGCGATGCACCGTCCCCCGTGCTTCCGCGAGTTTGCCAGACAGCAGATCTCCACATCCGGCATGGCGTTACTCCTATTGTTTTAAGGAACCGCAGATTACGCAGATGGCACAGATTTGGGCCTGATTGTCTTTCGGTTGCCAGACTTGTTATGTTCTTTGCGCCTTTGCGTCTTTGCGTGAAACTAACCTATGAGATTGCCTCACGCAAAGACGCAAAGACGCAAAGTATGGGAAAGGCGATATTCAGAGCAAGAAAAATCTGCGCCATCTGCGTCATCCCCTCGTCCGTCGTAGCTTCAGAGAAGGAGGATGCGGTTCCTGAAAATCCAATTTCATAAGTGTGTTATCGAAATACCCGGCATTCGTGCGGCGAGATATTCGGCGACCAGGCGGCGGTGGCAGTGCTCTGCGGTCGGTTCGCTGCAGAGCAGCACGGTTGGGACGGCGAAAAAGTCCGGTGGAAACAGCGTCTCAATCCGTCGCGAGGCGATAAGCTCGGTGAATGCCCGCTCATACGTTGCCCAGTCTTTCTCTATTCGATAACCAGCAAGGATTTCCTTTGTTGGGGCGAGCAAGGGCTGGTGGAGATATTCGGCATGGCAGATCTCCTGCAGGAAAAAGCGCAGGTCGTCGCGCCGGGTGAAGCCCGCGAGCTGCGAGACATTGTTGAGGCGGATATCGAGCAGGCGCGCGATGCCCGCCTGTTTCAATAATCCAAAGAATTGGGCGGCGCTTTTCTGGGTGAAACCGATCGTACAGATCTCCATTGCTTCTCCTCTACCTCGCGCTCGAAGCCCAGCGCAAGCTGGCCGGCGGTCTCCTCGCGTAACAAATCTTCTTCCGTCTGCGCCCGCCCGTCAGCGCGCAGGTGCCGCACCTGCACCCCTTCCTCGTCCAGCACCCGGGCGATCAACAGGCGGCGATGACATTCATGCGGGTCTTCCTCGCTGCACATGATGGTGGTCGTCGCCAGGCGCGCTACTTCCAACAGCTTCTCGATGCCATGCTGGAAGGTGTAGGAATTGGCGATCTCGTCATAGCGGACGTGCCCCTCGTCATCATAGAAAATGTCATTTTCCGGGCGACCGCCAAGCATCTTCCCGGCATACATATAGCGGATATGCGCGGCGGGCAGCGCGGGGTGCGCCTGGAAGGCTTCCCGGTTGAACTGCACGGCGTACTTCGCATACGGAGAGGAACGGATATCAACCAGCACGCGCACGCCGACCGCCTGCAAGAGCTGCACCAGCTCCTCCACGGACATATTCGAGTGACCGATGGTATAGATGACTACCGGTTGCTCTGCCATCATGTGCCTCCATGTCGAAGATAGCACACGACGGCAAGAATCGCAAGTAGCACTCGCGTACCCGGTATTTTACCACCGGGCAGCGTGAAGAGGCACGCAAGGTATGTTTCGGTTTGTTCCTGCGCTAATCAGGTAATGATTACCGTATGTCTCGTGGGAAACTGCCAGGTTCTTCCAAGTGCAGAACAACCCCCTCCCTGCTGCTTGTGTGCATATGCGTGATGCTCATTGTCGTCTGTTCCGGGTCTCTGGTGCAGGCTGCGCCGCACGCCATCACCACAGTGGATACTCCCCCGGCGGGGATGATCTATCATGGCGTGTACCCCGGCTCGGTCAACGGGGAGGAAGACCCCATTAACATGGAGGATGTCCGGCAGTATGAGGCGCTGAGCGGGCAGCATGTAGCCTGGGTCTATTTCTCCAATAACTGGTATCGCGACCGCCGGTTTCCCATGCAGACGGCGCAGGCGATCCGTGCGCACGGGTCGGTGCCGTTTATTCGCCTGATGCTGCGCTCCAGCGCGGCGATCCATGTAGTGGAGCCGCTCTTCACGCCGCAAAACATCATCGATGGGCTATTCGACCAGGATCTCATTGCCTGGGCCGAAGATGCACGCGCCTTCGGTTCCCCGATCCTTGTCGAATACGGCACGGAATGCAATGGGCAGTGGTTCGCGTGGAATGGCGCATGGAACGGGGCGGGCATGCCGGATGGCTTTGGCGACCCCACGCTGCCGGACGGCCCGGAGCGCTTCGTCGCCGCCTACCGGCATATCGTGCAGGTGATGCGCGGTGTCGGAGCTACCAACCTCCTCTGGGTCTTTCACGTCAACAGCGAGGATAATCCCGACGAGGCCTGGAATGCACTGGAGAACTACTACCCCGGCGATGATGTAGTAGACTGGCTGGCAGTGAGCGTATACGGCGCACAGGCACCGCGTGATGGGCAACCCGCGCAGTTCCGCGATGAAATGGATGCCGTTTATCCGCGCCTCTCCGAGCTGGCGCCGGACAAACCGATCATCGTAGCGGAGTTCGGCTGCACGGCGGGCAACCCCGATGTCCAACCGGAGGAGTGGGCGCGTGAGGCGTTGCGCGATCTCTTCGACCAACGCTGGCCGAAAGTGGTCGGCTTTTCCTGGTGGAACGAACACTGGCAGAATGATGAGATTCCGCAGAACGATAGTAATCTGCGCCTGCAGGAACTCCCGGCGCTGGCAGACACGTTCGAGATGATGCTCACAAGCCATGCTGTAAATCTACAAACGACGCCGCTCCTCACGACGCGGCTGGTTGCGAAAGGCACGCACGAGGCGAGGAAGCCTCGCCCTCACCTGGCACGCCTTGCCGCAATATGGAACATCCCATCTGCGGTGTGGAAATGGGTCAGCGGGCTGAAGGCGGGCTGGTGAGTCTACTTCCGGTGTTCGAGGGGAAAATGGCCCTTGCGGCGATGAGCAAACCTGAGTAAGCGTTCGATGGGCCGCTGCAGGATGCGCGTGGCCAGCGCCTCGCGCGAGGAGAGCGGTTCGACGAGGATGGTGAAGATCCCCAAGCGTTTGCCGCCCAGCACATCCATGGTCATCAAATCGCCCACCATGGCGGAGGTATGCGGCGTGGTGCCCAACACCGCCATCCCGCGCGTGAATCCCCATGGCAGCGGTTTATTCGCGGTGGTGATCCAGGGCAGGCCCAGGCGCTCCGCCACCGGGCGCACGCGGCTTTTTCGGCTGGCATTGGTGACGATGCATCCGCGCAAACCGGCCTCACGCAGTTTCTCCACCCAGTCGATGACCCCCTGCGCCAGATCCTGACTGCCCCAGGGCACCAGGGTGTTATCCAGATCGAGCATCACCCCGCGAATGCCCCGTTCCACCAGGATGTTGCAATCCAGATCTTCGAGTCTCCGTATGATCAGGTGTGGGCGAAATAAGTGTAACACAATGTGTATTATCGCCTTGAGCGGGTTATCCGTCAACATTCATAAAACGGCTGGTGAACCACGGCACGACTTGCCCCGCTACCAGGCCGCGCACGAGTGGTTCAATCCGGCACATAGTTGATAATACCCACTGAATACACCCCATTCCGTCATGGAAAACTCATTTTCGGTACGCTCTCATCAAAGCGGCAGGTATCGGAGTGTTACATCGTGGAAAAGGCGCAGGGTGAAGAATTAATGCGCGCCGTGCGCGAAGGACAGCCGGCGGCGATCATCGTCAATACACGATCCCGGCGGGGGGAGGCCTTGCTTCGCCGCGCGCAATCCGGCTTGCAGCAGCGCGGCATTCGTATCGGCGAGGCGTATGCCATCCGCGAACCTTCCGTGATTCGTGAAGCTGTGCGCGCCATTGTCTCCCGCGAATACCCGCTGGTGGTGGTGGCGGGCGGCGACGGCACGGTGACCTCCATTGTGGGGGAACTCGCCTACCGAGACGTCATCCTTGGCCTCATTCCCTCCGGCACCGGCAACAGCTTCGCGCGGACGGTGGGCATCCCGCTATCGCTGGAAGATACCCTGGATGTCATCGCCAACGGACGGGTCGCAAATGTCGATCTGGGGAAGGTTGACGGCACCTACTTTGCCAATGTAACCACCATCGGCCTCTCGGTCGCCGCGGCGCGGTTCACCCCGTCCCTGCTGAAGCGCTACCTTGGCTCGGTGGCATATGTGCTGACCGGGATTTACCGCCTCTTCAGCCATAATGCCTTCCTCTGCCGGCTGGAGATCGATGGCGAACCGCACGTGTTTCAAACCCACGAATTGATCATCGCCAATGGGCGCTACTTCGGGAAAACGCTGCTCGTTTCCGATGCCTCCGTCACCAACCAGCAACTCGTCATCTGCTCGATGGCCCCCTTGGACCGCTGGAAGCTGGGCACCCTCTTCATCACCCTGCTGCGCCAGCGCGAAGCCACGCTCTCCGGCCTGGAATTCCTCACCGGCCACCAGATCCGCGTCGAAACCGAACCGAGCCAGCGCCTCAGCCTGGATGGCGAGATTCACGGGGAGACGCCGGCCACCTTTTCTATCGCGCCGGGGGCGTTGAAGATTATGGTGCCGGGGGAGGCATGAGAAGATATTGCTAGCAAATAGCTAATAAAATGCTTGCGCAACAGCAAGCAATCTGGTATATTATCTTCTACCGGAGGATTATCAATGGCGACGCTTTATGTGAGAAATTTCCCTGATGTGCTATACGAAACTGTACAAGAACTGGCAAGCGAAGAGCGGCAGTCGATTGGTGCGGAAGTCATCCGTCTGATGACGGATGCGGTACAACGGGTACAGCGCAAACGGCGTCGACTGGCGGCCATGGAACGGATTGAGAAGCGAGACCACAAGTTTCATCCCTCTATAGATGGAAAAGATACCCTGGCACTGTTACATGAGGACCGCGAACGATGAGTCAAACTCTACCACGCCATTGTGTTGTCGATGCCAGTGTACTCGTCAAATATGTAGTCCCCGAGACAGAAACGCCACTCGTCCGCCGGCTTCTGGCTGATTTGCTGAGTGATGAGGAGGCAATTATTTCTGCGCCGGAACTCCTATTCATCGAATGCGCCAACGTACTCTGGAAAAAGGTGCAGCGCAGTGAAGTCGATGACGTCACCGCAGAGGAAAGTTTGGCCGACCTGATGGCACTGGAAATTGATTCTACCCCGATACCTGTACTTAGCCAGCTCGCATTACGAATTGCCTGCGATCATCATATCTCCGCCTATGATGCTTGCTACCTCGCACTGGCAGAAAGCCTTAATGTCCCACTGCTGACTGCAGATGAACGGTTGGTCGCAGCGATGGCGGGGACACATTTTTTTGTAATGAGCCTGACATCAATGAAATAATAAGCTGATTGAAGTTGAGATTATGATGCGTATTTCTCCCTACTCTCTCGCAGGATATTCAAAGTATCTTCCTCGTTCGAAGGCGGCTGGCTTTCCCGAATACGGTCGATTTCCTCTAATGCGCACAAGCGCTGCTCCTTGAGAACTTGCTGTTGCATGGCCATATTGAGTGCCGCATTCACCTCGAAATTCTCGGGATTTTGATTCTCCTGCGTCATTTCAGGCTCCTATCTGCACTAATTATATCACTTATACACGCTCCAGCACCCACCGCCCGTACTGATTGAAAAACAGATCATCATCCGAAAAGAGAAACTCCTTCCGGAGCATCAGACGATAGCTGGGAGCATCTTCACTGATGCTGAAGGTGTGGCCGGATTCAAGCTGCGGAGATTCAGCCAACTGGTACATGTTGAAGATGTTCATCGTGCGGGCAGCATGCTGAACATCTTCTCGATTACTGATGCAGCAATCCGGCAATTGGAATTGGTGCATGCCGCAGGAGTAGTACAGATCGTCACCAGCAGCCAATGTGAGGAGCGCACAGTAGAAATCGAATAATTCCGGTGATTCCAGCCAGCTAAGCCAGCGTGAGAATTCATGCGCCACCCCACTCGTTTCGACCTTCACCGCATACCCGCCGATCTGCTGGAAGATACGCGTGAATTTCAGCAGCTTCGCGCGTAAGGTGGGATCGGGGATGCGGAATTTCAGATACACGGTTTGCCGGTGTGTCTGGATTTTCCGCAGCGTATCTGCGGAGAGCTTTCCCTGCCCGGCAATTTCAAAGGCACGCGCCAGGTTGGGGTCAGGATCATAAATCTCCATCTCAACCGGCTCATCCTCCTGAACATCCAGGAGGATCATCCCTGCGAAGAGATAGCGCCCGTTGTGGCCTTCCACCAACGCCCGCATGAGAGCAGAGCGATCCTTCCAGGGACCGGGAATACCTACGATCAGATATTCATCCATAGCAGGGGGAACCTTTCAAGTAATTTAGTGATGACACGAACACCCGCCACCGCACGACCCGCAGTCGCCGCCGCAGTTGCCGCCGCATGAGCAGCCGCCGACGCTCTGGTAGCTGCCGCTTCCACTGCTGGAGCGGCCGTAGAAGGTGGACATGCGTTTTTTCACCTCGCCGGCGCCGCAGGCGGGGCAGTGCAGGCCCTCTCCGGTGCTGCCCATGGGCACGAGTTCTTCAAAGATGGTGGGACATTGTGGACATTGAAATTCATAAATCGGCATCGTCTTCTCCATAACCCACGCCTTGCCGCTCCGTCTCGTAGACGACCACTTCCGCCAGGCGGACACGGCGGCGGAGGTCATCGGTGGTGAGCAGGTTCGCCTTGATGCGCGCATAGAGCAGGCGGGCGATATTTTCGCTGGTGGGGTTGACCGTGGCAAATTCCGGCAGGTCGTTGAGGTAGGCGTGGTCCAACGGCGCCAGCGCCTCTGCCAGCGCGCGCTTCACATCGGTATAATCAACGAGCATCCCCAGCGCATCGAGCTCGGTCCCGGTGAGGCGCACCTGCACGATATAGTTGTGCCCATGGAGCTGGCAGCACGGACCGGGATACTCGCGCAGCGAATGCGCGGCGCTGAACTGGCCTTCAACAGACATGCGAAACATCACGGTTCTCCTCGCGCTAAATTGTAGCAGAATTCCCGACCGAGCGCGAATAGTTGTTGTATTTCACCGCGGAGACGCTGAGACGCAGAGGGATTTTCAGCTTATTCGTTCCATAAGGGCTTGCGAAGAGGGAGGGGCAGAAAGCCATTCATTCCAGTAAAAAATCCAGTCAATCCGGTCACTCCGGTCAATCCTGTCAATAAAAAACCAACATCGCGGGTGGCGGGATGCCCCGTCCCCTTCCGCGAAAGGGGACGGGGTCAGGTGGTATGGCTCACTTCCCACATTCCGCGCATCCGGCGTCGTCGCCCATCGGACAGGTCGCGGCCTTCGACTGATCGGCTTGTTGCATGGACGCCGGGCAGGCGAAGTTTGCGATGAACTTGAACGAATGCATCGCGAGGGCTTTGGTGATCTGTGCCGTGGTGACTTTCGCGCCGGGGGCGAAGCCGATGGTCGCAACTTTGCCGGTGTCATCCAGGCTGACCGTGCTGATCTCCTTGACGGTTTTGAACGCCTTCGGCAACTCGGTGAAGCACGCCGGGCACATCTTCTTTTCCTTCGCACACATGGCGGTATCGACACACAGCACCAGTTGCGCGCCGTAGGTCTTCTTCGGGTCCATCATCTGCGGATGGGCGGCGATCTTCGCCACGAACTCGCTGACGTTGATTTTATGTTCGTCGATCTTCGCGGTCACCATGGGTGGCTTCAGCGTCGCCTTCACCTCGCTGATGCCATCGACCTTTCCGAGGTCTTGCGCCAGTCCATCCGTACAGGCTGCGCAGTCGAATCCCTGCACGGCGACGCTCACCTGTACCGATGCCGGTTTTTTGCCTTCCGCCAGTGCGGTGGTAAAATATGCCAGGACAATACCAATGGCGCCTAGCGCCATAACGATCACAACCCATTTGTTCCGCATCGTTGCTCCTTTCATTTCACCGATTCGTCTGTACACTAAGACGCACCACATCCGGCTCACGTTCCATATTTCTTTGCAACCTCAAACCTCCTCCACGGCAGGCGTATCATCATCAAGCCGATCCGGCGGCATGGCAGGGAAGAGCCGTCGGCGCGCGCCGTGCAGCCACTGGATAAGGTCATCCGCGTAAGTGTGCAGGATGGGGATATCCAGCAGGGAGAGAACGGTGCCGATAATCAACCCGCCGATCACCGCTGTGCCCAGCGGGCTGTAGGCATCCATGCCGGTGCGTGGGAAGAAGGCGACCGGCGCCATGGCGATGATGGTGATGACCGAGGTCATGAGGATGGGGCGCAGCCGTTGCGGGCAAGCGGTGGCCACCGCTTCATCGCGCGGCACGCCGGCATCGCGATATTTGATGATCAAGTCAATGAGCAGGATGGCGGTGGTGATGTCCATGCCGGTGAGCACGATGACTCCCAGGATGGAGACCGTGCTGAATGCCTGGTGCATGAGGAAGAGGAAGATGAAGACCCCGGCGAGCTCCAGCGGCAGTGAGAAGATCATCTGCAGCGGCTGCAGGAAGCCGCGGAACTGCGCCACCAGCACCAGGTAGATAAATATCACGGCGAGCAGCAGCCCGATGAGCAGACGCTTGAAGGAGTCCATCATCTGCGTCATGTCGCCGCGCACCTCGATGCCGTAGCCGGGCGGGAAGTGCAGCTTCTGCATCGCCTGCATCTGCACATCCATGGACAGGTCCATGGACGGGCGGCTGCCGGGCCGGTAGTAGCCCATGATATTCACCGCGCGGCGCAGGCCGTCATGCTCGATGAGCGACGGCGCCTGGCGATACTGGGTGGTCGCCAGCGCGTTGAGCGGAAGCTGCCGGCCATCCGGCGTGGTGATGAAGGTGTGGGCCAGGTCGCCGGCGCCGGCGCGCTCCTGCCCGGCATAGCGCACCAGGATGGTGTTCTGCCGCAGGTTCGGCAAGCGCCAGAACTCATTCGTCAGCCCACCTTTCAGGGCGTAATAGGCCTGATCGGCGATGTCGGAGACGCTCATCCCCACCTGGGCCGCGCGCACCGGGTCGACCTTCACCTCGTAATCCGGCTGGCTGACATCCCAACTGGTGGCCACCTGGTGCATGCCCGCCGTGCCGCGCGCGATATCCGCCACCTTGTTGCCGAGGTCGGCGACGATCTCCGGGTCTTTGCCGTAGACCAGCAGTTGGATCGGCGCCGCGGAGGAGGCCATCACGTCAGAGCCCATCTCCTTGAACTGCAGGCGGCGGATACCCGGGATTCTGGCCTGCGCTTCCCGCTGCACGCTATCGATAACCTGCCAGATATTCTGCTTGCGCGCATCCTTATCCGAGAGCGTGATCATGAACGTCGCCGCATTCACCGAGGGCATCGCATACCCAGTGTAATACGCCCCCGTCGCCTCGAAGGCCGACTCCGCGCCGATCTCGGTGGAAACCTTCTCGATCTCCGGATGCTTCAGCATGATCGTTTCGATCTGATTCATCGCCTGCTCGGTGGCGGCGAACGAGGTGCCCGGCTGCATCTCCAGCGCGCCATACGCCTGCCCCACATCCGCCAGCGGCATCATCTCCGAGCCGATGAAATAGTAGAAGCCGAAACCGATGATGATGGTGGCCAGCACGCGCGCCATGTTCACGAAGCGATGCTGCAGCATCCAGCGGATGAGCCGCTCATAGCCGTGTTCCAGTCGTTCCAGCCGGCGCTGGATGGGGGTCAGCAGCGCCGTATAGAGCCAGCCGCTCCGCTCGCGCTTCAACGCTTCATGCGGCTTCAGCAGCGCTGCCGCCATGATGGAGGTGAGCGTGAAGGAGACAACCATGGAGGCCAGCAGCCCGAAGATCATCGGCCAGACCAACCCGACGAACATCAACTGGGTGATGCCGCCGCAGAAGAGCAGCGGCGTCAGCGCCAGGCAGAACACCAACGTGGAGGCCATCACCGACAGGCGCACCTCGGTGATGCCGTCGATAGTGGCGTCGCGCGGGCTCTTTCCCATGCGCAGGTGCCGTTCCACCGCGTGGATGTCGATGATGGAGTCGTCCACCAGCCGCCCGATGACCAGCAACAGCCCGATGAGCGTGCTGGAGTTGAGCGTCATGCCCAACGGAATGAGCAGCAGAATGGCCATCGCCAGCGACACCGGGATGGTGGTGAGGCTGATGAGCGTGCCGCGCCACTCGCCGAGGAAGAGGAGCACGGCAATGCCGGTGAGCAGAATGGCCAGCCCCAGTTCCTCGAACATGTTATTGAAGAGGATGTTGACGAAGTGGGCGTTGTTATACGCTTCGGTGAAATGGATGCCGGGATACTGCGCCTCCAGCTTGGCCAGTTCCGCCTTCACCCCGGCGATGACGCGGGGTGAGGAGGCATCGGGGTCCTGCAGCACGGCCACCTCGATGGCCTGCTGGATCTTCCCGTCGTGCACGTAATGATAGGCGCTGCGCCGCTCCCAGTGGGTATCCTGCACCTCGGCGATGTCACGCAGGTAGACGATGCGCGGAGTGGTGAGCGGCGACACTTCCCCCGGGGCTGCCGGCTTAGTGGTCGCCGACAGCACCGGCAAGCCAAGCAGCTCCTGCGGCGAGGCGACCTTGTTATCCACCCGCACGATCGCCTCATCGGCGCCGGCAGTGAGTGTGCCGGCCGGCTTCGCCACGTTGAATTTGTCCACCGTATCGCGAACCGCGGTGATGCTCAAGCCGTAGGCCGCCAGCTTGTTGCGGTCGACGACCACCTGCAACTGCCGGCGATAGCCGCCGAACGGCGCCACTGAGTAGACATTCGGCACGGTCTTCAGGCGGTTGACGATCTGGTTGTCCGCCAGCTCGCGCAACTGGTCCGGCGTCCAGCGCGCATCGCCAGTGAGCGACAGCGAGAGCACCGGCAGGTTGAGCGGATCGATGGCCAGCACCCACGAGGGCTTCAGGTTGGCGCCGGTGGTGGGCAAGTTCGCTTGCGCCACGTTCATCAGCGACTGTACGTCGAAGAGCGCCTTCTTCATGTCCGTGCCGTAGTTGAACTCCAGCGAGACGATGGAGTAGCCGTCCTGCGAGGTGGAGCGCAGGTAGTGGACATGCTTGATGTTCACCATCTGCTCCTCGATGGGCTTGCTGATATAGGTTTCCATCTCTTCGGCGGACAACCCGGGCATCATGGAGACGATGCCGATCATCGGGCTTTCCACATACGGCATCATGCGCCGCGGCATGTAGTAGCCGATGGCCAGCACGGCCAGGATGACGATGCCGAGGTAAAACGCGATGACCGGGTAGGGATGGTCAATGCTCCACTTTGAGATATTGAACGTCGCCTCACGCATGGAGGAGGCTACGCGTTGGATTGGTGTCGGTGGCATAGCGCTCCTTATTGCTTCTGAAACGGCTCGAGATTCATCAGGCACTTGGGACACTTGCCCGGTTTGTCGCTCTCGACCTCCGGGTGCATGGGACAGTGGAACCAGAGCTTCGCGACCTTCGTCGCCGGCTTGGCCACCGGTGGCTTCACCACATGGGCAGCGGGGTGCGGAGGTTGCAGCTTCGGTGCGGTGGGATGCAGCAGCGGTTCGCCCACGCCCATCGGCGCCATCCCCTGCATGGCCGGCGCGGGAGTCGCCGCCGGCAGCGGGGCATAGACATTCCGCTTCACCGCCGTTACCACGTCGCCATCATGCAGATTGGCCAGCCCGGAGATGATCACTTCATCCCCATCCTGCACGCCGGTGAGGATCTCCGTGCGCCCATTGTTCATGCGCCCGGTGGTCACCGGCACGCGCCGCGCGAAGGTGTGCATGCCGTCACTGGCCGCCAGGAAGAGGCTGGCCTCCCCACCGCGGATGAACAACGCCGAGGTCGGCGCGGTGATGCTAAGCGGGTTGGACATGCCCAGTGGGATATCCACGGAGAGGAATTGCCCGGCCTGGAGTTGCATGCCAGGGTTGGGAATGCGCGCTTCGACCACGGCGGTATGTGATCCGGCGTCATGTGCCGGGAAGATGGCGCTGATGCGCGCATTGAAGGACCGGCTGGCCGTGCCGGCGCTGCGCGCGCTGATGGGCTGCCCGATGCGGATCTGCCCCAGGTCAGCCTCCGACACGTTCGCCTGAATGCGCACGATATCGAGCTTGGCGAGCTTCAGGATGGCGGTGCCGGGTTGCACCAGCACGCCGGGGGCAACATTACGCGCGGTGACCACGCCGCCCATCCCGGCACGGATAACGGTATAGTCGCGGACCGTGCCGGCTTCCGCCAGCGCCGCGCCGGCCTGCTTCGCCGCGGCATCCGCCACGCCGACCTTGGCAGTCGCGCCGGTGATGGCGGCTTCGGCAGCACGCCCCTCTGCCTGTGCGCTCTGCACCGCTGCGCGGGCTTCGACGATTTTCCCTTTCGCGCTGTCCCGCTCGGCCAGCGCCTGGGCCACGCGGGCTTCTGCGGTGTTGATGGCTGTCTGCGAGGCCGCCTGGCGCGCCTGCGCCTGCGCAAATTCCCCTTTGGCCCGGGTCACCCCGGCCTCCGCTGTGCGCACTGCTGCTTTCGTCTGGTTCAATTTGGCGCGCGCGGTGGCGGCCTGCGCGGTCTCGCGGTCGAGCTCTTCTTTCGCGATAGCGCCTTGCTCGTACAGTTTCAACTCGCGCCCGATCTCCGTGGCCCAGTACGTCACGTCAGCCTGCGCGCTGTCCACCTCGCTCTGCGCCTGCCCCACCGTCTCATCGGCCTGGGTCACGGCGGCCTGCATGGCGCTCACGGCGCTGTCCGCCTCTTTCGCCAGTTGACGCGTGCTGTGCAATTCGCCTTGCGCCGCCTTCACCGCCCCCTCCGCGCTGGTCGCCGCCGCTTCCACCTGGGCAAGCTGTGCCTGGGCCTGGTCGACCGCCTTTTGCGCCCTGGCATATTGCGCGCGGGCGGTTGCCAGATCGGCGTTCGCCGCAGTGATCCCCTGCGCCGCGCCCTGGCTCCCGAAGCGCGCCTGCGCTTCCTTGGCGGATAATTCGGCGGAGTCCAGTTGCGCCACCACCTGCCCGGGGGCGATGTAATCACCGGGATAGAACGGCATGGAGATCAGCCGACCGGTGACGCGTGGGTAGATATCCTCCTCAAGGTCCGGCACTACCGTACCGGTGTAGGTGGCGGTCGCCTGGAATGGGCCGGCGTGCTCGGTTTCCGTGACGACGGCGGTGGTGCCCGGCGCAGCGGCGGAGGTATCCATGTCCATGGTGGCGGAGCCGATCACCGTTGCGGTCTTATTGTCGCGGTACTTTTGTACCACGGTGATGGTGCCGAACAATACGATCAACAGGGTAAGGCTGCCACCCAATACCCCGCGCAGGCGCGACGGAATCCGGTTCCGCAAGATCACCATCAGCAATACGGCCAGGCCCAGCGTGATGGCGATGATGGCGAACCAGGGAATTTCCGGCAGGCTGCCTTGCGCCGTGAGGCCTTTCCCGGTGGCGGCAAGAAAATGCGCCGTGCCATCGCCGTGCATCTTCTTCCCGACCATGCGCTGCACCGCGACATCGACCTTCCACGCTCCGGCCATGGAGAGATTGACGACTGCGCCGTATTGCCCGCTCTTCATGCCGGGCGTCGCCGGCGCGTCGGCCGGCATCGGCATAGTGGTCATATCGAGGTGCACATTGACCGTGGCGCCGGAGAGCGGGGTGTTCCCATCCTTCACATTGATGACGAGCAGGTTCGACCCGACGGTCAGCGGAGACGGAGTGGAACTCACCTCGACCGTATATTTCCCGGCCCGAGCCGTCACCGTCGCCCACGCCATGCCGCCGACCAGCATTACCATCGCCCACAGCATCAGATACCGATTAACCATTGGTCACCTTCCGCCACGCCGTAAACGGCATGCCTTATTGCACTTTCCGCCGATTGGAGATGGCGATAATAATGATTGCCACCAGGATAATCAACAGACCGGCACCCAACCATTCCCAACGTGGCTTAGAATAGCCCGGAGAAGCAGGGGGTGGCGTAGAGACCGGTGCGGTTTGGCTATCGGTGTTCTGTGCAACCTTGCCCACCATCAGCTCGAAATCCGCCTTGCCGTCGCCATCCATGGTCATATCGGCCATCTGTCTCACGCTGACCGTGACCTTCCATTTGCCTGCCATGCCCAGGTTCGCCTTCGCGAGATACTCGCCGCCTTTTGCGCCGGGCGTCGTTTTGATATCGGCGGGCATCGGCATCTCTACCATATCCAGGTGGACGTCGACCGCTGCTCCGGTCAACGGCTTTCCCCCATCTTTCACCACGATGCTGAGCTGATTTTCGCCCACTTTCAGCGGCGCCGGCGGACAGGTCAGCTCCACGGTGAATTTTCCGGCATGGCCGGTCAATGGCCCGGCAGCGAACGCCAGACCGGAGAGCAATAACAATCCTGCCATCATCATGTGCTGATATCTCATACGGTACTCCTTCGAAAATACCCTCTTCGGCTTCTCGTCCGGGTGCGTCGTTTGTTGCCATAGTGCCGCGTAGCCGCATCCCTTTATGGGTGCGCGACTTTAGTGCCCGTTCCCGATCTGCTATTTCTCCACACCTTACCTAAATTCGCGCACCCTGAAAGGGATGCGGCTACGCGGGTGCCATACCGGCAGGTTCGGGGCCGGATCGCTGTCACAATTTTCATCCGTTCCGGGTGCCCGCAACGGGCATCGATGATTCCTCTCAAATGCTGTAAACGCTGCTCAAGACGTTGCCGGGATTGACTCACTGCCCATGGCACGGTAGAGCTCCGCCAGTGCGGCGCGGTATTGCGCCTGCGCGGTTACCAGATTCTGCCGCGCCTCGGTCAGCAGCCGTTGGGTATCATACAACTCGACAACTGTACTCTTTCCGGCGTCATAGCGCTCCTGCGCCACGTTATAGGCCTCTTCGGCCGCGGTGACTTGCGCCTGTGCCGTATCGATGTTTTGCCGGGCGGCGCTCGCGCGTGGTTCGGCGGTGCTCACTTCGGCACGCACCTGCAGTGTCACCTGCTGGCAGATCGCCTGGGCTCGCGCCAGAGCTTCCTGGGCCTCCTGCACCTCGGCCTGGCGGCGCCCGGCATCCAGGACCGGCAGCCCTGCCACTACCCCCACGGTGACGCCGAGGGTTCTGCCGTCATTGGGCGGGGCAAACAGGTCCACCATGCCTACCGCGTAGACCTGCGGGGAGTATTCGGCTTTCCGCTCGCACACCACTGCTTGCGCCGCGCAGACGTTTTGCTGTGCAGCGAGCACTTCCGGGCGCGCGGCCAACGCCGCCTCCAGCGCCTTCGGCGGCATGCCGGGCAGCGCCTCTTCCGCCGGCACCCAGTTGGCGTTCTCCGGCACTCCCAACGCGGCCGCTAACTGGGCACGCGTCGCCGCCACCTCCGCCTGCGCACTCGCCAGTTGTTGTTTGGCGGTGGCCAGCTCAGCCTGCGCGCGCAGCGTGTCAAACTTCGGCACTTTCCCTGCCTCAAAGCGCTGTTGCACCACCTGTGCATTGCGCGATTGGGCGGCAACGGTGCTCTCGGCGACCGTCTGCAGCGCCGTGGCCTGCTGCCAGGCGGCATAGCGCGCCCGCGCATCAGCCGCCACCTGCACACGCGTCGCGGCCACCTGATCCTGCGCTGCATTGGCAGAAAAGCTTGCCGCACAGATGGCCTGCTGGATGCGCCCGCCGGTATATAACGGCAGCATGGCCATCCCGTTGAGATCGAGGGAACTGCGGTTCTGGGATTGCAGCAGTGCCTGCGGCACCACCGCGGGCACGGCGAAGACGTTGCGCGTATTGGAGAGGGTGTCCAGGGTATTCACTGATACCTGCAATTGGCCCTCGGAGCGCGCGATGCCGACACGCGCGTTGGCCATGCCGGCATCCGCCCGCGCCACGCGCAACGCCGGCTGATTCTGTAACGCCGTCGTGACCGCCTGAGATTCCGTCAGCGTCACCCGCGCTTCCTGTGCCCATACCATCGAAGCGGAGAATCCGGCCAATATCACGAGCATCCACAGCGACTTCCGCATCCACACCCTCCATAAGCCGAGAATTATCCCGGCTATGTTCTACGCCTGGTTGTTTACCAATACAGCCTGCATCGGTCTCTATTTACATTTTTGTGTGGGAGGTATGGGAGTGTAGGCGTAAGATGGGTAATCTCCCCAACGCTCACACTCCCATACCCGTACAACCCTCTACAGATCTAAGGACGTGTAACACACCCATCCGGTTCCGGTTATTTTCTCAATGGACATTATATGCCAGACAGTGCAACCCGCCGCACGAAAACCCCTCCATTTGTGCTATAATATGTCACCGTTCGCATCATGCCCAAAGAGATTGGGGTGCGCCCTCAATTCAACGCCTGCGCAGTGGAATTCCTGAAGAGCGGCGGGGCAGAGATGAGCAGTCCCTTTGCTTATGAAAGGAGCGACATATGGCTGCAACAGCGACTACCACGTACAAAGTGTTAGTGAGTGACCCCGTGTCCGAGGATGGGCTGCGCGCCCTCCTTGACGATCCCCAGGTGCATGTCGTCGTGAAGACCGACTACACCGCTGAAGGTCTGGCAGAGGCCATCGCCGATTACGATGCCCTCATCATCCGCAGTCAGACGAAAGTCACCGCAGAGATCCTGGCCAAAGCCGACAAGCTGAAAGTCATCGGCCGTGCCGGTGTCGGCGTCGATAACGTCGACGTCGCGGCCGCCACCCGGAAAGGCGTGGTCGTGTTGAATTCCCCGGAAGGCAACACCATGGCCGCTACCGAGCACACCTGGGCCTTGCTGCTGGCGCTGGCGCGCAAAGTGTGCCCGGCCGACGCCTCCATGCGGAAAGGCAAGTGGGATCGGAAGAGTTACACCGGGACCGAGTTGTATGGCAAAGTGCTCGGCGTGATCGGGCTGGGCAAGATCGGCAGTGCTGTGGCACGACGCGGCCAGGGCTTTGAGATGGACGTGGTGGCCTACGATCCCTTTGTCACCCAGGACCAGGCTGCACGCCTCGGTGTGCGCCTGCTGTCGCTTGACGAACTGTTGAAGACCGCTGATTTCGTGACGGTGCATGTACCGAAGACCAAAGATACTGCCGATATCATTAACCGCGAGCGGTTGGCGATGATGAAACCGACGGCACGCCTGATCAATTGTGCGCGCGGCGGCGTGGTGAATGAAGAAGCGTTAGCCGATGCCGTGCTGACCGGCACCATCGCCGGCGCTGCGGTAGATGTCTACTCATCCGAGCCGCCCGCCGAAGGCAACCTGCTGGTGAAAGCTGCCGCGGCCGGCTGCAACAACCTGCTGCTAACCCCGCACCTGGGCGCCTCCACTGAAGAAGCGCAGATGAAAGTCGCAGTGGATGTGGCCGAGCAGATTCGCGATTACTTCCAGGGTATCCCCGCACGCAGCGCCGTGAATATGCCGGCGCTCGCGCCGGAATTACTCGCAGCGTTGAAGCCGATCATGAACCTGATGGAGAAGATCGGCAAATTCCATGGGCAAATGCTGGATGGCGCCATCCAATCCATCGAGGTTGTGTACAACGGTGAGGTGGTCGAAGGAAATACCACCCCGTTGATTCCCGCCTTGTTACAGGGGCTCTTCAGCCCTATTCTCGGGCGCTCGGTCAATTCGGTCAATGCGCGCTACGTCGCCGAACAGCGCGGGGTCACGATCACCGAGGTGAAGAGCACTCAGGCTTTCGGCTACGCTCGCCTCATCACCGTCTCCGTGCGGACGGAAGGCGGCAAACACGTCATTGCCGGCACGCTCTTCGGCCCGGAGAACCCGCGCATCACCCGCGTTGACGATTATTGGGTCGAAATGGCGCCGGAAGGGCTCTTCCTCGTTGCCTATCATACCGACAAGCCGGGCATCATCGGCGCTGTCGGGCAGATCCTCGGCGCGCATGATATCAATATCGGCGGCATGCAGGTAGGCCGCCTGCAACCACGCGGCACGGCCGTGATGGTGCTCAGTGTTGATGAGCGTCCGGCGGACAAAGTGCTGGATAAGATCCAGGCGATTGAAGGTGTCGAGGTAGTACGGCTCGTCGAGCTCTAAACCTTACGATTCCCTTTGTTATAGCTTCTCCCGTCAGCGCCGGTTATTTTCCGGCGCTGACTTTTTTTTATCTCCGAGAAGGAGCGTAACCAGCAGCCAAAAGAAAAACAGCCACCGGACAATTTCATTCGTCCGGTGGCTGTTCTGTTTTAGCGAACTATCCTGTAAATGGCTACTGCGTCGTAGCGGTGACAATCTGGCTCCAAGCCGAATAGATATCCTTCCCATCCGTGCCGATGGTATGCGCGCGGATACGGAGGGAATAGCTCGTCTTAGTTGTTAAGCCGTTGCCGGTCCCATTGATGATGTACGTCGTGGTTCCTGCCAATGGGGCAGGCACCGCTGATGTCCAGGTACCGGCAGCCGGCTGATACTGCAAATCGTAATCCTGAACTTCAGAGGGCGAATTTTTACTATCGTCAATCTTGACCGTGATGGTTGTGGCAGTGGTATTCTGCGTCAAGACCGTGAGCGACGGAGCCTCAAGACCGATATGGAATTCGCCGGAATCACCGAGCACATATTCACTGCCGAATATGTCTTTGCAATACAGCTCAACTTTGTATTTGCTCACGATGCCACCCGTGTTGAAGGCGGCTGATGTCACCAATCCATTGATGTCGGTAATACTATCCGGAATAACCACCGTGGGAATCATGCTTCCACCGGCTGATACGAGACGATACTTGATGGTGTAGCCGTCGAACACCGGGTATCCGGTGTCATCGTAGACGATGCCGGAAACCGAGAACGTATCATTGGTCGCCAACTGCGTGATATTCATGTCGTTCGGCGTGACCAGCGCAATCGAGGGTCGGACGACCATGGCCACGAGTGGCATATTCGTCACTGGCTTCAATACCGGCAAGACCTTCTCCGCATGCTGAGTATCTTCTTCACCGATAATATCGACGCTGATATTATGCAGCGCAGAACTGGCGCCATTCAATGGGCTGGAATAGATTAAGTTCACCTGCCCATTTTGCAGAATTCCGACCTGTGTCACATTATTGGTGACTACAGATCCGTTTTCATCGCGGAGCATCACTACATACCCATCGGGGAAGTTATTCGCCTGCCGCGTCACAGTGATTGTCAACGGCAATTGCTTATGGGCTTGCACATTGTTCATCTGATCGCTGCCGGCGATCAACATCGACGCCGGGACTTGCGTCACAGAGACGGTGGCTGACGACAATGCCGGACCATAGTGTGTCACGACATTCGGGATGGAGTATGTTCGCATTGTTGAACTGGCGGTATTGTCAAACGTCAAGCGCACTGTGCCAACTACGCCGGTTCCGCGTGAATAGATATCGCCGATAGAATGATCGCCGAAAGTCAGCATCATATTCTGGTCGACCGGCGTCTTGTTCGCCAACTCAAGCCGGCTTGTGGCAACCGGTACACCGAGTGCGCATAAGATATCAGCGCTGATTTTGAACGGGGTGCCGGGCAATACCGGTTTATTGTCCACGTCAAAACCACGGAACGAAACATGCGAAACCATCAACCCGCCGTTATCGATTCGTGAGGGAGAGGTGTCGATAATCTGCCAGCGGTCATTATAGACATAGTTCATGGCAAGGACATTACCCTTGCCGTTGACCGGCGTGGATCCATCTGCAGTTATCAACGCGGGTTTGATATTGACAATGTCACTGGCGGTGATGCCGGCAGCATTAATCTGGTCGATAAGCGCAGAGTACTGTGGGAGCGTATAATTTTTGTTCAGCGCAAAGCAATTCACGGTATATAACCCTGAATGGTTGCTGGTGAAACTGGTCGTGATCATCCCGGTGGCATCCGTAACAGGCTCTGCAGTCAGGATGTTGGCCGGGCCAACCGCGCCGTTATAATCATACTGGTATGGATCACTGGATGGTTGATACTGACTGAAGGACTGCACCACCCAGATGGGCATATTCGGCATCACGGCCTGGTGGGCCATGTCCGTAACCGCGGCTGTGATGGTCGTCGGCACGGCGGCATTCGGATCGTTGAATACCGGAGCGGCGGGCACATTCAAGGAAATATAGCGCGGTGGACCGACCAAGACCGGTACGGTTCCGGAAGCTTTCAAATCGAAGGTGTGCCCCTGATTGGTCAAATAGATACTTGGCGCTCCTAATTCGTTGCCACTCGGGTCCGGCAGGGTGAGCCCACTATTCGGATTTCCACCGACTTGTTGCGGGCGACCTTTGAATAACACGACGATATTACCAGCGGCGTCAAGCGTTCCCGTAATCTTCTTCATATCTGTAGACAAGGTTTGATTCGAGCTCGTCGCTTCGAATGTCCCCTTATCCGTGGAGATGGTCACCGTTTCAGAAGCTGCCGGTACATTGCCTGCTCCGGTACCGGTGATGGTGATCTGGGTTTTCACCGGCGTCGGATTGGCCGATTGGCTGGTGATTACCGCAATCTGATCATTATCCGCTTCAGAGAAGTAGATGCGCTGATATTGCAGGGTATTCTTAATCGCTGTTACCGGAATGCTGGACCATGTGGTTGCCTGCACGTAATCCGATGTTGACGTGCCGGAATCGTTCACAGCCGCTACCTCATACCGATAGGTCGTATTCGGTTTCAGGTTGGTATCCTGGTAGCTGGTCTGCGTTGAGGGCAATGTTCCCGGTATCTGAATAAAGGTCGGATTGGCCAGCGACATGTCTTCGCGCATGATGCGGTATCCGGTCACGCCGGCGATGGCATTCCAGGTGAGATCGATCTCCATACTGGATTTCACGGTCGCCGTCGGGATATTCGGTTTATCCGGCAAGGTCAGCGCGCTCTTCACCACGCTCCAATCGCTGTTGCCGGCATCCGTGTTCGCGCGTACCTGATAGAAGTACTGCGTACCGGGCGCCAACTGCTTATCGGCGTAGCTTGTGGTATTCACCTGAATCGGCGGGTCAGGCCAGGTAGTGCCATCCGGACCACGCTGGATCTCATAGGTATTCGCATTGGCGACCGCACTCCAGGTGAGATCAACCTCCGAAGAAGACACCGGATTCGCCGTCAGGGTGGCCGGTCCAGGAATGGCCACTGTGATGACGAAATCTTTCCCAATCTGATTCAACTGGGCATCGAAGAACTGCAGGGTGATATCCCCTAACAGTGACGGTGCGGTAAAGCTGAAACTCAACTGCCCGGTGCCGGAAGTGGTCAGTGTAGTCTGTTTTACATCCGGTGATGTGCTACTGAACGAACCACCAGTGATCGTGGCTTTCACCGCCGCATTCATCAATGGCTGCCAGGTCTTATCTTTCAACAGCATGGTATAGTTCGTGGTCGAACCCATGGAGACACGGGTGTTTCCTGACACGAGCACCGGGTTGGCCTGCTCCATGAATTGAATCGGCTGTGTCTGTGGGCTGACGCCATCAACCTGCGCCGTTACGTCGGCTTCACCGGTTTGGCCGTTGGTATAAATGGTGAACGTGTTCACGCCATTTGCATCGGTCGTGACTTCCGTCGGTGAGAGCGTGAACTGCGTTGGAAGCACGGACAGCTTCACTTTCACGCCTTGAATCGGGTTGCCGTTGGCATCTTTGACCGCAACAGTACCCGACCCGGAAGACGCCGTGATTTTGCTGAGCAGGAGTGTTAACTGCGACGGCTTCCCGGCGAACATGGTGATCGGCACATTGCCGGTCAGCGTGGTCTGGCCTGTCCCACTCGGAATCTTACTGGTCGCGGTGATGGTCACCTGCCCGGGCTTATAGCCACCCCAGTAGGTAATCCAGGCTTCACCATTATCATCCGTTGTTGTCTGGGCATTGGTGGTATCGATGGTGCCTGTCACATCTGAACTGGTGAATGTGACCTCCTGTCCCGGGAGGGGCTGGCCGTTTTTAATCACCTTGGCGGTAATCTTCGCACTCGGTGAATAGGTGCTATTCAGCGCCGTCTGCGGGTTCTGCTGATCCACGACAGATAATTGCGCCTGATCCGTCGTAACCTGGATGCCTTGCTTGATGGGCGTCGGGATCTGGGCGACCGGATAGTTCCCTGTTGTCGCAAAATGCCCATTGGCGTCCTTGGCAACAATTACATACGACACCGTGGCATTTTCCGGTGCGTTCGTATCTTCGAACGTGTAATCAGTCATATTCGCTGACCACACGACACTGCTGACAAATTTGAACAAGGACGATGAGCCGAGTACCTGTGCAGGGGTCTGGCTCGTTGTCCCTTGCGGGAGGGCCGAACTCGCATAGACCTCGAATGTACCGGGCAAGATGATACTCGAACCATTGGCAAACGTCGACGGGGCGGTCCAGGCCAGATCAACATTGGCGCTGTTCAGTTGCGCCGTAAGCCCGGTGACTGTACCCGGCTGATTGATATTGACCGTCCAATTTGCCGTGCATAGATTGAAATCGCTCGACAGCGGTTTTGTGCCATTGGCACCGGCATACGCCACCGCGAGGATGTTATAGGTATATCGTTTGCCGTTATCACTCTGTGACAGTGTGTTATCCGTCCAAGTGGTGGCGTTGTGGCCGTACAGCTTTTTGACCAACGTGGCGCCGCCAGCCACCGGGACGCGCGAAACGGTCATCGTTCGACTGCGTGTGCTGCGCCCGCCATTGCCCCTGCTTACCGGTAACTTATTACCAGCATACGTGACGGATTGTTCTAAGCGCGACTGTACGGAGGCCGTATCCTGCCGGTACACATCGTACTCTGCCACAGCACTGGTGGTAGAGGCTGTCCAGGTCAGGACGGGGAAACCCGTATAATACTGGAAGCCTTGTGCAGTCGCCTTTTCCTCAGTGATAATCAGATTACTCGGCGCGCTTGGCGGTGTGGTCGTTGCTGGAGTTGACGGGGAAGAGCCATGTGATCCGCCACTTCCGGCCCCAATTGCGGCTCCGATAAGCGCCAGACCGAGAATCATCAACAGCGAGTTTCCGCCGCCAGGGCTCTTTTTACCGCCGGTAATCACTGCCGGCGTTTGAGTTGCCGGCTTGATCATCCGCCCGGTGACTTGCGCAGATAAGTTATCGGCCACATCGGTAATGGCTTCCTGATCATGTAATTCGCGCGGGCTCTTGTCGTTCAAGCGAGAGTGACTTTTGCCAACGGCGATGATCAGCGAGGCGACCGGCTCTGCGCTTTTATCCAGCGTTACCTTCGTCGCGGTTAAGTGGATCAAGGACTGCTTGGGATCAGGATCGCTGGTGAATTCATATTGATCGATGGTCCCGTACACCACGGCATCGACGCCCAGTTTATCCACGAGGTAACCGGCAGCCTTAATTCGATCCCCAGGTTTTGTGGTCGGATCAACGGCCAGGTTATACTGATCCATTAATTCCTTAGCGTCTTCGCCTAACTGCTCTTTCGCTCGAATAATGATCGGCGAATTCGGCGTCAGCTCATTGACTTGCACCCCAACTTGGCCTGCAAGTAATATCTGCAATTCTTGCAGGATGCGCCCGCTAAGGTTGTCCGGGGCATTTCCTACTGAAGTATTCAGTGGCAGGAGTATGATATCTTGCCGGCCATTATTTGCCGCTTGTCCTATCGTGCTAAGCGACAAGGTAAGGCACGGTAGCAGAAGTAGGGCCATGAGCAGGCTACTAATGGCACGACCAACACGTCCCCGTACAAACTTTTTCATTTGCGTTTGCTCCTTTGCTGTCACAGCGCCAAGGGGCGCATTATCCTTAGTGAAAACGTAATGTTACTCTCAATGTCCTTCGAGAGATTATTGCTTGGACACCATAATCGATGACCGAATACACTGGCCATCAGTAGCTTCGGCGGTAAAATCACAGAAATATAAGCCGCGCGGTTGCAATTTTCCCTGTGCGTCTTTGCCATCCCAAATAATGGTCGACAGCCCATTTGGAGCTTGCACCGGTGACAATGTCCGGATAACGCGCCCTGCAGCGGTACGAATACTTACAGCTACTGTAGCGGCCGAATTCAAGCCTACCGTTAATATGACACTACCGCTCTGCCGATTCGATGTTGCCTGTAATTTTGTGAATTTCAAGGGAACAACAGGTCCACCGACAGTAATGGTAAAGTTCCTGATCCCACCCTTGCCGCTATTGAAGCTGTAGCTGGTGCTGGATCGCATGGAAATCGCTTTTCCGGTTACTTGATCCGTCATGATTACCGGCAGTGCTGCGGGAATCCCCGCGACATTCAGCCAATTGAGGGATATTTGCTCGTTCGGTTTGATGCAGTTGACTGCAAACTTCCATACGTGGCGGTTTCCGACTGCTTGCAGATCAACCGCATAATTACCGGACATCGTTCCGAAATCGCTATGGGGGAAATAGGCCGATAAGCCTGATGGGCTCATCGGGGCTTTCATAATATCGCCACTTGCCGACTTTGTCCCTATGGGACTACCAATGCCAAACGTATTATACCGATCAACGGCATTACTGGTTCGGGCAATGATATTCACGCGCCATTGATCGGTCGGCAACGTGGCAAGCCGTTGGCTTCGCGCATCGGTGATATCCGGGTTCATCACTGCGATATAGGGGTTCGGCATATAGACAAGTGTCACGCGTTCACCGGCGTATAGCCAGTACCCGACGTTCGGCTTCAACTCCATCGCAAGCGCATTGTCAGGAGTGGGATTTGTGGGTGGGTTATATTCTTCGTTCTGCTCATCCCATGACCACAATTCCGCACGAACTAATCCCATACTGATTGCCTTGGAAATCGGATAGAGATCATAATTATACATGACTCCGCATAATCCCCAGACAATGGAGAACTGGTATGGGTTGCTGATGGAGTTCCACCCCTTGTTCAATTGAATGAGGTAGGGTGATCGCTGGTCAATTGGTGCGGCGTCAGCGGACGAGAACGAAAGCGGACTCGTTGTCTTTAACCAATACCCCTGGCCAGGCGTCAGGGCAAAGTCATCATTGACGCCGTCGTGATAATCTCCGATTGTTGCGTCATACCATGCAAGACGCGTATCGGTTCCCAGGCCAGGGAAGACTGCGGTTGGTCGCGGGTCGGTGAAATCAAACGGGATGCCGATAAAGTGCGTGCCGATCTCAAAGTTCCGATTTGGCAACGCGGGCACATTGATATACGTCGTCGAGGTGATGCTTTCCCCAGTTGAGAAAGATGCACTGACCATGATGGGTATTAATCCGCAGGCTTTCCCATTCGGTCGGACGAACCAATGGAATGGTTTATCGACCTGCATTGGAATTGTTTGATTCATGTATGTTTGCGTTTGCCCCGGGGATAGCTCCAAGCCACTTCCAACTGTTATGGAGACGTTGGCATTGACATTGAATAACTGACCGGAGTTGCAGACATAACCATCAACCTGGATATCATTAGTGCCATTCTGCGTGCTGACCCATTCGGGAGCGCGCACAGCCACCGCATTCAAACCGCTAGTATTTACCTGGGACCAATTCAATTGAATTTGTCCCCGGACAATTTGCGTCTGCCCGATGCCCAGGCTGCAGATTTTATAGACGCACTCATGCGCAAATGTGCCGGGATTCAGTGGAATACCACTCTGGAATGTCATCGTTGACGCAGAATTCGTGGCGTTTTGCCCGGCAATGATCTGCGGCCATCCATACTGATCGACATTGTTCTGTGCGCCACCGAGTTCGCCGAAAATCAATTCAGCGGGAGTCGTGTTGTCCCCGGTAAATATCTGCTTATACATCAGCGGGGGGTGATAGTCCGGAAGCTGCAACGGTGTACCATACCGAACAAACCAGTAATCCGGTATTTTATCCCCCACTAATTCCTCTTCCGTCGTCATCTGCCCATAATTCGGCAAATAGTACGGGCCACCTGGGTCTTTCAAGTAATCATCATCCATCCAAAGACGAAATCCAGCACGACGGTAATTCGCATTATTATTGGTGATGTCATACTCATAGGTCAGGACATCACGGATTAATTTCAACTTTAACTCAACCGTAAAAGCATTGAGTGGATCATCAGTTTTCCAGATCCACCCTCCGGTCTGCGAGAACTGATTCACATATGGTGGTTTAACCCACTGTCCACCTGTGCCGATTTGAAATTCTGTATCCTTGCCATCAACATAAAGGTAGGCGCCCGATTGCTGAATGACATCGTAATTATCATCGTCTTTGGTAGTGGGATCGCCACCCTCAATGCGGAAGGACCATTCGCCATTTTGAGCGGCCGGCAGAATTGTCATGGATGCGACTGGATTAGCAGCGATGCTTGCCCCTGTTGCGCGTGTATAAACGCCGCGGGCTGCTTCACTAATTGCTTGCTCAGCACTGAGTGAATTTGCGGCTTTGCGATTAACTTTCTGCGGGACATATGCCGTTTTTGCCGCTTGCGCAGACGTCGCAATGCAGAAAAACGATACAAGTATTAACCAGAAATGAACTCGTGGATTAATCATGCTCTTACTCATGTCTTGCTCCTCCACTTCCCTCGTTCACATTTACAGCGGCAACACTGTTGTGGCACTCGCGCTTTGCCCGGTATCGGTTGCCGCTTGCACCTGGCATCGATATGTCCCATGAGGCATTAACCGTCCTGCGGCATCTTTTCCGTCCCAGCTCACACTCATCGTGCTCTGGACGGAAATTGCCGGCAATTGTCGGATGAGCTTACCAGCTAACGTTGTAATCGTAACTACGACGGTTGCAGGACTCGATAGCTGGCAGGATATCCTTGTACTTGGGTCCATGGGAATCCAAGTCGTTTTCAAATTGGTAATGCGTAACTTCGCAACTAACTTCGGCGCAATACTGAGCGTCAGCAGGCGAGAACTCTCTTTTGTCCCGAGCGAAACTGTAACATTGGAACCGGCGCTAATACTGTGTGTTACACCGGTGACGGTATCACGCACCGTGATGCCTTCATTCGCGGGCACTTGTGAGAGATCAGGCCACATCAGATTGATTTTACTGCCGGCGGCTCCTTTGACAAGGAGATTCCAGCTATACTTTCCGGTAGCACTATACTGCAGGTAATCCCGCATCAATGACCCCACACTCTTCTCTTCTGCGGAGAGACCGATTCCATCCGGTCCAAGCGGCGGGGCAAAGATGTTGCTCGTTGTCAGGCCCCGGCTTGCGCCTTTGGCTATAACGCCAAAGAACAACATGGCTTTTTGTGCATTCGCCGTATTGACCGCCTGTATTTTCGCTGACCAGGAAAGACTACTTCCCGGACTCTGCACAAGCGCTGCTGCGCGACTTGGTATAGGAAGTGGTTGGAAGATTAATTTTAATGGTCGATCAACCGTGCCGGCCTTGACATAAATCCAATACCCTACCCATGGTTGCAATGTCCCATCGGGCAGTAAGGCGATATCGTATCCATCCCCCGCCCACCAATAGACGACCGGTTCAAGCAGGTTGCGATCAACCGCGTCCATGATCGGATAGCGGATGCCATTGTACTCGACGAGCAGGGAATTGAAATTTACCGCGAAACCATATGGATTACCGATCATGATAAAGTCGCCGGAATGACCATTGCCTTTGTAGACGGGCAAAACATACTGTTGCAATCCGACCGTCATATCGCCGTTAAGGGTGAGTGTTTTCCCCGCCGGAAGATTCAGCCAGAACGCTTTTCCCGCCGGTGCAACGGGGGTTCCCGTACTTGAATCGATCGCCGTCCAATTGGTATTCGTGAACTCCAGGGGATCGTCAGGATATTTCACGTAGACACGCGTATCGGGATTCCACCAGTACAGGTCAGGACTTTGCTGGAAGACATCGATTGCTGTTCCGACATCGGTGACCGGTAAGGTGATCATCTGCTTTCCGGCCGGCAAGAACTTCGCCTGCACCGTAAAGCTGCTTGATGCTGTAATCATACCGGATTGGTTTGTATCCTGTCCGGATACCGTTACGATATGGCGGCCAATCGATAGTGGGCCTAATCGAGCAATCAACATGCCCGTAGCTTGATCGTAAGAATCAACCGAATACGTGGTGCCGTCTACATCGACAACGATGCTATCCGGACTCAGTCCAAAGATAACCGCACGCAACGTCGGTCGTGTGACGAAAATAATAGCGTTTTTCTGCGGCGTGAGAAACTGTACCTGGAAGGTACCCATGTCAACGTAGCAATTCTTCCATGTCACCCCATTCGCACTTCCATCAGCGAGCAGCGTGATGTTTTTCAATTCGACCCCGGTGGCATTATCCCGGTAGTCATGTGTATTCGGCACGGTATCGTTGCCGACATGTGTGACATCAGCACTACCGGGGAATGCGATACTTGCGTCAGCATAATAGTCGCCAATGGTCGTATCCATGGGTAACGTATCCGTGGTGGATAGCGGTTTGACCCGCGGATGCGTGGCATCAATTTGAAAATCATTGTTCTCAATACTGCCGACGCTTTCATCAATATGATAGATGAGCAGACCTTCAGCGGGGACATACTTATCATAGCCGACTTGCGAGCGTGTCTCGAGCAGGAAATATTCGTCGCCGAGTTGTCCTGCCGACCATACCCGGTAATCTTTTCCATCCTTGGCCGGGCTTGCCTGTGCCGGCACCTTTTCATGTATTCGCGAACCATTGACATTATCGGTTAGCGTCCAACCTAACAGCTTGAGGCAGTAGCCATCGGGATGACAGGGGACACTACCGAAGTAGGGGCGATTCGGATCATACGGAATCTTTTCAATTGACGGGTCAGTCGGTAATGGACCGGGAAGATAATTTCCCGACCCCATTAATGACCAATCCTGCAGGCTCAGCCCATCCTTATAATTCACATCGTACATATCAGGCAGGCCGAAACAATGACCGACTTCGTGACACCAGGTGCCGATGGCATCCCAATAATGCGGGATGAACGCATTGGGGTACTTGGTCGGGTCTTTTTCGTAGTCCTGCACATCGATAGTGGGATTCGCCGCCGAGAAGAGCAGATCGCCGCATTCCGTCTCGGGCACCAGGGAGTACCCGGTAATAATCTGGTTATCCGGAGTTTGAATATTAGTGCCGGTGACCTCGACGGACCAGATGTCGTTCTTATACATCGTCATCTCTTGGCCGCATCCGGCGTGAATCAGCATCACGATATCATAACCGGCGAAGCTAATATTCAGCGAATTCGTCGTTATGGCATTGACCGTGTCGGTCATGATGCTGGAGAACTGATCGATTGTCTGCGCATTCTGCATGTCCTGGGCATATTTGGCCATGGTGTTCGGCAGGGTGACAACCGATGCAAGTGTGCAGATCAGCGTGACTTTCCCTTTAGAAGTATCGGCATAGTAATCCGATAACTTGGTTACCCGATCCTGTAAATATCCGGGGGTGGATGCCGGTCCCCATGTCTTATAGGGCATTTGCCCGGTGCCACTACTCGCTGGATCTGTATCGGCCTGGAACTGCACAGGAATCGCCAATAAGCGTACCGTGCCCGTCGTCGGCACCGAAGAGCCGATCATGCGCAGGCCATTGCGGGTTTTTGCCATGCTGGGATGATACAGGCTGGCATTCCCCACACCGTCTTTTAAAACTTCATGCCGGGTGTGCGACATATAGGGGGGAACCGGCACAGAATGTGCCGGCCACCCCAATCCGAGGAGCAATACCCCGGCCAGGACCAGTAAAACACTCTTGCGATATGCGGTTTTTTTCATCCTCTTACCCTCAGTCAACTGTCACTGGCCGAAATACCGGTCAACGCAATACATACAGGTTTTCGCGCATCTTCTTGGCGGATTATCTTACCGATGCATTATTGGGTGGCGCTGGGGTTCCTGTCGGCCTGACAAACCTGTTTTGCTGTTTCCCTGGTTTGCTACGCCTTTGATCGGCGGAGGCGGCACGGAATCCAACTGGAATTCGCGCACTTCGGAAAAGACCCAGTTCTTCTGGCTGGTATCGGCGAACGGCGTCGGTTTGGGATCCTTATCAACTTTCGCCCCCATGCGCCAGAAGATGTAGCGGGAGGACTGAACGGCAAAATTACTGGTCAGCGTCGAGTAGTCATACTGTGCCGTAACGGTGGCGCTCGGATCGGTAATTGAACCGTTCGGGTACGCCTGCACTGAAACCGTCATATCGTTGCCGGTGAGCGGATCTTTGCCCGTTTTGAAATTCGGATCAGAGGAAACCTGCAGGATATAGCTCAATGCAGAAGCTACGACCGAGCATTGATATTGTCCACTGGTGGGTTTTTGTCCAGAGGTTGGCGCCAGCAGTGTGGGAGGTTCCGTACACGTAATACGTTGCGAGGTTGGGCTGATATCACCGAGATACAGCGCATACTGTTCCGGATGGTGCAGCGAGGTATCGCTCAAATCACCTTTATCAAAATCCATATACAAAACGCGCACGCGATAGCCGACCGTCTCCCCCGGGTGGAGCGGGACAAAGTGCGACGTTACGTCATAGTTCGTTTTGCTGAATGTCTGTTCAGGATCCGGCAGCGTATCCAATGAGGTATCATAGGTGGTGGTTTGCGTAAAGTCCGTCACGATCCCCTGCGTCGGATCCAGGGTTATCGTGTTGGTGGTTGTCTTCATCAGCGCATCGACCGTACTGGTTTGCAGCGGAGTCGCGGAATCCACGTAATTCGTATACGCTTTGTCGATAACCGCGACCGGTGCCGTCGGATTGGTGTCACGATAGATAATGTAGGCGATGACCCGTTTACTGGGTGCATGCCAGCGGACAATATTTGCGCCATACGGGTAGTTCATGGAATAGGCATCTGCCATGGCGGTGGCGGTCGGCGCCGAAAATTCATTCATCGCCTTATTGCCGTTCTCGGTGGCGATCAACCCGGCAAAGAGAATGGCACCCACCCAGGAGAGCATCTGATTCGCGGCTTTCTCCCGCGCTGCAATACCCGCTCGTGGCGTATTCAACGTATACTCGAAGATCGGCACGACCTTATCGCCTGCGGCAATCCCTTTGCTATCTTCGAGGATGATACCGGAACTCTCATTTGGGCTGACATCGATGATGCGCACCCGACCGGTGACCGACTCACGGCGGATCGCCGTGCATTCCATCCCGGCGCGGAACCCAATGGTGGAGCCACCTTTGATGACGATCTCTCTTTGTCGCGGAGACATGAGAATCGTGCCGATCGGCAGGCGGTTATCGAGCAATTTCTGGGTGGCTTTGTAGGCAGCCGTGGCCAACGCTTCATTGACCAGCACATCGGTACTGCCGCTGAATCCAATTTTGGGTGAACTTGTCTGCACAACATGCGCCCCATTGATCGGCATTTGGGTATAGCGGCTAATGACCAGCACGTGGATGGTTACTTCGGCTAAGGTGCCTTCTTTCGTTTTGCGAATCCGCACTTCATCAATATCGCCGGAGATCGCATATTTGCAAGTCAACTGATCGGCAACCTGGGCCATTTGCGCCCAATCAAGCGGAACGGTGTAGCCATACTTCTTCAGGACATCCTCGACCGCTGAGCGTTTCATCACATCAAAGGTCTGGTTGCCCACCGAGGTTTGGGGACGCATCAACTCCATGGAGAGTGCGTCGGCGAAAGTTCTCCCCGGCATTCCGGTGAGATAGGTGGACTTGTTGTGAAAGTCAAACACAACCACCGGCGTCGTTTCCTCCACTTTACCGAAAAGCTTGGAAAGATCCGGTACCTGTGCCTGTGCCTGCGGGGGAGCCAGTAGCAACAAGAATGTCACCAGCATCAATCCAAGGATTGCACTGGTTATCGGCCGCTCAATACGTCCGCTGATCCATCTGGTCATGGTGCGGTAGCTCCTTTTTGTATCGTTTCCCCTGCCTTAGCAACGGGGATTTTCAGAATCGAAAATTACTGCGCCGGCTGGTTCTGCCGGATTTGCGCTCCAAAATACCGTATTACATAACTTCGCCTTCGAACAAGATATTCCTTCTTCTCCCAAGAAACGATTACACGAATTCGGATATAAGCGTTTGGAGCACCGTTGTCTTATCTTATTTTGTGGCGTTAGGGAAGTGAAACGGCGTACACCGCGCCAGGGTGCGTGGTGCAGCGCATCCGCCCACCAGCGCGCCATATCGCGCACAGACACATCACTTCCTCTTGTTTCCACGGCGGTGGAGTAGAAATGGGGGTAAATTCCAGTCGCTATTAAGCCTTCGTCCACATTAGCGAATATTATACCAACTGCATCCTTACTTGGCAAGCTATGAATAGTGTGTCGGCTGAGCGTTGCATCAGGAGAATGATGAGGAACTGCGAAGAGGTTACTCGGACGATTGTGCACGGCGGCGCAGTTGCCGCAACAGCTCCTGCACTTGCGTTTGGGTCCATTCCGGGTCGCGGCTGTTATCGAGCAGGTAGTCAGCACGCCCGATTTTCTCATCAATGGGCAGTTGGGCCGCGATGCGGGCATCCGCCGCATCCGGGGACATCCCTCGCTTCCGAATCATACGTTCGCGCATCTGCGCCACGGGGGCGTATACGACGACGATAGCATCAAAACGGTCCTCGGCGCCGACCTCGTATAGCAGCGGCACGGCCACCACAATGACGTCAGGCGGGCAAGGGGAGTGGCGGAGTTCGGCGATGCGCCGGTCGACTTCTGCGAAAATTGCGGGATGGGTGATGGATTCCAGCGTGCCGCGCGCGGAGGGGTCAGCAAACACGAGGCGGGCCAAAGCGGCGCGGTCGAGCTGTCCATCGGGGAGGAAGTAGTCCGCCCCGAAGGCCGCATACAGTAATCGCCAGGCAGGATGACCGGGAGTCACCACATACCTGGCGATTTCGTCTGTATCTATGACGGGCACTCCGAGTTCGCGAAAGAAATCCGCCACCAGTGATTTCCCACTGGCAATTCCTCCGGTGAGCCCGACTATCATGCATCTACCTGCTAGATTTCAGCGTTCCGCTGCGGATTACTCTTCGGAGGAATCCGCTTCGTCCGTGGCGACGGCCGCATCTTCATACTCGTTTTCAGCGGCAAAGACATCACCGATCATCTCACCGATGGTCATGCTGCTGCCGGATGAACGGCGCGCGTAGGTGGAGACGCCTTCCTCTTCTTCCGGCTGGATCGTCTGGCGGAGACTCAGCGTCATGCGCCGCTCGCTGGGACGAATGTTGATGATGCGGATGTGCACCTTCTGGTTCACACTCACCACATCTTCCGGCTTGCGGATGCGCTGGTCGGCCAGCTCGCTGTTCGGGATGATCCCTTCGATGCCATGATCGAGCGCCACGAACGCGCCGAACGGCACCAACCGCGTCACCGTGCCATCTACTTCATCGCCCACCGCATAGAATTGATCGATGTGCTGCCACGGATCGGGAAGGATCTGCTTCAATCCCAGCGAGATCTTCTCACTTTCCGCGTCATACTTCAGCACCATCACGTCAATCTTCTGGCCTGGTTTGACGATGTCGGAAGGATGATTGACCCGGCCCCAGGACATTTCCGTCACGTGGAGCAAGCCATCGATGCCACCGAGGTCGACAAACGCGCCGTAATCGGTCACGCGACGCACGACGCCACGGCGAATCTGTCCCTCTTCCAGCGTGGTCACCGTCACTTCACGGCGGACCTTCTTCTCATCTTCCACCGCTTTCTTCTGTGACACCACCACGCGCTTGCGGTGACGATCTACTTCGATCACTTTGAGCTTGATGGATTGCCCGACGAAGCGATCGAGGGCATTGATGTTCTTCGTGGCTACATGGGATGCCGGCAGGAAGCCGCGCATGCCCAGATCCACCACCAGACCACCTTTCACCCGGTCGATCACCATGGCGGTCAGTACTTCGCCATCTTCGAAAGCTTTGATGATGTTGTTCCACGCGCGCTCGTAGTCGGCTTTCTTTTTGGACAGGATAATATTCCCGCCCCGCGTGCCGTTATCGACCACATAGACGGCGATCTCATCGCCGACATTGATCGTTTCCGCGCTGCGCGCGCCTAATTCTTCGGGCGGCACCAGGCCTTCCGATTTCGCGCCAACATTCACCAGGGCGCCGTGCTCGTCAATCCGCTCAACGGTACCGGTGATGATGTCACCAGTCTGGAGCCCACGGAATCCGACTTCCTGCTCCAGTAACTCTTCCATGCTCTGGTAGGCGTTGTCCGCCCCCGAAGCCTCTGCAGTCCCGCCCTGCTCCACCTTGTCCTCGGTGGTCACATCGGGTGTGGTCTGCATCATACCGTCCTGTTCAAACATAGTTGTCTGTCCTCTCCCAAATAAAAGTAGTGTGGGCAAAGTGCCCCCGCCAGGGAACTCCTGGGGTTCGTTTTGCGTTTTCTTTTCAGCCATCCGCCCGCCGTAGCTCTCGCGAAGGCGGGGGAAGAAAATTCGGGTATCATGCCAGCGACAAACACACGCAAATCCCACGTCGTGGCGTTTGTCAGACATGGGAAATACAAATGACGTTCCGAACCGCCCCTGGAAAAAACCCTTCCGCCGTATAACTGTACCCGATAATCGGGGGTTGTGACAAGTCTATTGATGAAGATTTTTTTCTCTTTAGCGGGTGATTGGTCGCTGATCAGACAAGCGCCATGCTATTCTTCCGCCCCCAACAGCAAGGGCAATGTCTCATCCACCTGCGGGGAAACATCGCGCCAGTTTGGTCCAACTTTCACTTCCACTTCCATCGGCACCACCAGCGCATACGCCTCCTGCATCGCCGTGCGCACCAGGGTATGCAATGCCTCTACCGTGGCCGCAGGCGTCTCCAGCACGACTTCGTCATGCACCTGCAAGAGCATCCGCGCCGGCAGGCCACTGGCCGGCAAATCCCGGCGGATCCGCAGCATGGCCAGCTTCATGATATCCGCCGCGCTCCCCTGGATGGGCGTATTGATGGCCGTGCGTTCCGCCGCCTGGCGCACCGTCACTGCCGACGCATGTAAATCCGGCAGCAGGCGCCGCCGGCCCAGCAGCGTGGTGACGGCCCCTTCGCGCCGCGCGCGTTGGACAATCTCATCCATATACTGCGCCACGCCGGGGAAGCGGCGCAGGTAGGTCCGCATCAATTCGTCCGCTACTTCGCGCGTCGACCCGAGCTGCCCGGCCAGGCCGAAGGCCGTAGTGCCATACGGAATGGAGAAATTCACGATCTTCGCCATGCGCCGCATCTCGCGCGTCACCTGGTCGGGCGACACCCCGAACACTTTGCAGGCGGTGGCGGTGTGCAGGTCTTCATGCCGCCGGAAGACCTCGATGAGCGCCTCATCGCCGGTGACATGCGCCAGCACGCGCAACTCGATCTGTGAATAGTCCGCCGCCAGCAGCACCCATCCCGGCTCGCTGGGGACGAAGGCGCGGCGAATTTCCCGCCCCTCCGCCGTGCGGATGGGAATATTCTGCAGATTCGGATCGCTGCTGCTCAGGCGCCCGGTGGCCGTCACGGTCTGGTTGAAATGGGTATGGACATGGCCGGTCCGCGGCAACACCAGTTTCGGAAGGCTATCGACGTAGGTCGATTTCAGCTTGGTCAGTTCGCGATACTGCAGAATCTTCGGAATGATGGGGTGCTCTTCTATCAGCGCGGCCAGCGTGCCGGCATCGGTGGAATATCCGGTCTTCGTCTTCCGGCCTTTTTTGAGTTTCAAATTCTCGAACAGAATATGCTGAAGCTGCTTCGATGAATTGATGGTGAACTGCTCACCCGCCAGGCCGTAAATCGCGAGTTCGAGCGCGCGGATGGATTTTTCCAGTTCATCGGACAGCGCATGCAGGTGCGCGGTGTCCAGCGCCATACCCTGCCATTCCATCTCGGCCAGCAGGGCGACGAGCGGCATCTCCACATCACGGAAGAGCGGCATCAGGTCATGCTCCGCCAGCGCCAGCCGCAACGGGCTTTCCACCCGCCGGATGAGCTGGGCCACATTGCCGGCAGCCATCGCCACTGCGGTGAGATCGCCGGTGCGCCAGAGCGCGGTGAGGTCGGGCACCTCGGCATGCAGCTTGAGATAATCCAGCGCCAGGTCGGCCAGGCCGTGCCGCGCGGAGGGGTCGATGAGGTAGGCGGCAATCTGCGTATCGAAGGTCGCGCCGCGCAGGGTTATCTCGCACCCGCGCAGCCACAACACGAGCTGCTTTAAATTATAACCGCTCTTTTTCACGCCGGCATCGGTGAACAGCGGCGCCAGCAGCGCGAGCCGCTCCTGCGCCCGGGTGTCGACCATCTCCTCGGCGAATAAACTACCCTGCTCCGGCGGCGCCCCCTGCAGTGGAATATAGACGTGCAAATCCGTGCCGGCGGAGATGGCCAGCCCGACCAGGGCATGGCGCAGCGGATCATCGCCATCGCCCACCGGCACCAGCGCGCACTCGCCGATCTCGCGCAGGTCGCGGGCCAGGGTGCGCAGCTCGTCCGGCGATTCGACCAGCCGCACCGCCATCATCGGCTGTTGCTCGACGACGGCTGCTTCCGTGAGTTCGTGCGACTCCAGCCGGTTCATCAGGCTGCGAAAATCCAGGTGGCGGAAGAGTTCGAGCAAGCGTTGCTGATCCCAGGGATGCCGGTGGCAGCATTCCCAGGTAAAATCTTCCAGCGGCACTTCGGTGTGGATGGTCGCCAGGTGTTTCGACTGGCGCGCCTGCTCGGCGTAGGCCACGAGGGCGGCGCCCACCTTCCCTTTCACTTCTTCCGCGTGCGCAAGGAGATTTTCCAGCGCGCCATATTCGGCAATGAGCTTGCCGGCGGTCTTCTCTCCAATGCCGGGCACGCCGGGAATATTGTCCGAGGAGTCGCCGGTGAGCGCTTTGAAATCGGGCACCTGCTCCGGGGTGATGCCATACCGCTCGATGACCGCCTGCCGGTCATACAGCACGGTGTCGGTGATGCCGCGTTTATTCGCCAGCACGTGAATATGCTCATCCACCAGTTGCAACGCATCGCGGTCGGCGGTCACGATGAGCGTGTCGAAACCTTCCGCTTCCGCGCGGCGGGCCAGCGTGCCGATGACGTCATCCGCCTCAAACCCGCTCACGCCCACCAGCGGGACGTTCATCGCCGCCAGCACGTCTTTCATCATCTGCACCTGCGGGCGCAGGGCATCGGGCATGGGCGCACGCTGCGCCTTGTACGCCTCGAAGGCCTCATGACGGAACGTCGCCGCCGGCATGTCAAAGGCCACCACGAGGTAATCCGGTTGCTCGTCATCGAGCAACTTGAAGAGCATCATGGTGAAGCCATAGACAGCGTTGGTCACCTCCCCCTGCTTATTCGTCAGCGGGGGCAGGGCAAAAAACGCGCGATACAGCAGGCTGTATGCATCAATAATCGCGACACGTGGTGTGGACATAGTGGAAAATAAATCTGCATTAGTATAGCACAAATGCGATTTGGCGTGAACCGCGAAGCATCATTTCACCAGATCGAAGCATTTTACGGAATGAACACATCACCGGTGTGATTTGCGGGTGAACGCATATCGTTTTCGTCGAAATCGTAGAACGGTACACACCTGCACCCCAATTTCTACCGGCGCATCGTTTGAGTATAATATCGTATCGCCGCGCTGTCCTCCTTGCGAGACAAGCGCCATGCGGGTATAATCTGCGTTGGAGGACGAATGGAGAACTTTCTGATCCCGGAAAGCATCGGCACCCTGTGCACCGCGGTCGCCGGTGTCGTGCTTTTCGCGCTTTCCCCATATTTGCCCGCGCCCTTCCCGCCATCTGTCACACGATTTGTCGGGATGTGTGCAATCGGCCTGGGACTCACCGCGAATGGATTCTTTACCGAATCCTGGCAGATACCCGCCGTGGGGGGGGCTATCTGTCTGGCCGCGCTGGTCGTGATACACCTGAAGCAGACGAGCGGAATAACGGCAGAACCAGACGCCGTTGATCCTCCGGTGACGACGGACGAAACGCAGCATCTCGGAAATTGAGACAGGTTGCGAATCGTCGGGCATTCAGCGTCGGAACTCCGCATCGCGGGAATTCCGCTGCAAGCCGTCGCGCCAAACACATTGGGTATAACAACAATCAATGCCTCCGCTGTGGCGGCATATTATTGATGACAAACGAGGTTGAATCGCATGCGAGTTCCATTAGGCTGGTTGCGCGAGTTAGTGCCGGTTCCGTTCCCCGCGGACGAATTGAACGTTCGTCTCACCATGATCGGGTTTGAAGTGGAAGAGGTGTTGGAGGTTGATGGTCAGACGGTCTTCGAGACGCATGTCAACTCCAACCGTGGGGATGCCTTGAGCATGGTCGGCATCGCGCGCGAGGTGGCCGCGTTGTCGCGCAGCCATGTCGTACACCCGCCGGTGTGCGTGCAGGAGTCCGGACCGGATATCCACACCCTGGCCAAGGTGGTGGTGGAAGCGCCGGACCTGTGCCCGCGGTACGTCGCACGCGTGATCCAGGGCGTCACCATCGGCCCGTCGCCGGAATGGGTGCAGCAGCGCCTGCTCGAGGCGGGGGTGCGCCCGATCAATAATGTCGTCGATGCCACGAATTATGTGATGCTGGAACTGGGACAGCCGCTGCACGCCTTCGACCTGGCCACCCTCACCGACCAGACCATTGTCGTACGGCGCGCACGCGAAGGCGAGGCATTCACCACCCTGGACGATGTGGAGCGCGTGCTCACCAATAACATGCTGGTGATCGCCGACCCAACCCGCGCGGTGGCGCTGGCCGGCATCATGGGCGGCCTCAATACCGAGGTGACCGCCGATACGAAGGACATCCTGCTGGAGTCGGCGCATTTCGATCGCACCTCGGTGCGTAAAACCGCGCGCGCCAACGCCTTGAGCACGGAATCCTCCTATCGTTTCGAGCGCATTGTCGATCCCGCCGGCGTGGTGCGCGCGGCGGACCGAGCCGCGCAATTGATGGTGGAATGGTCCGGCGGGCAGATCGCGACCGGCATCATCGATGTCTCGCAGCCCATGGTGCTCACGCGATTGATCGCCGTGCGCCCGGAGCGCGTGAACGCCATTCTCGGCACGCAGATCCCCACCGACGAAATGGTCAGCATCCTGCGCAGCCTGGAGCTTGGCGTGCGGGAGGAAGGCGACCGGTTGAGCGTGAGCATCCCCTCCTTCCGCCCGGACCTCATTGAAGAGATGGATATCATCGAGGAGATCGCGCGCATCAACGGGTATGAACATATCCCCACCACCGTGCCGGGGGCCATCACCGGGGCAGGGCGGGTCGCGCCGGAAATGGCCTTCGAGTCGCGTGTGCGCGAATTGCTCACCGCCGCCGGCCTCTTCGAAGGGATCGCCTACAGCCTGATCGATTACCGCCTGCTCGACCTCATGCTGCTGCCGGAGGATGCGCCCGAGCGCACGCAGGCGGTGCCGATGCGCAACCCGAAATCGGAAGACTACACGCACCTGCGCCCGACCATGCTGGTCTCCATGCTGGAGTCGCTGCGCAACAACGCCCGGCGCGAGATCGAGGACGTGCAGATCTTCGAAGTGGGCCATGTCTTCCGCACCGTGCGCGGCGGCTTCCGCTTTGATTATGCCCCGCACGAACGGCGTGTTGATGTGGATGTGCGCGTGCAGCAGGCAGAGATGCTGCCGTTGGAGCGGCGCTCCGCGGGCATTGCGTTGATGGGCCATGCCTGGACGACCCGCTGGGGCGGCGGCAACACCGAGGTGGATTTCTTCTGGCTGAAAGGCATTCTGGAGCAATTATTCGCCGACATGGTGGTGCCGGATGTCACCTATGTCCCCGCCACGCATCCCTCACTGCACCCCGGACGCACCGCGGAGGCGCGCGTCGGCGACAAGGTGCTTGCCATCTTCGGCGAAGTGCATCCGCGTGTGGCGAAGAACTTCGACCTGCCTACCCGCGCCTACCTGGCGGAAATCGATATTGATGCCTTGATGGACGTTATTGGCGTATGCCGCCCACAGCCGCCGCTGTCCCGCTTCCCCGCCGCCGAGCGCGATATCGCCTTCCTCGTGCGGCGCAACCAGCCGGCCGACCAGGTGCAACGGGTGATCCGCGAGGCCGCCGGCCAATACCTCGAGGCCGTGGAGCTGTTCGATGTCTACCAGGGCGCGAATATCCCGGCGGATCAGCGCAGCCTGGCCTACCGCCTGACCTTCCGTGCCGGCGACCGCACGCTCTCGGATGAAGAGGTTGACAGCTTCGTCGCCGCCGTGCGCCAGGCCCTGATCGACGAAATCGGCGCCACGTTGCGGTAGAATAACATCACCTGAACAAGAGAATATGGCTGCCATCTTGTTTGGATTCAGGATGCAGGATACATGTCGCTATTCACGCAGGCGGGTGTAGTGAGCACGCGGCGCCGAATCCGGGTGCATATCATCTGCCTCGTTTCGTCGACATGCCTTGAATCCTGCATCTGAAATCCTGAATCCCTCATAAAGGAGAACGCATGCTTACTCGCACGCTGTTCGTGTCATTGGCGCTGCTGATGGTGGCGTCGGTATCCGGCTGGTCGTATCAGTTGGAGATTAAGGACAAGCCGGGCGTCACGCGGACGTATCGCCTGGAACTGCACGAGGCCGGCCATGCCACCTACGCCGGTAAACGCCCGCTGAATCTCAATATGAAGGCCTCATTCCTCGCAAAGGAACAGGTGCGCTCCGTGAATGGCGGCGTGGCTTCGGTGGCATTCAGTGCAACGGATTTCCTCTTCTCCGGCAATGTGCTGGGCAAGACAGCCGCGAATGTCCAGATTCCCTCGCTCCACTACACCTTCGACCGCACCCCGCAAGGCAAGGTGAGCAATGTACAGGTGGCCGATGGCCAGAAGGACCTGCTTGCCCGCCTGAAAGCGCGGGGATACCATCTGGATAACAATGGCACCAGCATTCCGATGTACCAGCAGATGAATTTCCCCATCACGGCGATGTCTATCGGCGATGGCTGGGGAATGAAGCTGGACACGCACCTGTTGGGCATGCATCTCAACGCCAAAGCGCAGAATACCCTGGTCGGGGAGCGGGTGATCAATGGGAAAAAGTATGTCCAGATCAATGGGAACATCGACATGGCCATTCCCATGAGTGCGTTGGACGTGCCGGGAAATGCCGATGCCTCGACAGTGGATCTGGCCATGCGCCTCACCGGCAAAGCGTATACGCTCTTCGACGTCGACGCGGGTGAGATCTATCGCTCCACCTTCTCCGGCGAGATCAGCGTTGGGCTGGTTGGCAAAAAATTCGGAGGGAAAAAGGAACGCATCGGCGGCAAGTTCAATATGCAGATTATTATGCAAAAGGTAGACTGAGCATTTGCTGTTATTTCGGGTATAATAGACTGAGCTCCGAAAGCCCTCTGTCCTCCGTAACGGCATGGGCTGACGTTGGTCGCTGCACACAAATCAGGAGGTGCGTATGCGAGTATGGTCCCTCATCGGCCTGGTCTGTATCCTGGGGGTGAGTTGTCTCTCCGCCCAGGCCTACCGGCTGCAATTCAAAGACACGGAAGGCACCGTGCGTGAGTATAAAACGCAGGTGAACCTGACCGCGACCGTCGCCATGGGCAGCATCACCGCGCCCGTCGACACAACCATGAATATGACCGCCGTTGAAAAAGTGACCAAGGTCACCAATGGCAAGGCATCGATCAGCTACCAGTTGAAAAACGGCAAGGCGTCCGTCAAAGTGTCCAACCTTCCCGGCGAAGAGGGCCCGCAGAATATCGATCAGAAATTGCCCGATTACACGATCCTCTTTGACCGGACACCGCTGGGCACCGTCAGCAACCTGAAGACCGCCGGCGAAGCGTCCAGCATCTTTGGCGGGGGACCGAGCGCGTTGAACAACCAGTTCATGAACCCGACGCAAGGTTTCGCCTTCCCGGATAAAGACCTGCAGCCCGGCGACACCTGGGATACCAGCCAGAGCATCCCGATGGGCGAAGACAGCAAGCTGGATGTCACCGCCACCTATACGCTGGTGGGCGAGCAACTCTCCGACACCGGGAAGAAATACCTGCAGATCAATGTCGACCTCACCATGAATCTCCCGAAATTCGCCGTCAAAGCCGGGCAAGGGGAGATGGCCATGGATATGGTGATGAGCATGAACCTGAAGGCGCACGAAGTCGTCCTCTTCGACGCGGACGCCGGTGAGCTCTATCAACTGTCCAGCAAGATGAGCGGGGTCACCACCACCACCATCCCCGGCCAGGACGGCGACCCGATGAAGATGACCCTCGATGCCACCATCAAAGAAACCAAGGCGGCGAAGGCGGCGAAATAACGCGCTGAACATGCAGATGGATACATAAAACGGTGCGGGCAAGCATCCCTTGCCCGCACCGTTTTATGTATAACGTTATTGCTTACCGGTCACTTGGTTTTCATCCACCGTTCTACCTGCTCCGCCGTCGGCAAATCGCGCGGGTCGGCGGAGGTGGAGACGCGGATGGCGGCGGTGGCGGCGCCGAAGCGGATGGCTTCGTTCCATTCGGTGAGCGTCATCGCCGGCAGGTGATGTTTCAACGCGGCCGCCACCAGGCCGGCATGGAAGGTGTCGCCGGCGCCGACGTCGTAGACGACCGGCACCTGGTAGGGGGGACATGCGGCGCGCTCGCTGCCAACGGCGACGGTCATCTCCCCTTCCCCACCCCGGGTCACCACCACCACCGATGGGCCGAGTTGCTGCAGCGCGCGAATGCCGTCCTCCGCGTTGCCGCTGATGAAGGCCAGTTCTTCCGCATTCAGGACAATGATATCCGCCAGCGCGATGGCCTCCTGCTCGATGGCGCGGATGGCGTCATCCGGCATGTTCCATGCGCTGCGGCGCAGGTTCACCGCATAGAGCACAGCGGCGCCGGCGGCACGCGCAACGCGGGCGGCCTGAAAGACCAGCGGGCGCAGTGAGGATTCGCGCAGGCTGCCCTCGCTGAAATCGAAGAGCCGGCAGCGGGTGACGGCCTGGAAATCCTCTGCGCTCAGCTCATGCATGGGGGAGGAGTAGCCGGGGAAACGGTAGAAGCGGAACTGCTTGCCGCCATGCAGATCCACCGCGCAGAAGGTCACCGGCGTCAATTGCCCGGCCACCCGGCGCACCCCCGCGGTGTCCAGCCCGAACGCCGCCAGTTCGTGCATCGCCAGCGTGCCGAATTCATCGTCGCCGACCGCGGTGATGAAATAGGCGTTCACCCCCAGCCGCGCCAGTGCGAAGACCGTATTCGCCGCCGCCCCGCCGGCCACCAGCGTATACTGGTGCGCGGTGTCCAGCGTCTCGCCGGGATGCGTCGGCGTCACCTCGACAAACAAACTCCCTACCGTTACCAGATCAAGCTGCAAGCTCAACACCCCCTTGAAAATGCGGATTGCGGACTGCGGATTGCGGAATGCTTTGCCGGCACTGCTCGTGTCCACGGGCACTTTCATTCATTGCTGAAGTAATAGTTCCACGTGTATTATGCTTCCCATGTAGGATCATGTCGATATCTGCCTTGACAGCAACCATGGTTCGAGTTAGTCTGGCGTTAGCCCGACCGTTGAGGCGCTTAAATCATGTTTATTAGCGAACAAGAGGCTCAAACACAATTCCTGCTTTTACTGGATCGTACCGCAAAGGGTGAGCGATTCGTAATTACAAGGCAAGGGATTACTGTAGCTGTGCTTTCTCCAGTGAGCGAGCGGTATCAGGCGATTGAGCAGTTGAAAGCGTTCCAGCGAGGCAAACAATCCGGTGGAGCCCTTGGCGCGATGATCGAGGAAGGCCGACGATAATCCAGGCAGCCTGAAATCTGCGTCATCTGCGGTTCTAAAGACAACCTTCATCGTGTCGCAGTCTCTATCCAGACAGCCCTCCCGAACCTGCGCTGAATCTGCTACAATGCAGCATCGCATCAGAGGGGGAGACGGCAATGGACGAAGGCAGCGCGAAGATGGTGTTTCTGGAGACAACGGCCAATGACCGGGAATATCTGCAGCAGCATCTGCCCGGCATCACGCGCATGTCCGAGTGTTCGCTGCAGGATTGCCCGGTGCAGGATTACGAAGATGCCGATGTGCTCTCCATCTTCGTGCACTCGCAGGTGACACGCGAGGCGATTGAACGGATGCCCAACCTCCGCCTCATTGCGACGCGTTCCACCGGGTTCGACCAGATCGACCTGCAGGCCTGCAACGAACGGCACATCCCGGTCTCCAATGTGCCGCGCTACGGGGAAAACACCGTCGCCGAGCACACTTTCGGCCTGATGCTGGCGCTGTCGCGCAAGATCCACAAGGCGTATCAGCGCACCATCGCCGGCGATTTCTCGCTGGACGCGCTTGAAGGCTTCGACCTCAAGGGGAAGACCCTCGGCGTGGTGGGCGCGGGCAGCATCGGCCTGCATGTCATCCGCATCGCGAAAGGCTTCGGCATGCACGTCATCGCCTTCGATGTCCGCCCGAACCCGCTCATCGCCGAAGTGCTCGGTTTTGAATACGTCTCGCTCGATTACCTGCTCTCCCACGCGGATATCATCACCTTGCACGCCCCGTATTCGCCGGCCACCCATCACCTGATCAATGCGGACAGTATCAAGCTCATCAAGCGTGGCGCGCTGCTCATCAACACCGCACGCGGCGGGCTGGTCGACACCGATGCGCTCATCGAGGCGCTCGACAACGGCACCCTCGCCGGCGCAGGGCTGGACGTGCTGGAAGGCGAGGAATTCATCGAAGAGGAAGAGCGCGTGCTGCGCTCCCCGGAGGCCGGGGAGAAGATGCGTATGATCCTGCGCCAGCACATCCTGCTGCGCCGCCCCGACGTGGTGGTCACCCCGCACATGGCCTTCTTCAGCCGCGAAGCCGAGGAGCGCATCCTGGAAACCACGGTGGAAAATATCGAATCGTTCTTCAACGGGCGACCGATTAATGTGGTGAATACGCCGGGCGCGTGAGCAGGATTCAGGATGCAGGATGCAGGATTCAGGTCGCGATAACCGCTACCGGATTGCGTTGGAGTATTCACAGGGATGCACGGGATGAAAAGGATACACAGGATGGGTCAGGGAATCGGCTATATCTGAGAGATCGAAGACGAAAGGGTATTATTGAATCCTGCCCATCCTTTTCATCCCGTGCATCTCTGTGTGAGACTCCCACAGACAAGCATCGCCGGTTGTCGCGAAGAGGTCGGATAAACAGAATCGCTTCCATCGATAGGCCTTGAATCCTGCATCCTGCATCCTGAATCCAACCTCCCGGCGATTAATCAACTTCTTCCCCTCTTCCGATCACACTTTATCACTGATCATAAACTTGCATTTTACGTAAAGATTACTATTGACCAGCCGTATTTTGCGTCTTATCATGCTGTTGGTGGCCACCATATTTCGATCAGACGGAGGAACTGACATGACGGATGAACGCAAGACGAATCTTGCCGGCGTGACGCTCGCCAATGAGCCGGATGAGCTGTTGACCCTGGACGAAGCGGCGGAATATCTCTCGGTGAGCAAACCCACGCTTTACCGTATGCTCGATCGTGGTGAGGTGAAGGGTGCGAAGGTGGGTCGGCAATGGCGCTTTCGGCAGACCGACCTGAGCAATTACCTGGAGCGCGGACCGGTGGCGGTGGCGCTCTCCACGGTGCCGCTGCAGGTACTGGATACCGAGCTGGACTTCTTCGCGGGGGCATTGCGCGCCATCCACGCCGCGCTCCCGGTCATCGACGTTGGTGAGCTGGACCAGTGGGAGCAGAAGACCACGCTGCTACTCGCCAGCATCGCCAAATTGGCCGCAGTTTCCAAGGCCAGCGACATCCACCTGGAACCGGTGAAGGAAGGCAAAGAGCTGATCGGCCTGCTGCGCTTCCGCACCGATGGGATGCTGCAGATTGTTCGCCGCATGCCCGTCCGCCTGTTGGAGGCATTGGCCCTGCGCTGCCGACAACTGGCGGATATGGGCACACAGGATCGCGGCGCTTTTTTCGACGATCATATTCGCCTGCAAGACGGCGAGGATACCATGGACCTGCGTGTCTCCATCCTCCCCGGTTTCCTCGGCGAATCGCTGGAGTGCCGCCTGCTGGTGAACACTCCCACGGAAGCGCTGACGCTGGAGAATATGGGCTTTTTTCCGGAAGACCTGTCCGTCGTCCGCGACTGGCTGCGCGGCGGCGGACTCATCCTCACCACGGGACCCACCGGGTGTGGCAAGACGACGGTGATGTATGCCCTGTTGCAGGAGATCGCCGGGCCGGACAAATGCACCGTCTCCATTGAAGACCCCATCGAATATCAGCTCCCCTGGGTCACGCAGCTTGCCGCCGGCAAAGGGGTGGGATTCGCTTCCGCCTTGCGCGCCTTCCTGCGCCACGACCCGGATGCCATCCTCATCGGCGAGATGCGCGATCTGGAGACGATGGACCTGGCAATCCATGCCGCGGTGACCGGGCACCTGGTCTTTACTTCGGTGCACGTCGAGAATACATTGCGCACCATGGAGCGAATTGTGGATGTCTTTCCGCTTGAGCAGCAGGATCAGATCGCCCTCCTGCTGGCCTCCACGCTCAAAGGCATCATCTCCATGCGCCTGGTGCGCTCGCTCTGCCCGCATTGTAAACAACCGGCCCCGCCATCCAACGCGGTGATGGCGCAGGCGTGGCAATTGGCCGAAAATGGCGGCTACACCATCCCGGACGGCGCCCTCTTCCATCAGGCGGTCGGCTGCGAGCACTGCCGTGGCCGCGGCTTCCAGGGGCGCACCGCCATCTATGAGGTGTTGGAGCCAACCCCGGAGCTGCGCGAATCCTTCCTGCGCAAAGTGCCGTTTGACGGCCTGCTGCCCATCGCCGTGAAAAACGGCCTGCGCACGCTGACCGCCAACGGCATCCGCAAAGCGGTGGAGGGCGTGACCACCATCGAGGAAGTACTGCGCCAGTTGATGTGAGCGGGGGGTCTCGGGTATCGGGGTGCGGGTGTCGGGTCTTGGGTCTGAATCCTGACACCCGCACCCCGATACCCGAACCAGCAGAGCGTGCAAAAAATATGGAAATCGGGTAGGATATCAACAAGCCGGGGATGTGAGCCATTCAACACCGGTGAGGGATGATACAACCATGACAAGACAATCGGCCTTCAGGGAAATGCTGCGCCGACGCGCCTGGTACCGGTTCTTCCGCGCGGTCGCCATCGTCGTGCTGGTTTTTGCCGCCTTGATCACCGGCACTGTGGTCGGGCTCTTCTCGGCAATGGCCCAGGTGCTGCCGAACGGGGAAGCGCTGTCCAACATCCGTCCGCCCGCGCCGACGCGCATCCTGGCCAGCGACGGCAGCCTGTTGGCGAAGATTTACCTGCCGGATCAGAACCGCGAAATCGTGCCGATCAACAAGATGGGCTACATGGTGAATGCGACGCTGGCCATTGAGGACATTCGCTTCTACACTCACCCCGGCATCGACCTCCGGGGCATCGCGCGCGCCATTGTCAAGGACATCACCTCACACGATACCAAGGAAGGCGCCAGCACCATCACCCAGCAGTTGGCGCGCAACCTTTACCTTTCGCGCGAACGGAAGATGTCGCGCAAGCTGCAGGAGATGCTGCTCGCGCTGGAGTTGGAACGGCGCTACTCCAAGGATGAAATCCTGGAAACCTACCTCAACCAGGCCTATTACGGCTCCAACACGCACGGACTCCAATCCTGGGGTGTGCAGATGGCCGCGCACAACTATTTCAACACGGATGTCGAGCATCTCACGCTGGCGCAGGCGGCGCTGATCGCCGGGTTGCCGAAGAACCCGCGCGATTACAATCCGTATAAATATCCGGACAACGCCCTCGCGCGCCGCCATCTGGTGCTGGACAACATGCTTAGCAACGGCCTGATCAATCAGGAAGATTACGACAAAGCGGTGGACGAACCGCTGAAACTGGCCCCGGAAAAACAGCTCGATGAGATGGCGAATTACCACGCGCCGTATTTCGTGCGCTATATTGTGACGAATGAGCTCAAGCGCATCTTCGGGCAGGATGCCGCGCAGTTGATCTTCCATTCCGGCATCGACGTCTACACCAGTCTTGATCCGCGCATGCAGAAGGTGGCTGAGGAGACGGTCACCGATCAGGTGGAGAAGCACAAATCGAGTCACATCACTGACGGCGCGCTGATCTCCATCGATCCGAAGACCGGGCTCATCAAGGCGATGGTGGGCGGCACGAACTTCCGCAAAGACCAGTTCAATATTATCACCCAGGGACACCGGCAGCCCGGTTCCGCCTTCAAGCCGTTTGATTATTCCACGGCGATGATGCACGGCTATACGCCGGACACCATCGTGTACGATCAACCGCGCAGCTACCCCAGCGGAACGGGGCGCGCCTGGTCGCCGAAAAACTCCGACGGGCATTACATGGGGGCGATTCCGCTGAAAAAAGCCCTGTGGCTCTCGCGTAACTGCGCGGCGGCGGGCGTGGCGGCCGATGTAGGCATCAAGCGGATCATCGATATCGCCCACCGCATGGGCATCAAGTACACGCTGGAACCGGTGCTCTCCACGGCGCTGGGCGCCTCGGTAGTGGTGCCGCTGGAGATCTGCTCCGCCTATGGGTCATTAGCCAACGGCGGCGTGCATAACCCGCCGACAGGCATCGTCCGCGTCACCTCCAATGACGGCGAGGTGCTGTTCGAGTACCGGCCACAGCCGGAGCGCGCCATCCCGACGGCGACGGCCAACACCATGAAGGAGACGATGCGCGGCGTCATTGAGCGCGGTACGGCCCGGGCAGCGCGCTGCCCGTTCCCGGCCTCCGGCAAAACCGGCACCACTAACTCGTTCCATGATGCCTGGTTCATCGGCTATACCGACGATCTCGTGACCGCCGTGTGGGTCGGCAACCGGGACAATAAGGAAATGAGCCACGTCTTCGGCGCCACGGTGCCCGCGCCGATCTGGAAAGATTACATGCTGGTCGCGCAGCCGATCATGGCCAAGGAACATGCGGATACGCGAGACAAGCTAGACGCGGTGAATAGCCTGCCGGAACCGACCGACCTGGACTTCTCCTTCACCCCGCGCATGTTGCGCGAGCGGGGAGACGAAGCGCCGGAAAGCCAGAAGATTGCGCTGCGGAAAGAAGCGGCCAATAAAGTGGCGAGCAATAATGCAACAGCGGCGGCGCCCCAAGCGGGTGATGAGACGTTCACCGTGCCGATCTGCCTGGCCACCGGAGACCGTGCCACGCAATGGTGCCCGGAAAAGGTGATCGTCACCTACGTGAAGGGACGCCCACCCTACCCGCCCACGAAGACCTGCACGAAACACACCGGTCCGGAGGCGGTGCCGCTGGCCGAAGGCCAGTCGGAACGCAAGGACCGATCCGGCAAGGGGCAAGGCGTGCTGATCAGCATCTGCGCGGAAACCGGGAAGATCGCGACGGATAAATGCCCGACCATCCTGCTGCGCCGCTTCACCCACGACGCGCCAACGGAAACCTGCCCGCTGCATGGCTCGCAGTAGGTGGGGGTGCCGAATGCGCAGGATCTGCAGAGAGCATCGGTTGGGGAACTGATGCCGAAACATCAATGATCAGGCATGCTGATGGTTTCGCCGCCTGATATTGGGTAAAGTGAGACAAAGAGTTTCGGCATCTGTTCCCACAATGCGACAGGAGCGGTCGCTCTCCGAAATTCCAAAGAAATTCATCGGCGATGCCGTTGCCCTCTTGCATCAAGCGAGCCGGATGTGGTAGGATTATCCCTGCTTGCAACGAGCATCCCGACGGGAGAACTAAACACGTGCAAACAATCGGAATTATATTAGTCAGCATCCAGATTCTGGCTGCCATCGCGCTGATCTTCATCATCGCCATTCAGACGACGAAGAGTGAGCAGAGCGGGACCGGCATGGGCTGGGGCACCATCGGTGGTCAGGCCAGTTCGTCCGTGCATAAGTTCGGACTCGATGCCCAGTTGACGCGCATCACCACCTACATCGCGGTGATCTTCTTCGTGGTGTCTGTGTTGAGTGCCATTGTGCAGCACAAGCTTGTCATTCACTAAGAGTTGACAAACAATATTGCCCGGGTGGCGGAAATGGCAGACGCGCCAGGTTGAGGGCCTGGTCCCCGTTTTGGGGGTGCTGGTTCAAATCCAGTCCCGGGCACCAAATATTAACGAAAACGGCAGGGAAGATTCCCTGCCGTTTTCGTTTTTGGTCCGCAAATAGGGGCGTTTTGATCGAAAATACTAACGAGTAAAGGCAATCAGTTGAAATCATACCAGGCCATGTGCTAGCATTAGGAAGCGAGCTTTCTTTTTCCTGGAGGGAATCATGGGGTACACTCCGTTAGACTTAGAAGCGCAACGTAGTCAATACCAGGGCGCTCATCCCAAAAATCCATTTCCCCATCAGCGTGACGCCTTTACGGCGTTATCGCGCACCTATACTTACCAAAACGAGATCGGTCGCAGCGCCTTATTGGTTTTGCCGACCGGAGCGGGGAAGACGTTTACCGCAACAAAATGGTTATGTGATCATCACCTAACTCGCGGCGGAAAGATATTGTGGTTAGCGCATAGCTTCCACCTGCTCGATCAAGCACATGAGGCATTTGTCGAAAACGCATCGTATATCCCAGGTACTCGAAATACGATCAATCTCCGTACCGTATCCAGTAATCCTTCCCATGCCAATTCCGGCAGTATTTTGCCCACAGATGACATCCTCATCGCCACAACTCAGACGGCCATCCGAGCAATGAACAGCTCAGCGCTCGACGCAGCTGGTCGTACGATGATCAGCCCATTTCAGCATTTCCTCAATGCCTGCCACGGTAGCCGCCTGTTTGTCGTTTTGGACGAGGCACACCATGCACCGGCATATGGTTGCCGCCATCTCCTTCAGGCTATCGAGCAACTGATCCCTAACCGCTACCTGCTGGGGCTGACCGCTACCCCAACCTATACCGATGTCTCCCGGCGCGGCTGGTTAGCTAAGTTATTTTCGGAAGGGATTATTTACGAAGCCAAGCAGCAGGAGCTGATTGCACAGAATATCCTGGCGGCACCGAAATTCATCGAACGACCGACCGGTTGTCTGTACGACCTCGATCACTCCACCTATGAGCGCATCGTTCGCGAACATCAAGATTTGCCGGAGGAGATTATCAATCGACTGGCGCAGGATCAGCCACGAAACAATTTTATTATTGATGAATACCTCTCGCATCGCGAGCAATATGGGAAAACCATCATCTTCGTGGATCGCTGGTTTCAGTGTGAGTATTATAAGGAGAAGCTCAGAAAGCAAGGCATCACAGCCGATGCGGTGTATTCGCATATCGATGCTGATCCGGGGTCGGCAGATGCACGTCGTTGTCGCACGTTAGACGAAAATAAACGGGTCCTGGAGCGATTCAAGTCGAAAGATACCGCCGATCCCTTGCAGGTGTTGCTCAATGTACGCATGCTGACAGAGGGCACAGATGTCCCGGATGTGCAGAGCGTCTTTATTACTCGTCCCACCACCAGTGCCATCCTCTTAACCCAGATGATTGGCAGGGCGTTACGCGGCAAGCGAGCGGGGGGGGGTGAGCAGAAATCCTTTGCGAATGTCGTTTTTTTCCATGACGAATGGAAACAGGTCATCAATTGGGCGACCCCCGAACTGGATGGCGGTACCGATGACAGCCAACCGAAAGTCCGGGGTACTTACCCCATGGAGTATATCTCCGTGCACCTCATCCAGCGCCTGATCGCCCAGATGGAGAACGGACAAGATGCCGATCCGATGCCTTTCAAAGCGTACTTGCCGATTGGTTGGTACGAAACGCAAATCGTCTCGAAAGTTGGAGAGACAGACGAGACCGATATCTTTACTGAATATGTCATGGTATATTCGAATAGTATCAATGCTTACGAGCGGTTCATCGACGGTCTACTCAATACCATTCCCGAAGATTGGTCACACGAAGATTATGCCCTCCTCCCGATCCAGCGTGATGTTGCACGGTGGATGGCACAATATTTCGAGCCGTCGCAGGATATCGCCAATATGCTGCATGACGACGTGGTGCGTATTGCGCGGCATATCGCTTATCACGGTACGAAGCCGAAGTTCCACTACTTTGCGGAGCGCGAACAGTATGATATGGATATGCTGGCGAAAGAGCTGGTCACGCTCAATCCCATTGAACAATTCCCACGTCTACAAAAAGAATATAACGCCCCCAATTCGCTCTGGCAAACCTTCTACCGGAGTTATGCGCGCTTCAAAGATGCCTTTGACCATGCCATGAATCGGTTGGTAGCCCAACGGAATGGCATTATGCCGCCTGCTGGGATTGATATCCCCATTCAACTTACGCCGTCGGAACCAAGTGACGAGGATAAGCAGCGCGTGCTGACGCGTGATAAACACACCTGCCTGGCATGTGGGGCGCACGGCAATAAGGTGCGTTTGGAAGTGGACCACATCATACCGGTTGCTTATGGCGGCCAACCTACCATTGATAACTTGCAAACCTTGTGCAGCTTCTGCAATAAGCTCAAAGGCGTCAACACCATCGATTTCACCAAGTGCGAAACAGCTTTGGCGGAACCGAAAGAATTTACGGGTACCCCGCGCAACGGGCAGGAGAATGTGACTCGGTCACTCGCGCGATTGATCAACTTTTTCTACCACTGTGGAGCAGTCAAATCGGCCTGGAGTACTGAAGCTGATACCTTGAGAGTGAAGCTAAACGAGGGAAATAATCCGGAATGGCTTCTGACACATAAAGAGCTACTGTTACAGCACATAAATACCGAGTTGAGATGTCCTGATATTTGTCGAGTCGTAATTAATAAAATAAATGACAACAAAGACCATAATCTCACCAATCAGAATAATGGCAGGCTAAATTGGCCGAAACAGAGGAAGCGTATTCGTAAGCTTCTCGAGGAATGTATCAGCTATGCGGATGACGATATCTGCCTTTTCGAGTATGCGGAGGATAGGTATCTTGACTTTTACCCCGGCGCCTGGAAGAATTCCGATCTGCTAGAAGCCGGGCTATTTTTCTCTTTCCAGATTTTACCAAGCATGTTGGAGCTCAGTCTGATTCTCGGCAACGGTCAGAAATCATTGCGGCAGCAGTACCTTGACATCGCATTGGCACATCAACCCCTATTCAATTGTAGGGATGAACCGTTACGGACAGCTTCGTGTAATTGGTGGAATAATAAACTCTACAAGAGATCGTTCGCCACGTATGACTTATAATGTACCCCAGAAACTGGACAGCGCGCTAAGGTGGTTTCCCATCTGGTAATCCAGTACAATGGGAGAGATTATGGGAACCATACGCAGACGATTTCGTGCCGAGATGAAAGCTTCTGCCGCG